>Ga0265293_10001271_pt1 | contig 55718 bp, 61 predicted proteins | sample Munlanlewell138R_FD_192505 | JGI IMG/M metagenome (GOLD analysis project Ga0265293, IMG submission 192505) | Leachate microbial communities from a municipal landfill in Southern Ontario, Canada - Leachate well 138R | ecosystem: Engineered > Solid waste > Landfill > Unclassified | place: Canada... | reverse complement strand
GATGAAGTGTATGACAAATATCTATAAATATGATATTGTAGTCGTAAAGTTTCCTTTTGCTAGTAGCTTAAAATATAAAGCTAGACCAGCTGTTGCAACTATCCAGAGAGATTCTATAATTACAAAATTAGGAAAATTACAAGATAATGACATTAAAAATCTTAACAATATATTAGACATGATTTGTTAAATCTGAAGGTGTTTAGCATAATTCTCAGCTTTTCATTAAGATTTCATTTTCTAGTTTCATTGTTCAATAGATAAATAATAAGTAGCAATTCTTCTCTTGGTTTAGGTTACTTACATCAAATTAATTTTTTCAAACTTACCATAAATTTGTGATACAATATGTAATACAAAAGGAGGTACCATGTTCTCGCTAAGATTAGATAAAGAGTTAAAAAAAGAGTTAAATGCTCTAGCTTCAAGACAAAACAGCACAAAAAGCAAGATAGTAAAAGATGCTTTAATTTACTATTTTGACATGGTTAAAAAAGAGACAAAAGAGCTTTCACCTTATGAGTTAGGCAAAGAGTTTTTTGGTAAACACGGAAGTAAAAAAGGTGATCTATCTACTACTTACAAACAAAGATTGAAAGAAAAAATTCATGCAAAAAACCATAATAGATAGCGGGCCACTGATAGCTCTTTTTGATAGGAGTGATGCCTACCATGAAAAAGTTTTGAATTTTTTAAAATATTATGAGGGTGAACTCATCAGTTCATGGGCAGTGATAACTGAGGTTTCTCATATGTTAGATTTTAATCTTTGGGTTCAAATAGATTTTTTAAAATGGTGCGAAATGGGCGGAATAAAGATTTATGACATATCTCAAAATGAGCTTAGAGAAATTAGAAAAATGATGGAAAAATATCTGGATATTCCCATGGATTTAGCAGATGCAACTTTAATGTATATTGCTTCAAAAGAGAATATAAAAAATATAGTAAGTATCGATAGTGATTTTGATATTTATAGAACTTTAAAAAGGAGAAGTTTGAACAATCTGCTTAGGCAGTAGTGCCTACATAAAAACTTAGTGTGTTTAATGAAACTAAAAGAAATACAGACACCTAGCATTTTTTAAAAATCTTAAAACAAACAAGTCAGTATATATTAGACATAATTTATCAGTAAGGATGTTTAGTTTAATCCTAACTCCTTGCTAATGTCAATTATGGGTTTGCTAAATGGCTTTTTAGATAAATCTTCATTTTCATCTATCCCAAAATAGTAGTGGGTTAAAATGTATCTCATTTTAGCCATTTAGCCTCAAGTGGCTTTTCAATAAGTACTAGCCTAGGCCTTTAGCGGCATTTTTTGTTAATTTTTCACCTTATTGTCTTCCCCAACAAAGCAGTATTTGTATTTTATGTCTTTTAGCTTTAAAAACTTTTCTAATATCTCTTTATATATTTGATATCTAATAAGTGATTCACTTTTTTCTATTATATCTTCATAGTTAGTAGTATTTCCATAGGGACAGCCGATATATACATGGTCGATTTTTCCTATATATTGTTTATCAACCCCGTTTTTTACTAGATATCTGTACTCCTTTTCATGTTTCCATGCATCTAGTTTAGTTGTCAATATTTTTTCAACAAAACTTGAGATTGCTTCGGGCGTTGTTTCTTCGCATTTAATTTTTTTAATATTATTATATTTAACTTCTTTAATATTACTTACTTCATCTTTTGTGGCAATTTTTATGGCTATACCCTTAAATCCATTTGTATAGTATCCCCACATGGCAGGATTCTTAAATCCTTTTAGCCCAGAAAATGAGCAAATTTTATATCTACTTTTCTTTTTATATATTAATTCCAGAATTTCATCACGTTTTTTATGAGCACACTCATCCTTCGCTTTTGCGAGGTACTCATAAATATATACACCCTCCATGGGGTCATTCATCTCACTAAAAGTTGAGCAATGAAACTTATTGGTACAAATGATCTCTATTATTCTACAAAGATCTTTTTCACTAGATAGTGACATTAGTTTATACACATATTTTGGTATTTTGTTATATACACCATTAGAGTTATTTTGCGTTTCATTTGAAGTATTAGAAGAGGCTTTGCAGTTATTAAGACAATCTTTTATCTTTTCAATAGTGTCACTACTTAGCACTTTACTACACTCTTTTTCTACAAAAGAGACTATCTTTTCACTCACTTTTAAGTCCTTAAACTTAGGTAGATTTAGTATATCATATTGGCAGTTTTTAAATGGATAGCTAAAAAGAGTTTACTCTTGGGTTTATTTTCACCTCATCAAGTGGGCTAAATTCTCCTAATTTGTACGCTTCAACTGCGCACCTCCCAATCATCGCTGCATTATCAGAGCAGTACTCTAAGGGTGCAGTTAGGAAGTTTTCTATTTTGAATTTCTTAGTCAAAGCTTCAAGCTCGGTTCTTAACTCCATATTTGCACTTGCTCCGCCAACAACTGCAAAGTTTATGAATTTTTCTGTTTTAAAAACTCTTTTTAGTTTGTCTATCAAATGAGCAATGGCAGTTTTTTGAAATGAGGCACAAATGTCATTTTTATCTTTTTCGGTGATGCTGTCACCAAGCTCACTTATGGCGACTCTAACTTGATTTTTAAGTCCAGAGTAACTAAAAGCTACTTTAGGTGAGTCTCTAAGAGGAATTGTAAAGTTAAATCTTGTTTCATCTCCATTTTTAGCGCTTTTCTCAACTTCTGGCCCGCCTGGGTATCCCATGCCAAGCATTTTTGAAACCTTATCAAAGCTTTCACCAAAACTATCATCAAGAGTGGTAGCGATGATTTCAATCTCTTCATAGTCTTTCACACTTAAAATCTGAGTATGCCCACCAGAAACCAAAAGCACTCCAAGCGGTAAGGTGGCCTCTTTTTCCAAAAATAGTGAATAGATATGTCCTTTTAAATGGTTAATCGAAATTAGCGGAATATTTAAGCTCATTGAAAGCGCTTTTGCCATTACTAAACCTTCAACTAAAGTTACAGAAAGACCAGGTTCAGTCGTAACGGCTACGGCTTTTAAGTCATTAAAAAATGGGGTAGTTTTAGATAAAATCTTAGGTAAAGCTTCAGCGTGAAGTCTTGCGGCAAGTTCAGGAACCACACCTCCATATCTGCTATGTTCTAACTCTTGAGAAATCTTTTGATGAAATAAAATCTTCTTATCTGCAATGCGAGTTATGGCGATTGAGCTATCGTCACAACTGCTCTCAATGCTTAAAATCATACTCTATTTGCCATAGTTATAATCTCAACATGCCAAGGCTCATACTGCACTCCATCGGCATTGTTTGGACTATATCTTGTCTTTATATATGGCAGTGTTTGAAGTTTCTCAAACTCTTTAGTCTTTGCAAATTCTTCTGAAAAGTTTAAATGCCCAAAGCCTTTTTTACCAACATCAAAATCCCCAATGCTATGGTAAGAGTGCGCTGGAGGGGCTATGGATTTGACTGCTTGTTTCATATCTCCATCGCAAGATTTTATCTTATTTAAAAATAATTCCATCTGTTTTGGCACACCTCTTATGCCAGAGGTTAAAACTAGCGTTGGCCCTATGTCATCAGTTAGCTTTTCAAGCGCTGCTAAAGGCTCTCCTTTAAATACATAATGCCCTGAATGAGGAATCTTTTGTACCTCTTTAGTTTTGATTTGAATGGTTATATCTTTACAAGTTTGTTTTCCAAAAAAGCCATATTTGTTTGGATCCTCATAAAATAGCCTCTCAAGCAAACTAAGCTCATCTTTGGTAAATTCTCCTATTGAGCTCACGTTTCTTGCATAGTAAAGTACTGTATCAAAATCTACTATATTAAAATTACCAAAGCCAATGTGCCCTCTTACTTTTCCTAATCTAACCCTTGCTTTTTCAAATGCTTCCATTTCTAAAGAGGTAAAGTATTGTGAAAAGTGTGTATCATTTAAAGAGCCAAAAGCCAAAGAAGCAATGCCTAGGGCACCATATCCTAAAAAAGTTCGTCTGTGCATAACAACCCAATTAAAGATTTTCGCTATTATATCATGCAAAGTTAACTTTTTTGTTACAATACAAAATCTAAATTCTCTATTTCATGGGGTGAAAATGAAGTTTGATAGAAGAAGCGAGCCTTATAATTTCATCTTATCTTACACTTCAGCCTTGCAAGCAGGCTCAAGAGTTCTTTTTCTTGGAAAAGAACATGATAAAAATGCTGTCATTTTAGCAAAACTAGGCGTTCATGTTGAGGTTTTAGACTCAGATGATAAAGCTCTTTTAGCTGTTCAAGAAGCCGCAAGAGAGGCAAATGTTTTTCTAATCACAAGGCATACAAGACTAGAATATTGGCAGGTTCCTCATACTTACGATGCTATCATTCTTGGTAATTTTCCTCTTTCAAAATCAAAACATAGAACCTTGTTTGATAAAATCCTATCCGCACTTGCACCAAGAGGGATATTTGTTGCCAAGAGTTGGAAAGATGAGGTTAGTAAAGATAGTGAGCAAGATCCTTATAATTTCATATCTTTATATACTCTTTTTCAAGATTTGCCTTGCCAGCTACTTAAGATAGATAAAGAGTTGATAGGAAATAGATACTTAATAAGAGCCGTTCTTCAAAAAAACTGATCCAAACCACACTTAAAACTACTACAAAAGAGCCAAAAGGTAAAAATAAATAATCTTTTTAGTACAAAATAGATATAAGTATGTACTATTTTTTACAAAGGAAGAGAATGAATCCAGTGGTTATCGCAGTCATAGTAATGCTAGCTCTAAGTTTAATGCGAATAAATGTAGTTTTTGCACTAATCATAGGCGCATTAACTGGAGGATTGCTTGGTGGCCTAGGTCTTAAAGAGACGGTAGAGGCTTTTAGTGGTGGACTTGGCGGGGGTGCAAATATAGCTTTAAGTTACGCAATGCTTGGGGCTTTTGCCGTTGCCATTTCAAAATCAGGCATAACAGATTTGCTAGCAAATAGCATCATCTCAAAACTAGGAACAGATGCAAGCCCTTTAAGAAAACTATATGTAAAAGGTTTTTTACTAGGTGCTATTTTACTAGCTGCCATTGCTTCACAAAATCTAATACCTGTTCATATAGCTTTTATTCCCATATTAATACCACCTTTGCTTCATACTATGAGTAGCTTAAGCCTTGATAGAAGGAGTGTTGCTTGTGTTTTAGCTTTTGGACTAACAGCAACATATATGTTTTTGCCAGTAGGTTTTGGTGGGATTTTTTTAAAAACAATTTTACTAAACCATATCGTAGATAACGGTGTTTTAGCTACTGCAAACCAGCTTCCCATAGGCATGGCAATCCCAGTTCTAGGCATGTTTATCGGACTTTTATTTGCTGTTTTTGTAAGTTATAGAAAACCAAGATCTTACTTTGTGGAAAATTTTTTAATTGATGAGAGGGAGAGCGTAGAGATAAAACCACTCTTTTTAATAGCAGGTATCATCTCCATAGTATTATCTTTAGGGATGCAACTATATGCTAACTCCATCATCATGGGAGCGCTTTTTGGGGTTGCAATTTTTGTTCTATTTGGAGTTTTAAAGCCTAGCGAAACTCAAGATGTAATGACAAGAGGAATTTATATGATGGGCATGATAGGTTTTATCATGATAGCTGCTTCTGGATTTGCTGAAGTTATGAAGGCAACGGAGGGTGTTACTAGCCTAGTAAATGCAACTGGAGATATCGTAGGAGACAATAAAGCCTTAGTAGCATTTTTAATGCTTTTAGTTGGGCTTTTGATAACTATGGGGATTGGATCATCTTTTTCAACCATACCCATAATCGCTGCTATTTATGTGCCTATGTGTGCATCTTTTGGTTTCTCGCCACTTGCTACCATAGCCTTAGTTGGAGCCTCAGCAGCACTAGGAGATGCAGGTTCACCTGCTTCAGACACAACTCTTGGGCCAACAGCAGGACTAAATGCCGATGGACAGCATGATCACATTTGGGATACAGTTGTTCCAACTTTTATTCATTTTAATATTCCGCTTATTATCTTTGGATGGATAGCTGCAATGATACTTTAGTTAAAGGGCCTTTAAGGCCCTAAGTTTTACTCAAAACCTTCTATGTTTTTACTCTTAGGCAGTACAAAATTTAAGATAATCCCTACAATTGCACCAAGCCCAATGCCACTAAATCCAACTCCACCAAAATTAAAAGTCATTCCACCAATGGCAAAAACCAAGATGATAGATACGATGATCATATTTCTAGGATTTGATAGATCTGTTTTTGATTTAATGAGTGTATCCATCCCAACTGATGCGATAATTCCAAAAAGTAGCAGTAAAATCCCTCCCATCACTGGAACAGGGATGGTAGCTAAAAGCCCACCTAATTTTCCCACAAATGCTAAAACAATGGCAAATATGGCAGCCCATGTCATGATAGCTGGATTAAAAGCTTTTGTTATGGTTACAGCTCCAGTTACTTCAGAGTAGGTTGTATTTGGCGGACCTCCCACTAAAGACGCCATAGAAGTGGCTAATCCATCACCAAGTAAAGTGTTTTCTAGCCCTGGATTTTTCAAATAATCCTCTTTTGTTACATTGCTAATTGCAAGCATATCTCCAATGTGCTCAACTGCTGGGGCAATGGCTATTGGCAGTATGTAGATGATGGCTTGAATGTTAAATTCAGGCATTGTAAAAGCAGGAATTGCAAACCATGAAGCATTACTAAAGGCGCTAAAATCAACTATACCAGCCATTAAAGAGACTATATATCCAACTACAATTCCACAAAAGATAGGAAGCAGTCTAAAAAGTCCTTTACCCATTAAAGCTACTAACATAGTTGTAACAAGAGCTAAAAAAGCTATTGTCATAGCAGTAGTTTCTGGCACTATGACAATAGCGCCATCCCCACTTCTTCCCATGGCCATATTAACGGCAACTGGAGAGAGAATAAGACCAATTGTCATGATAACTGGCCCTACAACTACAGGAGGCAACAGTTTATGTAAAAAACCAGAGCCTTTAACTCTAACTAAAATACTTAAAATAATGTAGAAAAATCCTGCTGCAACTAAACCTGACATCGTGCCAGCAATACCCCAAGTTTGCACACCATGCATAATTGGTGCGATAAACGCAAAAGATGATGCTAAAAAGATTGGAGGAACTTTTTTTCTAGTAGTAATTTGAAAGATTAAAGTTCCAACTCCAGCAGTAAACAAGGCGACATTTGAGTCAAGTCCTGTTAGGATTGGTACTAAAACCAAAGCACCAAAGGCAACAAAAAGAAACTGCAAACCAATAATGCTCTCTTTTAAAGAGAAGCGATAAGCGGTGGAATTCATACTCTCCCTTAATGTAATTTTTTACAAAACTCTCTAACTTCTTTATCTATCTCATAAACTTCATTAATACTGTTTGGAAGCATATTTTCAAACTTTTGAGCCGCTTTTATGACCCCTTTTGCTAAATCAATGATAGAGCATTTCTCATTTAAAAAATGCTCTATCATTGACTCATTTGCTCCATTTATAACTGCACCTAGCTTTGGATTTTGCATCAAAGTATCTTTTAACTCCCAAACTGGATATCTATCTGTTTTAATCTCTTTAAATTCAAAAGATTTTATCTGTAATAAATCAACATTTGGCAAGATGTTTGAATCAACCTCTTTTAAAAGTGCAAAAGCTATGGGTAACTTCATATCTTGCCCAGCTAAATGAGCGGTCGTGCTTCCATCTTCATAGTCAATTAAAGCATGAATGATTGATTTTGTCTCAATGATAGCGTCGTAACTATTAGCTTCAAAAAGCCACCTAGCTTCTAGTAGTTCAAAGAGTTTATTTACCATACTTGCGCTATCTATGGTGATTTTTTGCCCCATTTTCCAATTTGGATGTTTTAGTGCATCTTTTGGTTTCATATATTTAAGTTTTTCTAAGGGAGTATCTCTAAAAGCACCACCACTAGCAGTAATACAGAGTCTTTTAGCTTTTCTATGAGATTTTAAGTACCAAAGCCCAAAATGTTCGCTATCTATTGGAACTATTTTGCTTGTATCTAAAAAAGCCCCAGCTGCCACTAAAGACTCTTTATTTGCCAAAGCTAACTCTTTTCCAAGTTCTAAAGCTTTAACTGTGGGAAATAGTCCCATAAACCCAACTAAAGCATTGATAACTAAAGGGCTTGATGAGTTCTCAAGTAGATTTAAAATGCCCTCATTTCCAACAAACACATTTGGATGATTAACTTTTTTTACTAAATTTTTATCACCAATTGCGACAAAAACTGGTTTAAACTCTTCTATTTGTCTATTTAATAACTCTACATTTTTTCCTGCAACTAAAGCTTCAACCCTTAACCCAAACTCTTTTGCAATGTGTAAAGTGTTGACTCCTATTGAGCCAGTGCTGCCTAATAAAATCATTAGTTAAAAAAAGCTTTGCAAAACAGTAAACATCACAACCCCAGCAAACAAATAACCATCAATCCTATCAAGCATTCCTCCATGTCCTGGGAAGATTGTCCCACTATCTTTTACCCCAGCCTCTCTTTTTAAAAAGCTTTCATAAAGATCTCCCCACACAGAAGAGGCACTTGTTAAAAATGAGATACAAAATGCACCCATTAAGCCAATTGTGCCCATTCCAAAAATAGTTCCAGCAAGAGTTGCTACTCCAATGCCGCCACCTACTCCCTCCCATGTCTTATTTGGAGAAGTGGGCGAAAATGAACTTTTACCAAAGCTTTTTCCTATAATGTATGCACCAACATCAGTAAGGGCTACTATTATGATAAGCCATATGATAGAAGGCATACCAAAATTTTTAAAAAGAGTTAACAAGAAAAGCATAGGAATGGTCGGATAGATAAAAGGCATTAAAAGCGCTTTATTCCAAGATTTAGTATGAACCATATAAGCAGTTAAACCAAGTATAGTTATGGCTCCTAAGTACTCTGGTTTTTGCATAAAACCAGCAATAATCCAAATAAAAAAAGCTAAAGCATAAGATGGGCCATTATCATTTCCAAACAGCTTGCAAGCTTCATGAAAAGCTATCATAAAGACTAATCCAAGTGCAAACCACATAACAAAACTACTATTTACTAAAACTATTAAAACAACAATAGCAAGAAGTGCAAAACTTGTAATAATTCGTCGCAAAAGAGATTCATCCATTAGGGGCTCCTTTTAGGATTTTTGATATATTATCTAATAGTTAGTGAGGGTTAGCTAAATTGTGATGTCTAAAATGTGAGTTGAAATCTCTTTGTTTTCTTCTTTTCTATCTTTTTTATGGGGATTTTTTGGTTTTGCTCCAGCTTCTTGATCACTTTTTTCTTGTTCATGCTCTTTTTCTGGATCTATCTTATAAGTCTCCTCAGCAGGCCTAACCTCTTGAACCTCTTTTTCTTTCTCATTTACAGCAGCTGCCGCAGCGGAGTTTTGGGCTTCTAATCTTGATTGAAAATCCAACTGCTTCGTTGCTTGCAAGTGCATGTTTTGATTTGCATAAATCATCCCGCCAATTGGACCAACAGCCATTTTCTACTCCTTTAATATTTTAATCGTTTTGTAGTTGACATAGTTTACGAAAGAGCCTTCAACTACTCGGACATTTCTCCTTTGTGTATAATCGACCAAATATGATCCTTTTTGAATTTTACTAAAATTTGCGCATATTTTTGCTGCAAACAAAGTCACTTCATCTGGCAAATTTTGCTTATCTGTACGCACTAAAACATGCGCTGAGGGCAGATCTTTAAGATGAAACCAAAGATCACTTTTTTTAGCATTTTTTAAAAGCTCTTCATTTCCTCTTTCGTTTTTGCCAACCATGATTTTATGGCCTCTTAAGTAAAAAGATTCAAAATTTGAACTCATCTCTTCTTTGGCTCTTTTTCCACTTTGTTTTGGCATTAAAATGTTTAAAGTTTCTAAACTTTGGGCATTTTGAATTAAGTTTTTAAGATGGATTAGAAAATCTATTTTACTTTGTAAATTCTCTTTTTCTAAGTATAAAAATTTTCCTTTTTGTTTCAATCTTTTTGAATTTTTATATAGCATATTTGCAGCTTCTTGAGGAGTTCTTGCATCTTTTGGCATCGAGATTTTTATGAGATTGTTTTCAAAATCCATTAGTTTTATCTCTTTTTCATAAGCTTTAATATTTTGTAAATTTGCCAAAATTAAAGCTCCATTTTGTGCTAGCTCCTCACTTTTTTTAATGAGCTCTTCCTCATTTTCCAAACCATTTAAAATATTTTCTAATCTTTTTTTCTTAGTCTCTAAACTATTTAACTTTGCGTTTTTGGCTATTTCAAGTTTTAGTTTTGTCTCATTTTTATAGGCTTGGTATAAAAAGTCTTCTATATTTTCAATCTTAATAACCTCTTCTTTAAACTCAATTTTGGGAAGTGGTTTTAAAATCTCTCCAACTCTAACTTGTCTAAAAGATACGCTTTTATCAATGTGTCTTAAGGCTTCAATGACAATTTCACTCTCATCTAAAATGATGGCATTTGTATTTCTGCCTGTAAATTCAAGTTGCAAGATGTATTTTTGTGATTTGTAGGAAGATTTATGCTTAATAGCAAATCTTACAATCCTATTTCCTTCCAAAACAAAGATTTTTTCTATGATGGAGTTTGTAAAATATTTTTTAAGCAAAGTGTCAAATGGAGCGCCATATTCTCTTGATTCTTTATACTCTTTTGCTATAAAAAAGTGGCTATTTCCTCTTTGAAGTGATGCGTATAGGAGAAGCTTTCCCTCAAAATCAAATCTTAAAGTTAAATCATCAACTCTTTTAATGCTATTTATGCGCTTATATTGTAAGAGGTAGTTGCAAATCTCTCTTAGTTCAAAATGTTTCATTGTTGGATTATACCCTTATTAAACCAAACTTTGTTAGAATTAGATTAACTATTTAAAGAATTCTCAAAGGCAAATTATGAAGCAAAATATTACAGAAAAAATCTTTTCATCTCATGTGGGACGCCCAGTTAAGGCTGGAGATATGATTGAGTGCGAGATAGATATGGTTATTGGAAATGACATAACCACTCCTATTTCCATTAAAGCTTTCAAAGAGAGTGGGGCAAAAAAACTTGCCAATCCAGATGGTTTTTCAATCGTTATGGATCACTATATTCCTGCAAAAGATATAGCAAGTGCAAATCAAGCAAAAATTAGTAGAGATTTTGCATATGAGCATGATTTGAAGCACTTTTTTGATGAAAAAGATATGGGGATTGAGCATGCTCTGCTTCCTGAAAAAGGGTTAATAGTTCCTGGAGATGTCATCATAGGAGCAGATAGTCACACATGTACTCATGGCGCTTTGGGAACATTTTCAACAGGCATGGGCTCAACTGATTTAGCTTATGCAATGATTACTGGAAAAAACTGGTTTAAAGTTCCAGAAGCAATTAAAGTCATATTTACAGGTAAGCCAAATGAGCATGTTTATGGGAAAGATTTAATCTTAGAAGTCATTAGGCTAATTGGGGTTGATGGAGCGCTGTATAAGAGTTTAGAGTTTACAGGTGAAGCTATAAAATACTTAAATATGGATGATAGATTTAGCCTTTGCAATATGGCTATTGAAGCTGGGGCAAAGAATGGAATCATCGCGGTAGATGAGATAACTAAAGAGTTTTTAAAAGATAAAAACTTGCCAAGAGAGCCAAAATATTTCTACTCAGATGAAGGGGCAAGTTATAGCAAAGTTTTAGAGATTGATGTTAGCAAGCTTGAGCCAGTCATTGCCTATCCATATCTGCCAAGTAATGGAAAAAGCATTAGCGAAGCTGTGAAGGACGATTTGGAAATTGATCAAGTGTTTATAGGAAGCTGTACAAATGGAAGGCTTAGCGATCTTAGAATTGCCGCTAAAATTTTAAAGGGTAAAAAAGTTGCAAGAAAAACAAGGCTAATCATAACTCCAGCAACTCAAAAAATAGCTAGAGCAGCTGAGAAAGAGGGGTTAATTGAGATTTTCATTGAGGCTGGTGGGGTAGTTTCAAACCCAACTTGTGGAGCTTGTCTTGGCGGATATATGGGGATTTTAGGGAAAAATGAGAGATGTGTATCAACTACAAATAGAAACTTTGTAGGCAGAATGGGAGATAGAAGTAGCGAGGTTTATCTTGCAAACTCTGCCGTAGCAGCAGCAAGTGCAATTGCTGGAAAGATAACTGATCCAAGAGATCTTTAATGTTTCCAATTCCTTGTGTTATCTTTGCTGGAGGTAGAAGTTCACGAATGGGGCAAGATAAATCTTTGCTCCCATTTAGGAGCTTTTCTACTCTAGCAGCTTATCAGTTTCACAGGTTAAAACCTCTTTTTAAATCAACTCATATAAGCAGTAAAGAGGATAAGTTTGGTGGTGAGTTTCCACTCATTTTAGATGAGAGTGAGGGAGTTTTTTCGCCAATGGTTGGCTTAGCTACTGTTTTAGAAAAGTTTCCAAATAGTTATGTTTTTTGCATAAGTGTTGATGCTCCTTTTGTAGAAAAAGAGCAGATTAAAAAGCTTTGGAATGAAGCATTAAAAAGTGGTGCAAAAGCAGTAATCCCTCAAGATCCAACTACAAAACACCCACTTTGTGGGATATATCATAGTTCATTATCAAAAATGGCAAGAGAGTTAAAAGATGAAAATAGACATAGAATTAGTCTAATTTTTCAAAAGTGTGAAACTGCATTTGTGGAGTTTGAAGATGAGGCTCCATTTACAAATTTAAACTATTTTGATGAGTATGAAAAACACTCAAAGAGTGAACAAAAGGGTTTTCATGATTAGACATATTGTATTTATAAAGCTTGAAGATAAAAGTGCCATAAATGAGGCAAAAGAGAGACTTTTGGGCATGAAAAAGAAGATTGAGTATTTAAAAAATATTGAAGTAGGTATAAATTTTAGTAAAGAAGAGAGAGCTTATGATTTAGCCTTAATTACTGATTTTGACTCAAAAGATGATTTAGAAAAATATGCCGTAGATGAGGATCATCTTGAGGTTTTAAAGTTTTTAAAATCCAAAGGCGTTAAATCAAAGGTGGTTGATTACGAATATTAAGCGCTTTTTTTCCAATACTTTAAAGATGAAACGATAGAGCCAGCGATAATTAATGCTGCTGCTGCCCAAACTATAAAACTACTTTGAGCTAAGTTAAAAAGAATTAAAAGCAAAGTTGAAAGAAGTGGGATCGCGTAAGAGAGTGTTCCTAAGAGTTTTATATCCCCTTTTTTCATACCAACATCCCATAGATAAAAAGCTCCACCAACGGGTCCAAGTCCTAAAGCTAGAGCTGCTAACCACTCATTTGGGCTTAAAGCGTAACTAGGCTCAAATCCAAGATAAACAGTGAAAGATAAAAGCGCAACTGCTACACAAAATCCAGTAACTGCAAAGGTTGGAACCAGTCCAAATAGCCTTGAAATTACAGAGTATGTTGACCAAGTTAGCGCACATAAAAGTGCATAAAAATAGCCCAAGATAAACTCACTTTGTACTAAAAATCCACCTCTAGTTACAAGTAAAATAGCCCCACTAAAACCCAAAATTGCCCCAACTGCGTGGTACCACTTGAGTCTTTCATTTGGCAAAAAAGCACTAAAAAGGACGATTAAAAGTGGCCATAGATAGTTTATGAGATTTGCTTCAACTGCTGGCGCATTTCTTAGGGCTAAAAAATAGAAAAGATGATAACCAAAAAGCCCTCCAACCCCAACAACCCAAACATACCAAGGTTGTTTTAAAATTTTTATGGACTCTTTTGCTAAAAACATCCACACTATTCCTAAAAATGAGGCTATAGTAAAGGATATTGATAGAAGTAAAAATGGAGGAATATTTTTTGTAAGCACTGTAAAAAGAGCTAAAGTTGACCAAATGATAATTGCACTAAAGCCAAAAAAATTTCCTTTTTTCAAATGGAGCCTTTCAAAAAATTTTAGTTATAATTGTACCCACTTTAGGAGTTCTTATGCGATTTTTTATAATCCTTTTAATGTTTTTGCCACTTTTTGGCTCCTCGCTTAGCCAAATGATTGAAAAAGCTAAGTCTTATGAGGAAGAAGGAGATTTAAAAAACGCTCTTCATTGGTATAAAAAAGCTGCACTAAAAAATGAATCAAATAGTAGTTTAGTTGAGACTCTTAAAGAAAAAAATAGTGAATATGTCATAAAAGAGCTTGATGAGAGTAGTAAAGCAGAGATTTATGCTTCATATCTTGAGCCATATGATGATAAAGAGAGCGATGAGACAATCTTTCAAATCTTAAGCGGATCATTTGGGTTAAAGCCATATAAGAGCAACTATATAATGCCAATTACCTATGATGCAAGAAAAAGTGAAGATAGAAAAAGTAGTGAAACTAAATTTCAATTAAGCATTCAAAAAGAGATTTTTTATGATCTATTTGGCTTAAATGAGAGCTTGCATTTTGCTTACACTCAAAGATCATGGTGGCAAATTTTTGAGCACTCTTCCCCATTTCGTGAGACAAATTATGAACCAGAAGCATTTTTGCTACTTCCATATAAAGAGAGATATAGCTACTTAAAAGCTTTAAAATTTGGATATTTGCACCAATCAAATGGGCAAGGAGGAGAGCTTTCAAGATCTTGGGATAGAGTTTACGCATCTGCTTTTTTTCAACTTGGAGGCATCTTTGTTTCTCCTAGAATTTGGAAAGATATAGGAGATTTAAGTGATAATCCTGACATAAAAGATTATGTTGGACATGGAGATTTAACTCTTTTTTATCCATGGAAAAGACAACTCTTAAGAGCAGTATTTACAAATAACTTTAAAAAAGAGAATAGAACAAGTGCTACTTTAGAGTGGACTTTTCCCATCTTTAACTCAGGTATCTTTGGATTTTTGCAGTACTTTTATGGATATGGAGAGAGCATGATAGATTATGATCGTCTCACAAAACGCATTGGTTTGGGCTTCTCTATTTCAAGGTAATCGTGCTTAAATTTTGACATATTTGGCACAAAAATAACTTTTTTGGTATACTATCCTTTACCACTTTAGGAGAGTATAAATGAGTTATTTTAAGAGTATTGGGGGGAAAATTTCCATTGCTTTAGGCCTTATTTTGATTTTAGGTATTGGCATTAGCTCACTTTATTTAAAAAATCTTTTAATAAACAGTATTGAAGAGGATGTTAAAGAGAATATCCAAAAAGATATTATTTTAATAAATGATATGGTTGAAGTTTTTTATAAAGAGAGCTATAAAAGCGTTAACACTTACTACAATATTTTAGCTAGCTATTTTGATGGGTTTGAGAGTTATGATGATTTTACGATTGAAGTAAATGGGATAGATGCTCCAGCAATTGAGAGTAACCATGTTTTTTTAAACAATAATTTTGATGCAGTTGATGATTTTACTGAAAAAACAGGAGCAGTTGCTACCATATTTGTAAAAACTAAGGATGATTTTTTAAGAGTTTCTACATCTTTGAAAAAAGAGGATGGAAGCAGGGCAATTGGGACATATCTTGGTAAAAATAGTCCAGCATATGAGCTTGTTTTAAGTGGTAAAACTTATGTTGGAACTGCAAAGCTTTTTGGGCAAGATTATATGACTAGATATAGCCCAATATTTAATGAAGAAAATAGTGTAGTTGGGATTTTATTTATTGGATATAACTTTACCGAGGGGTTAAAAGATTTAAAGCAGACACTTAAATCTATAAAGCTTGGTGAGAATGGATACTACTACATTGCAAATACAAATTTTAAAAATATAGAAATTCACCCTAAGCTTGAAGGTGAGCCCTTAGAAGCCATTAAAGAGTTAGAATACATTTTAAAAAGTCCAGATCAAACTTATGAACAAAAAGTTAATGACACACATAAATTCTATATGTATAGTTGTTTTGAGCCGTTAAATTGGGCGATTGTTGCTGATGCGCAAATTGATGATTTTATGAAAACAGCAAATGAGTTAGAAAAGATTTTACTAATTGGTAGTTTGGTTTTAGTTTTAGTTTTAATTCTCATAAATTCAATCTTAGCTACAAAAATGGTGGCAAATCCGCTAAATGCACTAACAAAAAATATGAAAGATATTGCCTCAGGAGATGGAGATTTAACTAAAAAGATTGAGATAAAAGGCGAAGATGAGGTGGCTAGAGCTAGCACTCAGATAAATAATTTTATAGAAAAAGTTAGAGATATGGTTTCAAATATAAAATTAATTTCAAGTGAAAACTCTTCTATAGCTCATGAGTTTTCAACCACTTCAGTTGAAACTGGAAAAAGGGTTGAAGATACAACCTCTTTGGTTAATGAAACAACTACAAAATCAATTTTAATTCAAGATGAGATGGATAGCTCAATAAAAAAGGCTTTAGAAAACAAAGATGAGTTAGCCCACGCGTTAGATTATATTGATGATGCAAATAAAGCCATTACATTTTTAAATGAACAGATTCAAGCTAGCTCTCAAACAGAGATCGAATTAGCTGGAAAGATGGAACTTTTAAGTCAAAATGCCGAACAAGTAAAAGAAGTTTTAACTGTCATTAATGATATAGCTGATCAAACAAATCTTCTTGCACTTAACGCTGCCATTGAAGCAGCTCGTGCAGGAGAGCATGGAAGAGGATTTGCTGTTGTTGCAGATGAAGTTAGAAATTTAGCTGAGAGAACTCAAAGAAGTTTAACTGAAATTAATGCAACCATAAATGTGATAGTTCAATCAGTTATGGAATCAAGTGAAACCATGACAGTGAATGCGAAAAATATTGAAGAGTTAACTACAGTTTCACTAAATGTTGAGAGTAAAATCTCACAAATGGCAAAAGTAATGCAAAATGCCATTGGAATGAGTGAGGCAACTGTTAATGATCATGTTCAAAGTGGCAAGAGGGTTAAAGAGATTATAGATACAATCTCTCAAATAAATACCCTCTCAGCTGAAAATAGTAGAAGTGTTGAAGAGATGAGTAGCGCAGCAATGCACTTAAGCGGAATGAGTGAGAATTTAAATACTAAACTCTCTTTATTTAAGACTTAAATATTGGCGTAGTCTATCTACGCCCTCCCTCATGTGTGAAATCTCTTTTGTGTAAGCAAAGCGCATATATTTTTTACCATCTTTAATCCCAAAATCAACCCCAGGTGTTGCTGCTACATGGATTTTCTCAAGCAACTCTTTTGCAAAAAGAGCGCTATCGTTGCTATATTTTGAAATGTCTGCCCATAGATAAAAAGCTCCCTCAGGCTTTGCATCAATGGTAAAAAACTCACTAAGCGCTTCAAAAAGATAATCCCTTCTTTTTCTAAAAGTATCTCTTACAAAACTCAAATACTCTTCATCAAAAGCTTCAAGAGCTGCATATTGGCTAAGTGTTGGTGGACAAATGAATAGATTTTGCGCCAAAATTTCTGCCTCTTTTAGCTTTTGTTTTGGGACAATTATCCACCCAAGTCTAAATCCTGGCATACAAAAATATTTTGAAAAACCATTTATGACATAAAGCTCATCATCAAACTCAAGCGCACTATGAGCTCTTTTTTCATAAGTTAAACCGTGGTAAAGTTCATCTGAAATAAAAGAAATCCCCTCTTCTTTACACCCTTTAATTAACTCTTTTAATCCATTTTTTCCATATATGTTTCCTGTTGGATTTGCTGGAGAGGAGATTTGAATAGCTTTAATGTTTTTACCTTTTATATCCTCTTTTCTAAGCTCATAACTACTTTCTTTAGAGATAGGCAAAAAAAGTGGCTCAATGTCTAAAACTCTAGCTACATTTTTATAGCATGGATATGAAGGATCACTTAAGCCCAAAATATCCCCACTTGAAAGAGTTAGGGCGTAAGCCATTATGAATGCTCCACTTGTACCTGGAGTTAAAAATATTTGACTTGTATCAACGCTAACTCCATACTCTTTTTCATAATGCTTTGCTATTTTTCCTCTTAACTCTTCCAAACCCTTACTTTGCGTGTAGGCAGCTTTATTAAGATTCTTTTCTAAGGTTTTTAAAACTTTTGGAGATGGAGGTAGATCTGGTTGACCTATCTCAAAATGTATAGCATCTTCATATTTGCTTGCATCTCTTACTATGTCCATAACCATAAATGGAGTCAAATCTTTACATCTCATTTTAAGTCTCATCTTTAAAAGTTATTTCTTGATTATATCTATCTTAACTTATGCTATTATTGCTCATGACTGTAAGCGAAGCAAAAAAACGATTAAAAAACGATTTTTCCTACATTAAATTGGAGTATAACTCAAAGGAGTTGCTCTTAACGCTTAAAAACTTAGTTTATAGTAAGCGTTTTGGCATGGGATATGCGTGGCATGCTTTTTTAACTTTAAGCGGGAATGATGTAGTGGAAGCAAGGTTTGAGTGCCATACAAGCGATACTTCAACTGGAGTGTTTCATCAAAAACTTCCAGCACCTCCACCTGTTTGGGATGAACTTAGGAAGGTTTGCGAGGTTTTGGAGCTTAATTTGGGGGTGGTAAGTGCTAAGGACGATGGAAGATAGCCAGAGGGTTTATGTCAATGTTACTTTAAATGAGTATATTAATTTAACTTACTTTAAAACTCTTTTGGAAAACTCCGCAGTTACTAAGTCAGACTTAACAGGTAAAATAATCTATGCAAATGAGAATTTTTGTAAAATTACGGGCTACACTAAAGATGAATTAATTGGCAAAAATCACAATATTTTTAAACATCCAGAAAATGATCCAAAAGTTTTTAAATCTTTATGGGAGAGCATAAAGGCTGGCAAGGTTTGGCAAGAAAGACTTCTTAGCGTAAATAAAGATGGTTCAGATTTTTGGGCTGAGACAACCATAATCCCACTCATAGACAAAGAGGGCTTAAAGCCCATTGAGTACATTGCAATTAGACGAGATATAACTGATTTTTTAAAATTAAAAAGAGAAGCAAATGCCCAAAAAATAAAGGCAAAAGAGGCAAAAGAGATTTCAAAAGCTAAAGATGCTTTTTTAATTCTTTTTACACATGAACTTAAAACACCATTAAATGCCATAATCAACTTTTCAAAATACCTTTTAAAACATGCTAATCATATTGAAAATATGCCTAAAGGAAAGCTTGCTGTACTTCTTGAGAGGATTGAAAACTCTGCTAAAGATATGCTTTTAAATGTTACAGATTTGCTAGATTTATCAAAATTAAGAGTAAATAAACTTATCTACAATAAAAGTTCATTTGGAGCTTGTAATGCAGTGCATAGTGTTATTGAGGAGCTAGAGGGCATTAGTAATGCTAAAGGTGTAAAAATTAAAACAGAAAATCTTTGTAAAAAGAGCGCAGAATCAAGTTCGCATAGGTTAGTAACTGATGAGTTTAGATTTAAACAGATAGTTAGAAATATTTTATCAAATGCCATTAAATATTCAAATGGAAAAGTTTTAGTTAGCATGCTTGAAAAGGGCGAGTTTTGGGAGTTACACATTGAAGATAATGGCCCAGGGATTGAAAATAGTGAGGGAATTTTTGATCTTTTTGAAAGAGAGCATGGAAAGAGCCAACATGAGGGGACTGGAGTGGGTTTAACTTTTGTGAAGTATCTTTGTAAAGATTTAGGGTTTTCATATCATTTAGATAGATCCAAAGCACTTGGCGGGCTTGATTTTATAATTTCACAAAAAAGGAGTTAGTTTGGTTAAGGTTCTTGTTGTTGATGATAATGAAGATAATCGCTTAACCTTAGAGTTACTTCTTGAAGAGTTTGAAAATTTAACTATTAAAGAAGCAAAAGATGGAAAAGAGGCGATAGAGTGCTTTAATGAAGAGTTTTTTGACTTAGTTTTTATGGATATTTTGATGCCAAATATTGATGGATTTGATGCGACACAAAAAATCAAACAAAATCATCCAAAAGCAATGATAGTTGCCATAAGCGCGCTAGATGATGAGTTTTCAAAAGATAGAATGCTTCTTTGTGGCGCGGAAGATTACCTAACTAAGCCAATTGAGCATCATCTTTTTCATCAAAGAATCAAAAATTACTTAAGTATTATTAGATATAGAAAAGAGGGCATAAAACAAGAAAATGCCATAAATCCATTCCAAAAAAGTGTATTTTTTAAAAGAGTAGCCTTTTTTATTAATTGTGAAGCTGGTTTGGCAGAGTTTTGGGATGATGCGCTAAATGAGGGAAGACTTACACTTTTTAGTGATGAAGTGCGCTTTGTTTATGGAGTTGGGCTTTGGCTGCTTAAACTTAAAAAACCATTTAAAATTTTGATTGAGCAAGATGAAGATGCTTTTTATCTTACTTTGCTTAACGCAAGTGGCATAAAAAGATCAATTCTATCAAACCTCATTAAAAAACATCTCCCAAATATTTTATATATGTTTGATGATAATTCCATATATTTAAAACTTACAAAAAATAGTAAAGAGAGCATCTCTTTAGATGAAGAGACAAGAGAGCTTTTAGGTAAAACTCACCATGGAAGCATGAATGCAAAAGAGTATGTGGAGAGCTCTGTCATATCTTTATTGCCAAAAATTGAGTCTTTAGAAAGTATTGAAGATGCCATAGATATGAATCTTTTAGAGCTTAGCCAAACGCACAATCTTGACACTATCTTGCTTTTGGCAGATAACTTTAAAGAGTACCATAGTGTGCTTGAGCTTTTAACTAATTTTAACCATTTAGCTTTTGCCATAGAGTCATTAATAGAGTTTTTATGTAGTATAAAAGATAAAAACCCATCTAATGATAAATTAGTTGAACTCTCAAATATGCTACTTGATCTTCTTCATGACTTAACAAATTGGAGAGAGCAGCTTTTTGTAAAGCAAGAGGCGGTAAATATCCACTATTTAGACGCATCTTTGCTTAACTCATGTATGCAAATTAGAGCGGTGTTTGATGACAAAGTTATTGATGAAGGTGATGATTTAGAGTTTTTTTAGACACAATTATTATTTTTGTGCTAAAATACTACACTTTTATAGATATTCAAAGATGATATTTTGTTCAATTTTAAGGAGAATTGATGCCAAAGAGGGTGATTTTAGTTGATGATAGTAAGACTATTTTAGCCACTGCTGAAATGGCGATGGAGCCACTTATTAACAGCGGTGAAGTAGTTATGAAAACCTACCTTAATCCAGCTGAACTTTTAGGAGCTTTGGAGAGTGGAAGCGAGGATTATGATATGTTAATTAGTGATATTAATATGCCTCAATTAAACGGCTTAGATTTAGCGCACTCTTTAAAGCAAAATCCTAGTTTCAAACACAAACCAATCCTCATTCTAACAACTGAAAGTTCGGCTCAAATGAAGGCGCAAGGAAAAGCAATAGGTGTAACAGGTTGGCTAGTAAAGCCTTTTAGTAATGAAAAGCTAGTTAAAGCAGTCAAAATGGTTTTAGGACTTTAAGATGGACAAGAAAAAAACAGATACTCCAGCGGGTAATCAAAGGTATTTGACTTTCTATATTGAAAATGAACAGTATGGACTCAATATTCAAAATGTAAGAGAGATAATCGCCTCTATGAACATAACAAATGTGCCAAAAACTCCTTCCTACATAAAAGGGGTTATAAACTTAAGAGGCGTGGTAATTCCAATTGTAGATGTTAGGCTTAAATTTGGATTAGAAGAGAAACCTCATGATGTAAATACTGCAATTATTATTAATGTCATAGACAACCTCTCCATAGGATTTATCGTTGATAGGGTGGAAGATGTGCTTACAATAAGCAAGGATAGACTAACTGAAGCACCAAAGTTTGGGACTCATGTTGATACTTCATTTATAGAAAATGTAGCTGAGGTTGGAGATGGAGTTATTATGATTTTAAACCTTAAGCGAATATTTGAAGAAGATGAGTTGGCTGGGATCTCTACCATTGAAAGCAAAGAGGAGTAGGCTATGAATTTAACTCTTGGAAAAAGAATAACTTTAGGGTTTGGTGTAGTTTTAATAATCGCTGCTATTTTGGGGATTGTTGGTGTTTTAAATATGAAAATAGCTCAAAAAAATAGCTTAGACATGCAAGAGAAATATATGCCAGAAATGGAATTCTCAGGAGAACTTCAAAGCAATGTCCTAACAGCTAGAATATCAGTTGTAAACTATCTATATACTGAGCAAAATAGTTTTTTAAATGAAGCTAGGGCAAATTTTAAAAATACAAATGAAACCTTATCTAAACTTGAAGCTTTAGCGGATAAATATGAAGAACTTGTAAGATTAAAAGAGCTTTTACCTTCATTTTCAGCTAACTTAAAAGCGTATCATGCGGGGGTTGACAAGCTTTCTGTACTTTATGAGAAAAAAGCCTCCATCCAAAGAAGTTTAGATGAAAATGCAAGAGTTTTTATGAGCTCAGCTAGAGAGTTAAGAGATCACCAAAGAGTGCTTTTGGTGGATGATTTTAAAGCTGGGTTAACACTTGCAAAACTTCAAGAAAGACTTGAGAAAATTTACACTACTTGGAGAAGCGTTGCAAGAGGATATGACGCAAGACTTGGTAATTTTAGAGCTTTAGCTTTTAGAGATAGCACTATTTTAAGTGAATCTTTTCAAGCTTTTGATGATTTAAATGAGATATATACAAATTTAAGAAAAATAACGGAGCTTAAAGAGGATTTAGAACATATTCAAAATGTTGAAAATGCGGGAAATAGATATAAAGAAGATTTAATAGCATTAGAAAAAGTAACAGCAGAGGCTGAAACTTTAGTTGGAGAGCTTATAGGAATTGGCAGTAGGGTTTTAGTTACTGTTGGAGAGATTAAAGATGCTGGAGCAGCAGGGGCTGATAGGCTTTCTGATAATTCAGTAGAAACTCTTAATAAATCAGTTGTGATTATGATCTCAGGCTTAATTATCGCACTTATTTTAGGTTTAGTCATTTCAGCTTTTATAACAATTACAACAAACCGTACTGTAACCTCCGCCGTCAAATCCATCATGGAAGCATCAGATCAAGTTGTTAGTGCTTCAGATGAGATAGCTGATTCTTCTACTTCATTAGCTGAGGGAGCAAGTGAACAAGCAAGTAGTGTTGAAGAGGTAAGTGCAACTATTGAAGAGTCAACTTCAATTAACACTCAAAACTCTGAAAACACTAGAGAAGCAGATATTCTAGCTAAAGAGACAATGAGTGCAGCTAAGATTGGATATGAAAAAGGAAGTGAACTTATTAAAGCAATGGAATCAATCAATGAATCAAGTGAGAGAATATCTAAAATCATTAGAACTATTGATGAGATTGCTTCACAAACAAAACTACTTGCATTAAATGCTGCTGTTGAAGCTGCACGTGCAGGAGAGCATGGACTTGGATTTGCTGTTGTTGCAGATGAAGTTAAATCTTTAGCAGAAAGATCAGCTAACGCAGCAACTGAAACTGCACTAATAATTGAAGAGGCAATAGTCCAATCTAAAAATGGCTCATCAATTTCAAATGAGACAAGCGATGCCTTTAAAGATATATTAGAAAAGATAGAAAAAACTTCAAACTTAATTAGTGAAATATCAATCTCAGCTAAAGAGCAAAGTGAAGGTATGAATCAAATTGCAACAGCAATGGGAGAGATAGATCAAGTAACACAACAAAACGCAGCAACAAGTGAAGAAGCAGCTGCGGCTAGCCAAGAGTTAAACGCTCAAGCACACTCAATGCAAGAAACAGTAGGAATCATTGCTGCAATGGTTGGATATGTTCAAGAAAAAAGAGAAGTTAAAAAGATAAAAAGCAGTAGGCAAGCTTTAGCTAAACCAGCACAAAAGCTAACCAATAAAAGCTCTTCATTAAAAAAAGGAAAAGGTGAAGATATATTTCCTTTAGATGAAGATGATTTAAAAGAGTTTTAAATACAAAAAAAGGGAAAAAATGACAATTAGAAAACAGTTAATTATTGTCTTGCTTTTAGTTGGGATTATCCCATTTGTGACAATAGGGGCTATTTCATATAAAAGTGCTAGCTCATCTTTAGAGCAAGAGGCTTACAATAAACTTGAAATAACAAGAAATTTAAAAAAAGAGTTAGTTGAGGAGTATTTCCAAGCTTTAAATAGAAACATAGCTAACTTAACAGCAAACCAAAATGTTTTAGTTTTGTATGATGAGCTTGTTAGGCTTCATAATGAGCACAATATTGGGGCGGACGCTCCATTTGACATCATTAATCTACCTGATGTAAGAGCCCAGTACAATAAATATGATAGTTATTTTCAAAAGTTTGGTGAAGATAATGAAGTGTATGATCTTTTTCTAATCTGTTCTGCTCATGGGCATGTTATGTATAGCACTAGAAAAGAGAGTGATCTTGGAGAGAACATCAGAGTTGGGCGCTTAAAAGATAGTGGGATTTTTAAAGCTTGGCAAGAGAGTGTTAGAACTAAAAAAGAAGCATTGATAGATATGAGCGCATATGAGCCCTCAAGCAATGAGCCTAGTATGTTTTTATCGCTTCCAGTTATTAGAAATAGTGAGTTAATTGGCGTAATAGTTGTGCAAATTACTTCAGATAAATTAAACTCCATCATGCAAGAGAGAACTGGTCTTGGAAAAAGTGGCGAAACTTACCTTGTAGGAGAGGATTATCTTTTAAGAAGCGATAGTTATTTAGATAAAAACAGCAAAAGCGTAAGAGCTTCATTTGCAAATCCAAGTAGTGGAAAAGTTGATACAGCTGATGTAAAAGAGGCAAAACAAGGAGTTGTAGGCTCAAAAATCATAGAAGATTATAGAGGAAGCTTGGTTCTTTCAGCTTATACACCTTTAAATCTTGCTGGTGGACTTAGATGGTCATTGATAGCTCAAATAGATGAAAATGAAGCAATGAGCGCGGTGCTAACTTTAAGAAACTTAATGTTTGTCATTGGAGCAGTTTCACTTTTACTAATCATAATAGTTGCTGTCTTTTTTGGATCATTCATTTCAAAGCCAATCATCTCCGCCGTCAAATCCATCATGGAAGCATCAGATCAAGTTGTTAGTGCTTCAGATGAGATAGCTGATTCTTCTACTTCATTAGCTGAGGGAGCAAGTGAACAAGCAAGTAGTGTTGAAGAGGTAAGTGCAACTATTGAAGAGTCAACTTCAATTAACACTCAAAACTCTGAAAACACTAGAGAAGCAGATATTCTAGCTAAAGAGACAATGAGTGCAGCTAAGATTGGATATGAAAAAGGAAGTGAACTTATTAAAGCAATGGAATCAATCAATGAATCAAGTGAGAGAATATCTAAAATCATTAGAACTATTGATGAGATTGCTTCACAAACAAAACTACTTGCATTAAATGCTGCTGTTGAAGCTGCACGTGCAGGAGAGCATGGACTTGGATTTGCTGTTGTTGCAGATGAAGTTAAATCTTTAGCAGAAAGATCAGCTAACGCAGCAACTGAAACTGCACTAATAATTGAAGAGGCAATAGTCCAATCTAAAAATGGCTCATCAATTTCAAATGAGACAAGCGATGCCTTTAAAGATATATTAGAAAAGATAGAAAAAACTTCAAACTTAATTAGTGAAATATCAATCTCAGCTAAAGAGCAAAGTGAAGGTATGAATCAAATTGCAACAGCAATGGGAGAGATAGATCAAGTAACACAACAAAACGCAGCAACAAGTGAAGAAGCAGCTGCGGCTAGCCAAGAGTTAAACGCTCAAGCACACTCAATGCAAGAAACAGTAGGAATCATTGCTGCAATGGTTGGATATGTTCAAGAAAAAAGAGAAGTTAAAAAGATAAAAAGCAGTAGGCAAGCTTTAGCTAAACCAGCACAAAAGCTAACCAATAAAAGCTCTTCATTAAAAAAAGGAAAAGGTGAAGATATATTTCCTTTAGATGAAGATGATTTGAAAGAGTTTTAAATAGGAGCTAGCTTTGACAATAGATGGAGATGTTTTAGAAATTGATAGCGATATGTCAATAACAGATGTAAAAGAGCTCTATCTTTTTGTAAAAGATAGGCTTGAATACATTGAAGAGATTGTGATTTTAGGCCAGATGGAGGATTGGAAAACATCCTCCCTTTTCTCCTTGCTAGTTGCCATTAAGAAGAAAAAACCATCACTTAAAATCCCTGCTGTGGATGAGAAATTTTTGGATATGGGCAGCTTTGGAAAATTTTACTGGAAAAGATAATGGATATAAATAAATTAAAAGAGATTTTCATTGAAGAGGCAAATGAGATAGTTGAAAAACTTGATGTTGACATCATAAACTTTGAAGAAAATCCTGAAGATAAAGAGCTTTTAAATGAACTTTTTAGAGGTGTTCACACCTTAAAAGGGAGTGCAAACTCATTTGGGTTTACAAGACTTGGAGAGTTTGTTCATCACTTTGAAGATGCACTTGATTTTTATAGAAATAGTGATGAGAAGGTAACTTCAAAGATTATAGATATATTTTTAAATGCGGTAGATTTAATCAAAGAGGTTATGTTTGTTGAAATTGATGGGATAGATGGATTGCCAGATGGTTATGAAAAGAGCCTTTTGGAGATTAAAAGTTTACTTGGAAATGGAGATTTTGTAGAAGTTTTAAATGAAGAGTTGGATTTAGCAGCTGAGTTTGGAAATGAAGAGATTGGCTTAGAGAGTTTAAAAGATAAGCTCTTAGATGATGAAAAGCTTTATAAAATCACTCTTACCATAGATGATGATATATATTTTAGGGGTTTTGATCATGCAAGATTTTTCCAACTTTTATCTCAAGATGGGCATTTGCTTGAATCTTACTGGAACTTTAATGAAGAGCTTAATTTAGATGATTTTTCAACTGATAAAGCTTTCATTAAAGATATAGAGATTTACTTAGCTAGCAGTAAAGAAGCGAAGCTGATTAAAGAAAATTTTGAATACCTTGAAGATAATGAGTTTAAGATAGAAGCTCTTACTACTACAATTTTAGAGCCAAAAATCAAAGAACAAGAGAGTGCACAAGAGCCAAAAACCCAAAGAAATCATAGAAAAAATGATGCAGCTTCATTTGTAAGAATAGATACAAATAAACTAGATGAACTTTTTGATTCAGTTGGAGAGCTTGTAATAGCTCAAAACTTTCTTGAAGAGAGTGAAGATATTTTAAATATAAAAAATGAGAATGTGACAAAAACCATAAATATCCTTTCAAAAATCACAAGACTCATTCAAAATAGAGTCATGGGGCTTAGAATGGTTCCCATACAAGACACCTTTGACAAGATGAGAAGAGTGGTAAGAGACGCTTCTAAAAAGGTTGATAAAGAGATAGATCTTGTGATTGAGGGTGGAGATACAGAGATTGATAAAACCATGATAGATTCGCTCTCTGATCCACTTATTCATCTCATTAGAAACTCTGTAGATCATGGGATTGAGCCAACTAAAAATGAAAGAGTGGCTCTTGGGAAAAGTGAAGTTGGAACTGTAACGCTAAGGGCTTATCACCGCGGTGGAAATGTTGCAATTGAGATTATAGATGATGGAAAAGGGATAGATAGAGATAGAGTTCTTAGCAAAGCAATTGAAAGAGGGCTTGTATCTAGCGATGATGAGTTAAGCGATGCGCAAATTTATAGCCTTATTATGCAAGCGGGCTTTTCTACAGCAGCACAGATTAGTGATGTTTCAGGAAGAGGGGTTGGGCTTGATGTTGTTAGAAGTTCAATTGAAAAACTAAATGGAAAAGTAGAAATCTCTTCAACTAAAGATGAGGGGACAGTATTCACAATTTTACTTCCACTAACTCTTGCAATCATCGATGGAATGCTAGTTAAGTGTGAAAATGATACTTATATCATCCCAACTTTAAGCGTGCTAGAGTCATTCATCCCAAAAAAAGAGAATGTTCATACTTTTAAAAATGAGGGTGAATTTATAGATCTTAGGGGCAATATGATCCCAATAGTTAGGCTAGCCAAAATTTTAAATACCCAAACTAAAACCGTAAGCCCAACAGAATCAACCCTTGTTTGTATTGAGAGTGAGAAAGGCAGATATGCCCTTTTAATTGACGATTTAATAGGAAGACAACAAGTAGTTATCAAGCCTTTAGGATACGCACTCTCATCCATAAAAGAGTTTTCAGGAAGCGCCATAATGGGCAATGGAGACATAGCACTTATCTTAAATACTGAAGAGCTTTTTTTGCCAGAAGGGTTATCGTAGTTGAATATAAAGTTAAGTCAAAGGGAGTTTTCTTTATTTAAAGAGTTAATTTATGCTGAGTTTGGCATCTCGCTTAGTGAGAAAAAAATAGCTCTTGTTCAAAGTAGGCTTCATAAGTGGGTGAAGGCTTTAGAGTTAAATAGCTTTAAAGAACTTTATGAGCATGTAGTTGCAAATCCACATGAACTTGTCTTATTGGCTGATGCCATAACCACAAATGTTACATCATTTTTTAGGGAAGAGAATCAGTGGATATTTCTTGAAAAATTCATCCCTAAAAACTACTCACATACAAAAAAAATAAGAATATGGTCAGCAGCTTGCTCAACAGGACAAGAGCCCTACACCATAGCCATGTTTTTACATGAAATATTGCCTGACATAAAATCTTGGGACATAAAGATTTTAGCAACAGATTTATCTCATGAAGTGCTAAGAAAAGCTAAAAAAGGCGAATACAAGAAAAAAGATCTTGAAGGAATGCCAAAAAAACTTTTAAATAAATATTTTATAAAACACTCTTTAGACTCTTATATCATTAAAAATGAGTTAAAAAATATGATACTTTTTAGATCATTTAACCTAGTTGCTGGGGATTATAAAATATTTAAAAACCCAATAGATCTTATATTTTGTAGAAATGTAATGATATATTTTAATAAACATACCCAGCTTGAATTAATTAATAAATTATTTAATTTAATATCAAGCAGTGGGCTTTTGCTCATTGGTCACTCTGAGTCCATTGCACATAAAGACAATAGATTAGTGCCTATCGCACCATCAATTTACCAAAAGAGGGGGTTTTAATGGATCTATCCACGCTTAGTGATAGCTCTTTGCTAAAAGAGATTGACAGACGATTTAAAGAGAAGCAATCTTCCATTGAAGAGATGGAGTTTCTTACAAAAAAACTTTTAGAATTAAATGAAAAATCTAAAAAAGCTCAAGAGGTAAAGAGTCAATTTTTATCTTTAGTGAAAAATGAGTTTAATAACCCTGTTTCATCTTTATTAAATGTTGCAGATATGCTAAAAAAGGCTAATGATTTAGAAAAAGTTCACATCATGGGAGATCTTTTAAAAAGAGATTTGTTAAAGATGGACTTTAGTTTAAAAAATATCTTTGCAGCATCTGAAATTGAGGCTGGAGAGACTGCGAATGATTATAATTATATAGATTTGCAAGAGCTTTTTAATGAGTTAAAAGAGTATTTTGAAATCATCATAAAAGATAAAAATCTAACTGTAGATTTTAATAGTAGTTGCGAAAAAGATTTCATAAGTGATACATATAAAATTTATCTTATTTTATTAAATCTTCTTTCAAATGCTTGTGAGTTTTCATTTCCAGATACAAACATAAGCGTTGATTTTTCGTGTGATGATGAGAGTTTTGTGCTTAGTGTGAAAAATGTTGGTGAAGTTATAAAACCAAATCATACAAAAGAGATTTATAACCGTTTTGTCCATTTTGAATCAGGCACAACAAGACAAAGTGCTGGGCTTGGACTTGGACTTAGCGTATCTCTTGGCATGTGCGAAGCGCTTGATGGGACTATTGGAAATGAGACTAAAGATGGACTTACAGAGTTTATCGTCAAGATACCAATCTTAAGTTCTGAAAATCTAGCTCTTTCGCAAGCTCACGGCTCAAATGAATTTATGTTTGATTTAAATGATGAGATGGTGGAATTTTAAATATGCAAAAAAAATTCATCCATGTAGGTGAGATTTTTATTGGAGTAAGGCCGACTCAAATCAGTACCATTTTAGGCTCTTGCATCGCAGTTTGCCTATATGATGAAGTTGAAAAGATTGGCGGGATGAATCACTATCTTTTACCTCTTTGGAATGAAAATGGACTCCAAAGTCCAAAATATGGAAACATTTCCATACCAAGGCTCATTGAGGGGATGGAAAATGTTGGATGTAGTAGAAAAAATATAGTGGCTAAAATCTTTGGTGGTGGAAATGTGATTGATGTTAGTCAAGAAGATATGATGATAGGGCGTAAAAATATCTTGATTGCAAAAGAGATTTTAAGAGAGCATGGCATAAAAATTGTAGCTCAAGATGTAGGCGGAACAAAAGGGAGAAGAATAATGATGCAAAGCGATAATGGCAAAATTTTACTAAAATATACTTCTGGAAATTAAGATGGGACTTCATGTCTTAATTGTAGATGATAGCGCAACAGCTAGAGCTGTTTTAACCTCAATTTTAAAAAATGATCCAGAAATTTCATCCATAGATACTGCACCTGATGCGTATGTGGCAAGAGATAAGATAGTAGCACAAAAACCAGATGTCATCTGCCTTGATGTTGAGATGCCAAGAATGGATGGCATTAGTTTTTTGAAAAAACTAATGCAATACATGCCAATTCCTGTTGTAATGGTTTCATCTCTTACAACTAAAGGTGCCTCAACAACTCTTGACGCGCTTGATGCTGGAGCGATAGATTTCATACCTAAAATGCACTCAAATCTTTATGAAGGAAGAAGTGCCATTGAAGATGAGCTTTTAGAGAAGGTAAAAGCTGCTGCAAAGGTAAAAGTTAAGGCTAGAGAGCCATTTAAAAAAGTTAAATCAGATTTAAAATATGAAACCTTAACAACTACTCAAAAGATTGTAGCCATTGGCTCTTCCACTGGCGGAACTGACGCACTTAAAACGCTTCTTACAAAACTTCCTGCAAATACTCCTGGCATTTTAATAGCCCAACATATGCCTCCATCTTTTACACTTCAATTTGCAAATAGATTAAATGAACTATGCGAAATGGAAGTTAAAGAGGCAGAAAATGGGGATGTTGTAGGGGTTGGCAAAGTTTTAATAGCCCCAGGAGATAAGCATATGGTTTTAAGAAGATCTGGAGCAAGGTATTATGTTGAGATTGGCGGTGGACAAAAAGTAAGTGGACATAGGCCATCAGTTGATGTGCTTTTTAACTCTGTTGCAAAAGCTGCTGGAGAGAATGCCATTGGAGTTATTTTAACTGGAATGGGCAGGGATGGAGCACAAGGGCTTTTAAACTTAAAAGAGAGCGGTGGCAAAACCATAGGTCAAGATGAGGCAAGTTCTATTGTATATGGAATGCCAAAAGTTGCATATGAGCTTGGTGGAGTTGAGACTCAAGTGCCACTAGATAAAATTTCAGAAACCATTTTAAAAACACTATCTTCAATGTAATGGAACTAATTTTGCTTTAACTTAAGAAATACTCTTAAGGAGCAAAATGTGCGAATGCGACTAAACTCTCATGCTATCATTATTGAGCTACCAAAGGAGTCTTTGAGATACAATGAAGTTACCACCTCTTTGCAAAAAACTCTTAAAAAGACATTTTGGGCAAGTAGATACCTTATAAATTTACCTGTAAAAGGCGAAGAGGCTAAAAGAAGAAAGTTTTTGATTGATACATATATGCTTTGTGCAAAAGATGCAAAAAAGCATGATGCTAGGTTTTTAAAAAGAGTTTTAGAGCACTTTAATAAACCCATAAAAATAGAACCAACAAATGATTTAAACCCCATAAAATGCGCACTTTTAAAGTATAGAGTAAAAAATAGTACTTTAGAGATAAGATTTGAAAGGGATGAAACTTTTTTATTTTGGCACTTAGTACATAAGTTTAAAACTCATGAAATAACTCACAATTTTTTCAAAAAAACCATCTATTTTCACATAGCAACACCAAGGCTTAAAAGAGAAATCTTAACTCTTTTAAAGACAAAAACCCTATTTAGCTACTCTTTAGCGCATGAATATTTACAAAAAGAGGTAGGATCATTCTTTTATGAAGAGGGAGTTTGTGACTCTTTGAGAGTTCATTATAAAACTTTAGGAGTTAAGGAAGGGGTTGATTTAGGGGCTATTAGGATGAGATATTTAAACTTAGCAAAGGCAAATCATCCAGATTTAGCAAAAAAAGAGGATGTTGATAAATACACAAAAAAGTTTCAACAAATTCAAGAAGCATACCATGCTATAAAGCTTGAGTTTAAAAACGCATCATAAAAGTTCTTTTTTACCTGCACTTAGATAAACTTTTGGCGGATATAGGCTTAAGTTTAAGCAACAAAGATACTCATACTTCATTTTCTTTGTCTGTCCAATTCTAATTTTTTTAAGGAATTGCGATGAAAAGAGCTATTTTTACAATTTTTTCACTACTTTTAACTTTTGGTACGCTTAATGCGGATGATTTAAAACCTTTTGCAAATTTAAAAGGGACTTTAAATATTGCAGGTGGTACAGCGCATATTGCTTCAGAAAAAGAAGCCATAAAAGACATTATGCGAAAATATCCAGATATTTCAATCACCATTGCAGGCGGGGGAACTGGCGTTGGGATTAAACAAGTCTCCGAGGGGTTAGTTGACATTGCAAATGCAGGAAGAGCTCCAACAGAAAATGAGCTCAAAAGTGGAGATTTAAAATCACACCTTTTTGCGCTTGATGGGATAGTAATAATTGTAAATAAAAATTTAAACATATCTAACTTAACTACTCAGAATTTAATAGATATTTTTACAGGGAAAACCACTTCATTTAGCGATTTTGGAGTTGGTGGCGGGAAGATAAATCTTTACATAAGAGATGCTTCAAGTGCAACTATGGAAGTTTTCTCAAAGCAAGGGATTAATGGTGCTAAAATATCAAAAGATGCTAAAGTTGTTCCATCAAATGCAGCTATGAAAACGGCTATTTTTTCAGATAAAAATGGGATAGGTTTTGTATCTTTTGGAACAGTTGATAAGAGCGTAAAAACTCTTTGTATTGATGATAGATGCCCAAGCAAAGAGGCTATATTAAATGATGAATATCATATTTATAGAGGTTTATATGCTGTTACAAAAAATAGTCCTAAACCTTTAGCTTTGGAGTTTATTAACTATTTAAAAAGCGATAGCGGAGCAAAGATTTTAACCTCACAAGGATTGATTCCTTATCAAAAATAGTATGCAAAATCTATTTAATTTAGGGCTTGTTATCTCTGTTTTGATAACAAGCCTTCTTGTTGTTTTAATCTCTATTTTCTTACTATACTTTTCAGCCCCACTCATTTTTGGGGGAGAGTTTAAAGAGTTTTTTACTTTAGAATGGGATCCTTTAAACTCTTTTTATGGGCTTATGCCAATGGTGATTGGTACGGCTTCAATCGCATCTTTAGCAACCTTGTTTGCCATAGTTAGTAGCTTCTCATTTGCTGTTTTGATTTTAATGTTTTTACCTAAAAGCATAGCCTCATTTTTAGAAAAGTTTTTATATTTTTTATCTGGAGTTCCAACAGTTTTATACGCATTTGTAGCTCTTTTTTTGCTAATACCTTTTGCAAATGATGTGCTTGATGGCAAAGGATTATCTATTTTATCAGCCTCTTTTGTGCTAAGTTTTGTCATTTTTCCAACCATATCTATCTTTTTACTAAATAGCTTCAAACAAGTGGCTAAAAAGTCTCTTTTTGCTGCTAAGAGTTTGGGCGCAACAAAGGAAGATCTATTTTTCAATCTCATTTTAAAAAGCTCTAAAAAAGGGGTTTTAAGCGCTATTATTTTTGGATTTGCTAGGGCTGTTGGAGATACGATGGTAGCTTTAATGATAGCTGGAAATAGTTTGAAAATCCCAAACTCCTTGCTTGATTCAGCCAGAACGCTTACAGCTCACATTGCCCTTATTAATGCAAATGATTATGAATCTACTGCCTTTAAAGCACTTTTTTTATCAGGATTATTGCTTTTTCTCTTCTCATTTGTAACTGTTGCAATTTTGAGGATTTTAACAAGGAGCAAAAGTGTTTAAAAAAGGGATAATATCTATATTTTATCTTAGTTTTTTTATAACGCTAACTCTTTTTTTTATATTTTTAGGTTATGTTTTTTATAAAGGATTTGCAAATTTTTCTTTAAATATCATCTTTGATGAAGCTAGCCCAATTAGAGCAATAATTGGCAAAGAGAGGGTATTTGATGGGATTTTTAATGCAATAGTTGGCTCAGTCTTAGTCTCATCTTTAGCTACACTTTTAGCCCTTCCATTTGGGTTTTTAAGTGGGGTTTACATAGCATCTTTTGCGCCAAGAAGGATAAAGAGCTTGCTTAGTTTTTCATATGAGCTTTTAGCTTCCATTCCTTCCATTGTCATAGGGCTTTTTGGGCTATCCATTACTATATATCTACATAAAAACTTTTTTGGAAATTTATATACTTCACTTCTCATCTCAGCCCTCTCGCTCGCAGTTTTAATCCTCCCATATATTGTTAAAATGAGTGAGCAAGCTATCTCAAACATTCCAAACCAAATTAAAAATTCAGCCCTGAATTTAGGAGCTACAAGGTATGAAAATCTATTTTTGATAAAACTGCCTTACATCTCTAAAGATCTTTTTGGAGGAGTGGTTTTAGCCATTGGAAGAGCGGTTGAAGATACCGCAGTTATCATGCTAACAGGGGCTGTTGCCATGGCTGGGATACCAAATTCTTTGCTTAGCAAATATGAAGCAATCCCATTTTTCATATATTACATTTCATCTGAATACCAAGATATGTTTGAGCTAAACAAGGGGTATGTCGCTGCGATGGTGCTCCTTTTTGTCTCCATAGCGCTTTTTCTCTTTGCATTTTTAATACAAAAACTCTCTTTAAGGGGCAAATTTGAGTGAAATCATAAAGATTAAAAATTTAAATCTCTCATATGGGAAAAAAGAGGTTTTAAAAGGTATCAATTTAAATATATTTAAAAACCACATAACTGCTATTTCAGGGCCAAGTGGCATAGGAAAAAGTTCACTTTTGCTTGTTTTAAATCAAATGATAAGAGAGTTTGAAAGAGCTAAATGTAGTGGTGAAGTGCTTTTTAATGAAGATGGAGAGTGGAGGGATATTTTAAAATTTAAAGAAAAAGAGTTGCCAGCTTTAAGAAAAAATATAGTCTATGTGAGTCAACATCCAGATTTGCTCCCTTTTTCAATTTTTGAGAATCTCTATTTTGGATTGAAGCTTCAAGGCATTAAAAAAGATAGCGCAAAGTCCATGATTAAGGAGGCTTTAGAGAAAACTTTTTTGTATGAAGAGATAAAAGATAGGCTTCATGGTGATGCTTCAATGCTCTCAGGCGGCCAGCAGCAAAGACTGATTTTGGCTAGGGCGTTAGTGTTAAAGCCAAAAATTTTACTACTTGATGAGCCAACATCTTCACTAAATGAGGAGCTCTCAAGCAAGGTAGAAGATATGTTAGTTAAATTAAAGAGAGAAACTACTATAGTGATGATATCTCATTTTAAATCTCAAATTTTAAAGATTGCCGATAGTGTTTTAAATTTGGCATAATACATATAAAAAAAGGATTTTCATGTTAGAAAAAGTTATAGAAAACCTAAAGAAAAATGGCTTTAGTGTGGAGGTTGCTGATACAAAGTGGAAAGCTTTTGATATTGCAAAAACTTATCTTGTAGATGGGATTAGCGTTGGACTTGGGGGCTCAACTACTGTTGAAGAGATTGGGCTTTTGAACTATCTTGAAACTAGAAAATCTATCACTTTACATAATCAGTATGAAAAAGGGATTAGCATGGAGGAGAATTTAAACAGGCGAAGAGAAGGCATGTTAAGTGATCTGTTTATAGCTAGCTCAAATGCAATCACTCATGATGGGTATTTGGTAAATGTTGATGGAACTGGAAATAGAGTTGCCGCGCAAATTTTTGGGCCAAAAAAAGTTTTGCTCATTGTGGGCGTGAATAAGATAGTAAAAGATTTAGATGAAGCGCTTGATAGGTTAAAAAATACTGCGGCTGCAAAGAATATTGAAAGAATCAATGAGAAGGCAAAATCTTTTGGTAAAGAGCCAAGCTATTGTTGGGACAATATCGCAAATAAGTTTACACTTATTAAAAACGAAAAGCCTGGAAGAACAGATATTATTTTAGTTAAAGAGGAGCTTGGATTTTAATTGAGAGGTTTTTTCATTACGCTTTTTATCAAACAAAACAGGTGGCACAAACACTCTGTTTTAGGGCATACAATGAGGGTTTTGTATCATGTTTTAAAAAGTAGAGATTTTAAATTTTTGATTCCAGCTCTTTTGCATGACATTGGAAAGCCTTTTGTAGCTTATCAAGATGAAGATGATAAGATTGAAAATACATATAGTTTTACTGATCATGAAGAAAAAAGCTACCAAATTATTAAAAATTGGCCATTTATCTCATCGTGGAGTAAGGAAATAGTCCGCTACCACTACCTAATTAGAGATATGGACAAAAGCTACAAAGAGGGAAACATTCAAAGGCATGATGAAAAGCTTAAGATTTGGAACTCATTAGATGAGATAATGAAAGAGGATTTACGAACTTTTTTAATCTATGATGATTTGGGAAAAGGCACTTTAGGTAAGATAAAAACACTCTAGGAGATAAGAATGAGTAGGAAAAATATTTTAATTACAGGTGGAGCAAGAGGGATAGGCGCAGCAGTTGCAAAAAAGTTTGCAAATAGCAAGTATAGGGTTTTTATAAATTATGTAAATAGTGTAGAAGTTGCAAATAATCTCGCAAAAGAGATAGAAAAGAAAGGCGGAGAAGCTTACGCCATTCAAGCTGATGTTAGAGACGAAGCTCAGATAAAAAAGATGTTTGAAGGCATTAAAAAAGAGCATGGTGGAGTTGATATACTTGTTTCAAATGCAAATATGAGTTTTGTGACAAAACCATTTGTGCAGCAGAGTTGGGATGAGTTTTCTCAAAAATTAAATGATGAAGTAAGAGCATCTTATCTATGCGCGCAGCACGCAGTAAATGGCTCTATGAAAGAGAAAAAATTTGGAAGATTGATTTTCATTTCAAGCACACTGTCTGAATCTCCTTTGCCAGGGTTCATCTCTCATGGATCAGCCAAAGGTGCTCTTGATTCACTAAATAAATATCTTGCGCAAGAGCTTGGAGAGTTTGGGATAACTTCAAATGTGGTTGCTCCAGGACTTGTTCTAACCGATGCAACTGCTAACGCTCCAGAAGAGTATAAAGAGTTTACAATCTCCATAACGCCAACTAGAGCCATCTCTAAGCCAGAGGATGTTGCAAATGCAGTAGCCTTTTTAGCTAAAGATGAGAGTTCGCAAATAACTGGGGCTTACCTACCAGTAAGTGGAGGGGCTTATCTTTCATAAAAATTACCCCTAAATTTAGGGGTAAATCACCTTTTTCTTATTTTCTTGAATCTGTCTCCAAAGTTTGTTTTATCTACAATATTTACCTTTGTTGGGATTTTAAAAGGCTCAAGTTTGTCTTTACAAAACAGCCTTACTGCTCTTTTGATGTTTTTAATATCTTTTTTTAAAACTACATCACACACTACGCTTTGTCCAGTTATGGCATTTTTTTCGCCATAAACCATTGCGTCTTTCACGCCTTCCATCTGGAGGATTACAGACTCAACCTCGCTTGGTAGCACCTTTTCACCACCAACATTTATCACCTCTTTAGCTCTTCCAATGATTTTAATGTACCCATCATCACTAAGCTCTACCAAATCACCAGTTTTAAACCACCCATCGCTACTAAAGCTATCCATAGAAGCGTTTAGATAGCCTAAAACTTGAGTCTTGCTTTTAAGCCAAAGTTCATCTTTTACTATCTTGTATTCGCAATTTAAATCATCAATTTTCATAAAGAGCGAATCGGAAGATTTTGAACTAGTTGAGTTTATCCCTGTTTCACTTGTGCCAAAAGTTTGCAAAAATCTAATTCTAGGAAAGTTCTCTTTTAGCTTCTTTAAAAGTGATTCTGGCATGGTTTCTGTACCATAAGTTATCATTCTAAGACTGCTTAAGTCGTGTTTTTCATGCTCTCCTGAAATTAAAATCAGATTTAAAAAAGTAGGACTACTAGGTAAGACTTTTATCTCATATTTTTCAATGAGTTGGCAAATCTCTTTTGCATCTCTTTTTTTAGGGATAACCAAGCAAGCCCCAGTTGAAAGTGCATTAAACAAGGTATTTAAACCGCCAATATGATCAAACATTAAAAAAAGCAACATATTGATATTTTTCTCTTTTTTACCCTCATAAGAGCTTAAAAGATTTACCAAATCATGTATCATAGCCTTTGGCGCCCCAGTGCTTCCACTTGAAAAAAGGATTAATCCTGAGTGGTTTTTCTTTTTTAAACTATCTATGATTTCATGCGAATCCTGCACTAGAAGATGCTCTATTTTTAGCTTTTCATTTGTATCTATCAAAACTTCAGCAAAGGACTCTTCTAATAGATTTTTTTGGACTTTTTCAAGAGGCGAGGTTATGGGAACTATGATATTGTTTTTTAAGTAAAGTGCAAAAAACATAGCGATATTTTCAAATGAAGCTTCCCCTAAAATAGCTACTACTTTAGAGTTTATCCCATTTAGTTCTAGAGCTTTTAAGTAAGATTCTATCTGTTTTAAAAGATCAAAATAACTATGAGTTTTTTCGTCAAAAATGATGGCATTTTTATTTCCAAAATTTTTAAAACTCTCAATTAAAAAGCTCATTAACTGCTAACTCCTCCAAGGTAAATCACTTGAGCAGTGATAAAATCACTCTCTTTTTTGCAAAAAAAGTCAACTACATTTATGATATCTTCAAATTCACCAAATCTTTTTATGGCTTGCTTTTCTAGCAAATCGTCCATTTTTTCTTTTGGAACAGCTTTGATGAGATCAGTTTTTATGGGAGTTGGGCCTATGGCATTTACTGTTATGTTAAAGGGAGCGAGCTCTTTCGCAGAGATTTTTGTTAAGCTTTCAATCGCAGCCTTACTTGAAGCATAAATCGCTTCTCCATCTAAGTTTAGAGGCTTTGCTACAGTTGTGAAATTGACTATTCGACCATTTTTTTGCTTCATCATAACCTTTGAAACTTCTCTACTAAATATAAATGTTCCTAAAAAATTGGTATCAAAAATCTTTGAAACAGTGGTTGTGGATGTGGTTAAAAAGTGATTCATTGAGGCAATCCCAGCATTATTTAAAAGCACATCTATGCGCCCAAACTCTCTTCTTATCTGCCTAATCATGCTAACAACCGCGCCCTCATCATCCACCTTTAAGCTAAAGTGCTTGTAGTTTGGATGAGTGATGCTAGCTTCGCCTCTACTACAACCAATGACAGTATTGTTTTTATCCAGATAATGCTTCGCTAGTGCCTTGCCTATGCCTCTACTGGTGCCTGTTATGACTATAATTTGACTCATTGTAGCCCTTTTTCTGTGAAAACTTTTGGATTTACTGTTGAGTGTTTTAATTTACTGAACCGATCAAAATTTTTGACCAGTTCAGCTTTTTCTTCATCATTAAGTTCAATTATATACTCTTTTGGAAACTTATCAGGGTTATTTGAAACTGCCTGATTTACCTCTCTAGTCTCCACTCCATAAAGTTGCGCTACATCCCTATCTACCAAAACATACTTATCTTGATATTTGATCAGTCTATTTTCTAGCTCCTCAGGTTTTATAACTCCCATTTCACACTCCTAGCAAGCTTTCAACATATAAAACCAAGCTCTCAACACTTCTAAATGGTGAAGTTTTTGCACTCATAGCTTTCTCATCAGCTAAAACCAAATCTTTTTCAAACTCATCACTAATTCTATCTTCTAAATCAGCTATGAAACTAACTAAAGCTAGGCTATCTAAAGCACCCACTCCTCCATAAAGTCTAGTTTTTAGGGTTGGATTTTCAAGTTCATCTTTTTCGAGCTCTTCATTTAACTCTTTTAATGTTTCAATGACTATTTTTTCTATCTTATCTTTCATGCTCACTCCTTAATGCTGTATGTGGTTTTGCTCAAATATTTTTTAACTGGGCTTAAGAGTTTTGACTCTTTTTTCTCATCCCACTCTTTGCTTGAGAGCTTTAAATATATATACTCTTCATCGCTTTTGTATTCGCTAAATCCAAAGTTTTTATTGAAACTTAGGGCTTGAGGATTGTTTTTTTTGATAAAAGAGTTTAAATCCTCATCAAACTTACTAAAAATATAGTTTAGAAAAATGTAGCAAGCTAGCGATTTGTACATGGGGTTTACTTCATCTTTAAAGTAAAGTCCCCAAAAAAGCTTTCCATCTTTTACAAAATTGAGTGAGCCCAAAATCTCCTCTTCTTTCATTAGAGCAAAATATTTCCTATCATTTAATGTTTTTAAAGATTTAATAAAACCCATATGATCTTCTAGGCTTATTTTTTTACTCTCTCTCATATTTTCTCTTATCTGTTTTTGGTTTCTAAGCCTTAAAATCTCCCTAGATCCACTCTCATTTAGATAGATAAAGTTTTTAAAAATCAAGTTCAACTCTATCAGCAAATTTATAATCTTTTTTTGCCCTCTTGCCCAAAATATCTTTCAAATATCTTGGATGAAGCCCATAAAACGGCCTAACGCTTTTTATATTCTCCTCACTAAACCTCTCACCTTTTTTTATATCTTTGCAAACATACAAGCTTCTTGCAAATCGTCTCTGTTTTTCTCGCTTTTCATTTAGGGTGTATTCAACTTTTCCTAGCAGTTTTTCAGTACTTCTAATTGCTTGAATCATCTCTTGAAATTCATTCTTATCAAGGCTAAATTTACTATCAGGTCCACCTATATTTTTATCTAAAATGAAGTGTTTTTCTACAACTTTTGCGCCCAAAGTCACAGCAACAACAGGTGCAATGTGCCCTAAAGTGTGGTCTGAAAACCCAACTTCCACCCCAAAAGTCTCTCTCATGTCTGGTATGGTTTTTAAGTTGGCTTCATATAGTGGGGCTGGGTATTCGCTTGTGCATTTTAAGAGAATTATATTTTCATTCCCTTCATCTTTGCAAATTCTAACTACATCTTTTATCTCTTCAAAGGTAGCAATTCCTGTACTTATAATTATTGGTTTTTGCCTGCTTGCTGTGTGCCTTACAAGCTCATAATCAGTTATTTCAAAAGAAGCTATCTTGTATGCACTTGGATTAAACTGCTCTAAAAAATCAACCGCACTCTTGTCGAAAGGGGATGAAAAAATCTCAATCCCTAAACTTCTAGCGTAGCTAAAAAGCTCCCCATGCCACTCCCAAGGAGTCATCGCTTCTTTGTAAAGCTCATACAGACTCTTTCCATCCCAAAGCGTCCCCCCACCAATCAAAAAATCTGGGTTTTTACTGTCTAGCGTCATGGTTTCAGGTTTGTATGTTTGAAGTTTTACGGCATTTGCACCTATCTCTTTGGCTGCTTTTATCGTCTTTTTTGCCACTTCTAAACTTCCATTATGGTTTGCGCTAAGCTCAGCGATGATAAAAGTTCCATCTTTGTTTAGATCAAAATTTCCTATCTTCATAAATCTTTCCAAATCTTTCTTTTAAAATCTAAAAATAGCTCTTCATCCCACTCTTTCATAGCCATATACTCATTTTCAATCAAATATTCATACATAAACCTTTGATTTTTAGCAACTTTAATGGCTAAAAATGGTACTTCCATAAAAAGAGTCTCATGCACAAGCCCACTTGGAGAGATGATAGCAAACTTGCTTTCATTTAAAAGTTTTTCAATCTTTTTATCGTCAATTTTCAAATTTAAATTTTCTCTTTCAAGCTTTTGAAGCTTTGCAATATTTGGGTTTGAACTGGTGGTTGCAACGCAAATTTTTAACTTTTTTGGTAAATTTTCAATGATTTTTGGAGTGATATTTTTTATGTCTGCTCCACCAATTGCTATGAAAAGATCATAAATTTTCTCTCTTTTTATCTTTTTTTCATCTCTAAATTCAAATTTTATTAATGTGTATAAAACTCCACATCTAAGCTCGCAATGCTCAGGAACTAAGCCCTCATAAGCACTTTTTTTTGCATAAATATTGTGATTTAATAAAACATCGCAGTAATGTTTTTCATAAAGATCATCAAAAATAAGCACTTTTAAATTTGGAAGGGTCTCTTTGATTTTTTTTTCATCATCAAACCCAATTTCATAGTGATCAATTATGAGTTTGTCTATGTTTAACTCTTTTATTAGCTTGATAAGTTCATCTATATTGCTAGTTTTTAGGGTGAAAACTGGGTATGAGATTATGCTATTTATGCTCCCTTTAAGATCCCTTGAGGCAAAAAATATCTCACTCTCATCAAGTTTTGAGGCTAAAACCAAACTCCTTCTAATGTGCCCTGTTCCAATTTTACTTGAACTATCAGCTCTAAATAGAACTCTCATTTAAAACCTCATAAAAAATCTCTGCTTCTTCCCAATCTTCTAGTGTGTCTATGTCATGTACAAGGTAGCGAGGCAGTTTGAACATTTTAGAATTGCTTGTAAAAATCGCTCTTTTTTCAATCCAAGCTTCACTCTTTCCAAAATAAAATTGTCCTGCATCATGATATGCTTCTTCCAAATCTTGAGATCTTGAATTTCTACAATCTGGAAAAAACATTTCACAATTTTTCTTTAAAGCCCTAAATATAGGATAAGCAAATGAAGTTGTGCTAAAAACATAATCTTTTTTAGACTCTTTGAAAATCTCAAATGCTTCTTGTAAAATAAGTGGTTTTAAAAATGGAGCAGTTGCATAAATGCAGCAAACTGAGCTTATTTTTTCGCCATTTTCTTGCAGAGTTTTTACTGCATTAGAAATAACCTCAGTTGTTCCAGTAAAATCGTCTGCCAACTCTTTTGGCCTAAAAAGCACCTCCGTGCCAAACTCTTTTGCAACTTTTGCTATCTCTTTTGAATCGGTACTTACATATATTTTCTCAAATACCCCACTCTTTTTTGCCGCGTTAATGCTGTAAAAAATGAGAGGTTTTCCAAAGAAAAGTTTAATGTTCTTTTTTGGTATCCTCTTGCTCCCGCCTCTAGCAGGAATGATGGCTATGTTCATCTCTTACAAGCTCCAAAACTGCCTAAAACTTCTAGTAGGGTTTCGCTTATAAACTTAGCATCCTCCAAACTCATCATTTGATGACAAGGGATAGAGAGCTCTGCTTTATAAAAATCCTCACTCACTTTAAGCTCCATTTTGCCAAAAAGTTTTTCATAGTAAGAGAATTTGTAAGTTGGCTTATAATGAACTTGAACCCCAATGCCTTTTTCATGAAGTGTTTTGTAAATATCCTCTTTTGGACACCACAAATTTCTATCTAAAAGAACGGGATATAGATGGTATGAGCTTTTTGTAGAAGGTGGAATTTTGACTGGGAAAAAGTATGGATTATCCTTAAAGGCTTCATCATAAAATGAGGCTATTTTAGCCCTTTGTTCTATGAAAGAGTCAAGTTTTTTAAGCTGAGAAAGTCCTAGTGCGCAGGCAATATCGCTTAGTCTATAGTTATAGCCAAGCTCAATCATATCTTGGTTCCAAACCTCTTTTTTCACTATCCCATGACTTCTTAAAAGCTTGATTTTTTCATAAAGTTCTTTGCTGTTTGTTGCGATGGCTCCGCCTTCTCCTGCTGTGGTGATTGGTTTTATGGCATGAAATGAAAATATGGCTAAATCAGCAAAAAACCCAACTCTCTCTCCATGGACTTCACTCCCTAATGCGTGGCTTGCATCTTGGATTAGAAAAAGTCCATTTTTATCACATATTTCTCTAATTTTTTTAATCTCAACTGGGTTTCCACCAAAATCGACTGGCACTACTGCTTTTGTCTTTTTTGTTATCAAATCTTCAATCTTTTTTTCGTCAATATTTCCATCATATTTTATGTCACAAAATATCGGTTTTGCTCCAAGCATTAAGGCAGCATTTGAAGTTGCAGCAAAGGTTATGGGTGAGGTGATAATCTCATCATCTTTTAAAAGCCCTATGCTTTGATATGCTAAATGTAAGGCTGAGGTAGCAGAGTTTAAAACACAAACATATTTCATATTTAAATAAGTTGCCAAAGCCTCTTCAAACTCTTCAACCCTTTTTCCACCAGTTAAAAAATCACTCTTTAGTGCGCTAATTACCGCATCTATATCATCTTCATCTATGGATTGTCTGCTATATGGAATTATCATCTTCTATCATCTTTAAAAGTTCATCCTCTTTTAGCCACCAAGAGTTTAATTTGGAGTTGTACTCAAAGCCAATCTTAACTTTTTTTCCACTCTCTTTTAGAACATTATTTGCAAAATCTTTTTTTCTTGTAAAAAGAATTGTAGGCTCAATCACATAGTGATCTTCAAACTCTAAAGTTAAATGACTATCATCTTTTGGCACCATAATTTCGTGCATTTTTTCGCCAGGTCTGATTCCTACCAGTTTTATTTTAGCGCTAGGCGAGAGAGCGTGAGCTAAATCTACTATCTTCATTGATGGGATTTTAGGTATGAAAATCTCCCCACCTTGCATTCTTTGAAAGCTTTTTATCACAAAATCAACACCTTGTTGCAAGGTTATTAAAAAACGAGTCATCTCTAGTTCTGTGATGGGCAACTCTTTTGCGCCACTATTTAAAAGTTTTTTGAAAAATGGTATTACTGAGCCTCTGCTTCCAATGACATTTCCATATCTAACTACTGAAAATTGCGTGTTCCTTGAGCCTTTTATATTATTAGCAGCAATGAAGAGTTTATCGCTTGCTAGTTTTGTAGCTCCATATAGGTTTATGGGACTTGCAGCTTTGTCTGTGGATAGAGCTATGATTTTCTCCACCCCACATTCAAGCGCTGCGTCAATAACATTGCTAGCTCCATTTACATTTGTTTTGATGCACTCCATAGGGTTGTATTCGGCTATGGGAACATGTTTTAAGGCTGCTGCATGAATGACAAAATCAACCCCATACATTGCTTTTTTAAGTCTTTCTAAATCTCTAACATCACCTATCATATACCTCATGCAAGCATCATTGAAGCGCTGAGACATTTCATACTGCTTTAGCTCATCTCGTGAATAGATTATGATTTTATTTGGATTGTAGTTTTTTAGTAGAGTTTCTGTAAATTTTTTGCCAAAACTTCCAGTTCCGCCAGTAATAAGGATATTTTTGTCATTAAACACTATGCGATCCTTTTTGCAAATTAGCCCAATAATACCTTAAATCGGGTTTAATTTGACTTTATTTAGCTAAAAAAGGTAAAATATTAGTAACTAAAAAGAGGAGGCCAAAATGCAAATCGGCTCACTTACAAATAATTTTAATACAATTGCTAGCAATGAGCATAAAACCAATGTAGAGCAAGCTCTATCAAAGATTGGTGCTGCAAGAGAACTTAGTGGAAAAGATGGTGCAAACTTAATTAGTGCAGATTTACTAAACTTGCAAATGAATACAATGACTCAACAAGTTCAAAATGAGAATGTAAATATAAGCATGCTTCAAATAGCAGATAGCACTTTAAAAGGAGTGAGTGCTGGGGTAGATAGGTTAAATGAACTATCAGTTGCATTTAATAATCCAGCTTTAAATGAAGATCAAAGATCAATGCTTTCAAATGAGTTTAATCAAACTAAAGATGCCATTGGTGACATGATAGAACAGACAACTTATAATGGCAAATCCTTGTTTGGTGGAGGCTCTGCGCTTGGACTTGAAGCTGTAAAATTAGAAAGTGTAGAGGTTGGCTCACTAGAGAGTGTGGAAGAGCTATCAGATCAAGTTTCCTCACTATTTTCAAATGTTGCTAGTTCATTTCAAAAATCAGAAGTTGGGATAAATAATCTTTTAGCAAGCATATCTAGCACTACTGCAAGTTATGCGCAAAATTCACAAACACCATTAGATGTGATAATGAACCAGTTTTCACAAAACAATCTAGGTTTAACAGCTACAACAATAGCAAGTTCACACAATAGTGCTATCTTGCAACAGCAGATGGCACTACTTCTTAATTTTTAACTTACTTTAAAATCCTAGGTAGGGTTATGCCAGTTTGTCCTTGGTATTTCCCTGCCTTATCTTTGTATGTCACTTCACACTGCTCATCCCCTTCTAAAAACAGAACCTGAGCTATCCCCTCATTTGCATAAATCTTTGCTGGAAGTGGAGTTGTATTTGATATTTCTATAGTTATGTGCCCTTCAAAATCTGGCTCAAATGGAGTTACATTTACTATAATGCCACATCTTGCGTAAGTGCTTTTTCCAAGGCATATCGCTAAGACATTTGAAGGAATTTTGAAATATTCGATAGTGCTTGCTAGGGCAAATGAATTTGGCGGAACTATGCAAACATCGCCAACAAAGTCAACTACATTTTTAGCCTCAAAGTTTTTTGGATCTACTACGGTTGAATTTACATTGGTAAAAATCTTAAATTCTCTTCCAACTCTAATATCGTAACCATAACTACTAACTCCATAACTTATAACATTTTTCCCCACCTGCTCTTCACAAAAAGGATCTATCATTTGATGCTCTTTAGACATCTTTCTAATCCATTTATCCGATTTTAAGCCCATTGTTTTCCTTCAGTCTTAGTTTTGTCAAGATGTGGTATTATAACAATATTTAACTGTTATAACAAGCGCGTTATAGCTCTAAATCCCCAAAATTAGGAGTTTTTATGAAACATGAAGAGATCAAAGACTTAATGGAGTTTTTTGACTCAACAAGCGCCACAAGCTTGAAAATTAAAAATGGTGAGTTTGAAATTGAGATAGAGAAAAAAAGCCACTTAGTAGCTGCGTCAGAAGTTGTTTTAGAACAAGCGCCACAAGTTATTGTAAATAAAACCGAGGCAATCACCCACGCTCTTCCACCTTGTGAACCAACCCAGAGCATTAAATCACCAATGGTAGGAACTTTTTATAAAGCCCCAGCTCCAGGTTCTGCGCCTTTTGTTAAAGTTGGACAAAATGTTAAAAAAGGTCAAGTTGTTGCGATTGTAGAAGCTATGAAAATTATGAATGAAATTGAAGCTGAATTTGACTGTAAGATTGTAAGTAACCTTGTGGAAGATGGACAGCCAGTAGAGTTTGACATGCCTATTTTTGCAGTGGAGAAGCTTTAATGGAGATTAAAAAAGTTCTTGTTGCAAATCGTGGAGAGATCGCTTTAAGGGCTATAAGAACCATACAAAAGATGGGCAAACAAGCAATTGCTGTATATTCAACTGCTGATAAGGATGCACTTTATCTAAAGTACGCGGACGCTAGCATTTGCATTGGTGGGCCAAACTCAACCCAGAGTTATTTAAACATCCCATCAATCATCTCCGCAGCAGAAATTAGCGAGTGTGATGCCATATTTCCTGGATATGGATTTTTAAGCGAAAATCAAAATTTTGTTGAAATTTGTAACCATCATAAGATTAAATTCATAGGGCCTGGCATTGATGTTATGCGAATAATGAGTGATAAATCAAAAGCTAAAGAGGCTATGAGGAAAGTTGGAGTACCAGTAATCCCAGGTAGTAAAGGCGCTTTAAGCTCCATTGCAGAGGCTAAAAATTTAGCAAATGAGATGGGCTATCCAGTGATTGTTAAAGCAAGTGCTGGTGGCGGAGGGCGCGGCATGAGAGTTGTGCATAAAGAGGAGGATTTAGAAAAATCTTACCTTGCCGCCAAAAGTGAAGCAGCAAGTGCTTTTGGAGATGGAACTTTATATATGGAAAAGTTCATTCAAAAACCAAGACATATTGAAGTGCAAGTAATGGGCGATAAACACGGCAATGCAATACACATTGGCGAGAGAGATTGCTCACTTCAAAGAAGGCACCAAAAACTAATTGAAGAGTCACCCGCTGTTTTATTAGATGAAAAGACTAGACAAAGATTGCTTGAAACAGCTGTAAAAGCAACAAAAGCTCTTGGTTATGAGAATGCTGGAACATTTGAATTTTTAGTAGATGAGGATAAGAATTTTTACTTTATGGAGATGAATACAAGGCTTCAAGTGGAGCATTGTGTTAGTGAAATGGTAAGTGGGCTTGACATAATAGAGCTTATGATAAATGTGGCTGAGGGGAAAGAGCTTCCACCTCAAGAGAGCATAAAATGTGAAGGACACTCCATAGAGTGCAGGATCACAGCAGAGGATCCAGTAAGTTTTAGACCAAGTCCAGGCAGAATCACTAGAGCCATAACTCCAGGTGGACAAAATGTGAGATTTGATTCGCACATTTACTCAGGTTACAATGTGCCATCATACTATGACTCCATGATTGGGAAGTTGGTAGTTTGGGATAAAAATAGACAAAGAGCCATCGCTTTAATGAAGCAAGCTTTAAAAGAGCTTCAAATTGAGGGAATTAAAACAGTGAAAGATTTTCATTTAGAGATGATGGATAATGTAGATTTTATAAATAATAATTTCGATACTAACTACTTAGCAAATCACTAAAATGTTAAAAATAAATAGTACAGTTAGAACAAATATTAATCATATTAGTCAAAATAGACAGGTAAATGAGATTAAAACACAAGAAAAAGTCCAAGATAGGCTTTTTTACTCAAACTCAAAAGCTTTAGGAGTTCTTTTAGGGACTCATCAAGATAGGATTGGTTTTTTTCAACTCTTAAAAGAGAATTTTCAAAAACTTAGTAGCAAACTTGAGGGCTTGGAAGAGTGTAAAGATGAGATGGAGTTTGGGAGTACGGTCGGAGAGATGATGGATCTAGTTGATAATACTTTATATGGAGGAAAGTCTCTTTTTGCTCAAGCCATAAATTTTGGGTTTGACATGCCTAATTTTGAAGATATTGAGAGTGCTGAAGATATTGAGAGTTTTTTAACTCATGTAAAAAACCTATCTAACAAACTAAATGAAAACTTGATGCAAGAGAGCATTGCTACCGCAAATATCTTAAGCGCACTAAGTGTTAGCGAAGATCACTTAAATAAAGATAGTAAAAATTTAGAAAGTATGAAAGAGCTGATTAGGGATGTCTAAGTACGACTATATCGGCTCTTGCTTTTAGTTTTTCAAAATAATTCTCTATAGCTTCTTCTCTTTTTTTATTCTCAAGCATACCTTCAATAGCATCTTTTACCAACTCAAAAGAGATGGTTTCAAAATCTTTTTTATCTTGTACATGATACATTCTAAAGCCATCAGATGTTTGTAAAAGCGGGGTAAATTCACCCTTAGGGGTTTGATCTATGTAGTATCTTGTTTTATTGTCAAGTTCTGTTGCAGATAGAGTAACTTGTTTAGTTTGGACATCACTAACTATACTCATAGGAGAGGATAAAATCCTTTTTAAACCCGCTTCACTGCTTGAGTCGTATTGAGTTAATTCAAAAGTATTAGCTCTTTTAAACTCATTTGGATTGTTATCATAAAACTTTTTTGCCTCACTTGCTTCAATGCTAATTAGAGTATTTGCAAAGATACTATGGTAAAGTTTTTCTTGCTTTAGTGTTTTTTGAATGTCTAATTTGTACTCTTCCCAGTCCATATTTTTACTTAAAATGAAGTTTTTTAACTCTATGACACTAATGCCATTTTGTTTTGCTATATCTTCAAGTCTTGAGTGAATTTCATAAGCATCCGCGTCAATGCCTAGCTTTTTAATTTGAGAGCTTTCAAGTCTTTCTTGGACTAACTCTTCTAGGGCGTCTCTTAAAGATAGAGATCTTAGATTTGCCTCTTTGTGGACTTCATAAAGTGTGATTGGTTCGCCATTTACAGTAACTGAAATAGCATTTACTAAACCAGCGTTAAGGTAAGAAGTAGCTACTATAAAGCTAAAAATTAGATATTTTAAACACTTTTTTAACATAAAAGTTATCCTTTTTTTAAGTAAAAATTTAGTATAATCTATACTTTAAATAAGATTTTATCATACCATGAAAGTGGTTTTTTTTTCTTAAAATTTCAATCAGACTTTAAGGATTTTAATGGTTGTTACCCGTTTTGCCCCATCTCCCACTGGCTATTTACACATTGGTGGACTTAGAACCGCTCTTTATTCATATCTTTGGGCTAGACAAAATGGAGGAAAATTTCTTTTAAGAATAGAAGATACTGATGAGAAAAGAAACTCCCTTGAGGCAACAAAAGCGATTGAAGCAGCTTTTAAATGGTGTGGATTAGACTATGATGGAGAGGTAATTTACCAATCACAAAGAAAAGAGATTTATAAAAAATATATTGACAAGCTTTTAGAAGAGGGCAAGGCGTATTACTGCTATATGTCCAAAGAAGAGTTAGATCATTTAAGACAAAAACAGTTAGAAAACAAAGAGCGCCCAAAGTATGATGGAAGATATAGAGATTTTGATGGCACCCCGCCTGAGGGTATTTTGCCAGCAGTTAGGATAAAAGCCCCAACTAAAGGCGAGATATGTTTTGAAGATGGGGTTAAGGGGCAGATGAAGTTTAGGGCTGAGGATATTTTGGATGATTTTATCATCGCTAGGGCTGATGGAACTCCTACATATAACTTTGTAGTTGCAGTTGATGACGCACTTATGGGGGTAAATCATGTCATAAGGGGGGATGATCATCTCTCAAATACTCCAAAACAAATCATCATTTATGAAGCTTTGGGTTTTAAAATACCAAAGTTTTTTCACATACCTATGATTTTAAATGAAGAGGGTAAAAAACTCTCAAAAAGAGATGGTGCTACAAATGTGATGGATTACCCAAAAATGGGCTATCTAAAAGAAGCTTTATTAAACTTTTTAGTAAGACTTGGATGGAGTCATAAAGATCAAGAGATATTTTCCCTAAGAGAAATGATAGAACTTTTTAATCCATATGAGATAAATAGCTCTGCATCGGCTTTTAACGCTCAAAAACTTGATTGGCTAAATGCTCATTATATTAAAACTTTACCAGCAAAATATTTGATAGAAGAGTTGAAAAAAGAGGATATATTCATTGAAAATCACCCTGAAAAAGAGCTTTTAATTGACTCATTAAGACAAAGATCTAAAAATATGATTGAACTAGCTATGGGCATTAAAAGCATTTTAGATGAGCCAAAAGAGTATGATGAAAAGGCTGTTAAAAAGTTTATAAATGAAGAAGCTATTTTATTGTTAGAAGAGTTTAATGATGAGCTTTTAAGAGATGAAGATGGTGATTATGATGGATTATTAAAAAGAATTTTAGCTAAACATGAGATAGGCTTTGGAAAATTAGCCCAACCAATAAGGATAGCACTTACTGGAAGCTCTGTAAGCCCATCAGTAGGCGATGTGATAGCTATTTTAGGTAAAAAAGAGACATTAAAAAGAGTTGAAAATTTTAACAAATCATTTAAGGAGACAAAGTGAGTAAGAGAGGCAAAATTGAGCGCGAAGAGGCGTTAGAGTATCATATTGGGGGTAAGCTTGCAACTGAGGTTACAAAACCTTGTTCTACACAAAGAGAGTTAGCTACTGCTTATAGTCCAGGAGTTGCTTTTCCTTGTATAGAGATACAAAAAGATCCAAGCAAAGCGTATGACTATACAGGAAAGGGTAACTTAGTAGGCGTTATAAGTGATGGAACTGCGGTTTTAGGACTAGGTGACATTGGAGCACTTGCAAGCAAGCCAGTAATGGAAGGGAAGGCAGTTTTATTTAAAAAATTTGCTGATGTTGACTCATATGATATTGAGATAGATGAGAAAGATCCAAAGAAATTTGTAGATATTTGTGTTGCCATCGCTCAAACATTTGGCGGAATAAACCTTGAAGATATAAGTGGTCCAAAATGCTTTCAAATTGAAAAAGAGTTGCAAGCAAGAGTTGACATACCCGTAATGCACGATGATCAGCATGGAACGGCCATCATTTCAAGTGCAGGGCTTTTAAATGCACTTGAGATTAGCAAAAAAGATATAGAAAAAATTAAAATCGTAGTCATAGGAGCTGGCGCAGCTGGAGTGGCTTGTGCGAAGATGTACAAGACTCTTGGAGCTAAAAATGTTTTAGTAGTTGACTCAAAAGGCGTCATAAATCAAGATAGAAAAGATTTAAATGATGTTAAAAAAGAGTTGATTGCGCAAACTAATGATAAAACATTGGAAGATGCATTAAATGGGGCTGACATGGTTTTAGGACTTAGTAAAGCTGGAATCATAACTGAAAAAATGGTTAAGTCTATGAATGCAAGTCCAATCATCTTTGCGTGCGCGAATCCTGTTCCAGAAATCTTACCTGAAGAGGTTGCGCAAATTAGAGATGACGCCATCATGGGAACTGGAAGAAGCGACTATCCAAATCAAATCAATAATGTTTTAGGATTTCCATTTATCTTTAGAGGGGCGCTTGATGTGAGAGCTTCAAAGATAACTGAGGGGATGAAACTTGCCGCCGCTAGAGCATTAGCAGATTTGGCAAAAGAGCCTGTTGGTGATGAGATTAAAAAGATATATGAAAGAGATGAGATGGAGTTTGGAAAAGAGTACATAATCCCAACTCCTTTTGATAAAAGAGTGTATGTTTGGGTTTCAGCTGCGGTAGCTAAAGCTGCGGTAGATGAGGGTGTGGCTAGAGTTGAGAACTTCAATGAAGAAGAGTATAAAAAAGAGTTAGAGTCAAGAATTTAAAGGAAAAAAATGAAAAATGTTCATGTCATTAATCACCCGCTCATTGAGCATAAGTTGTCTATCTTAAGGGATGAGAGGACTGAACCTTTTCAATTTAGGCTTTTAGTAGATGAAATTTCTTATCTAATGCTTTTTGAAGCCACAAGAGATTTGCCTTTAAAAGATGTTACAGTAAAAACACCAGTAGCTACTGCTAAGAGTAAAAAGCTAGCTACTGGCTTGATGATATGCCCAATTTTACGCGCTGCACTTGGGATGTTAGATGGAATTTTCAAGCTCATTCCAGATGCAAGTGTTGGGTTTTTGGGTTTTCAAAGAAATGAAAAAACTCTTGAGCCAGAGTTTTACTATGCAAAACTGCCTGAGGGTTATGAAAACTTAACTACTATAATTATTGATCCTATGTTCGCAACTGGCGGTACAGCGATAGATGCGGTAAATTTTTTAAAGAAAAAAGGAGTTAAAGATATTAGGTTTTTAGCCATAGTTTCAGCTCCAGAAGGACTTAAAAAGTTTAATGAAGTTCATCCTGAAATACCAGTTTATACAGCAGCTATCGATGAAGCTCTTAATGAAAAAGGGTATATTGTCCCCGGATTAGGCGACGCCGGAGACAGAGTTTTTAATACTTAAACAGCACTATTTGCGCAGTAAGGACACACTTTAGCTGCTACTGGGATGCCCATGGCGCACTGTGAGCATGTTTTTTCAGTAACAGGAGCTGGCGCTTCTTCTGCTTTTAGTTTATTGTAGATTTTTACAACCGCAAACATAACTGTTCCTAAAATCAAAAATGAAATGGTGTCATTTAGAAAAAGTCCTAGCTTTATTGCAGGTGCTCCAGCTTTATCTAGCGCATCTAGTGACTCATAACTATTTCCATCAAGCGCTATGAAAAGGCTTGAAAAGTCAACTCTTCCTAAAAGCATACCAATTGGTGGCATGACAATGTTTTTAACTAATGATTGCACAAGAGTTGCAAAAGCAGCACCGAAGATGAAACCAACCGCCATGTCAACAACATTCCCGCTAATTAGGAACTTTTTTAACTCTAAAAGAATAGATCGCATTTTATTCCTTAATAAATTTTTTTAATATTATAATAATTCAATTCTTTTTTTATACTTTCAAGGACAGAAAATTTATAGATTCTAAATAGCATATTTTTTCTTCTAAGATAAAATTTTGTCTATTTAATATATTTTATGTTAAAGTTAGCAAAATTTCATACGATTTATCATTAGTGCGGATTAAGGATGTAGATGAGAGTATCTTTGTGTTGTCAAGATTTCAATAAAAGATTTGAAGAGATTTTCAAAAGCTTAACAATAGTTAATATATCAGATAAAGACACCATCACTTACATTTTAGACAGCGAGTTAAAAGATATGAGTTTGCCCAAAGGAAAGGTTTTTATTCTTTCTAAAACCCCAAACTTTGAAGATGCTCAAAAATACATCTCATTAGGAGCGATGGGGTATGGAAATGTGCTTATGAGTAAAACTCACATTTTATCAAGCTACCAAGCTTTAAAAGATGGAAATATGTGGATATATCCTGATTTTATCTCTGCTTTTATGAATCTAGCGCAAAAAAATCAAGGGGAAAAAAAGAAGCATTTAGAGCAGCTAACCCAAAGAGAACAAGAAGTAGCACTACTTTTAGTTGATGGGATGCTTTATAGGGATATTGCAGATAAGTTAAACATAACTCTTAGAACTGTTAAAGCGCATGTTGCTTCCATATATCAAAAGCTAGAAGTTAAGGATAGGCTAGCTTTAGCGCTTTTGTTTCGCTACTGATACTGTACCTAAGTACAATAGATATTTTTTTACTACTGCGATAAAATATTGCCATATAAGTCTAATAAGGATAAAAAATGGCACAGGCAATCGCTAAAGTCGAAATGGTAAAAAACGGGAGTTTTTTTGCAGAAGATGCTGGTAAAAACTTAAGAGTGTTAAAAAATGGTGAAACCATTTATGATGGAGAGAAAGTCGTAGGCGCTTTGGCAAACACTCAAGATGCCACCATCACTTTAGTGACATTAGAAGAAAATCCAAATGAAATCATACTAACTGGAAGCACTGCGCAACTGTTTGATCTTTCTTTAATGGAGAGTGCTTTTGATAGCGAAGAGGCAACTGTAAGTGCGAGCGCGTGGCAAAACACACTAGCAAGTAATTTTGACAATGCAAGCACGCTTGATGAAGTAGTTGATGGTGAAGAGACAGCAGCTGGTGAGGAAGCAGCTACAAGTAGTGATAGCGGTGTATTTGTTTTTGATGCTAGAGATGGGGTTGAGGTTAGGGCGGAGGCTAGCATTAGTGAGTCTGTTCTTGGTTATGAAGATGGTGCTTTGATTGGCAAAGAGAGCAGTGGAGGCAGGGGGAGTCAAGGAGATGAAGGTGACACTGCGCCAGAATTAAACATAGTGATTGCTGCTCCAACACAGGTAATCATCGGAAATGGCGATGAGTTTATCTCTGCAAATGAATTAGACGAAAATGGCAATGTTGATGTGATCGTCAAGCTTCCAGAAGATGGAGTTAAGGCTGGCGATATAGTTGTGGTTAATGGTACTGAACAAGAGATCACTCAAGAAGATATTGACAGTGGCGAGGTAGTGGTTTTAGTTCCAGTGGATGTTGAAGAGGGTGAAGAGTTTACAGCTACAGCTACAATCAAAGATAAAAATGGAAATAAGTCTGATGAGGGCGAAACTACAGCAACACTAGACACCACCGCTCCAGAGGTAGAGATAACTGAGATTAAAGTAATTGATACAGACTCTTTAGCTAATAATGAAGCTAATGAAGTAGAGATTACATTTACTTCTAATGAGCCTAATGCTCCATATGAAGTTATTCAAGATGATAAAGTAATTGCAAGTGGAACTACAGATGAGAATGGAAATGCTACTGTAACTATTCCAGCTAATGAGATTGAGTTAGGCCAAGATGTAACAGTAGAGGTAACTGATAAAGCAGGAAACAGTGGAAGTGATACAGATGAAGTTCCAGGAAGTGTAACAGAGTTTACTGACACCACCGCTCCAGAGGTAGAGATAACTGAGATTAAAGTAATTGATACAGACTCTTTAGCTAATAATGAAGCTAATGAAGTAGAGATTACATTTACTTCTAATGAGCCTAATGCTCCATATGAAG
>Ga0265293_10001270_pt1 | contig 55726 bp, 40 predicted proteins | sample Munlanlewell138R_FD_192505 | JGI IMG/M metagenome (GOLD analysis project Ga0265293, IMG submission 192505) | Leachate microbial communities from a municipal landfill in Southern Ontario, Canada - Leachate well 138R | ecosystem: Engineered > Solid waste > Landfill > Unclassified | place: Canada... | reverse complement strand
TTCGGTTGACCTAATTAATTCGGGTCTTATCAATCCGGTTGTTTACGATGTTGATTTTATAGCTGAAACAGTTTGGAACTACAAGAGCATTACTCGCACATGTAAAAACGAGATTACAGGTAACCCCGTAACAGTTTACCCAACCCTTAACCCAATGTACAACGCCCCCCCTGCCATTTGCTCTGGCCTTACTGGGGCTGATTTAGAATTTGTGAAAAACGCCAGCAGCAGCGGAGGAGGAGTAAACGATGTTTCGCTACAATGGGATTTTAGCGATGGCAATACCCGTACAACAACATTTGACCCTTCGGTAACCAAGCGATTTACCAACCTAAGCGATGAGGATTTTGTTACTAAGACCAAGTTCTTTGCTACTCAGCTGGCCACGGGATGTACATATGAGGACTCTGTGGATGTTAGGGTTCACCCCAAGGTCGAGTCCATCTTTACATTCGAACTGGGTGATGTTTGCGAATATCCGCTACCAGTAACCTTTGCTAACGCATCAAAATACAGCAAGGCTCAAACAGGAGTACCCACCGAGTTTATTTGGGATTATGGCTATCAGCGTAACGGGAATCCCGAAGGAGAAACTCTTACGCCTAGTGAAGTAAGCCACACGTACCATTTTTATAACAGTGAGCCAAACCAGGTGCAGGAGTACGACGTGAGTCTTACAGTTACTCAATACCATGAGGTTTCTGATAGTACTTGTGCCAACACATCTACCCGCAAAATTCAGGTTTACCCCGAGATGCTCCCCAGCTTTAACCTGCCAACCACCGAGGGGTGTAACCCGCTTACCGTTAGTTTTAATAATACTAGCACGGGGGTAAATCTAATTAAAGCTGATGGAACAACGGCTTGGAGTGGTCAATTTGTTTGGAGTTTAGGCGATGGCACAACCTCAAACAGCATTGTGCCAGCAACCCGAGAGTACAAACATGCCGATAAAACCCAGTCGCATATATACAATATTAGCCTTACTGCTACCAACCCGCTTGGCTGTATTAAAACTGCCACCACTACTACTCCTCAGATTACCGTTTACCCATTGGTTAAATCGTCGTTTACTGTTGATAAGGTAGAGGACTGTACACCACTGGAGGTTACTCTAAGCAATACCTCCAAGTCAGCCGAATACACCTACCAATGGGTTTTTGAGGAGAATGGTACAAATGCGTCAATTACTTCATCGGGTAATGAAGAGCCCGGAACAATTACCTTTACAAATCCGTTGGGTGCCAATGATGTGCTAACCGTTCAGCATCCTGTTTTGCACCTAAAAACCTTGCTTGATATAACCAAGTACCCCGTTGGGCAGGGCTGCGCAGAAGAATTCTCAAAAACAGTTGATGTATTCCCCCATGTTTATCCAAGTTTTAACGCTACCCTAGAGGGCTGTCATCCTCTTGAGAATGTGGAATTTGAAAATACCAGCAACGTTATTGGAGGCACAGATAAGGGCACCTACACCTGGGTGTTTGGTAATGGTATCCAGTCGAATACCATAAGTCCTAAGCAAACATACAAGAACGCTGACTTTGAACAGAATAAAACTTTTGATGGGACGCTTCGTGCCGAGTCATCGCATGGTTGTACCGACCTCATTCCTTTTCTGGTAACCGTATGGCCAACGCCCCAAGCACGCTTGGAGATGTCCAACTATATGAATTGCTCACCCTTCGATTTAGGTATTGCTAACCTTTCGGTTGGAAAAGGAAAGGGATCGACACTAGAATATACATACAACTTTGGCGATGGAACCGCAGAACTGGTTACTTTCGATCCGGCTAATATTAATCATATATACCACAACCTAAATGCAGATATTGAACCCTACACACTATCGTTGGCCCTAAAAACCAGTGATGGTTGCACGGATAAAACAACCCAAACTATTCATGTTTACCCTGAGGTAACGCCAATTTTCGATACCCATGATGGCATTTACGAGCAGTGTAACCCATTTGAGGTTCAATTTACAAATAGTTCGAAAAATGCATATAGCTATTTTTGGGAATTCGACAATGGCTCCACATCACAGTCGGATGCACCCAGGTACCGCTTTGTAAACGACGGAATTACGGACAGAATTTATAACGTAAAGCTTACGGCTATGTCAGAATTCGACTGTGAAGATGAAGCTATATTACCTATCACGGTATTTGCCGCTCCAATAGTCGACTTTATTATAATACCTTCACATCAGGTATTTCCGCAAAATGGCACGTTGCCTACCTTTAACTTTAAAAACCAGTCGCGCCCAAAAGGCATTCCAGCTAGCTGGCCGCACGCATGGACCTTTGGCGATGGCAATACCAGCACAAGCATGGATGAGATGGTTGCACACACTTACGAGACCTGGGGCAAAAGGGATGATGACTTTAGATACGAGGTAACTCTGGAAATTAAAAACGATAAGTGTAGTGATCTTGTATCGCAAAAGTTAACCCTATTACCTCCTGAGCCAAAATCTATATTCGATGCCAATAAATTCAGAGCATGCTCACCCTTAGAGGTTAAGTTTTATAACGGATCACAATTTTACTTTACAGAGAATGGTATTACAGCCTTTGAATGGAGAATCGACAATGAGGATCCCCCTTTCTCAACGGAGTTTGAGCCTTCGTACACATTTACTGAGCCTGGGTACTACAATGTGGGGCTTACCGTTTATGGTGATGGCGGCGAGAAACACTTCTTTAGAACGTTTAGGGTTTACGAGAACCCCGTAGCTATGTTTGAGGCCATGCCCGAAAGAGTTACCCTGCCCAATGCAAAGGTACATTTCTACAACCTCTCGCAACAGGCTGATAGTAGTATTTGGGTGTTTGGCGACAATAGCCTTGAGTCAACAGAATGGGACCCCGTTCATATTTATAGGGAGATGGGCGAGTACCAAGTTAGCCTAACCGCTCTATCGTTAAACGATGATGGAACCGAATGTGTGGATATTTACACTAAATTTCCGGCAGTATGGGTGCTAGGCTCGGGCAAAATTAGGTTCCCAAATGCCTTTGTTCCTAGCAAGCTAGGGCCAAACGGTGGTGCCTACGATGCCATTGACTATAAGAATGAGGTTTTTCATCCAGTTGCCGAAGGGGTAATAGAATATAGATTACTAATTTTTAACCGTTGGGGCGAGCAAATTTTTGAGAGTAAAGACATAAACATTGGCTGGGACGGATACTTTAAGGGTAAACTAGCCAGTCAGGATGTTTACGTTTGGCGCGCTATTGGTCGTTTTGCCAATGGCGATATGTTCGACGAACGAGGAAATGTAACCTTGCTAAGGTAAATTATAAGCTATGGCTTATTTAGGCAATACATTTAAAATAAATGAGTTCTATACTAAGAGTTTTGTTGTTGAAATAATAATATGATAAATAATTGGTTTTCGACTTTTTATAAAAAAAACATAGGAGTAAAACGAATTGCACTAACCTTTACCATGCTGATTGCAGGGTTTACAGGGTTTTCGCAGGATGCGCAATTTACCCAATTTTATGCTAGTCCGCTTTACCTTGCCCCCTCGTATGCAGGGGGCATTCCGGGGCAAAGGGTAGTTGCAAACTACCGAAATCAGTGGTCAATGATTCCCGGTACTTTCCAAACTTATAGCTTATCGTATGATCATAACTTTATAAACTTTAAAAGTGGACTGGGATTGCTTCTTTTAAGTGATATAGCAGGAGATGGTAAAATGGGAAAAACGATGGCTGGTCTAATGTATAGCTACGATATTACTCCACATCCCGACTTCCATATTAGGCCGGGTATTGGCTTTTATTACGTGCAGCAATCAATAGATTACACAAGGCTTATTTTTGGCGACCAGCTTACATCCGACCCAATGCCCCCATCATCTATTCAACCACCTGGGGTTGGCGCAATTCGTGAAATTGATGTCTCCACTTCAGTACTGGGATACTCCGATAACCTTTGGCTAGGAGCAACATGGGATCATATGCTCAGGCCTAAGCAAACATTTTATAACGATGAAGATGCTCGAACACCCTTTAAAATTTCGGTTTATGGTGGTGCTAGGTTTGTGCTAAAGGGCTTTATAATGCGCCCAATTGAAGAAAGCATAACCACCGCTTTTAACCTAAAGTTTATGGGCGATTACAAACAGCTCGATCTGGGTTTGTACTGGTATCACCAACCTTTTCTGTTTGGTGCATGGTATAGGGGAATACCGCTGGTTAAAGAGTACCCAGGGACCGATGCGGTGGCATTCTTATTTGGATATAAGCACGATCAGTATAGTTTTGCCTATAGCTACGATTTTACCCTGTCGCGCCTTGGTTTTGGCTCGGGTGGGTCGCATGAACTTGCGGTAAGCTACACCTTTAAGGTAAAAACCAAAAAAAGGTATAGAGCGCTTCCTTGTCCAGCATTTTAGTGGTGAGGAGTAAGCGGTTGGCGGTTGGCTATTGGCTATTGGCTATTGGCGGTTAGCTGTTGGCTATTGGCGGTTAGCTTTTAGCCATTGGAGCTACGCAAAGTCCTTTCGAGCTTACAAACACGCAACTCGCAACTCGTAACCCTCTAAACCTTAACCTTAACCTCAACCTCAACCTCAACCTTTAACAGTAATCAGTAATCAGTAAGCTGTCGCTTCACACACTCGCAACCCGTAACCCCTAACTAGCAACTCGCAACCCGTAAATCGCAACCCGCAGCTCGCAACCCGCAACTCGCAACCCAATATCAAAAAAGGGCAATACCAAAATTGGTCTGCCCTCTAATCGATAGTTTATGATAATTGTTTAGGTGAAACGTAGTGCCTTGCCTAGAATCTTTTTTCAACAACGGCCCAATCAACAAGGTTCCAAAATGCCTCAATATAATCGGGGCGTTTGTTTTGGTAATCGAGATAGTATGCATGCTCCCATACATCGCAGGTTAAAATTGGAGTAAGCCCATTACGTAACGGATTACCCGCATTCGACTCCTTCACAATTTCTAGATGGCCATAGGCATCCTTAACCAACCAAGCCCAACCTGACCCAAAAAGCGTAGCAGCAGCTTTACTGAAAGCTTCTTTGAATTTGGCAAATGAACCAAAATCGTGCTCTATAGCTTCGGCTAACTTACCCTTAGGCTCGCTCTGTGGACTTTTTGAAAATGCCTCGAAGTAAAACGTGTGATTCCAAACCTGTGCTCCATTATTAAATATCCCCCCATCGGATTCCTTAACAATGGTTTCGAGGTCGGCATTCTCAAACTTTGTACCCTTAATTAAGTTATTAAGGTTATTAACATAAGCCTGGTGGTGTTTTCCATGATGAAATTCGAGCGTTTTTTCGCTAATAACAGGAGCTAAATCACTCTTTGCATAAGGTAGTTCGGGGAGTTTAAAATTCATAGTATTATATTTTTAGTTTAACATTCAAGAAATAGAGGTTAAACAAATTTAGTGAATTTTCAGGACAATTAAAAATGGGGTTAGAATAGTTTTAGCTGGTGGTTATTGGCGCATTAACGCATAATGTTTTGCTAATAGTTAGCATATTTAAGATTTCAAGGATTTTTTTGGTACGCTGAACCTCAGGAAGTGTAATACGCCATAAGATTCAAAAAAAAGTAATCTATAGCATACGCCACAAAGTGGCAACTTACTTCAACCCAATGGCAACGCCTTGGTTCTGGGGTAAGAATTTACCAGACCTGCGTCCTGTAAGGACAACTTAAAATTGAGTGAATTTCTTCTGAAAACAGCGATAAGACACACAAAATAATTATTCAGTGGGTTTTCCTTCCTAAACAAAAACAGACTGGAGGACCACAAGAACAATTAAACTGCCCTTTCAGGGCGCACAAAACTAATCAAAACTATTACCCGAGGCGTTGCCTCGGGCTAAGCTAAATAAGGCCTTCAGCCTTAACTCTAAAAGAATGACAGCACGGACAAATAGTATGGTGCTCTGCACCTAAACCTTAATCTTTAGCTGTTGGCTTTTAGCCTTTGGAGCTACGCAAAGTCCTTTCGAGCTTACAAACACGCAACTCGCAACTCGTAACCCCCTCAACCTCAACCTTAACCTTAACCTTGCTGTTAGCTGTTGGCTATTGGCGGTTAGCTGGTTTTTAATATTTCGGTGCTCTGCACCTTGAATTTTGCATCAATATTTGGAGTCAACAAATATTTCGGTGCTCTGCACCTAAACCTTAATCTTTAGCTGTTAGCTTTTAGCCTTTGGAGCTACGCAAAGTCCTTTCGAGCTTACAAACACGCAACTCGTAACTCTCTCAACCTCAACCTTAACCTTACTGTTAACTGTTGGCTGTTGGCTATTGGCGGTTAGCTATTGGCTATTAGCGGTTAGCTGGTTTTTAATATTTCGGTGCTCTGCACCTTGATTTTTGCATCAATATTTGGAGACAACAAATATTTCGGTGCTCTGCACCTAAGCCTTAATCTTTAGCTGTTAGCTTTTAGCCATTGGAGCTACGCAAAGTCCTTTCGAGCTTACAAACACGTAACTCGCAACTCGTAACCCTCTCAACCTTAACCTCAACCTTTAACAGTAATCAGTGAACAGTAATCAGTAGGCTATCGCCTTCACACACTCGCAACCCGTAACTCAAAACCCGCAACCCGCAACTCGTAACTCTCTCAACCTCAACCTTGCTGTTGGCTATTAGCCTTTGGAACTTCGCAATCTACTTATACAAGTCAGGGTATCGTTTAGGGTTTACCTCGTTCATCATATCGTAAATTGTTTCGAAAACATCTTCGGCATTTGGGTTCGAGAAATAATCGCCATCGGTTGTGTATGCAGGCCTGTGTTCCATTGCGGTAATGGTTCTGGGTTCGGAGTCGAGATGAGAAAATGCGCCTCGCTCCTCAATAACTTTTTGCATCATATATGCGGTAGCTCCACCTGGCACATCCTCATCGAAAAAGGCAATTCGGTTGGTTTTTTTAACCGATTCGAGCACTATATTGGGTATGTCGAACGGGAGCAATGTTTGCACGTCGATAAGTTCAACGGATATGCCAAACTCGTAAAGCTGCTCAACAGCCTCCTGCGCAATGCGAACGCAACTACCGTAGGTTACTAGAGTAACGTCAGTCCCTTCGCGAAGAATTTCTGGAACTCCCAGTGGGATACTAAATTCGCCAATATTGTCGGGCATCTTCTCTTTAAACCTATAGCCATTTAGCGGTTCAATTACTAGGGCTGGATCGTCGGCTTGTAAAAGGGTATTGTACATACCAGCTGCTTGGGTCATATTTCGAGGAACACAAACATATACGCCACGAATTGAGTTAATTACCATACTTAGAGGCGATCCTGAATGCCAAACCCCCTCAAGTCGATGCCCCCGGGTTGAAATGATTAGGGGCGCCATTTGTCCGTTTTTAGTACGCCAGCGCAGCGTGGCAAGATCATCGCTCATAGTTTGCAAGGCGTACAAAAGATAATCGAAATACTGTATTTCAGCAACCGGCCTAAGCCCACGTAAAGCGGCACCAATCCCCTGCCCCATTATGGTAGTCTCACGTATTCCGGTATCGGAAATTCTTATTTCACCATATTTTTCTTGTAATCCTTCGTAGGTTTGATTAACTCCTCCAATATTGCCCACATCCTCGCCAAAAACAACCAAAAGCGGATTCTTTTCAAACTGTTTATCCCAGTTTTCCCGAAGAATCTCACGACCAGTTACTGTTTCCGATTCGTTGGAAAAGATTGCAGGAATGGGATTAACCCGCAGCGCCGATCTTTCGGTTTCGCAGTATAAATGGGTGCTATAAAGGTCTCTGGCTTTCACGTAATTCTCGCTCATCCATTTTGCAAGATCCTTTTGTAATTTCTCACGCATAGAGCAGTCGGTACACACGTGACGCAATATGCGTTTTGCCGAGCTCATATTGTCCTTACGAATTGGGTAAGCAATTTTCTTTAGCTCCGATGTAATTATCCCAACCTTATCAATATGCTCACGCTTACATACACACGAGCGATTATCGATAATCTTGATAAGGGCGTCACGCTCGGTTTTAATGGGCTCGGTATACTTTTTCCATGCAGCATTCCTTGCATCCCTCGCATCGTTTACTGCCTTCTCTTCAATAGCAGCCAACTCTTGGGCAGTGGCCACTTTACTATCAATAATCCACTCTTTAAATTTTAAATTGCAGTCAAAATCTTTTTCCCACTGAAGGCGCTCATCCGACTTGTATCGCTCGTGCGAACCAGATGTAGAGTGCCCTTGCGGTTGGGTAACATCCGTAATATGAAACATAACTGGGGTATGAGTCTCCCTAGTTTGCTTAATTCCCTTACTAAACACGTCAACAAGCTCTGGGTAATTCCACCCTTTGGCCTTATAAATCAGCATACCAGTTTTGTCGCCCTCCCTTTTTTCAATACCTGCCAGAAGTTCGGAAATGCTGCCTTTAGCTGTTTGGTACTCTCGCGGTACAGAAATTCCGTAGCCGTCATCATAAATGGTTATGGCCATGGGTACCTGCAACACGGCTGCTGCGTTCATAGTTTCGAAGAAGTGACCTTCGGACGTGCTGGCATCGCCAATGGTTCCAAATGCAACCTCATTACCTTGATTGGAAAAATTTGTGTATTTATGTAATTTTTTATTTTCACGAAACAATTTAGAAGCCCATGCTAAGCCTAGCAGTCGAGGCATTTGTCCTGCTGTTGGTGAAATATCAGAAGAAGAATTTTTCATGGCAGCTAGGTCCCGCCATGCACCATTGGGGGTAAGCGATCGGGTTGCAAAATGGTTGTTAAATGAGCGCCCTGCATTTCCGGGGTTAAGGTTTACATCGGTTTGGCCATATAGCTGTGCAAAAAAATCTTCGGCTGAAAAAAGACCTGCTGCCATCATAAATGTTTGGTCGCGATAGTATCCAGAGCGCCAATCGCCATTTTTAAATGATTTTGCTAGAGCTATTTGTGTTAGCTCCTTACCATCACCAAAAATTCCAAACTTCGCCTTGCCATTAAGCACCTCTTTGCGCCCAAGTAAACTCACTTCACGACTAAGTACCGCTATTGCGTAATCTTTAAGAACTTCTTCCTTGTTAAATTTAACCGTACTAGAACTATTTTTTGCCATAACTCGCCATATTAAAATGATATAACCCAAAGGTATTAAATTGATTCAATATTATAACCCAATATTACACAACAAATGATTACGAATAAGGTTTACGATTGAGATGTGGAAAGGAGAAAAGATTGAGGTTGAGAAAATTGCAAGTTACGAGTTATCAGTTAAAAGTTGCGAATTTTTGGTTACGGGTTGAAGTTCTGGATGTTTCATGCTATTTGGCGAAAATTATTCTACCAAAATCCTATTGAAGGGAATATTTCCCAGTCTGGCTGCGCAAAGAGGGAATCCGGTTGGATACATTTTTGATGTCCCCATGCTGAAAGCTTTCTCGGCACCTGATATCATAAAGAAATCAATAAACGATTTCATGTACACTTGCTTCTGTTCGTTATGAGTACAATCAAGGTGTACCACTCTACCAGGCAGGGTGAAAATATTTTTTAGGTGTTTAACCTCCGAAATGAACCGTTGGCTATCGGAAGTAACCAGCACAGGCATATTTACATCCTCAGCCAGTGAGCGAAGGGCATTCTTGTTCTTTTCTATAAGTTCTTTTTGCTCTTTTTCAGAAACGGGGCGAAAACGGTACTCCTTAAAATCGCCCAGTAAGGATTGATAACGGAACACGCATGCAATATATTTGCCTCCTATCATTTCCTTATGCATATTAAGTTGCTCTTCAAGCTCAGGGGTGAATCTAAAAAGTTCGTTAAAGAGCTCACTCCATATAAAGTTTTGTCCAAACTTTTTATTAATCTCATCGAGATAATTGAGGTTGGCGTAAACTCTAATCTGTTTTTTTATGGGAAACCTCTTAAGCAAATACCCAACTGATCTGCTCTTTCGGAGAATACAGTAACGAACACCATTTATCGATTCACTTATCTCCTCTTCTTTTGGAGACCAGTCGTAGGTATTGGGTTGTAGAAAATCTGTTAAGTTAAACGGATGGATAAACATACAGCGAAAAGGGACATTCAATGCCTTAGATAGAGCGTACATAGATACTATGCCACTGAACCTATCTGCAAGTCCTTGTGTATTGCGCCTACCATCGATGGATATTATAAGCATGGGTTCTTTGTGCTCTGAACGTTTTAGCTTATGGTACTTAAGAAGCAGAAAAAGTTCTTGAAGCGGATATGAGTTTAGAAACCGCATGATAGCTAGTTTTCTATTCTTACTAATCAGTGACATTAGTTGTACTTTTTAATTAATTCAAAATATCCTCAAGGTTTAGTTGCACTCAACTGAAGAAAGTGTTAGGTAAAGATAGCTAAGTGGACAATAACTTCTTAACATTTCCTTAAACCCAAAACAAATAGATTAGAGCGTTACGCTATCCATCCAACCCTTTCATAGTTAGCTGTATACGCTTACGACTTGCATCTACCTCAAGCACCTTAACCTTTACGTGCTGATGAAGTTTCACAACCTCGCTGGGGTTTGTAATAAACCGATCGGCCATTTGTGAAATATGTACCAAGCCGTCCTGCTTAACACCTACATCAACAAAAGCACCAAAATTGGTTATGTTGGTTACAATTCCTGGCAGAGTCATTCCGGGAACTAAATGCTCAATGGTGTAAACGCCCTCGGCAAATTCGAACACTTTTATACCCTGCCGCGGGTCACGCCCAGGCTTGGCCAGCTCATTAATAATATCTTTTAGGGTTGGCAAACCAATTTGATTTGTTACATACTTATTAATATCGATCCGTTTCCTATTGGTGTCATCGGCAAGCAGGTCATTCACGCTGCAATCGAGGTCTTTAGCCATTTGCTCAACCACATGGTAACTTTCGGGGTGTACCGCACTGTTATCCAAAGGGTTTTTAGCATTAACAATTCTTAAAAAACCAGCACACTGCTCAAAAGCTTTTGCCCCCAAACGAGGTATTTTTTTTATTTGCGAGCGCGAAATAAAATCACCATTGTCTCGCCTATACTCTACTATATTTTTAGCCAACTGCGGCCCCAACCCAGATATGTAGGTAAGCAAATGTTTACTGGCCGTATTTAGGTTAACTCCAACGTGGTTAACACAACTCTCCACTATCGTATCGAGCCCGTGCTTAAGTTTACCCTGATCAACATCATGCTGATATTGCCCCACCCCTATTGACTTGGGATCGATTTTTACCAGCTCGGCAAGCGGATCCATTAACCTTCGACCAATGGATACAGCGCCTCTAACAGTAACATCGTAGTCGGGAAATTCCTCGCGTGCCACGGCCGATGCTGAATAGATTGAAGCGCCATCCTCACTAACCACGTAAACATTCACATCGCGATTAAAGCGAATGCGCTTTACCAACGACTCGGTTTCGCGGCTGGCCGTTCCGTTACCAATGGCAATAGCTTCAATTTTATAAGTATCAACTAATGCCGAAATTTTACTCATAGCCTTACTCTGCTCATTCTGTGGGGGATGAGGGTATATGGTTTCGTTGTGCTTTAAATTACCTTGTGAATCGAGGCACACAAGCTTGCATCCGGTGCGAAACCCGGGGTCCAATGCTAGCACATTTTTTTGTCCTAATGGTGCGGCCAACATTAGCTGCCTCAAGTTATCGGAAAAGACCGTAATGGCCTCAAGGTCGGCCGATTCTTTAAGTGCCGAGGTAAACTCATTTTCAATGCTTGGCTCAATAAGCCGCTTATAGCTATCCTCAATGGCAAGGTCTACATGATCGGCCGATTCATTATCGTGCTTGACAAATGTTTGTGAGAGCTCGTCGAGCACATCATCGGTAGGAGGCAAAATGGATACTTTTAAAAACCCCTCGGCCTGTCCGCGCCGCATTGCCATAAAACGATGGGATGCACAACGCTTTACCTCTTCGTTCCAATCGAAATAGTCGGAGTATTTTGCACCCTCAGCCTCTTTCCCCTTAACAAGTTTTGAGGTAATAGTAGCAGCCTTGCGAAAGTGCCTTCGCACAATATTACGAGCCTTTTCGTTTTCGCTAACCCATTCGGCAATAATATCGCGAGCTCCAGCAATTGCATCGTTCACCGTTGGCACATCATCATTAACAAATGGTTGCGCCGCGTTGCTCACATTCCGCTCTAACTGTTTATAAATAATATCGGCTAAAGGCTCTAAACCTCGCTCTTTGGCAATGGTGGCCTTAGTACGACGCTTGGGTTTGTATGGCAAATATATATCCTCTAGCTCAACCGAATCAAAGCAGGTTTCTATTCTGTGTCGTAACTCATCGGTTAGCTTACCCTGCCCCTCAATTGTTGAAAGCACGGTTTCCTTCCTTTTCTGCAACTCAACCAGTTGATTTAGTCTATCCCGAATATTAGCCACTTGCACCTCATCGAGACTTCCGGTTTGCTCCTTTCTATACCGGCTAATAAAGGGTATGGTAGCACCATCGTCAAGCAATTTTACTGTGCTGCCCACCTGCTTAACCGAAATACCTAATTCACCTGCTATTAGCACAATGTGCTTATCGTTGAAAGAATCTGCCATCAGAAAAAATGTTATGTTTTACAAAATAAAGACTTATTCAGTACACAAAAATACGAATAGAGCGCTAAAAATTGCACTAATCGCTTTTTTATTCCTGCACTAATTAAACTATATGCCCAAATACGTATCATAAATGAGTGTTAACAGCACTTTTTATAGCAAATACCAACATTTAGGTATTGCGTTAATCAAATAACACTTGCATCTTTGCACTATGAATAAGAGCGCAGTTTACTTGCTGAAGAAATATTTTGCCGTAGTTTTGGTAGGGGTAGTTGGACTACTCACGCTAAACAATGCGCTTTATACCCACTTTCATAAGCTTGCCAACGGAAATTTAATTGTACACGCACACCCATTTAGCAAGTCGGACCAAACCAGCATCCCACCAAAAACACACGAACACACAAAGGTTGAACTACTAGTGCTCGACAACCTACTACTACTATTAGCTGGGATAATTTTGGTTACAATAAGCAGCTTAGTTAGCACACAAAAAATTGAAAGATTTTGTGCAACTTATGCTATTCACTATGCTCGCTTCCGCCACTTTTCTAATAGGGCTCCACCCTCCCCTATTTATTAGGATCTGCTAATCGGCTCCTACACTTTCCAATCATACCATTTAAACACTCTCAATTGATCATATCGCAATTGCTACAAAACTATGTATGTAATTGTATAATAAATACTTAGATGAAAAGATTTTTTTCTATTTGCCTCTCGGCTCTTTTACTAACCTCGGTAAGTTTCGCACAACAAAATAAGGAACAAAACAAGCATAAACATCAGCATCAGCACCAGTATAGTGGCAAAGGTAAAAGCGATGCACACCTAATAGGACACGTACTGAATGGCAGCGAACATATTCCGTTTGCCAGCATAGTACTTAGGGGAACAACAATTGGTACATCAACCGACGAAACGGGCCATTATCGAATTGTTAACATACCCGAAGGAACATATACAGTTGCCGCCATAGCTTTGGGGTACACAGCAGCCGAAAAGGTGGTAACAATTACAGCAGGCCAAACGCTTGAGCTTAATTTTAAGATGTCGGAAGACGCTATTGGGCTTGACGAGGTAGTTATAACGGGTGATAGAAACGAGCAACGCCGAAAAGAATCGTCGGTAGTTGTAAGCACCATAACGCCCAAAATATTTACTATGACCCAATCGGTTGTAATAAGCGAAGGGCTTAACTTTAGCCCCGGCTTAAGAATGGAAAACAATTGCCAAAACTGTGGTTTTACCCAACTCAGAATGAATGGAATGGAGGGACCATACTCTCAAATTCTTATAAACAGCCGTCCTATTTTTAGTGGTCTTGCTGGAGTTTACGGCCTTGAACTTATCCCCTCGAATATGATTGACCGAGTTGAGGTAATTCGTGGTGGTGGTTCGGCACTTTACGGAAGTAATGCCATTGCCGGAACCGTAAATCTTATCCTAAAAGATCCCATAAACAACTCTTACGAGTTAGGCTTAAACAGTGGACTTAACGGGGTAGGTATGAGTTCATCGGGAGGGTCAACGCCCGATAACAGTGTGAATTTTAGCGCCACCGCGGTATCATCGGATATTAAAACAGGACTAGCCGTTTTTGGATTTGTTCGAGATCGAAAGCCTTTTGATGCAAATAACGATACCTTCTCTGAATTAGCCTCCATAGCAAATACCAGTATTGGTGCAAGGGCGTTCCATCGTTTTGGTAGCCGAAGTAAAATTACAGCCGATTTCTTTAATATAAAAGAAGATCGAAGGGGTGGAGATAAACACGAATACCCCATGCATGAAGCTGGCATTACCGAAGCAGTAAATCACAATATTACAACCGGTGCACTTACCTACGATCAGTTTTTTAGAGAGTTGGATATGCTATCGGTATTTGCCTCGGCACAGCAGGTAAACCGAGACTCATACTATGGAGCAAACCAATCACTTAGCGATTATGGTTTTACACATGACCTAACCTACACCGCTGGAGCACAATACAAACTCAGGTTAGAGAATATGAATTTAATTTTGGGCCTAGAAAATCAAGGGGGAACTCTTAAAGACACAAAACTAGGATACCCAGATTACGAAAATGCAGAGATTGTTGGTAATAACATTGTTTCGGTTCCTCACACCGAAAATACTTTGGTAGCAAACCAAACACAAAACATTACGGGTACTTTTGCACAAGTTGATTACACCTACCTCAACTTTAAAACTACCGCTGGGCTTCGCTACGACCATTACAGGATTTCGGATGCAGAAAACCAAAATAATAATATAACAGGGAATGTGCTTAGTCCAAGAGTTACCGTAATGTACGATTTTAACGACAAGATGCAAGCAAGACTTAGCTATGCGAAAGGGTACCGTGCTCCCCAAATATTTGACGAGGATTTACATATCGAAACATCGGGATCACGAAGGGTTATACATAAAAACTCGGCCAATTTAAAGCAAGAAACCAGCAGCAGCTTTATGGCATCCATAGATATAAACCAAAGCATAGGCAATGCGAATGCAAACTTGCTTATTGAAGGTTTCTATACCGTGCTAAACAATCCTTTTGCCAACAGCTATGGTGCTCCCGATGCGGATGGCGTTGTTATTTACACCCGTGTTAATGCTGAAGATGGTGCAACGGTTAAAGGAGTAAATACGGAACTTACTGTTATTCCCGTATCAAGCCTTTCGCTAAGGGCGGGAATTACCGTGCAACAGAGTATGTTTGAGGCTGAGCAAGAATTTAACGAGCGCTCGTTTTTTAGAACCCCAGACAGCTACGGATTTTTTACAGCCGATTGGAACCCAACAAAAAGTATGGGCATTAGCACTACCGGAACGTACACTGGCTCAATGCTTGTTCCATATTTTGGGGTAAGCACCACTGAGCTTCGAAAGAGCGACTCATTTTTCGACCTTGGAGCTAAGCTTACATACAATATAAAAGTAAATGGCGCCACGCTGCAACTGTTTGCAGGAGCAAAAAATATTTTCAACTCATACCAGAACGATTTCGATTCGGGAATTGACCGTGACCCAGGGTATATTTACGGACCAAGTCAACCCAGAACAATATACGTGGGCATACGCATTGGAAATAGGCTGCGATAAACGCTAATTTTATACAACTCGATATTGCTTGGTTAATATTTGGTTGAAGGAAAAGCCTTAAATACTACTTCAATTTCGCTCAGGCTGACGTACTTGTCAGACTGAGCGAAGTAGAGCTCCTCCCACCCTAAAATTCATACTTTAGCTGGAATGACATCATACGGCCTGGCGAAATCATATCCCGAAAATCAACATACTTTTGATCAAGTAGGTTGTGTACCATTATTGAAGCGTGCAACCCTTTATATATAGGTCTCCATAGCTGTAAATCGATAAAATAGTAGCCAGCTAGATTATCTGTGTTAACTTCGTTTTTCCACTGTGCCCCTTTGTAGTTGAAAACAATGGATGAGTTAACTATGGAGTTTTTCCAAATTAAAGACGTGTTGAAAATATCCTTCGGCTGATAAACTAGTTCCGATCCAACTAAATCAACTTCAGCACCTGCTATAAAGTTCTTTCCCTCAAGTATATTGGTTACAATATGACTATAAGCAACGGACCAGTTAAAGTTATTGTTTAACACGACATTTACATTAAACTCTGCACCTAAAATCTGAACTTTCCCAATATTTTTTTTAGCAATAATTGGGCGAAGCCTATTATTTAAAATAAGTGAATCGCCAGTTGAGATATATGCGTGATAGTCTTTACCTATGGAGTAGAACAATGATGTTGCAAAACTTATTTTCTCAAAATACAAAATATCAGCACCTATTTCAAAATTGTCTAAATACTCAGGTTTTAACGCTGGGTTTGCAATTTTCATTCCGCCCGAAATGCGCCCCGTACGGCACAAATCATCAAGTACAGGAGCCCTGTAGCCCTTGCTATACCCTATGTAAGTTCGTATTTTTTGAGGCATATAGTACTGAAATGACAACCTAGGGCTAAAAGCAGTGAAATTGGTATTATTAAGTTCGCCAGAAAAAGTTTGCAAAAAGTCTGTCTCTCCTGTTGGATTATCAACCATAAATTTACCTTCGTAAAAGCTTGCATAATCATACCTAATACCAGCCAAAACGCTAAACGGTGTTTCACCAATACTAATATCATCAAGCAAGTAAACACCAACTAAATTAATTTTCCCGAGATTAAAAACCTCATCGGTTGATGTAACATACTTGTCGGCACCATCAACAGCACCATAACGCATATCAACCCCTGCCGTAATTTTGTTATACTTGCCCAGTGAGAAGTTATAACCCGAAAGGAACCCAATATCATCCCGAACCGAAAGCACATCATACCTCGTTACGGTGCTTCCCCTTAAGTTTTCTCTTATATGCTCATAGTTCTCGCGTTGAGTATAAATATTTAGCTTCAGGTTACTATTATCACTAATAGATCCCTGATAAGAAACTTTGCTGCTTATACCTGTGTACCAGTTATATGCTCCATTATCGGTTACAAGCTCTTCGTTGGTAAAGCCGTACCCAGTGTAGTTTGTCCCTGTTCCGCGCTGTCCAGAATAGTATCCACCCGAAACCTCAACTTTATGCTTTTCGGAAAGTTTATAACCAACTTTGGCGCCAACATTGTACTCATTTAAAAATGAAGGTATTAAATATTCATCATGCTCCTCGGGCTCATCCGCATACTTAGTAATGTATCCATCGCTTTTCCTGTATATACCATTAACCGACCAGTAAAACTTATCCTTTAAACCCGAAATATTTGCTTGTGTGTGAATGGTTGCAAGGTTTCCGTAGCTTTGCGATATATCGCCCTGTAACCTTCTAGTTGGCGTAGGCGTGATTAGATTTATAACTCCGCCCATTGCGTTTCCACCATGAATTGTTGATCCAGAGCCTTTTAAAACTTCTATCTGTTTTACATTCGCCGTATTAATAGCATTCCAGTTAACGGTTCCCCCATCGTTCTTATTAAGGGGTACACCATCAACCATTATCAATGTTCTACCTGCCTCGTTACCCATACCGCGCATGGAAACATCAGCTGCTCCAAAAATTGATGCCCCCCTACTTATGGAGATACCAGGGATTGAATACAGATACGTATCGGCCGAAAGAGCAGGAACCCCCTTAATTTTGTTACTACTAACAAGTTCAACCCTTTGAGGTATTTCCAATATTTTTCTCTCACTTCGGGTGGCGGTTACAATCGCTGTTTGCAACTCATATGCCTCAACATCAAGTCTTACCACAATCTCCCGGTCAAACAAATCGGAGTTTACAACAACTAATTTTGATGTATAACCTAAACAGCTTACAGTAATTTCAAAGGAATTGGAGCTGTTAACCTGTAGCGAAAATGCTCCATTACTCAGAGATATTGTTTTGATATCGGAATTCATTACTTCAACTACAGCAGAAGGAATTCCATTTCCTGTTTCTCTATCAAGCACTCGTCCGTTAATGCTAACTTGCGAAAAAGTATTTAGGCTGAGAAATGTAATTGCTAGAAATAAAAAGATTTTTTTCATTTAAAATAGATTTTTAAGAAGTGGGAAATACGAAGTTTAGGTTTCGCAGTAATTCAACATATTAACGAACAACTAAACAATATGGAAATCAGTTTCGCATAACAACTAGTACATTAATGGTCAGAGTGTTAAGTTGTAACTTAAGAGTTATACTGCGCCGTAAACCTATAAAAAAAAACAAAATTAAAAAATGGCTTTGCTCATAGATAAGTCGAACTCAACTATAATTCCCTATTCTTAGGGATGTTTATAATATCTAATCTTTGTAAGATTAATTCAAATGCTGAAAATAATCGAAGCTTAACTAGCATATACTTCATTAATACAATATCTCATACTTAGGATATTACTTACCCAAAAAAGTGCCATATTTGGACTGATCGCAGCTAGTAAAGTTTGATTATTGCAGAACCTTTAAGCAAGCCCTGATTTTTGTCAGAGTATTATGTTCGATTTTTTCTTACATTTAACGCAAATTAAAATAATATTGAATATGTTTAAAACTAACGAATACTTCGATGGCAAAGTAAAGTCAATTGCTTTTGATACAGTTGATGGCCCTGCAACCATTGGTGTTATGGCTAAAGGAGAGTATGTATTTGGCACTTCTACAGTGGAACACATGACTGTAACATCAGGAAAAATGAAGGTTAAACTCCCTGGTGAGACTCAATGGAAAGAATACAAAGAATTTGAGACTTTCATTGTACCCAAGGATGTAAAGTTTGAGGTGAAAATGGAAAACGACACTTCGTATCGTTGTCTTTATAAATAATTAAAAAAAGCGGCTTAAATCGCTTTTTTTTATATTCAATATGAAAATATATGCATATTGAAATATGCCTATGTTAAATGACCATGTTTCTGAAGCCTTAGGGCTATTCAAATCGGGCTTTAATTGTTCGCAAGCCGTTCTGGCTGCTTTTAGCGACGAGTGCGGTATTTCTAAAGAAACTGCACTAAAAATTGCTTGCCCATTTGGTAGTGGTATTGGTGGTTACGGCAGAACCTGCGGTGCTCTCACTGGTGCCATAATGGTTATTGGACTTAAGTATGGCACAACAAAAGTTGCCGACATAGAGGGCAAAAGGTTATCGCACGAAAAAACCCGTGAACTAATCGAAACTTTCGAAAATATTCATGGCACAAGTTTGTGTAACAAGCTTGTTGATCTTGATATGGCTAACCTAAGTGGCGCAGAGCTGATGGCAAAATCGCCCCATTTTCAAAGAACTTGCCCAAAATTTCTAGAAACAGTAATCACTTATCTCGAAGAAGAATTATAAACTTAAACCAATTTAATAGGGAGGATTTTTTATGAAATTAAGAAAAACCTGGCTAAACATCAACGGAGCAAACCGTATGCTTATCTGCAATCCAGATAAAGATACTTTAGCTGATGTTGTAAGACGTATGGGCCTAACAGGAACCAAGGTAGGATGTAACGTAGGAGTCTGCGGCTCATGCTCGCTTATTCTAAACGGTAAGCTTGTACGCTCATGTACAAAAAAGATGCGCAACGTTGAGGATTACAGCTCAGTAGTAACAATTGAAGGAATAGGTACACCAGCAAACCTTCACCCCATTCAGGTAGCGTGGATTAATGCTGGCGCCGTTCAGTGTGGCTTTTGCACCCCTGGCTTTATTATATCTACCTACGCACTATTAGGGGAAAATATTAACCCTACCCGGGAAGAGGTTCGCGACTGGTTTCAAAAGCACAAAAACGTGTGCCGCTGTACTGGTTACAAACAGCTAGTAGATGCTGTAATGATGGCTGCCGAAGTTATGCGCGGTGAAAAGACAATTGAAGAAATTTCTTATAAGAACCCGAAAGACGGCGAATACTACGGACAACCAATACTTAGGCCAAGTGCTTTGGCAAAAGTTTGCGGCCTTGCTGACTATGGCGACGATCAGGAGCTTAAAATGCCTGCCGAAACCCTGAAGGTTGTTATGGTGCAGCCTAGAATTGCGCATCATGCAAAAATATTAAAAATTGATACCAGCGAAGCAGAGAAAATGCCTGGCGTTGTAAAAATCATTACTGCTCAAGACATTAAAGATGCAGGCGGATCCAATACAATGGCCGAAGGTAACTTCCATGAGCGCTCCACCTCTCTTGTGCCTAGCCGTAAAGTACTTTGCGAAGATAAAATATACCGCTATGGCGACCCTGTTGCCCTTGTATGTGCTGACACCAAAGACCACGCACGCGCTGCTGCTGCCAAAGTAAAAGTAGAAATTGAGAAACTGCCTGAGTATCTTAATTATCTTGATGCTGTTATGCCCAATGCAATTCGCATTCATGAAGATACACCCAATATCTTCTCAATGCAGCCTGTATTAAAAGGCGTAGGGCTTGAAGATCCTATTAAAGTATCTGATACTATTGACAAATCTGATTTTAGCGTAGGCGGAAGTTTCCACTCAACACGTGAACCTCACCTTTCAATTGAAGGCGATACCGTTCAGGCTTATTTTGATGAGGATGGTCTGCTGGCAATCCAGTGTAAGTCTCAGGGTGTGTACTCCTCTATTGGTCGTATCGGAAGTTCAGTTGGTTTATCAAAAGATAAAATTAGGGTTATTCTAAATCCAACAGGTGGTAGTTTTGGCTGGTCAACCAACGCTGGTGACCTTTGTTTAGCCGCAGCTGCTGCAGTTGTAACTCAAAAGCCCGTTGCCCTTTCGATGACTTATGAAGAGCATCAGCATTTCTCCGGAAAACGTCGTCCAAGCCACTCAAACGGTCGTGCTGCCTGTGATAAGAACGGGAAACTAACAGCAGTTGAGTTTGAATATGGAATGGATCAGGGAGCATACTACTTTGGAGGTGATGATATTATTAGCAAGCAGGCTCGTTTTGCTTTCTTCCCATACAGCATACCTAATGTAGCCGGAATTTCACGTGTTGCGGTTACCAACCATAATTTCGGAACAGCATACAGAAGCTACGGCTCTCCTCAGGCCTATACCCTTAGTGAAGCACTAATGGATATGCTAGCCGAAAAGGCAGGGATAGACCCATTTGAGTTCCGCTGGAGAAATATTGCCCGTGTGGGTGAAACCAATATCAATAGTTGCGCTTTCAGACTATACCCAATGGAGGGTATGATGAAGATGCTAAAGCCTCTTTATGATAGGGCTGTTAAAGAAGCTAAAGAGAAGGATACTCCTGAAGTGCGTCGTGGAGTTGGTATATCATGGGGAGGGTTTAACGTGTCTGAGGGTCCAACCGATACTGCAACAATAAGGCTAGAACTCAATTCCGATAATACTATCACCAAATACGATACTTGGCAAGACCTTGGTCAGGGTGGTGACGTAGGATCGCTAATGGTTGCTCTAGAGGCTCTTAAACCTCTAAAACTCACTCCAGAACAGATTAAACTTGTGCAGAGTGATACAAAAATTTGCCCCGACAGCGGTATGTCAGCAGGAAGCCGTTCTCACTATATGAATGGTCATGCCACTATTGTTGCCGCCGGTAAATTACTGGATGCCATGAAAAAGAAAGACGGCACTTACAGAACCTATGATGAGATGAAAGCTGAAGGCATAGATACTGTATATGAAGGTAAATTTATGAACATAGTTACAAAGGGTCTAACTCGTCTCGATCCAAACACTGGTATCGGCGATCCAACACCTGCATTTACCTATGCACTGAATATGGCCGAAGTTGCTGTTGATACAAAAACAGGAAAAACAACGGTTGAACGCTTTGTTTGCGTAGCCGATGTTGGCAAGGTGGGTAATATCGATGCAGTGAACGGACAAGCATACGGTGGTATCTCACACAGTATAGGTTTTGCCCTTTCTGAGAATTATGACGATGTTAAAAAACACACCAATATCGCCAGTAGCGGAGTACCTTATATTAAAGATATCCCAGATGATATACAGGTTCTTTACCATGAGAGTGATGACAAAACTGGTCCTTTCGGATCATCGGGTGCTTCAGAGGCATTCCAGTCATCAGGTCATATGGCTGTTTTAAATGCTATAAATAACGCGTGCGGTGTGAGAATTTATACATTGCCAGCAACAAAAGAAAAAGTAAAAGAAGGGCTTGATAAGATTGCAGCTGGAAGTAAGATTGAACCACCCAAGAAATATTTCCTAGGTGCTGAACTATATGATGAGCTTGAAGACATCAAAGCAAATCCAGTTCCATTTGGTGGAGATGACTTCTTTAAACCTCTCGGATCAGGCGCTGGCGAAAGATTCTTCTAAACTATGTCATACTTAAATGATCTGGTAGTTGATTGCTTACAATTTGAACGGGCATTTTGCGGTGCTGAATGTCCGTTCAATATTGATGTGCCTGATTTTATAGGTAAGTTGCAACAAGGACGATTCAATGCAGCCTATAAAACCTATCAGCATGCTGTTGGATTTCCCGGAATAGTAAGTTCTTTATGTCATGAACCATGTAAGTTGGTTTGTCCGTTAAAGGATAATGGCGGAGCTATATCATTAAGGTTGCTCGAAAAAGCAGCTATGAAGTATGCACGCAGTACTAACCCCGACCAATTCAACATGCCTCTAAAGGATAAAAGAATTGCAATTATCGGAGGAGGTATTTGCGGGTTAGCATGCGCACTGAGACTATCAACAAGAAAGTATGATGTTACGATTTTCGAAAAATCGGATAAGATAGGCGGACACCTATATGATGTAGCTGATTCTAAAATTTTCCTTGAAGATATTGAGTTACAATTTTCTTTCGAATCATATTCGCTGGTTTTAAACAGTGAAATAAATGATTTAAAAGAGCTAGATTTTGATGCCATATTTATTGCCACGGGTAAGGGTGGCAGTGATTTTGGACTACTCCGCAGTAACGATGGTGCTTACGCCACTTCGGCACAGGGTGTATTTATTGGTGGGTCAATTACCGGTGCAAACACTATGCAGGCTATCGCTCAGGGGCTCGAAGTTTCCAACGCCATTGAGAGGTATCTCAAAATTGGCAAAATGAATCAACCTGAAGCCGAAAAGGGTACAAAACTTACCCTCGATGCTATTAGGATAATACCAAATGATGCTATACTACCGGCAAATGCCGATTTATATTCTAAAGAAGAAACCATTGCAGAAGCAAAGCGATGCCTAAAATGCAAATGCGATGCCTGCAATCACTACTCTCCCCTTCTGAGTTACTTTGATAAATTTCCTCGCAGGGTAACCGAAGAGGTTGAAATCACTATAGTTCCAAGTTCGCTAGATGGAGACGCATCAATAGCAACAAGGTTAATTGCAACGTGTAATCAGTGTGGCTTATGCAAAGAGGTATGCCCCGTAAATATTGATGTTGGTAAATTCCTACTCGAGAGTCATCGCACAATGCGTGAGAAAGACAAAATGCCTTGGGCGTTTCATGAATTCTTTCTTAGAGATATGGAATTCTCTAACTCGGATGCTGCCTTAACAAAATTACCTGAGGGGTATAGCAAAAGCAGCTACTTCTTTTTCCCTGGCTGCCAGCTGGGAGCATCTGATCCTGAATATGTACTAAGCAGCTACAGGTTCTTAACCAGTCGTTTTCCTGATACTGCATTAATGCTAAATTGTTGTGGCGCACCTGCCGATTGGGCAGGCGATGAACCTATCCACAACAGGACGATGCAACAGATAAAAGAAAATTGGATAAGCCTTGGTAAACCAACTGCAATATTTGCTTGCCCCATGTGTAAAAAGATGTTTCAGGATTATTTACCTGAAATAAAGGGCATCTTCCTATACGATTTAATTGAGGAAAAAGACATTACTGTTAACAATAAATTCAAAGAGATAGCTGCTTCTGTTTTTGACCCGTGCGCCAGTCGACACGAGCCTGAACTGCAAAACAGTATCCGAAAAATGGCAACCAAAGTAGGATTTAAGCTAGAGCCATTGCCTATGGAAGGAAAGATGGCCGAATGCTGTAGTTATGGTGGTCAGGTAGCCATTGCAAACCCTCCGTATGCGCGTTATACAGCACAAAAACGAATTGCACAAAACGATAATCCATACATCACCTACTGCTCAAACTGCAGAGATATTTTCACAAGAGAAGGAAAACAGACTTGGCATATACTCGATGTTTTATTTAACCTTGAGCAAAAATCACGCGAAACACTGCCCTCAATATCACAAAGAAGGTATAACCGACTATTGCTTAGGCAACAGGTATTAAGTGAGTTTTGGAATGAACAGTTCACCATAAAAAATGAAGATATGGTTATTCAAATCCCTGAAAAGCTTAAAGAAAAATTGAATAATGAGTATATTCTGGAATCAGATATTCAAAAAGTGATTGCTGAATGTGAACAGAGTGGCAATAAAATATACGACCCTGCAAAAGACATATATACAGGATATATGCAAATTGGCAATATGACCATATGGGCTGTTTACCGCACCACTAAAGAGGCTAACTATGAGCTTATTAACGCATATTGTCATCGAATGAAAATTGAGGATTAAGATATGGCCGACACAGAAAAACTTATCTGCAGTAAATGCAATAAGGAGCTTGAACTAAAAAGAACCAATTTCTCTTACCTTGGTCATAGTTTCTTTACCGACCTACCTAAATGCCCCCAATGTGGTATGGTATATTTATCGGAGGAATTTGTAAAGGGCAGAATGTCAGAAGTTGAAATGCAATTGGAAGATAAGTAGGGATGGTTGATGAAAAACTTCTTTATAACACTAAAAGTGTTTGTCCTATATGCCTAAAACCAATAGCTGCAGCACGTGTAAGCAGAGGCAAGGAAATATTCTTAAAGAAAACCTGTAGTGATCATGGCACGTTTGAAACGATTATTTGGCGCGGCCATTACGATATCAATAAATGGATAAACATTGACGAGCCAGAACTACCCGAAGGTTTGCAATGCCCAACTGGCTGCGGACTCTGTGCTGATCATCTGAATAGTACATGCTGTGTTGTATTAAATATTACAGATAGATGCAACCTAGACTGTAATTTCTGTTTTGCCGACCCTGAAAATGGTGCGAACGACCCCTCTTTCGACGAAATTAAAAAATCTCTCTACAACTTAGTAAGCAAAGGTAAATCGTTGGTACAGCTTAGCGGTGGCGAGCCAACGGTACGAAAAGACCTTGTTGAAATAGTGCGAACTGCAAAGCAAGCAGGTGCAAAGTATGTTCAGCTCAACACCAATGGCGTGCTTTTGGGAGAAGACAAGAAGCTGGTAAAAGATCTTGCCGAAGCAGGGCTATCATTCGTTTTTCTACAATTCGATGGAACCGAAGATGCTATTTACGAGAAGCTACGCAACAAGCCACTACTTTCAGTTAAACAAAAAGCCATTGAGAACTGTGCAGAGTTTAATATAGGAGTTACCCTTGTTGCAACCCTAGTAAGAGATGTTAATGTAAGTAACATTGGGCAAATCATAAATTACGCGCTCGAGCGAATACCCCACGTGCGTGGCGTTCACTTTCAGCCAGTAAGTTTTTTTGGTAGAATCCCGAGAATGCCATCAAACAACGACCGTATTACAATTGATGAGCTTATTTATGAAATTGAGAGTCAATCCAAAAATATTATTAAGGCAGAAAACCTTCTGCCATCGTCATGCTACCACCCTCTGTGTAGTTTTCACGGTGATTTTGTAATACACAACGGCAGTGTTGTTCCACTTCAAAATTTTCATAAATTAGAAAAAGAGCCAAACCCCACAGTTAACCCTGCTGATAGAAATAGGGAATTCATTGGTAGGCGCTGGGAGAGACCTGCATCAATAAAAACTGATGCTTTTAAACCTATCGTTTTAAAAAGCGCATCGCCACAAAATACGCCCAAACCGTGCTGTGGAAATATACACGATATGGATTATTTTCTGAAAATTGCAAAGAGTCAAAGTTTCACCATAACCTCAATGCTTTTTCAGGATGCAGGAAATATAGATTTTTCAAGGCTACGAAAGTGTAGTCTGCATGTATACGACAATGAAAAGTTCATTCCTTTCTGCTCCTATTATCTTTCAGGATGGGAACAATAGTTAAGAGTATAAAAAGGCCCGGCGGGTTTGAAATAACAAACCGTGCAATATCTTTCTGCGCATTCGACAAAGGAGCAAAAATTCTCGACCTCGGTTGTGGTCAGGGCGCCACGGTTGATTACCTTACAGGCAAAGGTTTTGAAGCATTTGGAATTGACAGAAACCCTGCAAATATAAACTCACAAAAAAACCTTTTAGTTGGCCTAGCAGAAACAATGCCTTTTCAAAATTCATCAATGGATGGCATAATAATGGAGTGCAGTTTTAACCTAATGGACGAGCAGAAAACTGTACTAAAAAGGTGCTTTGAGGTGCTAAAACCTGCAGGAAAACTGATAATTTCTGTTTTATATGCGCGGGGTAAAACAAACCTTATTAATGGTAGCTGCATTGGGCTAGTTGAGACTAAAGAGGATATTATACAAAAACTAGAGGACAGTAATTTTTGCGTGGAACTATTCGAGGATTATTCCACTGAACTTAGAACAATGTGGGGGCAAATGATATTCGATCAAGGAGCTAAGGCTTTTTATTGCGATTTAGGAGTTTGTCCCGAAAAGTTAAAAGAGGTAAAGTGTGGGTACTGTCTTATTGTTGCAAAAAAATGTGGCTAAAATGATATCGCCTGTTCATTTATGGGTTGCACAAAAGAGCGGACTTACTGATAATTTAACTCCCTCTAAACTCCGAATGTGGCAAAGGGAAAGACTCAGGGGTGTGATTGATTACGCCACGAAAAACACTCGGTTTTACAAGGAAAGAATTGCCCCATCAATGCAACTCACAGATTTACCGTTCACCTTACCCTCTGATATTGCAAATGACCCGCTTGCATTCCTTGCAATTCCTCAAAACGATGTTGTAAGGGTAACTACTCTGGCAAACTCGGGAACAACCACGTTAAGAAAACGGATTTTCTTCTCAAAATCTGACCTCGAAAGAACGAAAGAGTTCTTTTCAGTGGGGATGAGCACAATGGTAAGCAAAGGGGATAGGGTACAAATATTAATCTCCAACAGGACTGAAAACAGCCTGGGCTCCCTGCTAAAAGAGAGTCTCTCACAAATTGGTGTAACCTCTGAAATATCAAAACCTCTCAAAAGTGTAAAAGATGCAATTGAAGTTTCCAAACATGCGGATTGCCTTGTTGGCATGCCAGCCGAATTGCTTTATATGAGCCGTACAGCTCCTGAAATGCGACCTAAGAGCGTACTTCTAGCCGCCGACATTGCACCCCAATCGGCAATAAACGGCATTAAGAAGGCTTGGAAATGCAATGTATTTACACACTATGGCCATACTGAGTTTGGCTATGGAGTTGCCGTAAATTGTAATGATAGCAACGATTTACACTTTCGTGATGCCCATAATATTTTAGAGATTATTGATATCAAAACCCAAAAACCTGCACTGCCGGGCAAAGCTGGCGAGATAGTTATAACAACCCTCTCAAACGAAGCGATGCCGCTTATTCGTTACAAAACGGGTAATATATCCAGATTATTAACCGAACAGTGCAAATGCGGTAGCAATCTTCATCGTTTGGGTAGTATAGAGGGGCGCATATCAGACAATTTTCCAATTACAAAAAACAAAATCATAAGCATTCTTCAGCTAGATAAAATCCTTTTTACAAACAGCCTTATTCGCGGGTTCGCTGCTTCTATTTCAAACGAAAAGGGAAAAACAACCCTGCAAATTACAATAGATGCAACCCAATGTATTGACCCAACTATTTTAAAATCGATTCTGCCTAAAGAGGTTCGCATTGATATTAAGTACGGTACAACCGACCCTTTTACAAACAGGCGAAAAAGACGATTAACAATTAATTAAATCACCATTTTTGTAATGGTAACACATAAATAAAATGAACAGCAATTTTTCAACCATAATTTTATCATCAGGACTCTCGGAACGAATGGGGAGACCCAAAGCCCTACTGAACTGGGACAATTCGACAACCTTTATTGAGAAGATAATCAGCGAGTTTATAAAGGTAGGTAGCTCAAAAATAGTATGTATGATTAACGAGAAAATTGAGCCTTCTTGTAAAAAATTTTCCCTGCCCTCAAACGTAGAATTTGTAGTTAATCACCACCCTGATTGGGGCAGATTATATTCAATACGAACAGGGGTAAATGCTTTAAATAAGAGCGATTACTGCTTTATTCATAATGTTGATAACCCTTTTGTAAGTGCTACGGTTGTAGAAAAACTATGGGCGCAAAGGAAGCCTGGGTGCTGGTGTTCACCCACGAACAACGGGAAGGGTGGTCACCCTGTTCTTTTATCAAAAGAGATAACTGACAAAATATTTACAACAAGCGATTTGGATTTTACCCTTCGGGACATCTTAATACAATTCCCAAAAATCCCAGTTAGCGTAACCGATGATAGCGTACTACGGAACCTCAACACTCCCGAGGATTACAACAAATGGTTTAAACCCTAGCAATAAGAAAAAAAACTGCCTATGAAAGTTGACGAATAAGTAGCTCACTTACTAGCTGGTGGGGGTTGTCCGAAACTTTAAAAACTGAATAATCCTTTAAATCCCACTTATTTATTACCAGCTCGGCAAATGTGTCGCGAACTGCAAATACCAGAAATTGAGAACTATTAACCAGTTCGGCAATACTTTCAGCCCAACCCTGATTGTCAAGATCTAGCTTTCCCACCTCATCAATTATAACCAGCCTGTTATTATCTATACTTGAGTTTTTTAACGCTGTACGACCAAAGTTATATCCTTCTGGCAGAATACTATATCGACCAATCCTTTCGAAATTTTCATTTTCTGCAAGCCTCAAAAAAGGTTCTCGCCTGCCCGACTGAATATCAACAACATCATAACCAGTTGTTTGTCCAAGTTCCATAATACGTGGTGAATAAACGCCACTTAAAGGTATGCCCCTGCTTTGCAGCTCGCTAACTATTTTTTGAACTTGGGTGGTTTTTCCTTCACCAATGGAACCCGTAATTATATAAATTTTACGCGTCAGCTTATTTTTTAGCTCATCAAGTCGATATTCGATTTGCGAAATTACTTGGTAAATTAACTGAACAGGATTTCGAATAATCACCTTAAGTTCCGGCACGCTGGCAATCATTAAGGGCAGGCTTTCGAATGAAAGTTCCAGTGCCAGTGGCAGCTGTTTAAAAGAAGTTTTAAGGAAAAGTTCTCTTATTCTGGGATTGTATAATTCTGTTCCCAAAACGGAAAAGCCCAAAACAACAGTAATGGCCCTGAAATTCATTTGAATACCAAAAAGAAGGCCTTGCATTAAGTTATCAGACTGGATTTTAGTCACAACAAACGCAGCGAGCATAGTTATTATCACGAAATAAGCCCAGAAGCTTGGCTTCGACAGTTTTCTTAGCGCCCTCTTGTAACGCAATATCCAAATTATTGCAATTACTGCAATTGCTGAACTCCAAATATACCAGGGCGCATAACTTAAAAGCATAAATGCGGTAACCATAAAAAAGATATTAATTACCAGCCAAAGTATTGAATAATTAAAATCCTGTATTTTACCTGAAAAGGGTTTGCTTGAGCCGTTATGGTTGCTTAATCTTTTTTCTGAAGGTTGCGAAATAAGTCGCTTACCCACTCTCATTCCAATGATTGCTGAAAATAAACCCAATAAGGAATATATCAGAATCAGCACGAATATTGGGGACCATACAAGGTCCATATTGGTGTTAAGCTGCTTTTGTACATACTTCAACAAATCTGAATAGACATTAACCAGATTAAAACCATAGGAGATTATCAGGTTCATTATTTTATGAACCAGATTCCATGACATGGCAAACATTGCACCCAGGGCGAATCCCAAAAATCTTTTCCCCGCTATTCTTGTAAAAAACTCAAGAATAAGCGACTGGCTGAGGATGGCAACCATAGGGCCAAAAATTACTGCGCTGGGAGACATAGTCTTCATCAGGGCGCAAATCAATCCTGCTCGCCAGTAAAGCCCTTTTTCAGTCCATTTGTAACTTGTAGAAATTAAAATAATAAGACCAATGCCCGTTAAAACATTAGAACTAAAGGGTATGCGGAGGTTATGCAAAAAACTTCCGAATACAATTTCAGACGCTGCCCAGATTGTTCCAATAACTGAAGCCTTGATCCACCTTTCACTGATATTGTATTCTCTATTCATTCATGATACAAATTTTCTGAGCACAGTATTTGAAAATATGAAACGGTTTACCCATCTCGCTAATCAGTTGAAACAACAATTCAGGGTTCACTATCCTGGTTGAGCCTATAATATTCACCTTATTTTGAAACAGAATATCGGGTATCAAACTACTCGAAGGGCCTGTTACAATAACTTGAGTTCCAGGAGAAATGGCAGTTAGCAAATTATCTATAGTGCTATTAACTAAGGTTAAGCCTGTAATAATTACAATGTCAGATTTGGGTAATACACTTTTATACTCATCGGCAGGCACATAGTATTTCTCGAATCCATTTGCCAGGGCGTTCTCATTCAATTCTAAAACGTGCAAGCGATTAGTTTCAGCTGGTATTTTCCTGATATAGGTATTGAAGGCTCCTACCATCGTAATTGTTTTATTGGAATGCAAATCAATCATATCGATGGGGTCAGCATCCTCAATAATTTTATACTTGCCTTTTGAAATTATAGTTGAAGATATTGCATTTAGCACAGCAACCTTTAAAGTGCTTATTAAGCCTGAAGTTTTTGTCGTTTCAAACAGGCTCAATACGGGTTGCCCTGAAATTTTTGCAGGGGTAAAATCACCAAAATCACGAACACCCTTAACACACTGGTGTTCAGCATCCATAAGTGTACTTACAACCCCATAGCTACCATCAGAAAGTTTCACGGCGCTCATATGGGCTCCGCACCTAAACTCTTCTACTCTAAGGCTTTCGACAAGGTTTTTATGGTTGGTTTTAAGAAAATCAAAAGTTTTATCTAATATCATTATGCTGGTTCTTTATCTGTTATCTGGAAAATACAGAAGTGAAAACATGAGTATTTTCAGTAAACATTACGAGTTTTTAACATGAATAATTTTGGCGAGAATGCTAATGGCAATCTCTTTGGGAGCAATTGCATTAAATTTTATCCCAATCGGCATATCTATCTTTTCCAATTCTTCGTCGGTAAGAATACTATCGCGCCTAAACCTTTCATTTAGTGTTGCAATTTTCCTCTTGCTCCCAATTAAACCAATATAAGCAGCGGTTTTAGCTCCAACTGCTGCAAGTATATCCTCATCCATCTCATGGTTTGGGGTTACAATTACAATATACGTTGACGTATCGAAAGGAATATCATCTACTGCCTCTAGGTATGGCTTACAGAGCTGCTTATACTTTATATCTTCGGGATTCTCAAATATATCATTTCGCCAATCAATAACTACGGTTTCAAAGCCCAAATCAGGTGCGTACTGAGCTAATGCTTTCCCAATATGCCCCGCACCAAATATGTATAGTTTAGCTGGTTTTGAAAAGGGTTCAATATAGATACTCACATTGCCACCACAGTTCATCGCAAAATCTTTGCCCAGGTCGTATTCTTTATGTACAGGTTTTTGTGTACGAATAGCCTCCAGTGCCTCCTCAATTGTTTTACTCTCAACTGCGCCACCCCCTACGGTACCTTCAATTGAGCCGTCCTCAAAAACAACCATTTTTGCGCCTATTTTCCCTGGTACAGAGCCGCTGTTGCTTGTAACTATACACATAGCCGAGCCTCGGCTATCCTTATAAAAATCTGCTACTTTTAAAAATATATTATCCATTGCGAAAGGTTTTATATGGTATGTTATTTATTTTTTAACGTTTTTCGATAGGATACAAATATACAAGCGATATGCGTACTATTCAATAATAAAAATCATATTTCATACAGATGTCATATAAAATCACTGTTCTCCGATAAACAAATCTTGTGCTGTTATAAAAAAAATATTCGTTTCAAGCAATTATGCCCCTTTGTGATTGCATGTTTATAGCGTTTATCGTTTTGCTTTGCTAAACGACCTCGTTGAGGACGAGCATCTTACGCTAATTTATCATTCTATATCACTATTGTCCGGTAAAAACATTGTTTTATAGTATAGATTCTTCGCTTCACTATGTTCCGCTCAGAATGACAGGCTGTTAGCTTTTGGGAAGGGGCTTGGTTGGCAAACTTAACTAAGCCACATTTAATCCTAAATTACACATAAACAGTTGGGTTACCATATCACAATAAAAAATGCGGTTTTGCTACAATGAGCAAAACCGCATTCTTATTATTATAAATAAACCTACTACTCCCTCATATATGGATAGCGGTAATCGGTTGCAGGAACAAATGTCTCTTTAATAGTACGTGGACTTACCCATCTTATAAGGTTAAACTCACCACCCGCCTTATCGTTTGTACCAGATGCGCGTGAGCCGCCAAAAGGCTGTAACCCTACAATCGCACCCGTTGGTTTATCGTTAATGTAGAAATTACCAGCTGCATAACGAAGTTTTTCGCAAAGCCTACCCATTTCTACCCTATCTCTACCAAAAATTGCCCCTGTAAGTGCATACGGCGAAGTTGTGTCACAAAGTTCAAGGGTCTTATCCAAATCCTTATCCTCGTAAACATAAACAGTTAGAACCGGGCCAAAAATCTCCTCTTCCATAGACTTGAAGCGGGGGTTAGTTGTTACAATAACCGTTGGGCGAACGAAATAACCTATAGATTTATCGTAGGTTCCTCCAGTAATTATTTCAGCTTCGTTTGACGATTTGGCATAATCGATATAGCTTGCAATGGTATCGAAGGATTTTTCATCAATTACAGCATTCATAAAGTTTTGAGGGTCCATTACATCCCCCACCTTAATATCCTCAGTCATTTCAATTACATGCTTTTTAATGCTAGGCCAAAGCGATTTGGGGACATACATACGAGAAGCTGCTGAACATTTTTGCCCTTGATACTCGAACGCTCCCTGCACTGCACTTAGCGCAACGTGAAAAGCATCGGCCGTAGGGTGAGCAAAAATAAAATCTTTACCACCGGTCTCACCAACTAGGCGTGGGTACGACTTATATTTAGTTAAATTATTAGCCACCCCTTGCCATAAGGAATTAAATGTGCCGTTAGAGCCTGTGAAGTGAATACCTGCTAAATCGGGAGAATTCAGTACCTCGTTACCAATAACAGAACCAGTGCCAGGCACATAATTAATTACTCCATCGGGTAAACCAGCCTCCATAAATACCTTCATTAGGTAGTAATTAGATAGTAGTGATGTGGTTGCAGGCTTCCAAACCGTTGTATTGCCCATCATTACAGGGGCCATATTTAGGTTTGAAGCAATTGAGGTAAAGTTGAATGGGCTAACAGCAAAAACAAAGCCCTCGAGGCCCCGAAATTCCATCTTGTTAAGCTGGTTAAATGCAGATTTAGGCTGCGTACTATAGACATTAGTTGCAAAAGAAGCGTTGAATTTCAGAAAATCAATTAATTCGCAAACTGCATCAATCTCAGATTGGTAAATATTTTTACTCTGTCCAAGCATTGTTGATGCGCTAATAAGATAACGATACTTTGTAGCAATCAGATTTGCAGCTTTTATTATAATGGAGCCTCTAACGGTCCATGATAGGTTCGACCAAATTTTTTGAGCTTTTACAGCGCTTTCAATGGCCATATTAACCTCTTTGGGCGTTGCCTTATGGTAGGTAGCCAAAACATGGCTATGGTTGTGTGGCATAACCACTTTACCAATATTCCCCGTACGAATCTCCTTGCCGCCAATAATTAGGGGTATCTCAACCTCTATGGACGATTGCCTTTTAAGTTCAGCTTCTAAAGCAGTACGCTCAGGGCTACCCTTCAAATAATCATAAATTTTCTCATTATCGGGTAACGGAAAATTGTAAACCGCGTTGTTCATTTTTCGTGTCTTTTAATTTTATTAAAATTTATTTCGATTAAGTTCTTTGATTTCAACCACAAAGAAATATATTTGGTTAGGTTTAAAGGGTGAATTTTATCATATGCAAACAACACCCTCTGTTAAGTATTTAATAGTGAATAAGATATTTATTTTACTCTTCCTATTTCCCACAACTTAAGCGACCATCACAAACTTGTGTTTGTAACAATTTAACACGTGGAATGTTTACAAGAAAAACAATGAGTTTTGAATTAACAAGGTACGTTTGATGGTCTTCTTACTAAGTAAATATAATAGCCACACAATAATTGGTTTTAAGCATAGTTAACTTCTATTTAAGCAAGCTGAACTAAAAAAAATTTGGCTACCGTAACCTCTAGAAAGTATAGTAAAATAGCTTCCATTGCTTAGCGTGATTTTATTCGTTTTATTGATTCATCTATTTGTAAGGGAAGCAACCACGACTGTAAACAGCTCATTAAAACTGTCGACCACTATTTCCTTTAAAGCTCATCCTGTAATCCTCCTTCGCCATTAATGGGTAATGCTCGCAGGTATTACCATATTTTATAAACTCAACTACACTCTGATTGCGGAGGAAATGGAAATATTGCGTGGCTTGGGTTTAAAGATACGAAGCAACGATAACTTTAACGAAACCCTTGGGGAGGTTTTCAAGGAATTTTCATTAACTCCCTCCAATCTCACTTCGCATTCACTTATTTAAAGGTTAAATGCTTAAAATTGAATACGAAAACACAGCAAACTTATCAGATAAACCACTCTTTTTGTGGTTAAGCAAACTTAAGCACCCAATCAACCAATAATTACTGCAAAAAATATCGCAGATAATAGTAAAGTATTAGCTAGCACAAAAATCTATGCTTAGGAAGTGGCTGTGTAAAAATGATTTCAAGCATTTCAGTCTATAAAAACACTTCCAAAATTATTTCAACAAAACACACTAAAAAATAATTACCCCGTAAATAATAGGGGTGTAAAACTAAAAACATCATAAAAACAAAAATTAACACAAAATAAAGGGGGTGCACCCATAAAAAATACTGATATTTGTATCGTTCTTAAAATAATGATAATAATTATGGCCACACTAAGATTTCTAGCACTGAAGGAACTTCTCAACCGTAAACCCATATATCCCGAAAATTTGGGCACATTAACCTCCAGCTATTTTGGCAAAAATGTTTTTGATAAACAAAAAATGAAAAAGCACCTTTCGAAAGAGGCTTATGAGCATGTAACAGAAGCCATTGAGAAGGGAATAAAGATTGACAGAAAAATGTCAGACCAAATAGCTTTGGGAATGAAAACGTGGGCCATAGAGAACGGGGCCACACACTACACTCATTGGTTTCACCCTCTTACCGATGCCACAGCTGAAAAGCATGATGCCTTTATAGTAACTGATAAAGATGGAGGCGTAGTGGAAAGTTTTAGTGGAGAACTATTGGTTCAGCAAGAACCTGATGCGTCCAGCTTTCCTTCGGGTGGAATTCGAAACACTTTTGAAGCAAGAGGCTACACCGCATGGGACGTATCATCTCCAGCATTTATTGTGGGAACAACCTTATGTGTACCCACTGTTTTCGTTTCATACACTGGCGAGGCATTGGATTACAAAATGCCATTGCTAAAAGCCCTTTCGGCGGTAGAGAAAGCGGCATTGGATATTTGTCAGTATTTTAATAAAACAGCCACTAAGGTAACCTGTAATTTAGGTTGGGAGCAAGAGTATTTCTTGATAGACGAAGGCCTCTTTATGGCTCGTCCCGACTTGGTGCTCACCGACCGTACCCTAATGGGGCACTCCTCCTCTAAGGATCAGCAGCTAGACGACCACTACTTTAGTTCAATTCCCGAAAGAGCCATAGCCTATATGGAAGATTTTGAACATGAGGCTTATACCCTTGGAATTCCAATAAAAACACGCCATAATGAGGTGGCTCCCAATCAGTTTGAAGTGGCTGCTATTTTTGAGGAAGCCAACTTGGCCAATGACCATAACCAGCTAATTATGGATGTGATGAAGCGTGTGGCGAGAAGGCATAATTTTCGCGTTATTTTTCATGAAAAACCTTTTAAGGATATTAATGGATCTGGAAAACACAGTAACTGGTCGCTAACAACAGATACAGGCATAAATCTGTTTTCACCCGGAAAAAACCCGCGTACAAATACCCAGTTCCTTACTTTCCTCTTAAATGCAATGAAAGCGGTATATAACCACCAGGATATCCTGTTGGCCAGCATTCTAAACGCCAGCAATATGCATAGGTTGGGTGTTCATGAAGCGCCGCCATCTATTATCTCCGTCTTTTTAGGAAATGAGCTAACACGCGTGCTAAGCGAACTGGAGCAAACTGTGCCCGACTCAAAAATGACGCCAGACGAGAAAACATCAATAAAATTAAATATTGGAAAACTACCCGAAATACTATTGGACAACACGGATCGCAACCGCACATCGCCTTTTGCGTTTACTGGAAATCGTTTTGAGTTTCGGGCAGTTGGCTCATCAGCCAATTGTGCATCGGCATTTATTGTACTAAATACCATCATGGCCAACCAGCTTAAAAACTTTAAGGTAGAGGTGGACACTTTGATTGAAGATGGTGTAAAAAAAGATGAGGCAATTTTGCAAATTCTAAAACAATATATTAAAGACACTAAATCAATATGCTTTGATGGGAATGGCTATAGTCAAGATTGGGTAGAAGAAGCCGCACGTAGAGGGCTAACAAATATCTCGAGCGTTCCCGAAGGAATTAAAGCCTATTTAAAAGAGAAATCGGTTAAGGTATTTGGTGACACGTGGGTTTTTTCTGAAAAAGAACTGGAAGCCAGAGTGGAAGTGGAATTGGAGAAGTTTACTAAAAAAATTCAGATAGAGTCACGCGTACTAGGAGATCTCTCTTTGAACCATATTATCCCCACTGTAATTAGGTATATGAACACATTGATTAAGAATGCCCAAGGATTGAAAGATGTATTTAGTGGTGATGCCGACTACGATGAGCTAATGGACGACAGGCTGGCTCTTATTAAAGAAACCTCTCAACACATTCAAAACATCAAAAATAAGGTTCGTGATATGACCGAAGCGCGCAAAGTGGCCAATATGGAAAAAGACTTAACCGAGCGAGCGCATCTTTATGATACTAAAGTTAAGCCTTACCTAGAAGGCATTAGGTACCATATTGATAAACTTGAAATGATTGTTGATGATGAGATGTGGCCAATGCCAAAATATAGAGAATTGCTATTTGCACGGTAATGGCTAGGTTTAAATTATTTAAAGAATGATGACAGAGTTTTGTCGATAAAAAAGGGGATGTGCAAAATGCACATCCCCTTTTTTGTATTACTATTAGCTATCGGCTAGTTATTCGTATTCTTTAAGAATAGCCTTAACTCCATCGGGTGAAACACGACCGTAAACTTTCTCGCCAATTAGCACAACAGGTGCTAAACCGCAGGCGCCAACGCAACGAAGACAGCCTAATGAGAACTTACCGTCGGCAGTTGTTTCGCCAACATTAAGTTTAAGAACTTTCTTAAACTCATCAACTACTTTTTCGGCTCCACGCACGTAGCAAGCAGTACCAGTACATATGCTAATGGGATGTTTCCCCTTAGGTATCATGGAAAAGTAAGAGTAAAACGTTACTACTCCATAAACTTTAGCTGTGGCAATATTTAGCTCGTACGCTATAATTTCTTGAACCTCTGCAGGCAAATAACCAAAGTGAGTTTGTGCTTGGTGTAGCACGTTTATAAGTTCTCCACCTTGATTGTTGAAGGATTTGCAAATCTCCTTGAGCTTGGCAACATCCTCCTTTTTTAGCTCAACTTTAACATGTGACATGACTAATCCTCCAATTTAATGTAAACGTCCTTAGTTCCTTTATCAAAATAATGGGTGTGTAGCAAGTGGTGTGCCTTTTCGCTCATTGGCTTGCCAAGGAAATCCTCATAAAGCTTTATGATATATGGATTTTCATGCGATTTTCTGATAGGCTTACCAGCATCCTCACGGTAAATAGCATCAAAACGGGCTTTAATAATGTCGCTATCACCATGGTGTAGTGGCTGACCACCTCCACCTATACATCCACCTGGGCACGCCATTACCTCAATTGCATGGTAATTAGCTTTTCCACTGCGTACTTCCTCTAGCAATTGGCGTGCATTAGCTAGGCCGTGAGCAATACCAATATTGATAGGTAGGCCGTTGAAATCAACAGTTGCTGAACGAATTCCTTCCATTCCGCGTAGCTGTTTGAAATCAATTTTCTCTAGTTTCTTACCTGTCTGTAGCTCGTATGCTGTACGTGTAGCGGCTTCAATAACACCACCCGTTGCACCAAAAATTACGGCTGCACCAGTTGACTCTCCCAATGGACGGTCAAAATCCTCATCCTCAAGGTTGGCAAAATCAATATTAAACTCTTTTATAAGATGTGCTAACTCACGAGTTGAGATTGAGAAGTCAACATCTGGGTTTCCATCTACCTTAAACTCGTCACGCTGAGCTTCGTATTTCTTAGCAAGACAAGGCATCACCGAAACCACAACCAAATCTTCGCGCTTAACTTTCATCATATCGGCGAAGTAGGTTTTGGCAATAGCGCCAAACATTTGCTGTGGCGATTTAGCTGTAGATGGAACATCTAGCATATCGCTAAAGTTGTGCTCAAAGAAATTCACCCATGCTGGACAGCAGCTGGTAAGAATGGGCAACTTCACATTCTTATCACCACCTAAGTGGCGAGTTAAGCGGTCGAGAAGTTCTGTACCCTCTTCCATAATGGTTAGGTCGGCTGCAAAATCGGTGTCGAAAACATGGTCGAAACCAATCTGACGAAGAGCATTCACCATTTTTCCAGTAACAATAGTACCTGGCTTCATTCCAAACTCCTCACCTAAAGCAACGCGAACTGCTGGTGCAGTTTGAACTATTACCGTTTTGGTTGGATCGGCAAGAGCACGGATCACTTTTGGAGTGTGATCAACCTCGGTTAATGCACCCGTTGGGCAAACTGCAACACACTGTCCGCAGTATGTACATGGCGACTTATCAAGATCTTGCTCGAAAGCAGGAGCCACTGCCGCTTGGAATCCACGGTTAAATGCATTAAGCGCACCCACAGTTTGTACATCGTTACACATCATTTCACACCTACGGCACATAATGCACTTGTCGAGGTCGCGAATAATTGAAGGTGATGTATCCACTCTATAAGTACTCATCTCGGCAAACTCCTGACCAGGAATATGACGTACGCCCAACTTAATGGCCATGTCTTGAAGTTCGCAATGACCGCTTTTGGCACAAGTCAAACAATCTTTTGGGTGATCACTCAAAATGAGTTCCAAAATTGTTCTACGAGCGTTAATTACACGCATTGTGTGTGTTTTCACCACCATACCCTCTGTACAGTCGGTTGAACATGAAGGAGCTAAGTTTCTACGTCCTTCTACTTCAACAACACAAATACGGCAACCTGCAGGTTTGTTCTCAATATTTAGATCCTTAAGCTCCATGTAGCATAGCACAGGGATGTTAATCCCTAGCTGCTTAGCAGCTTTGTAAATTGTAGTTCGCTTAGGAACTTCAATTACTTTATTATCTATGGTAAGTTTTACTGTTTCCATTTATCTTACTCCCTATTTATATAACGTTAATGGCACTAAATTTACACTTCTCCACACAAGCACCACAATTAATACAGATACTAGAATCGATAAAGTGGGGCTGCTTACGTTCGCCACTAATTGCATTCACTGGGCAAACTCTTACACAAGCAGTACAGCCAACACAAGCTTCCTGATCGATTACATGCTGCATAAGTGATTTACACTGACCTGCACGACACTTATGATCCTTAACATGCTCTACGTACTCATCGTAAAAGTTCTCGATGGTTGAAAGCACTGGGTTTGGAGAAGTTTGACCAAGACCACAAAGCGATGTGTCTTTAATCACTTCGCTCAGGTTACGAAGCCTGTCAAGATCTTCCATGGTTCCATTACCCTGTGTAATACGGTCGAGTAGCTCATGAAGACGCTTGTTACCAATACGGCAAGGCGAACATTTTCCGCAACTTTCCTCAACAGTAAATTCGAGGTAAAATTTAGCTACAGAAACCATACAGCTATCCTCATCTAAAACGATCATACCACCAGACCCCATCATCGAACCCGATGCGAGAAGGTTGTCGTAATCGATTTTTGTATCAAGATGTTTTTCGGTTAAGCAACCTCCTGATGGACCACCAGTTTGAACTGCTTTAAACTTCTTGCCACCCTTAATACCACCGCCAATCTCGTAAATAATTTCGCGGAGAGTAATACCCATTGGCACCTCAATAAGACCTACGTTGTTAACATTACCTGCAAGGGCAAAAACTTTAGTTCCTTTTGATTTTTCAGTTCCAATTGATGAGAACCACTTGTGCCCTTTAAGAAAAATAACGGGTACGTTAGCATATGTTTCAACGTTATTCACGTTTGAAGGTTTTCCTAGATATCCGCTCTCGGCTGGGAATGGTGGTTTTACTGTAGGCTCACCCCTATCACCTTCCATCGATTGGATTAGGGCAGTTTCCTCGCCACAAACGAAAGCACCTGCACCGTAGCGAATTTCAATATCAAAATCGAAACCACTACCAAGAATATCTTTTCCTAGTAAACCAAACTCACGAGCTTGTTTAAGTGCTGTGAGCAATCTTTTAATAGCAAGAGGGTACTCTGCACGGATATAAACCAACCCCTTGGTTGCACCAATACAGAAACCATTAATTGTCATTGCCTCAATCACTGTGTGAGGGTCTCCCTCTAGGATAGACCTATCCATAAATGCGCCTGGGTCTCCCTCATCGGCATTACAGATAACATATTTCTGATCGGCCTGGTTTTTAGAAGCAAACTCCCACTTTAATCCAGTAGGAAAACCTCCACCTCCACGACCACGTAAACCAGATTTCTTCAACTCCTCGATGGCTGCCTTAGCTCCCATCTCGAATACCATACCTAGTGCTTGATACCCTTCGCGTCCGATATACTCATCGATATTTTCGGGGTCAACAACACCGCAATTTCGAAGGGCAATACGAATTTGTTTTTGGTAGAAACCCATGTGCTTCGAGTCGCTCACATGCTCTTCATTAGTTGGATCGGTATAAAGTAAGCGATTTACTTTACGACCCTTAACTATATGCTCTGCAATTATTTCAGCAGCATCGGCAGGTTTAACTTCGGTATAAAAAGTATTATCGGGTAATACTTTAACAATTGGACCCTTTTCACAGAATCCAAAGCAACCCGTCATAATCACCTGCACCTCGTTTTCGAGACCATTTTTAGCCAATTCGCTCTTTAGGGTGCCAACAATGGTATCACTTTGTGACGCCATACATCCAGTTCCCCCGCAAACGAGTAGGTGCGATTTATATTTTGCCATTATCTATTCTCCTTTAACGGTTATTTATTATCTATTGTGTTATAGTTAACTGGAATAATTCCATCAACCAACTCGCCGTTTTTGATGTACTTCTCAATAATCTCATCGGCTTTTTGGTTATTAACGTAACCAAATACGACAGGTTCTTGATTTGGTAGTTTTACCTCAATGGTGGGTTCAGCATAGCAGTAACCCATGCAACCAGTTTGGGTAACCACCGCATCGATGCTTCGTTTTTCAAGTTCATCGATAAAAAATTCCATTACAGTTTTTGCTCCAGAGGCGATGCCGCAAGTTGCCATGGCAACTTTAATCTGCACGAGGCTATCCGGGTTATCACCCTTTTCTCTGAGAGAAACCTTAGACTGAAGCTGGTCCTTCATTTTCTTAAGGTCGGCCAATGATTTAACTTTTGTCATAACTATGGTTTTCTTTAATTTGTTATTCAATTAACAATTGAAGTGCAAAAATATCTAATTTGTAACCCTTTTTAAGTAAAAGGTTTATGTTATACAACCTAGGTTGTTTATTTATAATTCGTCTAAATTCGAGTTTATCATTTCTTTCAGCATTTTACCCACTTGTGGCGAGTTAATTGGAATTCCATCCAGAATTTCAATTACATCCAAGGTGTCAATTTCGTAAGCATTCCCATTTCTTTTATGGGTATAAATAAAACGTATCAGCGGATTAGCTGTAATTAGCAATACCAAAACTCCAGCTATATCGCCCAGGGGTTGCCTATCGATATGGCTTAACCCAAGGGTAGCCACTACCGTTGTACCTTTCCCTAACTCAGATTCAATGGTTAACCTCCCCCCGGTACTCTTGCATGCGTCGTTAAGTAGAGGCAATCCCAACCCCACCTTGCGCGTGGTTCTGGATGTTGTATAAGGATCGATTACGCCTGCCAACACCTCTGGCTTCATCCCTCTTCCATCATCACTTATTTCAATGGATAGTAGATCTGATTCAATATCCTCAACTATGGTAATACCCATCATTTTTGCGCCCGCAACAATAGAATTTTGAGCTATATCAAGTATATGCAGCGATAGTTCTACCATATTCTTATAAAATTATTAAAAAGTACACAAAGATCTTTTTAAAAGCCAACAACCCGCCTTCCGTCCTCCCCTTTAAGGGCTTTTGTAAGCTCGTTAAATGTGGGCTCAGCCATTTGATAGCTGGTAAATATTTCGCCAACCTGTTCAATAAAATGAGCATCAGAATTTTTTATCAGCGTTGGATTTTTAAGGTATGAATGCTGCGATAGTATATCGGAAGGGTTAGTTTTCCAAAATATTTCGAGGGCATCAAACTTTAAATCGGGAGGAACAAACCCCAACTGGCTAATTATGCTAAACCTCGGTCTATCGATATGAGCCGGAATAAAAAGGCCTCCAAGCATATGAACAGTTTGCTCAATATCAGAAATACCAACCTTTAACGCATTAATGAGTAGCGGTTCAATTTCTTCAAGAATTTCATCGTTCTCATCAACTACTACCTGATAACCAAAGTTTTTGGGATCGTTTGGAATATTTGGTAAATTTAAATTGATGTAATCCTGAAATTTTTGGCGTTGTGCTTCCGTATCAAAAAGACACAAGCAATGAGCCTCCTCACGAGTAGTAACCTCTGCGCCAAAAATTACGGTAATACCTAAAGGCTCTGCCAATTTTCTTATTACAGGACCGTGAAGGGTACTATTGTGGTCGGTTATTGCAATAATATCAATATTTCGAGCCTTAGCCTGCTCAACAATATTGCGCGGACTCATTTCTAAATCACCACATGGCGACAAAACGGTATGTATGTGCAAATCGGCTCGATAGGTTTGCATTACATAAGAATATTGCAGAAAACTGAGACAGCCACAGAGAGATACTTAGGAATTAATTAATTGATAAATTTTGCCAACCACCTCAAATGTTTCCATATCGGTTCCTAGAATTGGTATTTGTTCCTGGTTGCTCTGTTCAAGGGTATCGGCTTCGGGCTCAATTCCTTTTACCAAAATTATGGCAGCAAGCTCTTTTAGCGAAGCAATGGCCATAACGTTTTTATGATTTTGGAGGGTTACCCATAAATTTCCTGTATCGGAATGCCCCATTACATCGCTTAATAAATCGGATACATATCCACCATCTACCTCTCGGTTTAGTCCAGACTTGCCGCTAAATACCTTTAGGTTTAACGCTTTTACAACATCAGAAACCTGCATAATAATAAGTTATTTTGGTAAAAATAATATTTTATCAGAAAGTGCTAAATAAATATCACCGTTTTTTTCGTCCTTTAGCTTTTTTACTGTCCTTAACAAACCTGTCCTTTCCCCAAATTCCCTCCATAATTCGGAATGAATGGTCGGGGTGTAATTTTCGGGTCTGCTCCATCATTCGTTGTACAAAAATACAGTGAGAGATTGCAGCATCTCCTTGAACAATATCCTCGGCAAGGGCTTGGCATGATGGTGCTCCGCATGAACCACAGTCGATGCCTGGCAGGTACTTCATTATACGCTGTACACGCTCCATTTTTTTCATGGCCTTCCCCATATCCTCATCAAGCTTGAGCATATTTCGAGGTTTCACAGGTTCAACCGAAATTTTCTGTTCGAAAATGTGCATATACTTATCAAAGCATCTATTATCCGAGGCTGGAGAGTCTGATTCAACTGTTTTAAGATTCTTAACCCTATTTTTAACCCTCTCAACGGTTAAGAACCTATTTCCGGAGTTAAGAACTCCGCCAGCACAACCCTCGTCACACGTTCTAATCTCAAGAAAATCGACGTATGAAATTTCATCGTTCTCAATTCTTTCGAGAAAATCGATTACATTATGCAGACTATCAACGGCAAGGCATCGGCCTTCAATCTGGCTTGCCTCTCCGTTCGTTAAACTCCATAAAATATTCTGAGGGTTAATAGTGCAGGTTTTTTTAGGCTTTACCTCATCGGGCGTTTTTTGCTTTATAACCCTTAACACCTTATTATAAATAACATCCATATTAATTACTCCATTCAACTCGGAGTAATCATCGCCAACAGGGCTTTTAATTGCCGCTATTTTTGCAGCACATGGAGTTATGTAAAATATTCCAATATCCGCTTCATTTACACCCTGATCTATAAGCATTTGCTTATAACATATGGCCGATAAATCGAGCGGAGGTTTTAGCAGCATTATATTATCGACCAATGCAGGGAATTTTACCTGAATAAGCCTGACAACAGCTGGACAATACGACGATATGACCGGTTTCGTTTTGTTAGCGTCAGCAACATATCTATTTACAAATTGCTTCAGAATTTCAGCCGAACTTTCTACCTCAAAAACATCGGTAAACCCAAGTTCAATTAGGGTATTATATACTTCTTGCGGAGAAACATCGGTGGGAAACTGACCAAGCAGAACTGCTGGCACAAGGGCAACGCGGCGTTTATAGTTGAAAATATCGTTAAAGTCGTCTTGCTCAATAATAATTGCGTTAACGGGGCATACTTTGAAACATTCGCCACAATCGATACACCGATTTTCGTACAAAACGGCTTTCCCGTTACGCACCCTTAACGCTTCGGTGGGACAAACTCGCATACAGTTTGAACACCCGATGCACACATCCGGTAAAATTTTTAACGCATGATGAAATTTCTTGCTTTCCATCTGAGCATCTAATTATTACTGATTTAAGAAAACTGCTATCTCTAGGGTAGTTCCCTGATTAACTGTACTTTCAAGTTTAAACTCGTCGGCATTATTCTTAATATTTGGTAACCCCATTCCGGCACCAAACCCCATTTCTCGAACCTCGGTAGATGCGGTTGAAAACCCCTTTTGCATTGCCAAGTCAATATCGGGAATACCAGGACCCTTATCCACAAGTTTTACAACTATTTTATCTGTACTAATATCTGTATAAATAATGCCGCTATATGCATGAGCCACAACGTTTACCTCAGCCTCGTATAGGCAAACCACAACTCGCTTAATGAGTTTAGGGTCAACATTTAGCTGCTTAAGAACCTTTTTAACCTGGCTCGAAGCATATCCTGCATTGGTAAAATCGCCCCCGTCAATTGTGTACTCGAACTTCATATTTGCAATAAAAGGGTTTTTTTACAAATAAAAGCATTTTTCCCCATTAAAAAACTGCTTTTAATCCTTTTCCATATAAAAGGCCCGAAGCTTTAAACATAGAACTCTTGCACTCGAGTAACACAATACTGTTTTCACAAGCTAGGTCAATCATTTCTTGTGTAGCCTTTTTATTGCGAACAAATACAATACACTCCACATCCGACATTTCGGCTGTTCGTATTGCCTGTACATTGGCTAGCCCAGTCAAAAGGACCATCCTATCGATTTGTGTTGTGAGAACATCGCTCATTAAATCCGAAGAAAATGCAAAATCAACCTCGGAGTCTAAACTATCGTGTCCACACAAAACCTTTGCATCAAGAATATTCGCAACCTCCTTTAACGTCATGGTCATCTGTTTTATCGGCAAATTTTAAACTACTATCTATAGAAAAATCATTACTAAATTCAAAGACAAAGATAAAAACTTTTTTGTTATTCAATTAACAGATGAATGTTTTATACAACATACCTTCGGAGTTGAATTATGTTTTGGACTCTTACATTTCACTTTGAAAATAAGGGTATTATCAAAACATTTGAAAGGCATATACTGCAACCCCGCAAGAGAAAAACAATGCTTTTTTAGGTAATTCAACTAAACATTTGGAACAGAATAACGTTATGCATTTATAAAACACAAGAAATATGTTTCAAGATATATTAGCTTTACTTACAGTTGCTGGCGCAATAGTTTATATGGTATGGGGTGTGTACAAGACTGTTGCACCCAATAAAAACCAGCAAAACTCTATGTGCAATGGTTGCTATGCGGCAGGTTGTTCAGTAAAAACAGTTAAGCAAAAAAGTAACGAATACAGCTAACAGCATACTTTAAGTATGAAAAGGACTAAATCCATATTACCCATTTTATTTGGCGTATACCTTATATTCGCAATGGGAGGGCTTAGCATTTTTCATCACTTATGTAATTGCAGTATAGAAGAAGAAACCACATCGGTTTTTTCAAATCAAAGTTGTTGCTCATCTAGTATGCCCGAGCCAGCTACCTGCCATAATGATACTCAACAAAACGCTTATGATGATGATTGTGAAAGTGGCAACTGTACAACAGAGATTGAGCTACTTACCCTTAACGAAACCTTAACGGTTGAAAGCAACACACTAAGTTCCCCAAACCAACCTCTTATTGCAATCCCGAGTATTACTCAGGCTGTTAACTATTCCAGTCTCAACTCGAAATCAACAATCTATAATAAAGACCTACCCCCTCCAAAGACCGGTAGGTCAATTGTTATTTTACACCAATGTCTTAAAGTTCCCTTCAGGGCTTAAGGGTTTATCCTTCCTACTATACTAGTTCCTATGTTTTTGCTTTATTCACAGCTATTAAATAGGCTCTATCAGCCTGTTTAGTTTTCCATCAAGAGATCACAATAGAAGCAAAAAATCGGGTAATACACTAATTAGCAAAGTGGCAGGACTATACTACCCATTGCATTTTTATATGCAACTGGGTAAAAGAACACATATTTTTTCTTGAAAAATTTTAAAACCATACAACTATGCTTACAAAAATATCATTACCCCTAACCTTATTAATGTTCTTGTTTATTCAAGGCTTCTCAACCCAAATTGCTCAAGAACAAAAAGAATCAGCAGAATTTAAGGTATACGGAGAATGCGGAATGTGTAAAACTCGCATTGAAAATGCCGCAAAAATTGAGGGGGTTAGTTCAGCGTCATGGGATAAGGAAAGCCAGATGTTAAAAATTGATTTTAATCCCACACAAGTAAAACTAACCAACATACATAAAAGCCTTGCCAAGGTTGGCCATGATACCGACAAAGAAAAAGCTGAGGATGAAGTATACAAAAAACTACCCGCTTGTTGTAAATATAAGAGACCATAACCCCAATTATTCATTGGAATAATTGCTGTCTCCGACAGCGACTAAGTCTCACAACCAATTTTGTTGCCCAAAATTGAGCTCGACTAACTCGGAGTAACCCGCATTTACATTCATCTTTTACAAATTTGATGAATAATGCAGGTTAAAGAATAAAAACACACTCCCTGCAAAAGATATCCAGGGAAGTGATTTTTTACAAACTCAAGAAAAAGCCTCTAATGTTAAATAGAATTATAAAATATTTTCTAGAAAACAAGCTGGTTACCATCCTCATGCTGACTTTATTTATAGTATGGGGAGTAATAACTGCTCCTTTTGGGTGGCAGGTTGGTTCGCTACCCTCAGATCCCGTTCCGGTGGATGCCATACCTGATATTGGAGAAAACCAACAAATAGTATTTACCGAATGGAATGGACGATCACCACAAGATATCGATGATCAGATCTCGTACCCCCTAACCACATATATGCTTGGAATACCGGGGGTGAAATCGGTTAGGAGCACTTCAATTTTCGGGTTTTCTAGCATATATATAATTTTTGAAGAGGATATTGAATTCTACTGGTCGCGATCTAGGATTCTCGAAAAGTTAAATTCACTCCCACCAAGCCTACTACCAGCCGATGCTCATCCCACGTTGGGCCCCGATGCTACAGCACTTGGGCAAGTTTACTGGTACACCATTGAAGGGCGCGACAAGGATGGGAATCCTACTGGAGGATGGGATTTGCACGAAATTCGTACCGTGCAGGATTTTTACGTGAAATATGGACTAAACGCCACCGAAGGCGTTTCGGAAGTAGCATCAATTGGTGGCTTTGTGCAGGAATACCAAATCGATGTAAATCCCGATGCGCTAAAAGCATACAATATTCCTCTTAGCAAAGTAATGCAAGCTGTTCAAAAATCCAACCGTGATGTTGGAGCCAAAACCATTGAAATTAACCAGGCCGAGTACCTAGTGCGCGGGTTGGGTTATATTAAAAAGGTAGAGGACATTGAAAAAGCCGTCGTTACCGTACAGGAGAATGTCCCCATACGCATTCAGGATATTGCCGTGGTTTCGTTGGGACCTGCCACCCGCAGAGGCGCACTAGATAAAGACGGTGCCGAAGTGGTTGGCGGCGTGGTTGTTGCTCGCTACGGGGCAAACCCCTTGCAAGTAATTAACAATGTTAAAGATAAAATCAAAGAAATTTCTCCTGGACTGCCAAAAAAAACTTTGGCCAACGGGGTAGAAAGCCAGCTCACCATTGTACCGTTTTACGACCGCTCTGGCCTTATTCACGAAACCCTTGGAACGTTAGAAGAAGCCATTTCGCTTCAAATTCTGATTGTTATTCTGGTGGTAATTATAATGGTGCTAAACCTCAGGGCTTCTTTTTTAATCTCCAGTTTGCTTCCCATTGCCGTGCTCATGGTTTTCATAGCCATGCGCTATTTTCATGTGGATGCCAATATCGTGGCGTTATCGGGTATTGCTATTGCCATTGGAACTATGGTCGATTTGGGGATAATCCTGTCCGAGAACATTATTAAACACACCGACGAGGCCCCTCTTGAGCAGAAACTCATAACCACCATTTATAACGGAGCGTCTGAGGTTAGCTCTGCAATTCTTACTGCGGTTTCAACCACCATTGTCAGTTTCATTCCAGTGTTTACTATGCAGGCCGCCGAAGGCAAACTTTTCGGTCCACTGGCGTTTACCAAAACGTTCGCACTGATTGCTGCGCTTATCGTTTCATTACTTATTATGCCCACACTAGCCCATTGGTTTTTTGGCGCTAAAATTAAAAGTAAAAAAATAAGAAAGTGGCTGAATATTGCCTTGATCCCCATTGGAATTGCCGCCCTTTTTGTGGGGCAAGCTTGGGGTGGATTAATTTTGCTGGCGTTTGGAGTAGTTGGAGTTGTGAAAGCATTCAGAGAAAAACAACCCGATAAGGGTAAAGAAAAAATAGAAACAGGCAATAATGCTACTTCAAGCCGTTTATCAGTAAAACAAAGAATGCAGTCAGTTGCCCCCTGGCTGCTCGAGTACGCTGAAATCATAATTGTGCTTATTGGTGTTATCTGGTTACTGGCAAAATATTGGCTCCCACTGGGGCCTGCGGAAAGTTTGGTGATAAATGTGCTTTTTGTGGCTCTGCTATTAGCAATTATATTAGGCTTTTTCCTTATCCTTGAATATTACTACAAGCCCATACTCAGGTGGTGTTTGAACCATAAAGTCACCTTCCTGTTGATTCCTTCCTTTTTAATTCTTTTTGGGGCAATTACCTGGATGGGATTTAGCAACGTTTTTGGTTTTGTGGCCAAAGGCTTCGACGGGGTTGGGTGGAACGTGCGCACAACCAAGGTATGGTCAGGATTAACACACACCTTCCCCGCCATCGAGAAAGAATTTATGCCTTCGCTTAATGAAGGAAGTTTCCTGCTGATGCCAACGTCTATGCCTCATTCAGGCTTTGAATACAACCGCAAAGTTCTGGGACAATTGGATATGTTGCTCACCAACATTCCGGAAGTTGAACTTACGGTAGGGAAATTAGGAAGGGTAGAGTCTGCACTCGACCCAGCACCCATCTCAATGTACGAAAACGTTATTAATTACCGGTCGGAATTTATGCTCGACGAAAAAGGGCATCGGGTAAGGTTTAAAGTAGATAAAAAAGACCGATTTATATTAAGTAACGGAGATACATTAACCAATGCAGAAGCCTTACACAGCGGGATAACTCTTCAGGAACTAATACCAGATACCAAAGGAAATTATTATCGCAATTGGCGACCAGAAATTAAATCGCCCGATGATATTTGGAATGAAATTGTGAAAGTAGCGAGAATACCGGGCGTAACTTCTGCTCCAAAACTGCAACCCATTGAAACAAGGCTTGTAATGCTTCAAACCGGAATGCGTGCGCCTATGGGCATAAAAGTGTATGGCCCAAATCTATCTACTATTGAAGACTTTGGTATGAAGCTAGAGGAGATTTTAAAGCAGGTACCATCGGTAAAGACTGAGGCTGTATTTGCCGACCGAATTGTGGGAAAACCTTACCTACACCTTAATATTAACCGCGACGAAATTGCACGCTACGGTCTAAATGTGGAAGACGTGCAGCAAACCATCGAAACGGCCATTGGGGGAATGCAGATTACCTCTACGGTTGAGGGGCGGGAACGTTTTCCGGTAAGGGTGCGCTACCCACGCGAACTTAGAGGCGACCCCGAGTCGCTAGGTAAAATACTGATACCTACGCCAATCGGAGCTCAAATTCCTATCTCTCAAATTGTCGATTTTGAATACGTTAGAGGGCCACAGGCCATAAAAAGTGAGGAAACTTTTTTGGTAGGTTTCGTTTTGTTCGATAAACGGGAAGGGTTTTCAGAAGTAACCGTGGTTAATGATGCACAGAATGCAATACAAGGTCGAATAAATTCTGGTGAACTAAATGTGCCTGCAGGAGTTAACTATAAATTCTCAGGAAATTATGAAAATCAGATACGCGCCGAGAAACGCCTTTCCATAATTGTGCCTCTGGTTCTAATTATTGTGTTTCTAATTCTCTACTTCCAATTTAAGTCGGTTACTACCTCTTTAATGGTTTTTACGGGTATCGCAATGGCCTTTAGCGGAGGCTTTATAATGATATGGCTTTATGGGCAGGGCTGGTTTGTGGATTTCTCCATCTTTGGCACCAACATTAGGGAACTGTTTCAAATGCATACCATCAACCTTAGCGTGGCCGTTTGGGTAGGTTTTATTGCGCTCTTTGGTATTGCTACCGATGACGGTGTTTTAATGGCCACATACCTCGACCAAAGTTTCGCCCAGAATAAAACCGATAACCTGAAAAGAATACGGGCGGCCGTGGTGGAAGCGGGTTACCGCAGAATTAGACCTGCTGCAATGACCTCAGCAACAACCATAATCGCGCTGCTTCCCATTCTAACCTCTACCGGACGGGGCGCTGACATTATGATACCCATGGCCATTCCGGCTTTTGGGGGGATGATTTTTGCAGCGGTAACCTATTTTATTGTACCGGTACTTTATAGCCTGCGCGAAGAGAAAAAGATTGGCAAGGCAATGAAGATTAGAGGTTAGAAGTTAGATGTTAGAGAGTAGATTTAATAATTTAGGCTCATTATCAGGTAGTAATGAATAAAACATATTTAAAATGATAAAGACATATAAAGATCTCGAGGTTTATAAACGGTCATTCGATCTGGCAATGGAAATTTTTTGGTTGTCAAGGAAATTTCCCAAAGAGGAAATGTATTCTCTAACCTCACAAATAAACAGATCGGCTCGATCTATAAGTGCAAATATAACTGAAGGCTGGGCCAAAAGGAATTTCGAGGCCGTCTTTAAACAGCACCTTATCAACTCCCTAGGTTCTAATGCAGAAACAGAAAATTGGCTTCGATTTGCACTTGAATGCAAATATCTTGACGAATCGACATTCGGAAAATTAACTTCTGAACTTGATCAAATTGGAAAAATGCTGTATGCCCTCCATAAAAACTGGAAAACCCATGAGAAATAAATTATACATAAAAGACAAGAGGTCGGAAATTAGTTGTCAGAAGTTAGAGCTTGAAAATCTGCGGATAGATAAAAAGAATAATAATCCTATTACCAATCCCTATTATTCTTTCTTCTTTTCTCTATTCCCTAACCTCTCTCTTCTAACCTCTAACTTATATCTTCTAACCTCTATCATCTGGATATTGGTTTCAACGGTAGTAACGGTACCTGCGGCTGCTCAAAACCTGAATGACTATCTTCAAACAGCAGCCGAGAGCAATCCTGGGCTACGAGCAAAACACAAGGAGTTTGAAGCGGCCATGCAAAAAGTACCCCAGGTATCTTCCCTCCCCGATCCCACTATTTCATTCGGGTATTTTATTCCGAAAATGGGCTCGCAACGGGCTGAATTGACTATAAACCAAATGTTTCCCTGGTTTGGCACCCTTGGTGCACAAGCCGATGCAGCAACCCTAACGGCAGAAGCCAAATACCAGTCGTTTTTAGATGCTCGAAATCAACTTTTTTTTCAAGTTTCGGCTGCATTTTATCCTTTGTTTGAGCTAAATCAGTGGCAACAGATTGAGCAAGATAACATCAAAATTTTAGAAGTTTACAAATCCATTGCCAATACAAAATTTAAAAATGGGATTGCACCTATGGTGGATGTTTTGCGAGTGGATATTATGCTCAAAGACGCCAACACCAACCTCGAAATATTGAAGCAGAAAGAAAAACCACTCGTTACCACTTTCAATAAGCTACTCAACAGAAACGAAAATGAGGAAGTTGAAATTACTGAATCCTTGAAAATTGAATTTGTAGAAAACAATGCCCAAAAGGACTCTCTACTCTTGCAAAACCCACTTTTGGAAGCGTTCGAATTGAACGTGAAAGCAAGTAAGGCGAACGAAAGGGCAGCACAAAAACAAGGCTTCCCAAAATTGGGCATTGGATTAGGATATATGATTATGGATAGAAGTTCTAATGGCGGTATGACCGATAATGGGAAAGATGTGTTGATGCCAATGGTCTCCGTAAGCATTCCCATTTTTAGGAAGAAATACAAAGCGGCCGAAAAAGAGGCACTATTGATGCAGGAAAGCTACTCTTTGCAAAAAGAAGAAACCGCAAATATGCTTATTTCAAATTACGAAACCGTATGGTTCGAACTCCAACGCCAACAACATTTGATTGAACTGTACAACCAGCAAATACAGTTATCGAACCAAGCATTAAGCCTTTTGTTTAGTGCTTACAGCAATTCGGGAGAGCAATTTGAGGAGGTTTTGCGCATGCAACAACAATTATTGAAATACGAAAAGATGAAGGCCACGGCAGTAGCACAGTATCAGATTGAACTGGCTAAACTGAATTATTTAACTGCAAAAACATACAATCAATGAAATCAAATACAAAAATAGTAATAGCAGTTGTAACAACACTGACAATAGGTTTTTTATTGGGCTGGTTAGTTTTTGGTAACACTTCGCATAAAACAACTAGCGAGCACCAGCATGAAACTGAAGAAGTTGCAAAAGAAACAGTATGGACCTGCTCTATGCACCCACAAATCCGCCAAAACGAACCGGGCAGCTGTCCAATATGCGGTATGGACCTTATTCCGCTGGAAGAAGACCAGAACGACGGAATAGACCCTATGACTATCAGTATGTCGCCCACAGCAATGCAATTGGCCAGTATAAGTACGGCAATTGTTGGTACAATGAATCCGATAAAATCTGTACGTCTAAACGGTAAAATACAGGGAGATGAGCGTAGAGTGTTCTCCCAGTCTTCTCACGTACCGGGGCGAATAGAAAGCCTAACGGTAAATTTCACGGGCGAGCAAGTAAAAAAAGGGCAAGTAATTGCCACCATATATTCACCCGAGCTGGTAACTGCCCAAAATGAACTGTTCGAAGCTCAAAAATCCAAAGAAACCCAACCAGAACTATTCAATTCTGCTAAAGAAAAATTAAAAAACTGGAAGCTGACAGAAATACAAATTGAAAAAATGCTAAAATCGGGATCACCCACAGAAACCTTTGAGGTAAGAGCCGACGTATCGGGTTATGTTACCCAGAAAACAGTGAACCCAGGTGAATACATTAGTAAAGGTGACCCCATTTATAAGATTGCAGATCTTTCAAAAGTTTGGGTGCTTTTTGATGTGTATGAATCGGATATGGAGTGGATTAGAATTGGCGACAAAGTTGAGTTTACCGTATCATCATTGCCTGGGAAAAATTTTGCAGGGATTATCTCCTATATTGACCCAGTAATTGATGCGCAAACACGGGTTTCAAAGGCACGGGTTGAAATATCAAACACAGGCCTAGCATTGAAGCCAGAAATGTTCGTCTCCGGAACGGTTCAGGCAAAGCTGCCCAAAAGGTCCAATGCAATTGTGGTTCCAAAAACTGCGGTTATGTGGACCGGCAAGCGTTCGTTGGTTTACGTAAAATCATCTACTGAACAGGGTGTTAGCTTTAAAATGCGCAAAGTTACACTTGGCCCCGCTTTGGGCGAAAGCTACATAATAGAAAACGGTTTACAACCTGGCGAAGAAATAGCCGTTAACGGAACTTTCAGCATTGATGCTGCTGCCCAGCTAGCTGGCAAGCATAGTATGATGAGCGCTGAAGGCGGAGAAACTTTGTCTGGCCATAACCACGAGGGAGACAAAGTGGAAGAAAACCTTGCTCACGATAAGCATATAGAGCACGCATCATTTAAAGTTGCTGGTAGCTGTGGTATGTGTAAGGACAGGATTGAAAAGGCAGCGCTCTCGGTAAATGGAGTAAAAAAAGCAAATTGGGACGAAGAATCACAAACCGTTCATATTGATTTTGATTCGCAAAAAACCAATTCCAATGAAATTCAAAAAGTTATTGCAAAAGTTGGTCACGATACTGAAAAGTTTAAAGCCGAAGATAGTGTGTATAATGCGCTACCCCAGTGCTGCTTATACGATAGACTAAACTATTAACAAATAACGCTACGAACTTCTACTACACTAAAATGTTTGAGGTAAAACTAGATACGTTAACAGAGTTTATTGTTAAAGCATTGAGGACTGAGGGGCTGGAACACTGGCAAAATTTAGAACAAAACACGTCAATCAGATGTTAATAATCTTTTAAATAAATTGTAAATTATGGAAACACTAAAACTAAGCATTCCCAAAATGAAATGTATGGGTTGCACCTCAACAATTGAAAATCACTTATCGAAAGTTGGAGGAATTGTTGAGGTTAAGACTGATATACCGTCGAAATCGGCCACAATAACATATAATGGTGGCACGTCAATAAAAAACTTAATACTAAATACCCTTAAGGGAATTGGTTACCCTGCCGAAGTTATAGACTAAGCGCATTTAACAAGGCGGACGGTTACAGATTATGTTGCTTTTTAAACCGAGGGTACAACTCATTGGCAACCCACTTAAAGTTTGGTGCAATTTTAAGAATATGAAGGTACGTGCGCTTGGCATTGGGTATCTCCTTTGCTTTTTCTTGTGCCAAAGCAAGCTGAGCGTAAGCATTCAAATACAGCCAATTTTGTGGTGCACTTCCGCCATTAAGTTG
>Ga0265293_10001269_pt1 | contig 55727 bp, 48 predicted proteins | sample Munlanlewell138R_FD_192505 | JGI IMG/M metagenome (GOLD analysis project Ga0265293, IMG submission 192505) | Leachate microbial communities from a municipal landfill in Southern Ontario, Canada - Leachate well 138R | ecosystem: Engineered > Solid waste > Landfill > Unclassified | place: Canada... | reverse complement strand
CACTCTCGTTCCGGTAGCTTTCTACCAAACGATAGTAGCCGGCGAGTTTTCCGGTTTCGGGATTTTTTCTGATTACACTGCGGAAATACATACGCCAAAGATATTGGCCAACGAATCAAAAATGCAAAACCCCCCTGGGCACTACAAACAAAATTTGAACGTAATTACTGGGGTTGCGAGCTGTTGACATCAAAAAATAGCTGAAAACGCACTGTTTTTGTGAAAACTGTAACGCTTTTTCATGAAAAACCTGCAACTTGGGTTAAGTACAAATGAAGGTACTTGAAATATAAATTCAAACAGGCATTAAAAATGAAGCAAGGATTTTACTGACTGAAAATTAATTTCTGATTTTAGCCAAAAGCTGGTGGTAATATTCCTCGCATTTTGCAATGTGGGTTCCGTACCAAGAAAAAGCTTCTCCGTCCACAATAATTATTTTTTTGTCGGGATAAATTTTTTGGAATTCAGGAATATGCTTTTCTGAAAATGGATAGGGTTCAGTGGAGAGCAAAATGATTTCCGCTTCTTTCATATCTGCTTTTTGGATTTCCGGATACCGGATATCCTTTCCAAAAATATTTTCAAATCCAAGCTGATGCATCATCTGATGAATAAAGGTATCATGTCCTATGCTCATGTATGGATTTTCCCAAATCAGATATGCCGACTTCAATGATTTCTGAGGTTGGATTTGCTCAAAAATATTTTGAATTTTCAGACAATATTTTTCCGCTTCCTTATTTTTATTCAAAATTTCCCCCAGATGGCGAATCAATTGAAAATTATCCTCAAATGTTTCCACATCCATCAGTCTGACCTCGAATGTTTTCGCTAATTCTTCGATTTGCTCTTTTTGATTTTCTTCCTTGTTGGCGATGATAAGGTCGGGGAGGAGGGAACGGATTTTATCCAAATGCAGTGTTTTGGTTCCGCCAACCACCGGAATTTCCTTGACTGTTTCCGCAGGATGAATACAGAATTTCGTTCGTCCTACAAGATTTTCGCACCCTAAATCTATCAAAGATTCTGTAATGGAAGGGACCAAAGAAATGATTCTCATAGGAAAGAAATCCGTATCAAATTACATTTCCGGCATATTCTTCCCCATGGATTGCATCATGCGTTGTCCGCCGGAAGATTGCATGAATTTCATCATTTTTCCCATTTGCGAGAATTGTTTCAGCAGCTGATTCACTTCCTGAATACTCGTGCCGGAGCCGTTGGCGATTCGTTTTTTTCGGTTGTGGTCAATGATTTGCGGGTTTTGTCTTTCCTTGGGAGTCATAGATCGGATGATGGCTTCCACTCCTTTGAAAGCGTCATCATCTATGTCTATTCCTTTTAAAGCCTTTCCGGCACCGGGAATCATCCCAAGCAAATCCTTCATGTTCCCCATTTTTTTGATTTGCTGGATTTGTTTCAGGAAATCATCAAAATCGAAACTGTTCTTAGCAATTTTCTTTTGAAGTCTTCGCGCTTCTTCTTCATCAAATTGTTCCTGCGCTCTTTCCACCAAAGACACCACGTCGCCCATCCCCAAAATCCTGTCGGCCATCCGTTCAGGATAAAAGATGTCGAGGGCTTCCATTTTTTCTCCGGTAGAAATAAATTTAATGGGTTTGTCCACCACGGTTCTGATGGTCAGCGCCGCCCCACCGCGGGTATCCCCATCTAATTTGGTCAGAATCACCCCGTCGTAATCGAGTACATCATTGAATGCCTTGGCGGTATTAACGGCATCCTGTCCGGTCATGGAGTCCACGACGAACAATGTTTCCGTAGGTTTCACCGTATCATGGACTTCCCGGATTTCATTCATCATCACTTCATCGATGGCCAGCCGACCGGCGGTATCGATGATAATGATGTTGTGATTATTTTCTTTGGCGTGGCGAAGGGCATTTTGCGCAATTTCGACCGGATTTTTATTTTCAATTTCAGCATAAACAGGAACTTTGATTTGTTCCCCTAATACTTTCAATTGGTCAATGGCGGCAGGCCGATAAACGTCGCCTGCAACCAACAGCGGATTTTTTCCTTTTTTCTTTTTCAGATAATTGGCTAATTTCCCGGAGAAAGTGGTTTTTCCCGAGCCCTGAAGACCGGCAATCAAAATGATGGTCGGATTGTCGGAAATATTGAGTTCAGCACTTTCGCCGCCCATCAGTTCAGCCAATTCATCATGTACGATTTTGACCATTAACTGATTGGGATTCAATGTAGTCAATACATCTTGCCCCAAAGCTTTTTCTCGGACTCTGTTGGTGAAATCCTTGGCTACCTTATAACTTACGTCCGCATCCACCAAGGCGCGGCGTACTTCTTTGATGGTTTCTGCCACATTGATTTCCGTGATTTGCCCTTTTCCTTTCAGCGTATGAAGGGCTTTGTCCAATTTATCCTGTAAACTCTGAAACATGTTTTTTCTTTTGGATTGCAAAGATAGCAAATTTGGAAAAATGGAATACCAAGTATTAAGGTCGGAGAAATTTCAGTCGTGGAATTTTTAAAGCCTTCAGCATTTCCGTAAACGTTAAAAATTTCTTACTTTTGAACCCCGTAAAAACAAATGATTTACACACATCCTTATAATTTAAATTGAATGACAAAATCACCCGGGCTTCGATTTCGTGAAGCCATGCAAAAGGAAACCCCGCTTCAGATTGTGGGTGCCATCAATGCCAATCATGCACTGTTAGTTAAGCAAGCAGGCTTCAAAGCCGTTTATCTTTCCGGAGGCGGTGTAGCCGCAGGTTCACTTGGAATTCCCGATCTGGGAATCACAACGCTGGAAGATGTACTGATTGACATCCGACGAATCACCAATGTCTGCGATTTGCCATTGATGGTGGATGTGGACACCGGTTTTGGTCCTTCGGCATTCAATGTGGCGAGAACCGTGAAATCGCTGATTAATGAAGGCGCGGCAGCACTGCATATCGAAGACCAAGTGGGAGCAAAAAGATGCGGTCATCGCCCCAACAAAGAAGTGGTTACCAAAGAAGAAATGGTGGACAGACTCAAAGCTGCCGTTGACGCCAGAACCGATGAGAATTTTGTAATCGGTGCAAGAACCGATGCATTTGCGGTAGAAGGAATTGAAAAAACCATAGAAAGAGCAGTGGCATACAAGGAAGCCGGTGCCGATTTTATTTTTGCGGAGGCAGTTCCTGATTTGAGTTATTACCAACAATTTGTGGATGCAACAGGAATTCCGGTCTTGGCCAATATCACCGAATTCGGAATGATAAAAATGTACACTGTCGATGAATTGCGAGAAGCTGGCGTCGGCCTGATTCTGTACCCATTGTCCGCATTTCGGGCTGCCAACAAAGCAGCGATGAATGTTTATCAACACATCAGAAAAGAAGGCACACAGAAAAATGTACTCGATACCATGCAAACCCGTCAGGAATTGTATGAAAGCATCGGTTATTATGACTATGAAAGAAAATTGGACGAACTCTATAACAAAATATAAGATGGCTAAGAAACAAGAAAAAACATTTGTACCCAAAAAGAGCGTTGCACTTTCAGGTGTAGCCGCCGGAAATACCGCATTGGCAAGTGTGGGTCGCAGTGGAAACGATTTGCATTACAGAGGATACGATATATTGGATTTGGCCGAAAAAGCAGAATTCGAAGAGGTAGCTTATCTGCTGATTCATGGCAACCTGCCCAATGCAAGTCAGTTGAAAAATTACAAATCAAAATTGAAATCACTCAGAGGACTGCCACAGGGATTGAAAAATGTACTCAAAGAAATTCCAGCTGCCGCACACCCAATGGATGTGATGAGAACAGCGGTTTCTGTTTTGGGAACCATAAGCCCTGAAAAAGAAGACCACAATACAGCAGGGGCAAGAGACATTGCTGACAAACTATTGGCTTCTTCTTCTTCCGCACTTTTGTATTGGTACCATCACAGCCACAACGGAAGAGAAATTGAAGTAGAAACCGATGACGATACCATCGGCGGTCATTTCTTGCATTTGCTCCACGGTGAAAAACCATCAGAATCTTGGATAAAAGCCATGCAAATCTCACTGAACCTGTATGCAGAACACGAATTCAATGCCTCCACATTTACGGCAAGAGTAATCGCAGGAACCGGTTCGGATATTTATTCCGCCATAGCAGGTGCCATCGGTGCTTTGAGAGGCCCCAAACATGGAGGTGCCAATGAAGTGGCTTTCGATATTCAAAGCCGATATGTTTCTCCGGATGAAGCCGAAAAGGACATTGTCGAACGAGTAGCCAACAAAGAAAAAATCATCGGTTTCGGACATCCGGTTTATACGATTTCAGATCCGAGAAATGTGGTGATTAAAAAAGTAGCTCAAGATTTGTCAAAAGAAGCAGGTGATATGCTGCTGTTCGACATAGCCGAAAGATTGGAAACCGTGATGTGGAATGAAAAGAAAATGTTCCCGAACTTAGATTGGTTCTCAGCGGTCTCTTATCACAGAATGGGCGTGCCGACCTTGATGTTCACCCCGCTTTTTGTGGTTTCGAGATGTACCGGCTGGGCAGCCCATGTGATTGAACAAAGACAAGACGGCAAAATCATCCGACCCAGTGCCAATTATACAGGGCCGGAGAACAAGAAGTTTGTTCCGTTGGCAAAAAGAAAGTGATATTAATGGAAGGATTTTAAAATGATGCTAAAGCAGTTTGATTTTAAATTTTTAACCGTTGCCTGAAGGCAACGGCAATGATTTGAATCAAATGAAAATATTGCCGGCTGTTTCAGCTGCCGGTTAAAAGAGAAACTTCCATCAGGCTTTAGCCTCATTTCAAGCTTATAAATAAATAAGCTCAATGAGAAAAATGGCTTCGTAATTTTGTAAATATGAAAGGAGTATTTTTAATAAATGTTTTATCGGTTTTTTTTTACTTTCTTCTTGTGAAAAGGATAAAATGCGCTAAAAATCAAAAACATATAATAAACTAATATTAAATATTAATCCGAACTTTGAGCCGTTTCAAACATTTACAAAAGCTCAAGTTTTTGACACTAAAAAATAAATTATTAACTTAAAATAAATTAAATGTCATCACACATTTCAAATGAAAGACCGCAGCCGGACAAAGTTCTGACGGACATTGCGGATTATGTACTGAATTATGAAATCAAAAATGAATTGGCATGGAAAACCGCCCATTACTGTCTTTTAGACACTTTGGGTTGTGGTTTTGAAGCATTGACTTATCCGGCCTGCACAAAACTTTTGGGACCAATCGTGAACGGAACCTTCGTTCCAAACGGTGCAAAAGTTCCGGGAACCAATTATCAGTTGGACCCTGTGCAAGCTGCTTTCAACTTGGGTGCAATCGTCCGCTGGTTGGACTTCAATGATACCTGGTTGGCAGCTGAATGGGGGCATCCGTCCGACAATTTGGGCGGAATTTTGGCAACCGCCGATTGGCTGTCAAGAACCAATATCGCAGAAGGAAAAGAGCCTATGAAAATGAAACAAGTTTTGGAAGCAATGATCATGGCACACGAAATTCAAGGACAAATGGCCATGGAAAATTCATTCAACAAAGTAGGTCTGGACCATGTGATTTTGGTGAAATTGGCTTCAACGGCAGTGGTCGGAAAATTAATGGGATTGAGTAGAGAAGAATTAATCAATGCAATTTCATTGGCATTTGTGGACGGTCAGTCATTGAGAACTTATCGTCATGCACCCAACACCGGAAGCCGCAAATCATGGGCTGCCGGCGATGCCACTTCCAGAGCGGTTCGTTTGGCACTCATCGCAAAAACCGGAGAGATGGGTTATCCGTCCGTTCTTACTGCACCTGTTTGGGGATTCTATGATGTTTCTTTCAAAGGAAATGAATTCAAATTCCAGATGCCTTATGGGTCTTATGTGATGGAAAATGTTTTGTTCAAAATTTCGTTCCCTGCCGAATTCCACTCACAAACAGCAGTTGAAGCTGCCATGACACTTCACGGGAAATTAAAGGAAATGGGCAAAACCACGGATGATATCAAAAAAATCACCATCAGAACCCATGAAGCCGCCATCCGAATTATCGACAAAAAAGGGCCGCTCAACAATCCCGCAGACCGTGACCACTGTATTCAGTACATGATTGCTGTTCCATTGATTTTTGGAAGACTGACAGCCGCCGATTATGAAGATGAAATAGCCGCAGACCCAAGAATTGATGTGTTGAGAGACAAAATGGAATGCGTGGAGGACCCGCAGTTTACACTGGATTATCACGACCCAGAAAAACGCTCGATTGCAAACGGATTGACCATAGAATTCAACGACGGAACAGTGCTGGACGAAGTGACCGTCGAATATCCCATCGGACACAAAAGAAGAAGAGAGGAAGGAATTCCAGAATTGATCAAGAAGTTTAAAATCAATCTGAACCGGATTTTCCCCGAAAAACAACAAAAAACCATTTTGGATGTTTCATTGGATTTTGATAAAATTTCGGATATGGATGTGAACGAATTCACGGACATGTTTGTGATTTAATTAAAATGAAATATTTTACTGAATTCCAGAAATTAAACTTATATTTGCGCACGTTTAAATTTAAATTATGAATAAAGGAACAGTAAAGTTCTTTAATGAAACCAAAGGTTATGGTTTTATCAAAGACGATGAATCAGGAAAAGAGTATTTTGTCCATGCGACCGGATTGATTGACAAAATCGACAGTGACGACAGCGTTACTTTCGATTTGGAAGAAGGAAAAAGAGGAATCAACGCTGTAAATGTCAGAAAAGCCTGATAAACAGTTGAAATATTATTTTTTTGAATGAAAACAGCCCTGAAATTCGGGGCTTTTTTTATGGGTTTAAATTGAAAAAACGAAAGATTGCTAAGAAGCAATTTTGTATTTTTGAACACCTAAAATTACACAAAATGAAACTGATTTATTCCGGCAAAACCAAAGATGTTTACGCTACTGCGATTGAAAATCAATATTTGTTAAAATTCAAAGATGATGTCACCGGAACGGACGGGGTATTTGATCCGGGCGCAAATACCGTTGGATTGACCTTAGAAGGCGCAGGAAAATCCGGTTTGAAAATGACTACTTATTTTTTTAAACTACTGAATCTTAAAGGGATTCAAACGCATTTTGTGGATTCGGATATTGAAAATCAAACCATGACGGTAAAAAAAGCCAGCGTTTTCGGCAAAGGTTTGGAAGTCATCTGCCGGTTTCGTGCTGTTGGTAGTTTCTATCGACGATATGGAGCGTATTGCAAGGAAGGGGACAGGCTTGCAGATTTTGTGGAATTTACCATCAAAGATGATGAACGTGGGGATCCGCCGATTTCAAAAGACGCACTGCAAATGTTGCATATACTGACCGAAGATGAATATGAAACCATCAAAGAAAATACAATCCAAATCTGTAATTTGGTGAAAGATGAACTCGCTGCCAAGCAATTGGAATTGTTCGACATCAAACTTGAATTCGGGAGAGACTCAGACAACCGGATTATGCTGATAGATGAAATTTCCGGAGGCAATATGCGGGTTTATAAAAACGGAGAATACATCGAACCCCTGCAATTGGAAATGGAATTTTTTCGTTGAAAAGCAAATGAAACAGTTGAATTTCTGAAAATATAATTGAAGAAAATTCACTTCAAATAATAAAACTTCCCCGTGATTTCTCAAATTAGTCTTAAAGAGAAAATTGCACTCCTCTTTATATGATGAAAGACGGTTCGCAGTGTAAATCGGTTTGCTTCGGCTCCGCTCAGCTGCCGATCGGTCATTGAGCGGTGGTCATTGAGCACAGACGAAGTCTGCGAACGAAGTGTACGAAATGAGCGAAATGATCCAAAGCAGCGTTCACTAAATGACCCATCTGACTTCTAATTGCTAACTTCGTCCGTTGCGCCAAAATTCTCCTAAAAAAAAATGCATTTTTACAAGATGAAAAAAAACGTATCTTTAAATCCGATTTATTTTAAGTTTTAGATGGAATTACAAGAATTACTGACAGCCGTTTACGGCGGCATATTTGAAAAATCCTTGGTAGATGAAATCATCAAAGTTGCCCAAATCATGGAATTTGAAGAAGATGATATCCTGATTGATTTCGGACAGTATGTCAAAGGAATTCCCTTGTTGATCAGTGGTGCCATCAAAATCATGCGCGAGGATTTTGATGAAGGGGAATTGTTGTTGTACTTTCTGGAACGTGGGGATACATGCGCCATGACGATGGCTTGTTGCATGGGTGAAAAGAAGAGTGAAATCCGTGCGATTGCCGAAAACAAAGGGATGGTTGCCATGATTCCGGTTGGGAAAATGGAGGAGTGGATGAGTAAATACAAAAGCTGGCGTGCTTTTGTTTTTGAAAGCTACAACAGCCGGTTCAACGAACTTTTATCCGCCATTGACAGCATCGCTTTCAAACACATGGATGAAAGATTGGAAGATTATTTGTTGGAAAAAGGAAAAGTCAATAATTCCAAGTTCTTGACCCAAACGCATCAGGAAATCGCTTATGACCTCAATACTTCGCGGGTTGTGATTTCAAGACTGCTCAAAGCCATGGAAAACGAAAAGAAAATCAAACTGAACCGGAATAATATTGAATTAATTTAGGGCAATCCATTGAAATTTCAGGGCTTAAAACAATTATTTCTTCTTGTAATTTTCAGGATTCAAGGCATTTGGTGACCAGCCTTGAAGAAATTCCAGCACTTTCTTTGGGCTGTGACCTTTGCCTTCTTCAAGATAACCCGAATTTTGGGTGTGAATCCGTTTTCCGCTGCTTTCGAGAATTACAAAAACCGGAAAGCCGAACCGCTGCGGAAATTCTAAATTTTTCAAAACCTTTTCATTTGTGTTTTCTTTGCTGTAATTCACATGAACCATGATGTAATTATCAGCTAAATAGTTTTTTATTTTTTCGTCGGAAGTAACTAATTCATGAAAAAGTTTACACCAGCCGCACCAATTACCACCAACGGTGATAAATACGTTTTTGTTTGCTGCTTCAGCTTTGAAGATGGCTTCATTGATGTCCTTTTGCGCATCTGCTTCAGGATGATACAATTTAAACTTTTCTTGCCCGAATGCAGCAACTGCAAAGGTTATAAACAGCAAAACCAATAACCGAATTTTCATTATCTGTATTTTTTTCCAAAATTAAGCAATATCCTTGTCAAGGTTCAAAATCATATTCTGAATTTTGATTTTACAACCAATTTTTTATTAGATTTAGCGAAAATTTTAGGCAATGAGAATCTTTCAAATATTTCTGTTGACGCTTTTTATTTTTGGTTCCGCATTCACAACTGCGCCGGTCAAAACAACTTCCGATGGTGTGCAATTTCAAAATCTGACTTTCAACGAAGCATTGGAAGTGGCAAAAAAAGAAAATAAAATGGTTTTTGTCAATGTTTATGCGCTTTGGTGCGGTGCCTGCGATCTCATGAAAGAAGCCACATACAAATCAAAGGATGTGGCAAATGTTGTGAATAATAATTTCATCCCCATCAGTTTGGATGTGGAACAGGAAGAAGGAATGGCTTTTGCGAAAAAGTATGAAATCGACTTTCACCCATTAGTCATGATTATCAGCCCTGATGGGAAAGTGCAAAAAAGTATTTTCGGTTACAAAAAAGACCAAGTGTTGTTGGAAGAACTAAAAGACTTTCTTTGAATTCATTTATTACAATTCAAAATTGAAATTCACCGGTTAGAAGACACCATCATCCTTAATTAGATAGAATCTAAATTAGAAAATTATCATATCTTTACCCAAACTTTGTAAGATAGAAAATGGACGCTGTTAAACAGAAAAATTACGAGATTGTGAAACAGGTGTTTACGCATTTCTTGGAAGAACATGGACACCGAAAAACACCTGAGCGATATGCCATATTGGAAGAAATTTATTCTACAGACGAGCACTTCGACATCGACAGGCTTTACATCATGATGAAAGACAAAAAATACAGGGTGAGCCGTGCGACATTATACAATACCATCGAATTGTTGATGGAGGCCAAACTGGTCAGAAAGCATCAATTTGGTGATCAACAAGCTCATTATGAGAAATCCTATTTTGATAAAAATCACGATCATATCATCTTAGCCGACACCGGTGAAGTGATAGAGTTTTGCGATCCGAGAATTCAAACCATCAAAAACACCATCGAAGAAGTATTTGATATAAAAGTGGACAGTCACTCGCTCTATTTTTATGGCAGGAAAAACAAATAAAACATTGAGATTCATTGCGATACTCATTTTAATCGGGTCGGGAATCTTTGCATTCGGACAAAATCAACCACCCATTAAAAAAATCAAACACCTGCATTCGGATGTTTTGAAAGGAACACCCGATAAATTTGAAGGGAATCCCTTTGCATACGGCAATGTGATTTTTGAACATGATGGCACCAAATTGTACAGCGACAGCGCGGTTTTTTATACACAGGAAAATTTCTTTCGTGCATGGTCCAATGTCCGGATGATCAATGATTCGGTTTTCATGAAATCCGATAGCTTAGAATATGACGGCAATACCAGCATTGCCAAGGCATTCAGGAATGTGGAGATGCGGGACAAAAGTTCCAACCTCACTTCAGATTACGCCGAATACAATCGGATGACCGATGTGGCTTATGCTTCAGGAAATGTGGTCATGACCGATCCTACGCAGCGGATTGAAACCCCTGAAATTAACTATGACCGGAAAACCGGAATGGCTGTTTCAGAATCCGGAGCCGTCATTCGGGGAAATGATGGAACCGTTACCCACACCAGTTTGCTGACATACAACACCCAAGCCAAAACAGTGATTTTTGACCGGAGTACCATGATAGAAACCCCGGAATACAGAATCAATTCCGAAAAGATGGTGATGAACCAGGCAACGGATGTAACTGAATTCTTAGGAAAATCAACTGTTACAGATCGAAATAATCCCCGGAATTATGTGGATATGCCCAATGGCGGTGGAATTTTTAACAAAAAAACCGGCGAAGCTGTTTTAAAGAAAAGATCTGTAGTCCATCGAGATGGCAAAGAACTGCACGGCGATGAAATGTATTTCAACGATAAAACAGGATATGGCTGGGCAAAAGGCAATGTTCTGATCAATGACCCCGAGGAAAACCGCTATATCAGAGGAGAATTTGGAGAAGCATTCCGCGATGTGGATTCAGCTTATGTTACCGGACGGGCTTATGCGGTGAAGATTTTTTCGAGGGATTCCTTGTATTTTCATGCGGACACCATCATGGTTGTCAAAAGAAAAGACGTGGATTCCACGCGATTGGTGAAAGCTTATTTCAATGCACGCTATTTCAAAAGTGATGCTCAGGGCAAAGCGGATTCCATAGCATTCAATGAAACCAAAGGTCTCATGAAATTCTTTCGCGATCCCATCATGTGGTATGGGGAACAACAGATTACCGGCGACACCATTTATGCCTACAATGATCCGGTGAAAGAAGTCATGGATTCTGTCCGGATTTTTAATCACGCTTTTGCGATTTCCAAAGTAGATTCATTGAATTTAAAGGATTTCAACCAAGTGAAAGGAAACTTCATGACGGGCTATTTTCTGAACAATGAATTACATTTAGTCGAGGTGCATGAAAATGCCCAATCCGTAACCTATGTCGATGAAGAAAGTGAGAATTCCGATGAAAAAGAAAGAATCGGAATCAATCTTTCCAATTGTGGCATCATCGAAGCCGAAATCAACGGCAGTGAGGTGGAAGTGCTTTCCTGTAGGATTCAGGCCAATTCCAAACTCTTTCCGGAATCAAAATTACCTGAAAATGACCGTTATTTAAAGGATTTTGAATGGCGGGAAAAGGAACGGCTGAGGCGTTGGCAGGATATTTTTGGAGATCCACCCGACTTGCAGGAGATGGCAGCTGAAGAAAACGATTGATTTTTTTGGAAAAATTTTTGCACTGAATTAGACCAGTTTAAATTTGTAAGTGAAAATATTTTAGGTGTTTTTGAACGAATTAGGGCAAATTTTCAAATGAATTTCAAACTTATCACTTTAAAATTTAATGATTTTTCAGCCAAAATTTAGCAAAATCAAATCTTAGATAAATATTAAACAGGCATTACAATAAAGATAAATCCGTTTTAGTTTGTATTTTTACCCCTCAAAGTAAAATTGATTTCAGAATGAAAAATATAAAATACTTCTTTTTTCCTTTAGTTTTCATAATATCAGGTTGTTATGTTTATCAACCCTATTCCCCTGATTTTGTGGAACAGGATACGCAATCCACACAATCAGGTAGAAAGGTTGGCTCTGTGAGAGGCGGACAGCCGGCCAAAGCGGGGGTCAGTAATTTAGGAGCAACACTTAATCGAAAAGAAGGTGCGGTCAATCAAAAATCAGGCGACAAAAAAGAGAATTCTGATATGCAAGAAGAAATCAATAAAAGAGAGGAAGAAATGCGACGCCAACAAGCACCCGGACAGGACAATAGAGTTGGAGCTATGCAAAGTTCTATGCAGGAACAAATGCAAAAAGAAGAAGAAATCAGATTACAGATGTCTCAGGAAAGCGGGGTTGCTAAGAGCAAGGATGATGTGGATTTGGAGAACATAGATATTAAAGAAATGATTGTTCCCAACAAAATCTACAAAATCATGGTGGAAGAAAAAAGATATAAAATTCAAGCCGATCAATGGGAGGGCGATACTTTGGTTTCGCACAAACTTAGAAATGCAGAAAAAACTTACAGATTTCACAAAGATCAGATTGAAAAAGAAAGCGTTGAGCAAAGACGATTTTCCAAACCTTATTCCGATATCATTACCGTTGGCGCATACGTGGCTACCGGTGCCGGTGTTTTATTGTTGTTGCTGTGATGGAACCCAAGCGATTAAAACAGGACTTTTTCAGATACCAAGCCAAAACCACCCGCAATGCTTCCGGGTTTGAAGTAGATTATGCAAAGGGAAGTTACATTTACGGAAAAGACGGCAAAGCCTATCTCGATTTTGCAGCCGGAGTTTCCGCCAATACTTTGGGACATTCATTTCCACGGATAATTGATGCCATCAAAACGCAAGCTGAACGGCATTTGCATGTGATGGTTTACGGCGAATACGCACAGGAAAAACCCGTTCAACTTTGCAAAGCCTTGGCCGAAGTTTTGCCCGATCCTTTGGATACGACTTATTTAGTGAATTCGGGAACGGAAGCCATAGAAGCCGCCCTGAAATTAGCCAAACGCTTTACCGGACGGGAAGAAATCATTGCTTGCAAAGATGCTTATCACGGCAATACCCATGGTTCGCTAAGTCTTGCAGGACGTGAGGAAAAGAAAAGGGCTTTCAGACCTTTGCTGCCGATGATTGGATTCATTGCATTCAATTCGGAAAAAGATTTGGAGAAAATAACCTCCAAAACCGCCGGGGTTGTCGTGGAAACCATACAGGGTGCTTCGGGATTCAAAACACCGGAAAATGATTATTTGAAGAAATTGAGCCGACGTTGCAAGGAAGTGGGTGCTTTGTTGATTTTGGATGAAATTCAACCTGGATTTGGGAGAACAGGGAAATTATTCGCTTTTCAACATTATGATATAGTACCGGATGTTTTGGTAATGGGCAAGGGGATGGCCGGTGGAATGCCGATTGGCGCTTTTACCGCCAGTGCTGAATTGATGGATTGCTTGTCACATCATCCTTCTTTGGGACATATCACGACTTTTGGCGGAAATCCGGTGGTAGCGGCAGCTGCACTTGCCGTTTTGGAAGAATTACAGGAAGCGTCTTGGATGGCAGAAATCGATGAAAAAGAAAAATTATTCAGAGAATTGTTGGTACATCCTAAAATAAAAACGGTTCACGGCAGAGGGCTGATGCTTGCGCCGGAACTGGAATCCGACGAATACGCCATCCATGTGGCTGAAAGATGCATGGACAAAGGATTGATTCTTTTTTGGCTGATGTACAGCATTTGTAATTTGAGAATTACGCCGCCAATTACCATTTCCAAAGATGAAATCCGAGAAGGATGCAGGATACTGTTAGAGGTTTTGGATGAATGATTTTTGGTTGAAAAGGTTTTCATATCTAAAGTTTTGAAATTAAATTTTACTTCAATCATGCTTTTTCACAAGGGAAAATAAAGCAAGCAATTTCATTTTTCATCCAAAACTTGTTCTTTACATTTGTTTGCTCATTTGCGAATTTATATGCGTCAAAAAGAAAATCTCTGGAACCGCGATTTCATCATCGCCTGCATTACGTATTTCTTGGTAGCTTGTTCTTTCCATCTGTTGATGCCGACGATTCCGATTTTTCTGGCCGAGGAATTGAAAATCCCGACTTCTGAAATCGGGTTGGTGCTATCTTCATACGTATTGGCCTTGTTCATTGTTCGCCCTTTTTCGGGGTATTTTGTTGATATTTTCGATCGCAAAAAGCTATTGTTGATTGGAATTTCCATGTTTGTGGCAATATATATAGGGTATTATTTTGCTTTTACGGTTTTGTTTCTGTTTGTATTGCGTTTTGTACACGGATTATTTTGGGGACTTTCGACGGTTTCGGCCAATACCGTAGCAATTGATATTATTCCGGCTTCAAGAAGGGCAGAAGGGATTGGTTATTTCGGTGTCAACAGCAATTTGGCGATGGCGATTGCCCCTTTTATCGCTGTGAAAATTTATGATGCTTACGGATTTCCTACTTTGATTAGCAGTGCATTATTCATGGGAATCCTTTCGATTCTGGTAGTTGCCTTGATTAAAGTCCCCAAACGCGAAAAATGCAAAACAATTCCCGCGCCATCTTTTGACCGCTTTATTTTGATAAAAAGCATTCCGATTCTCGGCAATCAGCTTTTCATGTCATTTGGCTGGGGAACCTTGGTGGCTTATGCAGTACTTTACGGCAAAGAAATCGGGATTCACAACGCCGGTGTATTTTTTCTTTTTCTCGCTGCCGGCATTATTCTTTCGCGGGTTACATCCGGCAGAATCGTTGATCGCGGATATCTGCATCCGGTCATTGCTACGGCCTTATTGATTATTTCCATTGGATTTATTTCCTTTTCTGTTTTTCACAATGTTATCATGTACAGTTTTTCAGCCTTTCTCATCGGCTTGGGCTATGGTACGCTTTTTCCTGCGTTGCAAACGATTTATATCAATATGGCACCGGCTTCGAAACGCGGAACGGCCAACTCGACTTATCTGACGGGGTTTGATGTAGGAATCGGCATCGGGATTTTGTTGGGCGGCTGGATTTCGGAGAAAAGTGGTTACGAGGAAATGTTCCTGATTGCAGGTTTGTTGATGTTGCTTGCACTGATAATTTATTGGTTGAATTCCAGAAAGGTATTTGAAAGAAACCGATTGAATTGAGTTTTAAATTTCGTGCAAAATAATCTCATGAATAGGGTTGATGCCAATTTTCGGAGAAGTTATGAAAGTATTTTATCTTGTAGAAAAATCAATTCTTTCCAATAAAAAGACCCGAAAACCTAAAGTCCCCGGGTCAAATCAATCTATTATGAAAAACTAATCTTTATTATTTGTCGATGGAGTTCAGCACACGTTTCATAAAATGGTTGGCGGCATCTCTTTCGCTCATTCCTTCCTCAATCAGGGATTTCATTTCTATGGCACCACAGATATTGGAAATGATTTCGCCGATGGCATCTCTTTCTTCCTCTTTCACAGCAGTGGATTCTGCGTAAATTTCCAATACACTTAGCGCGTTCTCCATTTCATCGAAGGAACAAGACTTTTGAAGATTTTTATAAACTGGCAATTTCATTGTAAAGTTCTTTTAAATGTTCTTCTTTGGATGTAACTACCTGATTCACAATTTCTCCGTTCTCATAAACCGCAAAGGTCGGGAGGTTGGTTACTTCCGCCATTTTACGGCTTTCCGGAAATTTCTCTGCATCTACATAGATGAATGAAATCTCGGGATTGGTTTCCGCCAATCTTTTCACTTTGGGCTTCATCAGTCGGCAATTGCCGCACCATGAAGCACCAAATTGAACCAATGCTTTTTTGTTTTGGGACAATAATTCTTTCAGACTATCTTCTTTGATTTCTACAAACATGATTAATTCAGGTTTACATTTGACAAATAATCAGCTACTCCATCTTTGGTTGCTTTCATCGCTTCCTTGCCTTCTTCCCAGTTGGCAGGGCAAACTTCACCAAATTTTTCAACGTGAATGATGGCATCTAACAATCGGATGTATTCATCGATATTTCTTCCCAAAGGCAGGTCATTGATGGTTTCGTGACGGATGATTCCGTTCTTGTCGATAATGAAAGTTCCGCGGTAAGCAACGGGTGTGCCTTCAAAAACTATTCGCTCCGTTTCATAATCAGTGATATATTCTCCGGCCAAAACCGAATAATCCATGGCAATGGTTTTCGCTAAATCAGCTACCATCGGATAAGTAACGCCCATGATTCCGCCTTGATCTTTTTCTGTATTCAACCAAGCCAAATGTGTTTCTTCTGAATCGGTTGAAACCGCAATGACTTCAGCATCTCTCTTTTTAAATTCTTCAAGTTTCTCCTGAAAAGCATGCAATTCAGTCGGACAAACAAAAGTGAAATCCTTTGGATAGAAAAACAATACGATGTTTTTTTCTCCGATGGGCAATTTATAATCATTTACAATTTCTTCTCCGTCTAATACGGCGGGTGCAACAAATTGTGGTGCTTTTTTTCCTACTAATGACATAATTATTTAAAGTTTAAATTTTGTAGTGCAAAAATATCAACGAAGCATCTCAAAAGACAACTTTCACCATAGTTTAACCCTATGCAGGAATTTATAGTTTTGATAATGTTTTTTCCGGCTTGAATCCGAATGGGTTAGAATCCACTGAAAACCGGCTGTATGACAACAATCATAAGGAAACTGCCTCATTGGAAAACCACAAAATCCGCTCCATCAAAGGCAGCAAAAACCATGGTCGGATGCGAATCCTGATAATAGATATTTCCGGATTTGTCGATGGCAATGGCACCGGCAAAACCATCATAAGGTTTTAATTCTTCAAAGGTTTTTTCAAATGCTTTCTCTATGGACATCCCGTCTGTAACCCGAGTTACGATTTTGGTGGCAACAGCACCGCTAACGATGTCCTCGCCCACGCCGGTACAGCTGACCGCACATTCTGCGTTGGCATAATTTCCGGCAACGGTAGCAGAATCTGAAATCCTGCCCGGAATTTCAAAACCTTTTCCGCCGGTGGAAGTGGCGACCGCCAAACGGCCTTCATCGTCCAAAGCCACACAGCCGACAGTACCCGTGCCGGAGGATTTCAATTTATTCAAATATTCGCTTCTTCTTTCCGGAATTTCGGTTGAAAAAGCTTCAAAGCCATTTTTGCGTGCGTAATTCGTAGCACCGCTGCCACCGAGGATGCGGTCATCTTCTTCCATTAATTTCAGAGCGACATGAATCGGATTTTTAACAGCTTCGATATTGATGACGCCGCTCATTTTTTGAGAAACACCATCCATCACGGCTGCGCTCATGCGGATGACGCCATCGCTTTGGATTTGAGAGCCGATTCCGGCATTGAACAATGGATGATCTTCCAATAGGGAAACCGTGAAAACAACTGTTTCCAAAGCGGAATGATTTTCCATATAATCATGACCCTGCCGGATGATTTCTTCCAAAGCATTTTGTTTGGCTGTTTTGGTTGCCTGATCAGTACTGAATTCACTGAAAAAACCACCATGAATAATTAATTTTCTCATTCGTCAGCACTTTTAACCGAAGATTTATCAAAAATTCTGAATTCGCCCGTTTCTAAATTATAGGTGTCATCCTGGCTCATGACGTGAACAATCAGGTTGCTGATGGAAATCGGTTCCCCCAATTCCACATCGGTAATGTTTGTATCTCTAATTTCTTTACCGTCCACCAATATCACTAATCCTGAGCCGATGGCTTCCATTTCGGTGCCGTTTTTAATCAGCAGTCCGGTATCTTCTCCCAAACCGATGCCCAAAACTTGTGGATTGGAAACTACAGCCTGAAAAAGCCTGCCGATTCTGCCTCTTTGTACAAAATGCGTATCCACGACCACATCATTGAGCAAGCCTAATCCGCCGGTCATTTTTACTTCTCCTTTTAATAAGGCTTCTTTGCTGGTACCCTGATAAATCATACTGCTGGAAACTGCGGCAGCTCCGGCCGAAGTTCCGACATAAATGAAATTTTCATCGTGGTATTTTTCCAATAAAATTTTGTGAAATCGGGTACCTCCCAAAATGGAAGTCAGCCGAAGCTGGTCTCCACCGGTAAACATCAGTACATCCGCTTCTTCCATGCGTTTTAAACAAGCGTCTTCAGAGGCTTGCTCTCTTTTGGTAATATTCAGGACACCGACATTTTTAGCATCCAGAAAATTAAAAGCTTTGATGTATTCCTCACCGACCGTTTCTGGAATGGAGGATGCGGTCGTTACAATCTCAATTCTGGAATCACCGTTGTTTCTTGACTCTTTGATGATACGATTCAAAATCCCTTTTTCAAAAAAGTTGAGATTATTGGCTACATGCTGGTCAAATTCAGTTTCTGCAAAGCTGCCTTTGTTTACAGCACCGCCGATAATGATGAGCTTACCTTTTATATTCATTCCGCAAATCTAATTATATTTTTAAATACGAATTAAACCTTTGTAGGATATAGATAACAACATTTTATCAAGAGTTTTGAATCAAGTCCCAAAGAAAATGTTTGGCTTTCGGAATTGCAAATCAAGATAATTTCCGGGTTTTGCAAAGAATTTTGATTTTGCCTCTTGCATATTCAAAAAATGCATTAATTTTAACTCTTTCAAAAAATGACTTTGGTCATACTACTTTAAAATATAACATTATGAGGATACTGAAAATACAGGCACTGCGTGGACCCAATATCTGGAGTGTGAGTAGAAAGAAATTAATCCAAATGCGCTTGGATCTGGAGGAGCTGGAAATGAAGCCTACCAATAAAATAGAAGGTTTCAGAGAGCGATTGGAAAATTTATTACCCACTTTAATTGAGCACAGATGTTCGGAAGGTGTTCACGGCGGATTTTTCTTACGTGTCGATCAAGGCACTTGGATGGGGCATGTTATCGAACATATCGCCTTGGAAATCCAAACCCTTGCCGGTATGGATACCGGATTTGGAAGAACGCGGAGTACCAATGATGAAGGTGTTTACAACGTGGTTTTCAGTTATGTAGAAGAAAATGTTGGCAAATTCGCAGCAGAAGCTTCCGTGCGGATTGCACAGGCTTTGGTGGATGGGGTAGCATACGATTTGGATGCGGATATTTTGCGAATGAAGGAAATCCGCGAACGTGTTAGGCTTGGTCCGAGTACCGGAAGCATCGTAGAAGAAGCTGTAGCCAGAGATATTCCATGGATCAGATTGGGTTCCAATTCATTGGTGCAATTAGGGTACGGAATCAATCAAATGCGGTTTCAGGCAACCATCACCTGCAATACAAGCAATATCGCGGTGGACATCGCTTGCGATAAGGAAGAAACCAAAAGATTTCTTGAAAACTCATCCATCCCCGTTGCCAAAGGTGATATTTGTGTGGATGAAGAAGATTTAAAGGATGTAATTGACCGGATTGGATTTCCAATCGTCATCAAACCTTTGGACGGGAATCACGGTCGTGGTGCATCCATTAATGTGAAAACCTGGGAAGAAGCTGCTGCCGGTCTGAAACATGCACAAAAAATCAGTCGCCGGGTGATTGTGGAAAGATTCATCACCGGTTATGATTTCCGGATTTTGGTCATCAATAATAAAATGGTTGCCGCTGCCCAACGCGTGCCTGCACATGTAATCGGAGATGGCACACATACCGTAACCGAACTGATTGAAATTGAAAATCAGGATCCAAGACGCGGGTATGGACATGAAAACGTTTTGACGGAAATTGAGATTGACAGAGATTCCCTTGATTTATTGCAAAAATTAGGATATACCGAGGAATCCATTCCCAAAAAAGGAGAAATCATTTATCTGAAATCAACCGCCAATCTGAGTACCGGTGGAACTTCGGTGGATGTAACCGAAATGGTTCATCCGGAAAATATTTTTCTGGCAGAAAGGATTTCCAAAATCATCGGTTTAGATATTTGTGGGATTGACATCATGGCTGAAAATCTAACGCAACCTTTGATTGAAAACGGCGGTGCCATTCTGGAAGTCAACGCCGCACCGGGGTTCCGCATGCACCTGGCTCCGGCGGAAGGATTGCCGAGAAATGTGGCGGCACCGGTCATCGATATGCTTTATCCACCCGGAAAACCCAGCCGCATACCGATTATCGCCGTTACCGGAACCAACGGGAAAACAACGACCACGCGCCTGATTGCACACATTGTCAAGAACAAAGGTTACCGTGTTGGATTTACCACTTCTGATGGAATTTATATTCAAAATCATTTGTTGGAAAGAGGAGATACTACCGGGCCAATCAGCGCAGAATACATTCTGAAAGACCCGACCGTGGAGTTTGCAGTATTGGAAACCGCAAGAGGTGGCATCCTCAGGTCGGGGCTGGGATTCAGTCGTTGTGATATTGGGGTCATCACCAATATTCAAGAAGACCATTTGGGACTGAATGACATCCATACATTGGAAGATTTGGCAAGAGTGAAAAGTGTGGTGGTCAGAAGTGTGAAAAATGATGGTTGGGCGATTTTAAATGCCGACGACCAACAGTGCATGAAAATAGCAAAAGAATTAGATTGTAATGTGGCGTATTTTAGCATGGACGAGAACCAGCCTCATGTGAAAAAATTATCCAAAGAAGGGAAAATCGTTTGCGTTTTTGAAAACGGATATGTCACCATCAAAAAAGGGGATTGGAAAATCCGGATTGAACGCGTTTTACAGATTCCATTGACTATAGGAGGAAAGGCTAAATTTATGATTTCCAATACACTGGCGGCAACATTAGCGGGCTATTTGTCCGGTTTCAATTCTGAAGATTTGAGCTTGTCATTGCGAACATTTATTCCGGGGGCTGCACAAACGCCCGGTCGTATGAATATCTTTTCTTTCAGAAATTTTAAGGTGATGATTGATTTCGCACACAATCCTGAAGGTTATCTCGCCATCGAAGATTTTCTAAACAATATTGATTCTTCAAATAAAATCGGAATTATTTCAGGAGTCGGGGACAGGCGGGATGAAGATATCAAAGAATGCGGGAAAATCGCCGGCAGAATGTTTGACCACATCATCATTCGCCAAGAAAGACACCTGCGAGGTCGGGATGCCCAGGAAATAATAGATTTGATTTTGGAGGGCATTCAGGAATCCAACAGCGAAATCACTTATGAAGTAATTCCGAAGGAGGTGGAAGCCATCAAACACGCCATCAACATCGCACAGGAAGGAACCTTTATTACCGCACTGAGTGATGCGATTACCAATGCGATTGGTCTTGTACAGAATTATCTGGATAAAGAAAACGAAGGTATATTTTCTGATTAGAAAATACTTTCTTTCATTTTTAATGGTTTTTATTGGAAGCCTTGCAAATTATAAGTTTGCAAGGCTTTTTGATTTCAGTTTTAGCATTGAAAATTTTTGAGCAAACAGATAAATTAGGCATAACAATGTATCCGAATTCCAGCCAACCTTGATGCGAATTAACTATCTTTGTCAGTCGCAAGCAAATCATGAAAAAATTAATTGGCTGGTTGTTTTTCAAAGTTTTGGGATGGAAATTTGACATCAGTGTTCCGGTCAAATCCATTTCCAAATGTGTACTTGTAGCTGCGCCACATACTTCCAACTGGGATTTCTTTTATGCGATTTTTGCTTTTTGGTACCTAAAAATTCCTATGAAATTTTTTATCAAAGACAGTTATACTAAACCTTTTTACGGATTCATTTTCAAGAGTTTGGGTGCGATTGGCATCGATCGAAGTCAACGACACAATATGGTGGAATACGCCACCGCTTTGCTTCAGGATAGAGAAAATCTTTATATGCTGAACACGCCTGAGGGTACCCGAAAGAAAGTGGACAAGTGGAAAACCGGGTTTTATTATATCGCCGAAAAAGCAGAAGTACCCATTCTTTTGGCTTATTGTGATTATATCAAAAAAATAGCCGGAATCGGTAAAGTGATTGATTTGAAAGAAAAATCAAAGGAAGAAGTTTTGACAGAAATTCAGGATTTTTATCAAAACATAAAAGGAAAATATCCCGAAAATTATAACCCAAAAATATTTTGATGACTAAAAAAGAAAAGTTAGAAGCCCTCAATCAAATGGCCAAAAATACGCTGATGGAAACTTTAAATATAAGCATCACAGATGTGGGTGATGATTTCATTGAAGGAACAATGCCCGTCAATGCCAAGGTTCATCAGCCCTACGGAATTTTGCACGGGGGTGCCAACATCGCATTGGCTGAAACTTTGGGCAGCTATTTATCGGCATTTAATGTGGACATGACAAAACACAAAGCCGTTGGTATGCAAATGAATGCCAATCATTTACGCCCTAAAAGAGAAGGGGTAGTTATCGGCAGAGCAGAATTTGTGAAAAAAGGCAGAACCGTGCATTTGGTGAAAATCGAAATATCCGATGAAAGTGGAAAAATGCTTTGTTATTGTCACCTGACCAATGCCATCGTGTCCAATGAATATGTTTGATTTTTTATGGATAATCTCTTTTTAGAAAAATTAAAATCCGCTGTTCAGAATCGCATTCCGTTTGTGCTTTTCAGGAGACCTACGGGAAAAGAAGTTGAATTGTATATCCACCAAAATGCAGGAAATTTTCGATTTTTAATGCATTCTTTTGATGCCAAAACCGAAAAGTATATTTCTACAGCAAATCGCCTTACTATGGCTGTTTCTGAATTTGATTTTGACAAAAAACTGGAATTGCATCCCGCAGAAAATATCCGAATAATCACTCAGTCAGCATATGAAAAACAGATAAAGAATGCCATCAAAACCATACAAGAAACAAATATCCGTAAGCTTGTATTTAGCAGAATTAAACCGATTAAAAACAAGGGGTTTTCACCTTTTAAAAGCTTTGCAAATCTTTTAACGCAACATCCGAATGCATTGGTTTATTTATGGCATAATCCCGGTGAAGAAACTTGGATCGGTGCCACACCGGAATTGCTTTTACATCAAAACGAAAATCAAATTGAAACCGTTTCTCTGGCTGGAACCAAATTACCGGAAGCTGAATGGACACTTAAAGAATTAGATGAACAAAAATTTGTAACTGATTTTATATTAGACAATATTAAGTCATTAAGAAATATAAAAATAACAGAACCCGAAACAATTCAGGCTGGGAAATTCCAACATTTAAAAACTTATATTTCTGCTGAAATTGAGGATTTGACACAAACAAAATCTTTGTTAGAAAGCTTGCATCCAACTCCCGCAGTTTGTGGACTACCGAAAAATGCTGCCTTTGATTTTATTATAGAAAATGAAGGCTATGACCGTGGATTTTATACCGGATATTTAGGCATTGAAACGCCAAAAAACAGAGAATACTTTGTCAATCTCCGAAACGCACAATGGCACAATGACTTCATAGCGATTTATGTCGGTGGGGGCATCACAGCAGACAGCAATCCCACAAAAGAATGGGAGGAAACCGAACTGAAATCCGGAACGATAATCAATGCGTTAGTTTGATTTTTGTATGGTCAGAAAATTTTGTTTTCATATTTTTTTTAGGTAAAAACGAAGACAATTTTTTCTCTACTAAGTTATAGTATAGCAACATAAAGTCGGCTCAAAATGCGTACTACTTTGTACGTTTTATCACGGGGTTGGCTTTTTCCCATTCTTGAGCAATGTTTTTATTTCCATTAAGCCATTGCTGATATTGATATAAAATTTCCGCAGAAATATCATCCGGATGGATAGAAGGTTTTCTGTCTCTGAAATATTTTTCTAAGCGGGAACCACCCCAAAGTCCCCAGTTATTTCGAATCCATAGCCCTAAAGAAAAGTGAAGATGCTCGGTTCCTACTTGCTTTATTTTTTCTTGGTCTTTTTGAGAAAGAATTTTATCAAGCTGTATGAAGCTGTCCTTCAAATCCTTTGGGATATAAATATTATTGATTGAATCAAGGAGCTGATTGTTTTCATAATCTATCTTTTTTTGTTCTTTGAATTGAACCAATTCCATTTTAGCCAATGAATCAATTGGATTTCTAAAATACAGCACATCAGGCTCTAAATATATCTTTTCTAATTCCTTCGGAATAAAATCTGTATTGAATTTACTGTTCTTAATATATTCGGTTATTTCCTCCAAGTTAAGTTCTTCATCACAATGAAAAACTTCCATTTCGAACAATCCGCTTTTATTCAAATATCCACCCAATTCAATTCTATACAATTTGAATTCTTTATTTCTTGCGTCATTATTCAGAATGATTTGCGCATTTGAAATCCTGCCAATTACATCAGCCAATTTATTGTCTGTCAGTTGATTGGTTAAATTAAATACCGGATTGTAAGTGTATTCCAAATAAGAAATTTGACTCTCTTCTCGCTGCTTATCTTTTATTTGCGGGTAAATTTCTTCAAATCTTTTTTGTCCAATGATTTTCAGATTATTCAAATCATATAGCGTTACCATTTTTCTTTTATCTGTAAGGTAAAGCGTATCATGATGCGAAATGACATAATTTTTATAAAGAAATAATTCCTTTTCATCCAATCCTTCTTTCAACACGCGATTCCCGTTGGAATCCAATTTTAGCTTCCGATTTCTTCCTTTGGGATTCTCATATTCGAAAATATTTTTGTTGTAATAAAATAGGTTACAAGGAGCAGAATTTATCAGGGAATCAGCATTAACAAACTCATGGGTATCACAACCCGTAAACTCAAGTTCATCAAATTCCTGAACCAGTTTTCCCGCTCTGTAAATACTTACGTTTTTAGTGTCATCCTGATAATAATCAACGGCATTGTTAAGATAGACAATGGTTTCCCCGTCATTAGAAAGGATGATAACTTCTCCATATCTCAAATCAAAATTCCTGTCGATGGTATAAATTTCTCTCCCTTGACGATATACTAAAGTTTTTCCTTTCAGCGTAGGTGCTTCCGCCTGATAAGCATAAGAAATGAGGTGGTTTTCTTGATTTTCTGAAAATGTTTTAGCTACCGGAATCTGAGATGGAAGTTCAAGCTGACTTTGACCAATCCCAATCGAAAAACAACCCAAAAAGCTTGTCATTAAAATTTTTCTAATCAATGTTTTCATTTTAATTCTCTGTTATTAAGGGTTTTACTTTTTTGTTTTTTGTAAACCAATTCAGCATCTATCAAATGATTAAGTTCACAATTTCTTTTATTTATATGAATTTACAATACAAGCTCATCATCCCAAAATCTTACTTACAAATCTATTTGCTCAATACTTTTATCCTTCTATGAAAGCGTAAATATCGTTAATTTTTAAATGAAATTGTATCTTAAATATTTCTGTTACATATCTTTTCCGGTTTCTTAGCAAATTAAAATTATAAAAAAATATGTAGGTTTGTGAATGAATTATCATGCACAAAATCCGCTCAATAATTCTTTCAATTCCAACAAAGTACATTTAAAAGCTGATGAAAAACAAAAAACTGCATATCGACGATTATTTGGCACCACATTATATCAATCGGAGCAATTGGCTTCGGGCTTCGGTGTTGGGTGCCAACGATGGGATTTTATCTGTAGCAAGTATGGCGGTGGGCATCGCCGCTGCCAGTGCCACGCGGGAACCAGTCATTTTGGGAGCATTGGCGGGATTGGTGGCAGGCGCGTTGTCCATGGCTGCCGGAGAATATGTGTCGGTCAGTTCACAGACCGATATTGAAAATGCAGACATTGCCCGTGAAGCCGAAGAGCTTGAATCTATGCCGGAATTAGAATTGGAAATGCTGACCAAAATTTATGAAGAACGGGGTTTGAAAAGGGAAACTGCGGAGTTAGTGGCCAAAGAATTGACGGAAAAAGATGCTTTGGCAGCGCATGTGCGCGATGAATTGGGGATTACGGAAACCAACAGGGCCAATCCCATACAAGCGGCCTTGGCATCTGGTGCGTCCTTTACCGTTGGTGGCGCATTGCCTTTCATTGTCAGTATTTTTGCGCCTTTGAATCAAATTGAATATTGGCTGTACGCTGCGGCCATCATTGCATTGGTTATTCTGGGAGCCATTTCTGCCAAAACCGGTGGTGCAGGAATCATGAAAGCCGTTCTCCGGATTTCGATTTGGGGTACCCTTGCGATGGGATTATCAGCCTTGGTCGGTTATTTATTTGGCATAAATGTGTAATTTTTTTTGATCGAAAATCAGATTTTCATTAAAAAATCCTCTTTTTCTTGCCTTTTATTTCGCTTCATTTTGTAATTGAAAATGTTTTTTCTTTAGGTTAAAATCTTTTAAACATCATGTAATCAATTAGATATATTTTTATTTAATAATTATTCCTCAATTGATAATTCTTCTTTACTTTTGCATTGACAAAAATGTCAAACATTAAAGTTAATAATAAATGTTAAATTATTATGTCAAATCCAAACAAAGACCTTGAAACGGAAGAGTTGATTAAAAAAACAGCCAAGAATTTGTTTTTTAAAGAAGGCAAATTTGGAGCGACCACACAGGAAATCGCGGATGCGGCCGGAGTGAACCGCACTTTGATTAATTATTATTTTCGGTCAAGGGAAAATCTGATGCAATTAGTTTTTGAGGATGCGAAAAAAAGGGAAGAAGATTTGCGAGAAAATGCGCTGTTTTCCGAATTGCCCTTCAAAAGCAAAATTGAGATTTATATTCAGGAATCACTCAAAAATTCATTGGAATATCCCTATCTCGAAACTTACATTGTTTCACAGTTGAACAAAGGCGTCTTTTATCACAAAGAAAAAGATTATTCACGGTTTTTCGAACAATTTTACAAGGATTTCAATGCAGAAGTTGCAAAGGGGAACATTGAGAACATCGACCCTGTACAGTTCATTTTTAATGTGGCTTCTTTGGTTTCATTTCCGATGGCCATCCGCCCTTTGTTTCAGTCCATTATGAATCTTTCGGACGAACGTTATGAAGAGCTGATTCGCGACCGCAAGGAAATTATAATGAATATTTTATTCAAAAATTAATCAAAAAATGAAATTAAAATTTTTAATTACAGCAAGTTTTTTTTCAGTTGTAATTTCAGCGCAGGAAGTGCAAACCATTTCCTTGAAAGACGCCATCGAATATGCTTTACAAAATAAAGCAGATGCAAAAAAAGCTGCTTTGCAGATTGAAAACAGCGAATATCTGATCCAGGAAGCACGCGCCGGTGCTTTGCCCAAAATCAATGCACACGGTGGTTTGACCTACAATCCGATTCTTCAGGAAACAGCCATTCCCACCAGCAGTTTTCCGGGATTTGAAGATTATCCCGAACCATTTTTAATCATGGCCATGGGGCAAAAATGGAATTCCGTTGCCGGAATCACTCTGAGCCAAAATCTTTTTGACCAAACGGTTTTTACCGGTTTGAAAGCAGCCAAAACCACACGCGAATTTTACAGAATCAATGCGGAACTGACAGAGCAGCAGATCATTGAACGGGTTTCAACGGCATATTACAACGTCTATATTCAGCAGGAACAATTGAAAACCATTGATGAAAGTTATGACAATATGGAGCGGGTCAGCAAAGTGATTCAAAGTCTTTATGAAAATGGTCTGGCACGGGAAATTGATTTGGACAGGGTAAATGTTCAGTTGACCAATTTGAAATCTGCTCGTCAGCAGTTAATCAATGCGGTAGCACTGACTGAGAATGCTTTGAAATTTTATATCGGCATGCCCATTGAGCAACCGATAGCATTGGAAGAAGGCGATTTTGAAGTCACTCAAATATTATTAGAAGACACCATCGAAACAGAAAATAGAACCGAATATCAGATTTTGAAAAAACAGGATGAATTGCTGAAATTACAAAAACAGGCTTTCAAAGCGGCTTATTATCCCAAACTTTCGCTGATGGCCAGTTACAATTATCTCGGACAGGGCGATCGTATGCCGATTGGTGCCGGACTTTCAAAGGGAGTTTATTGGTCTGATTATTCATCGATTGGATTAAATTTGTCCATTCCGATTTTCAACGGCAATGAAATCAAAGCCAAAGTCAGTCAGGCCGATATTCAAATCCGCGAATTGGAACAGCAGCTCGCAGATACCAAACTCGGTTTAAATCTGGAATATCAAAATGCAAAAGCACAAATTGAAAACAATTACATCGCCATTGAAAATCAACAGGAAAATGTGAATCTGGCGCAAAAAGTGGTCAATAATACCCAAAACAATTACAGTTTGGGATTGGCCACGCTGACTGATTTATTGGAATCCGAAAACGCATTGATCAATGCGAAAAACAATTATTCCAATGCCGTATTACAGCTCAAATTGGCTCAAATTCAATTATTAAAATCAAAAGGAGAATTAAATACATTAAAAGAAGGAAAACTATGAAAATCATAAAATCAATACTGACAATTGTTGTGGTGGTAGGACTTTTGGTCTGGGCAGGAATCACACTTGCCAATAACAAAAAGAAATCGGAGGAAGAAACCAAAATCGTTGCCCAATCTAACGACGAAATCGCTGTGAATGTAGCGCAGGCGAAATTTGAAACCATCCATACCGATTATATGGCCAATGGTACTTTTGCGCCTTTTCAGGAAATGGATTTTCCGGCTGAAACTTCCGGAAAAGTCCTTAGGGTTTTGGTCGATGAAGGCAGTTATGTAAGTGTGGGTCAAACGGTTGCTGTCATCAGGAGCGAGCAGCAGTCCATAGATTTGTCAGCTGCCCAAGCTGCATATCAGAATGCATTGGTGGACAATCAGCGTTTTGAAAGTGCATTGCAAACCGGCGGCGTTACCCAGCAACAGGTGGATATGTCGCGCTTGCAATTAAAAAACGCAAAAGCCCAACTCGATCAGGCAAAAATCAGGGTAGGTGACACCAATGTGAAAGCCACCATCAATGGCATCATCAACAAGCGCTACATAGAGCCGGGTTCTTATGTTTCACCGGGAACACAACTTTTTGAAATTGTCAATATTTCCAATTTGAAATTGAGAGTAGAAGTGGATGAATCCCAAATTGTGAATCACCAAGTCGGTGATATTATCAAAGTAACGGCGAGTGTTTTTCCGGAACAGGAATTTGTGGGAAAAATAATATTCATCGCCCCCAAAGCCAGTTCATCCCTCAATTTCCCGGTTGAAATTTTGGTCAGCAATGCTGACAACCAAGGTTTGAAAGCCGGAATGTACGGAACCGCAATTTTCTCCTCAGAAGAAGATGCAGAAAGCACGAAACCCGTGTTGGTAGTGCCGAGAGCAGCATTTTTCAGTGGCGTAAACAACAGCGAAATTTTTGTTGTTCAGAATCAGAAAGCGCATTTGAAAAAAGTGTCCACAGGGCGGAATTTCGGAAATTTAGTTGAAATCCTGCAAGGCATTCAGGAAGGAGAAACCGTTGTCACCGGCGGACAAATCAATCTGACGGAAGGTGCCAACATCAAAGTGGTGGAATCATCAAATACGGATTTAAACAATTAATCAATGACAAAATTCGGACATCCTACTTTCAGCAAGTTGATGTTGAAAGTATCAGCGTTAGAAAATTTAAGATTAACCCAAAAATTTGTCCTAATTTATAAATAAAGCATCCAATGAATTTACCTGAAATATCCATCAAAAGGCCAACGCTTGTCGTCGTATTGTTTTCCATTCTGACGTTGGGCGGGCTTTTTACCTATACCCAACTTGGCTATGAGTTGATTCCGAAATTTGAAGTCAATGTGGTCACGATTTCAACGGTTTATCCGGGCGCTTCACCAACGGAAGTTGAAAATACGGTAACCAAAAAAATCGAAGATGCTGTTTCTTCGATGGAAAATATTAAAAAAATTGAGTCCAAATCATTTGAAAGTGTGTCTTTGGTCATGGTGCAATTGAATTCGGGAACGAATACGGATTTGTCCTTGAACGATGCCCAGCGAAAAGTCAATGCCATCATAGCCGAATTACCGGAAGACGCAGATCCGCCGTCGTTGGTTAAATTTTCATTGGATGATATGCCGGTGATAACGATTGCAGCTACTGCGGAAATGGGCGACCGAGCGTTTTTTGATTTGCTTGATAATAAAATTGAACCGGTGATTTCCAGAGTTCCCGGCGTGGCTCAAGTCAATTTAGTCGGGGGTCGTGAACGGGAAATTCAGGTGAATATAGACCGAAAAAAATTAGAAGGATATGGCTTGTCCATTCTGCAAGTCAATCAGATGATTCAAATGTCCAATTTGGATTTTCCAACCGGAAGTTTAAAAACCCGGGAAAATTCAACTTTGATTCGTCTCTCCGGAAAATATCAAACGGTTGAAGAACTCAGAAGTTTGGTTATCAGCGACAAAGACGGGGTTCAGATTCGACTCAGCGATGTGGCCGATGTACAGGATACGCAGAAAGATGTGGAAAAAATTGCGCGGTTGAATCAGGAAAACGCCATTTTGCTTCAGGTGATGAAACAGTCTGATGCCAACGCCGTGGAAGTGAGTAAAGGGGTGAAGGAATTGGTTGAAAAAATTGAAACGGATTACAAAGCCCAAAATGTAAAACTTAAAATCGCCAATGATACTTCTGAATTTACATTGGCCGCAGCCAATCATGTAATGTTCGACCTGCTTCTGGCGATATTTCTGGTAGCCATCGTAATGCTGCTTTTCCTGCACAGTTTGCGAAATGCATTCATCGTGATGGTTTCCATTCCGGCATCTTTGATTGCAACGTTTATCGGGATTTATTTCTTTGGATTCACATTGAATCTTATGAGTTTAGTAGCCTTATCGTTGGTTGTAGGTGTTTTGGTGGATGATGCCATCGTGGTTTTGGAAAACATATACAGACACATGGAAATGGGGAAAAATAAGGTGCGGGCAGCCTATGATGGTGCCAGTGAAATTGGCTTTACTGTTTTGGCGATTACATTGGTCATCATGGTGGTGTTTTTGCCGATATCCATGTCCGATAGTTTGGTGGCCAATATTATCAAACAGTTTACGATTACGGTCATGTTGGCTACCGGATTCTCGCTGTTGGCTTCATTTACGATTGTACCCTGGTTGGCCTCAAGGTTTGGTAAACTCCAGGTGTTGAACGGAAAAAATCCCTTACAAAAGTTTTTGTTTTGGTTTGAAGGAATTCTCGATCGTTTTACAGTTTGGGTTTCCAATTTATTGAAATGGAGTTTGAAAAACAAATGGCATAAATTAGCCACTTTGGGGATTGCAGTAATGATGTTTTTTGGTTCATTTGCTTTGGTTGCTACCGGATTTATCGGCGCAGAATTTATGCCGAATATTGACAAAAAAGAGTTTTTGGTTCAAATAGAATTGCCCAAAGATGCTTCTTTGGAACAAACCAATTTCATGATTCAACGCGCAGAAAAATTTCTACGTGAAAAACCAGAGGTTTTGGATATCATCACAACCGTTGGACAAATCAGTTCGGGTTTTGGTTTGAATCAAGCGACTTCTTATCAGGGTGAAATTGATGTAACGCTAAAAGATGATGGCACCCCGATGGACAATACCTTTATTTATGCAGCCAAAATCAAAAATGAATTATCCAATTACTTGGTCAACGCCAAAGTCAGCACCATGCCCGTTGGGATGATGGGCGCGGAAAGAGCACCGCTGCAATTGGTTGTAATCGGTTCTGATTTGAATGATGCCATGGATTTTGCAAAGAAAGCTGAAGATGCATTGAGGAAAATTCCGGGGGCTACCGAAATCGAATTGTCTGTCGAAGAAGGCAATCCTGAGGTGAATGTGCAGGTGGACAGGGATAAAATGTCCGCCCTCGGTTTGGATCTGGCTACGGTCGGACAAACCATGCAGACCTCATTCAACGGAAATACCGATGGCAAATACCGTGCTGGTGAAAATGAATACGATATCAATGTTCGTTTTGATGAATCGAATCGCTCTAACCAGCAGGATGTCAAGGATTTGTATTTCATTAACAATCGTGGGGAGAAAGTGAAATTATCTCAATTTGCGACCGTTTACGAAGGTTCAGGACCGAGTATTCTTGAACGACGCGACAAATCCCCTTCTGTCAGTGTCAATGCACAGGTAGTTGGGCGTGCGGTGGGTGATGTAGCCAATGATTGGGAAGCTGCGTTTTCAAAACTGGAGCTTCCGCCGGGTGTAAGTTATCTGTGGGGTGGCGATATGGAAATGCAGCAGGATGGATTCGGATCGCTGGGTATCGCACTGATTGCAGCTATTATTCTTGTCTATCTGGTCATGGTGGCGTTGTACAACTCTTATGTTTATCCGTTTGTTATATTATTTTCCATTCCGTTGGCCTTGATCGGCGTTTTGATTATTCTGGCTTTGACCGGAAATTCAATCAATATTTTCACCATACTTGGAATGATTATGTTGATTGGTTTGGTGGCGAAAAATGCGATTTTATTGGTCGATTTCGCCAACCACAGCAAGGAAAGAGGAGCGTCCACTTACCATGCGCTTTTACAGGCCAATCATGCACGATTGAGACCAATTCTGATGACGACCATCGCCATGGTTTTCGGGATGATTCCCATTGCCATCGCCAAAGGTGCCGGTGCGGAAATGAACAACGGTTTGGCGTGGGTGATTATTGGCGGATTGTTGTCATCCCTATTTTTGACTTTGATTATAGTGCCGGTGGTTTATTCTATTTTTGACAGTCTGATTGCACGATTCGGAAAAAGAGAGAAAATGGATTATGAAGCGGAAATGAAACAACCTTACCAAGCTTTGAAAACCGGAGAAGACCATGAGGATGGAATGAACCCGGTCTTTTAAATTTACTAAAGATTGAAATCAGAAAACCACGGCTTTCATCCATTGGAAGTCGTGGTTTTTATTAGATTGAAATTTTAATTCAGAATAATTTTCTCAGGAAACCTCTTCATAGAGCTTACGAATCATACCGTCAGAAATCCCGATTTTTGGAACATGAATTTTTTTGGCGTGCGACCATTTCATGATCTTAGTGAAAATATCCAAAGCGTATTCGATAACGTCGGCACGGTCGGTTTTCATATTGAAATCTCTTAGTCTTTCTTCGTAAGTCAGCTCCTTGAAAGTGCGGTGTTGTTTGCGCAAATAGCTGCTGTCCATGGGCTTGCCTAATTTTATACCGGAATATTTATAAACATGATTGATGTTTCCGCCCGATCCAATCAGCTGTACTTGTTTGTGCCGGATGTTTTTGGTGACCCATGATTTCATTTCAGGATAAACCTCCGGATTGACAAGATCATTCAACAAACGAACGGTACCCACGGAAAAGGATTTTGAAATTCCAATTTTTCCGTTTTCGATCAACGTCAGTTCCGTGCTGCCACCTCCCACATCGACAAATAGATAATTCTGTTTGTCTTCAATGAATTTTTGTAATTCGGTGGCAAAAACCAAATTTGCTTCCGTATTTCCGTCAATGATCTCAACATGAATCCCGGTTTTCTTTCGGATGCGGCTCAGAATTTCCTTTCCATTTTCAGATTCCCGCATGGCGGAAGTGGCATAAGCCAAGTAATTTTCAATGCCGTGAATATCCATTATCAGTTTGTAAGCCTGAATCGCTTCTTTCATTCTTTGCTCATTTTGTTCGGAAATCCGCTTGTTGAAAAACACATCTTCCCCCAATCTCACAGGCAGACGAATTAAACTGGTTTTATTGAATATCGGCTGGCTACCGGGAAATTCATAAACATAGTTAATCAGAAGACGCATGGCATTGGAGCCTATGTCGATGGCTGCCAGTTTTCTAATGTTCATAATGCTTTGAAGTAATATTTTTCGATGCTGATTCCGTTTGCTTGTTTAATTCATAAAGATAATTGTAGGTAGCAAATTGCGAACGCAAGGCAGGCAAATCATGTGGCCGATAGGTAAGGCTGTCTTTGGCATCATGAAAACGAGCTTTTACATTGTCATAAAAACTCAGATCAAAGGTATCCATGACCATTTTTTTGATGGCAGGATCATAAATCGGGCATCCGACTTCAAGGCGGACATCTAAATTTCTTTCCATCATATCGGCAGAGCCAATAAATATAAGGTCTTTTCCTGCATCTTTGAACCAGTAAACCCGCGAATGCTCTAAGAATTTATCAATCACACTGATGGATTCTATATTTTCTGATACACCCGGGATTCCCGGAATCAAACAATGAATTCCCCGAACGACCAATCTGATTTTCACTCCTTCCGAAGCTGCATTGTAAAGCATATCAATCACCTCTTTGTCGCTCAGGCTATTGAGTTTCATGTTGATTCCCGAAGGCAGACCTTTGCGGTGATTTTTAATTTCTTTTTTGATGAATTTCAATATTTTTTTGCGGGTTTGCATGGGAGAAACCAGCAATTTGTCATAAGTCTGCGGAAGATAATTTGCGTTGAAAAATTTGAATACCCGGTCAATTTCCGAAAGAATTTCCGGATTGGCGGTCAGTAACATATAATCGGTATAAAGTTTTGCGGTCGAAGCATTCAGATTTCCGGTGCTGACGAAGCAGTATGCGGAGGACAGTCCTGCTTCGGGTTCTCTTTCGATGTAACCGATTTTGGAATGTACTTTCAGTCCGGGGACGCCGAAAATCACTTTAGCTCCGGCTTCTTTAAGTATTTTGGACCATTTCACATTGTTGGCTTCATCAAACCGCGCTCTCAATTCAAACACAGCTGTCACCTCTTTTCCGTTTCTGGCTGCATTCACAAGCGCACTCATCACCTGTGATTCCGAGGCTACGCGATAAATCGTGATTTTAATTTTCTTGACTTTTGGATCAATGGCGGCACCCCGCATGAACCGCAAAAAAGCGGAATAATCATGGTAGGGAAAATACATCATTTGATCTTCTTGGGTGATGGCTTCAAAATAAGTGCTGTATTTTTCAAAATTATAGGGAACGATGGGTTCAATTTTTTCATATTCCATGTTTTTGTCCCCCAGATTCGGAAATTTCATCAAATCCCTTTTGTTATGGTATTTTCCACCGGGAATAACACTATCATAATCATCGAGATGAAGGATTTTCATGAGAAATTTCAAGGTGTCATCCGCAATTTCTTTGTCATAAACGATTCGGACGGGTTCACCTTTTCTCCGACCTTCCAAGCTTTTTGAAACCTTTTCCAACAAACTGTCTTCCAACCCTGTATCCATATCCAATTCCGAATCTCTTGTGATTTTGATGGAATGTGCTTCAATTCTTTCGCATTTGAAAACCTTGAAAATTTCTTGCAAATGATAACGCACGATATCTTCCAAGTACATCACATACTGGTGGCCATTGATTTTGGGCAGCACCACAAATCGGGAAAAAATATGGGTAGGTACATCGATCAATGCATACTTGGGTTCATTGTTTTCAATGAATTTGACTGCCAGATAAAATGCGCCGTCACGGATGGCCGGTGTTTTCATTTTTTTATCCAAAATATAAACCCCGATGGAGTGGCTGAGTTCCGTATTAAAAAAATGAGTAGCAAACGGAATATAGGCTTCCGGAATATTTTTGTCATCGATAAAGAAAATATTGTTTTCTTCCAATTCAATCAGAATTTGATCATAAAGTGCATCATATTCTTTGCGTTGCTCATTGACCTCATGATTAATTTCATCAATGAGATCTTCATCGGATTGATTTTCGATAATATTCTTGTAAACATTGTTTTTCAACTGAATAGAGCGGAGCAGGGTAGAGTAGCGCACCGAATAAAATTCATCTAAATTGTTAGAATAAATCCCCAAAAACCTTAGTTTTTCGATCAATGGAACACTTTGGTCTTTGACCTCTTGAAGTACCCGTGCATTGAATCTCAGCCAGCTGATTTCTCTGTTGATATATCTTTGATTCAAAGTGATTTAGGTTTAATGATGGATAATGTTTTTCCTTTGTCGATTTTTTGCCAATCCGAAATATCGAATTCCAGAATGGCGACCCCGGAAGTCGGTAGATTGTCGAGATATTGATTTCCCATACGATTGACAAATTCGGTAAAAGCTTCATTGTGTCCAAATAGAATGATGGTTTGCAATGAATTATCGAGTTTTTTTACAAATTTCAATAAATCAAAAAAGGAGAATGTATAAAGCACACGATTCAATCTGATTTCCGGAATTTCATGAAAATGTCCTGCCGCGATTTCAGCTGTTCTTTCGGCTCTTTTCGCCGGACTGGAATACCAAGCATCAATTTTTAAATGCGGGTTTTTGAACAGATATTCGGCTGATTTCCCGGTTCTTTTGACACCGATGGGATTTAAGTCGCGTTCAAAATCGCTGATTCCCGATTCCCAGGCGCTTTTTCCGTGTCTAAACAGAATTATTTTTTTCATCAGGCATTCAGGCTTTTTAAGGATTCTACAATCTTCAGCATATTTTCAGCGATTCTATGGATGTCCTTTTCAGTCCATTTCAGCGAAATCGGAATGGAAATCGTTTTTTTCATGATGGCATCGGATTGGGAAAAATCCTGATTTGCATAATCAGGAAGAAGTTCCCGCTGTTCTTTGTATAGACTTGTGTCGTTTTTGAGTTGCATAAAATGCGTCCATTTTCTGTAATAATGCCATTTGTTGTCAAACCAATACGCATTGGGAATTCCGCTTTTAAGCATTTTACGGGCAGTCCTTCTCGCCGAATCTTCATCTTCCATAAAGAAAGAGAGAAAAGCCGCATTGTCGCCCTTTTCATCCGGAATTTTTCTGAACCGAATTTCCGGAATTTCAGCCAACAAGGATTTTAAGGTGTTTTTAATGCTTCTTTGCCGGTTCAGCATATCGTCTAACTTTTGAAATTGAGCCAATCCGACAGCAGCATTCAGTTCATTGATTCTGAAATTGATACCCGGTATCGGATGGTCTTCCAAACCGCGGTTATTGCCGATGTGGTCATGTCCGTGATCGGAATATTGTTCGGCGATTTCATAAAATTCTTTGAAATTGGTAAGCACAGCACCTCCTTCACCACAAGTTACGGTTTTCACGGCATCAAACGACAAACATCCGATATCGCCGATGGTTCCCAAATGCTTTCCGTGATAAGTTGCGCCGATGGACTGGCAGGCATCTTCAATTAAAAACAGTTTGTTTTCCTTCGCCAAATCCAACAGCGGATTCAAATCCGCCATTGCGCCACACATGTGAACGGGCATGATGGCTTTGGTGCGGTTTGTAATCGCACTTTCTACCGCAGCCGGCGATAGCGTTAAAGTTTCGTCGATGTCAACAATGACAGGAATAGCACCGGTAAAAAGTATGGCTTCAAAAGTTGCAACAAATGTGAAACTTGGCATGATGACCTCATCATAGGCACCGATTCCGAGAGACTTTAGGGCAGTTATGAGCGCAGTTGTACCGCTGCTTGTTAAATGGGCATACGGGATATTAAATTTTTGTTCAATTGACTTTTCAAATTCTTTGGCTTTCCAATGTCCGTTTCTTCTCTCCTCAAAATTATAGCGCATCAGCACTCCGGAATCGAGTACATCCTGTATGCTTTTTCTTTCCTCCTCACCAAAAACCTCAAACCCCGGCATAAATATTTTAATTTAGGTTGAACAAAGATAGGAAAGATGTTTAGTAAAATTAAAATGTTTGAGATGTAAGTGGGAAAATTTTACTTATTTCATTTGAAAACAGAAATTATCACCTACCCAAATTTTCCACATGACAAAATGCTTCTATGCGCTTCAAACTCCTTTCTATTTTATCAAAAAGGCTTGGGAGCCTCAGGTTCTTGAGACCGATGTGAGAAGAATCAAAAAAGCCCGGATTCTACAACCCGGACTCAACATTAAAAGTACCCTAATCAAATTGATAAAGTGTTATTGTTTCAATATTTTTATGGTTTCAGTTTTTCCGTTAATCAAAATGATTTTTATGAGATAAATTCCTTTGATCAGGTTAGATACATTGAGTTTATTTGAATTTGAATTCATCACTTTTTGTCCTTTCATGTTGTAAACTTCCACTAAACTGATTTTTTCTTTCGATAAAATATTTACAAAATTAATTGCTGGATTCGGGTATAGCCCAACACCTTCATAATCAATGTCACGAGTGCTCATTAACAAATCAAAATTAGCTGTTAGGTTGTGATTATTGTTTACTGTAAATGAATAATTTTCATCCGTTGAGACAATCGTTCCGTTCTCCGTCCAGTTCACAAAATTGTAACCCGGATTGGCTGTTGCAGCAACTGTTGCGGTATCGCCATAATGATATGTTCCACTGCCCGAGGACAAAAGAAGAATCTTATTTCTCCTGACTTCCTGAAATTAACTCCCAAAATCAAAAGGTTTGTTTAATACCTTGTGTTCTTTAGTGAGCAAGAGCGTTTTTCGTATTACTTGTTTGGTTTCTGGATTTAAAATCTCAATTTGATAAATTCTTTGAATTATTTCCTGTCTTCGTCGCTTTTTTTACAACATATAGTAAAAAGCAAGCAATATGAACTGATTACATTGTTTTTTTGCTATTTTCGGGTGTTGCCCATTTAAAACATATTTATCCGAGAGGTCAAAAACCGTTCTGTAAGTGTTGGTTTTCATCGTTTTATGGCTGCTGATGGTATCGAATTAAATGGGTTTTAAAAAGCGTTGAATCATAGAATCATTTTTCTTGGCTCAACTATTCTTTCACATTAATTTAATTTATGTAGTTTTGAAAAAATTGAAAAAAATGATAAAACTGAGATTTTCTGTCTTAAGCCTATTGTTGGCAGTTGGATTTACTTTTGCTCAAAAAAACGGGGGCATGTGGATTCCCACCGAGTTGAATGAACCTGAGATGAAACAAATGGGAATGCAGATTTCCGCATTGGATATATTCAATCCCAATCAGCCGAGCATCAAGGATGCCGTTGCGCATTTTGGTGGAGGCTGTACTTCCGAAGTCATTTCGCCCAATGGCCTGCTCCTGACCAATCACCATTGCGGATTCAGTCAGATTCAGGCGCATTCCAGTTTGGAAAATGATTATATCAAAGAGGGTTTTTGGGCCCAAAACAACGCAGAAGAACTCCCGTCTAAGGGAAGCCTGACCGCGACTTTCATCGTGAATATCATAGATGTTACCGACAAGATTTTGCAGGGAATTTCAGATGATTTATCCGAAGAAAGCCGACAGGAAAGAGTGAAAGACAATATAGACATCGTTTCGGCCAATCAGGTCAAAGAAGCTTATCAGGATGTTTTTATCCGGCCTTTTTACAAGGGCAATAAATATTATCTGTTTATCACCGAAACGTACAGAGATGTCCGTTTGGTGGGTGCGCCGCCAAGTGCCATCGGAAATTTCGGGATGGATACCGACAACTGGTCATGGCCAAGGCATGTGGGAGATTTTGCGCTTTTCAGAATTTATGCCGACAAAAACAACAAACCAGCAGCCTATTCGCCGGACAATGTGCCTTATCAACCGAAATATTATCTTCCATTCAATGCCAAAGGTGTGAAAGAAGGAGATTTTACCTTTGTTTTCGGATTTCCCGGCACTACAAATGAATATCTGCCTTCTTATGCGTTGGAAGAAATTTTGGAAACCACCAATCCGGCCCGAATCGGAATCCGGGATGTGGCACTGAAAATCTTGATGGGTAAAATGAAAATTGATGATGCCACACGCATCAAGTATGCTTCCAAATATGCCCGAATTTCCAATTACCACAAAAAATGGACAGGAGAAAGTCTCGGCTTGAGAAAGTCCAATGCCGTTCAGAAAAAGCAGAATTACGAAAAAGAATTTACCCAAAGAATCAACGGAAATCCGGCGTGGAAGACAGAATACGGAAGTTTGCTCAACGATTTCAAAGCTTTGTACAATGAAAATGCGAAATATGAAAAAGCAGAGAATTATTTCGATGAAGCGATTTACAGAAATTCTGAAACCTTCAGAACCGCTTTACTGATGAATAATTTGTTGAAAGCCAAAGGTACCCCTGAATTTCAAAATCTCAAAGAACGCTACACCGGCTATTTGACCGGTTTGTACAAAGATTATGACGCCGATTTGGATCAGGAAGTTTCTATGGCATTGATCGATTTGTACAAAAAAGAAATGTCGGCGGAATTTTTGCCTGATAACCCGATTCTAATCGACAATAAAACATTTGAGAACTCTTTTATCACCGGCAAGAAAAAAATCAATGGTGCCAGCATTTTAACGGATACCGACAAGGTGTTTGAAAATGATGAAGCCCTCATTGAAGCCTTGGAAAAAGACCCGCTGATTCAGCAGATTTCAGCCATCGAAAAAGCTTATGGCGAAAAAGTTTCTCCGAAATACACCGCGATTCAAAACCAACTGAACAATTTGCAAAGAAAATACATGAAAGCACAGTTAGAAGTTTTCAAAGACCTTAAATTCTTCCCCGATGCGAATTCTACGCTCCGTGTAACTTATGGCAAAGTAGATGGTTATCAACCGGAAGACAAACCGGAAAGATATGAACCGCTTACTTATTTGGATGAAGCGATGAAAAAATATATTCCGGGGGATTATGAATTTGACCTTCCGCAGCGATTGATGGATTTGGAAGCCAAAAAGGATTTTGGAAAATATGGTGTCGGAAAAGGGAAAAATGCCCGAATGCCGATTAATTTTATTGCGTCCAACCATACAACCGGCGGAAATTCCGGAAGTCCGGTGTTAGACAAAGACGGCAATCTAATCGGTTTGAATTTTGACCGCGTATGGGAAGGGACGATGAGCGATTTGAATTATGACCCCGAAATTTGCAGAAATATCAGTGTTGACGTACGCTACATTCTTTTTATAATTGACAAATACGCCAATGCCGGTTATCTGCTGAATGAAATGAAAATCATCCTATAATTTTACATTAAATCCCAAGAAGACCTGCAAATCCAAAACTTGCAGGTCTTCTCCTTTACAAACAAAACATCTTTTATATTTGTATGCAACAAAACAGGTTGCTATGCCTGAAAACAATGAATAAGAATGAATCAAAGATTTCATCGCCTGATTCAAGAAAAATTAAATTATGAGCAACACAAAAATACTGTGGTCAGCAAAACAGGAAACGAAAGCGCTGTCCAATCTCACTGATTTTATGCAGTGGTTAAACAAGGAGAAAGGATTGAATTTCACTGATTATCACGCACTATGGGAGTGGTCAGTCGAAGATACGGCCGGATTCTGGGAAAGCATCAGCCGGTATTTTGAGGTGAAATTTCACACGCCTTACACAGCGGTAATCAGTGATGACCCTATGCCCAAAACAAAATGGTTTGAAGGAGCGACGCTCAATTACGTAGAACATATTTTTCGGAATAAAACAGCGGAACATCCGGCGATGATTTTTGCTTCTGAAAGACAAAAACCTACTGAAATCACTTGGGATGATTTTGAAAACCAAACGGCGGCTTTGCAAGCTTTTTTGAAAAATGAAGGTGTCGGAATAGGGGATCGGGTGGCTGCTTATTTGCCCAATATTCCCGAAGCTTCTGTCGGATTGTTTGCGAGCATTTCGTTGGGTGCAATCTGGAGTAGCTGTTCCCCAGATTTTGGTTCGGAAAGCGTGTTGGATCGTTTCAAACAAATTGAACCAAAAATTTTAATTGCCGTTGACGGCTATACTTACAACGGGAAACCATTTGACCGTACTGCGATTGTGAAAGAAATCCGGGAAGCATTGCCTTCCGTGAAAAAAGTGATTTTCATACCTTATTTAAATTATGAAACCTATGGAAACGGAATTACCGATGTTGTGCTTTGGGATGAAGTGATGGCATACCCACACGGCGAAATGACATTTACGCCGGTTCCTTTTTCGCATCCGATTTGGGTGTTATATTCCTCAGGAACAACAGGTTTGCCCAAGGCCATTACGCATTCACACGGAGGAATGCTTTTGGAACATTTGAAATATCTCGCTTTACAAAATGATGTAAAACGCGGTGAAAAATTCTTCTGGTTTTCCACGACAGGCTGGATGATGTGGAATTTTGTACAGGCTTCGCTGTTGGTCGGTGTGGTCATGGTCATTTATGACGGCAGCGCAGGTTATCCTGATATTGAAGGTTTGTGGAAACTTTCGGCCGAACTCGGCATTCACCATTTTGGAACCAGTGCGCCCTTCATTTTGGCATGCAAAAAAAATGAATTGAACATCGGTGAAAAATACGATTTATCCGCATTGCGCTCCATCGGTTCCACCGGCGCGCCGCTTCCCCCGGAAGGTTTTGATTATGTGTATGCCAATATTAAAAAAGATGTTTGGCTTTGCTCGATGAGCGGCGGAACGGATATTTGTACCGCTTGGGTGGGCAGCAATATCCTGAATCCTGTTTATGAAGGTGAAATTCAATGTCGTGCGCTGGGTGCAGCCATTTATGCATGGGATGACGATGGAAATTCCATCACGGAAGAAGTCGGAGAAATGGTCGTTACCAAAGCCATGCCTTGCATGCCCGTTTATTTCTGGAATGATGAAAATTTTGAAAGATATCAATCGAGTTATTTTGAAATGTATCCCGGATTTTGGCGGCACGGCGACTGGATTCAAATCACAAAAAATGAAGGAGTTATCATTCTTGGCCGTTCGGATGCCACTTTGAACCGACAGGGAGTGAGGATCGGTACTTCAGAGATTTACAGAGCTTTGGCACCGATCAAGGAATTAAAAGATGCATTGATTGTCAATATTGAGATGCCGGACGGCTCGCATTTCATGCCGCTTTTTGTCGTTCCCGACCAAGCCGGAAAGCTGACGGAAGAATTGATTGACAAAATAAAATCAACGCTGCGGAAAGCCTATTCTCCAAGACATGTTCCCGATGAAGTCATTGAAGTTCCGGATTTGCCTTATACCATCAGTGGAAAAAAAATGGAAGCGCCTGTCAAGAAAATTTTAATGGGAAAACTTCAGGTCAGTCCAACCCAAAAAGGGGCGATGAGAAATCCGGAATCATTGGATTTCTTTATGAAATATGCGGAAAAACTCAAGTTATGATTTAGTTGTAACAATTAAATTCTTGAATTTTAAATGAATTTTTAATACACAATAAAAATTTGTTTTATAATAAAAGCATCTGATTATTAACTGTTTATATTTAATTTTTATGACCTCGGAGAGGTCAAATGGTTATAGAAAAAGGTTATTTTGTACACATACGACCCCGTCTGGGGTCGAACAATCAAACCAAATTATATTTCTATAAACATTTGAATCCTTCGGATTCTTAAATTAGTTCAATACAGAAAAGAAAATAATTGAATATGAATAAACATAGTTTTTATCATGTACTGAAAAATGTTTTATAAAGGTTTCACCAATTCTATAAACCATTCCTTTACTTCCCCTTCTAACAGTGGACCGAGTTTCTCTTCACAGCTTTTGTGATAGGCGTTCAGCCATTCGATTTCTTCGGGGGTCAGCATTTCTTTCACGATGATTTCTTTGAAAAATGGACAATAGGTCAGTGTTTCAAACTCATAAAAAGTATTCCATTCGGTTTTTTTCCATTCACGAACGGCAACGAGATTTTCATGGCGAATGCCGTATTGGTCCACCAAATAGAAACCGGGTTCATTGGAGACGACCATGCCCGGCACCAAATCCACCGGATTCAAATCTTTCCGGATGTTCTGCGGTCCTTCATGAACATTCATAAAACTTCCCACGCCGTGTCCCGTTCCGTGATTGTAATCTTTTCCCTCCATCCAAAGCGGCATCCGCGCAAATGCATCCAAATGAACCCCTTTCGTGCCTTTCGGGAATTTCACCATCGAAAGCTGTATCATTCCTTTCAAAACCAAAGTAGCATCTTTTTTGAATTCATCCGTAACAGCACCCAAAGGTAGGGTGCGGGTAATGTCCGTAGTGCCTTCCAAATATTGTCCGCCGGAATCCACCAATATACTGCCTTCATTGCGCACAGAAAAACTGCCGGTTTCGGGTGCGGAATAATGGATAATTGCGCCATTTCCTTTGTATCCGATGATCGATGAAAAACTCTGTCCGACAAAGTTTTTTCCTTCTGCACGAAATGCATACAATTTTTCACCAATGCTGTATTCATCCATAGATTCTTTGCCGACTTGGTGAGTCAACCAATGCAGGAATTTCACCATTGCCACGCCATCCCGAATCATTACTGTTCTAAATCCTTGCATTTCGGTTTCATTTTTGATGGCTTTCATCAATTTTCCGGGAATTGTTTTTTCAATGGTTTTATTATGCGGCAATAGGGCTTCATAAACCGATTGGTTGGTGTCCGGTGAAATTAAGATGGAATCATTTTTCAAAGTCTTGAGAACCGTGAAAAATTCATCATAATTTCTAAGTGAAACATTGGAATTTCGCATGGCCATTTTGGCTTCCTCAGTCATTTTATTCACATCCGTAAACAAAGTTGCATCTTCCAATGAAATCAATAAATAACTGAGAAACACCGGATTGCATTCCACGTCGCTGCCGCGAAGGTTGAGCGTCCAAGCGATATCGTCCAAGCTTGCAATGATATGATAGTTTGCGCCATCATCACGCATCGCATTTCGGATGTCATTCAATTTATCACTCACGGATTTTCCGGCCCAATGGTCGGGATGAACGAAAATCGGATTTGTAGAAGCAGTACCGCGGTCTGTCCAAATGTTTTTCAATAAGGGTAGGTCTCTCAATTTTCGGTTTTTGCTTCCAAATTTGGATTTGAGTTGTTCCCAATTCGCATGTGAAGTTGCCAAAGCATTGACAGCGATGGTTGCCCCTTCGTTGGTTTCTGAAATAATCCAGTCAATATAATCAGGTGTTCCCTCCATGCCCATTTTGAACAAATCAATGCCGGAACCTTCTAATTCCTTGTCGGCTTGTGTGAAATACCGTCCGTCTGTCCAAAGTCCGGCTTTATCGGTAGTTACCACCACAAATCCGGCACTACCTGTAAAACCTGAGAGCCAAGAACGTTCCTTCCATTCCTCCGGCAAGTATTCACTCATGTGCGGATCGGCGGAGTAAACAATAAAAGCATTGATGTTATTTTTTTGCATTTCCACTCGCAGAGCGGCTATTTTTTCTTTTGCGGTCATAATTTAATTTTTGGAAGCCTAAAATTATGGCATTTGCCGGGATTAGAAAACAAATTGAACTGAAAATAAAATTTGATTTTTAAGATTGAATTTCAAATTCAACGATTCATCTTGAAAATTCAACCGTTCATCCGATTCTTTTTTTATGCTTGACAAGGAAGTCAGACTTTTGAATCATGAAACCATAAAAATCAAAATCATGACAAAATTAATTATCATTCTGACCCTGTTTTTTCTGAGCCTGATTTTTCCGGCCAGAGCGCAAAAACACAGTTCAGCAGATTTGCAAAATCTGATTTCAACCATCCAAACGGCGGATGAAACACAGGATTTATTGAAACTGTCTGAAAAATTTGACCAAATTTCAAAATCCAAACCTGATGATTGGTTGCCTTTGTATTATGCACTTTTAACCAAAACTTTTGCTGCTTTTCAACAAAATAAAGAAGAAGCAATGAAATCTGCCGAATGGCTTGAAAAAAGGCTGCCGGAATTGGAAAAATTAACCCAAAACAATTCTGAAGTCATCACTTTAAAAGGATTGATTTCAACTGTAAAAGTTTCCAAAGATCCTATAAACTATGGCCAAATAATGTCGCCCTACATACTGCGTGATTATGATTTTGCCTTGATGCTGAATCCGAAAAATCCCAGACCCATGTATCTGAAAAGTCAGTTTCAGATGATCAGTACGCAATATACAGGCGGTGACCCAAAAGAATTTTGTCCGAGTATGCGCAGTGCCAAGAAGCTTTTGGAAGAGGAAAATAAAACAAAACCTGAACCACATTGGGGTGAAAGTCAGGTTGATGAAATTTTAAGCACAACTTGTATGTGATTTGTAATCAACAAATTGATTCTGATTAAATTTGTAGAATCAAAGTTTGATGTGAGATTCACTGATTATTTAAAAATTAAACAGAAGCAACATGAACAAATGGCTTAAACATATTATCATCGCAGTTTCCATTTCTCTGATTGTTTGGATATTTATTCTGCTGATGCATTTCTTTCAGGAAGCAAGTTTGCCGCAATTTCCCATGTTGATGAATCTGCTAATGTGGTCGATGTATTTCACGTTTGGATTTTATTTGGTCAACGTACCGGTTGTCATTTGGATCCAAAAACTGTTTTCCGCTTATGACTGGCAAAGCATCGCAAAGCGATTGATATTCGGCGCATTGATAAGTGGAATTGCTACTTTTTTCGCAGCCATTTTCATGTATGTATTGATGCTGCTGATTCAAGGCAACAGCTGGGAAAATGCAGTCGGATGGCTGAAAACCGAAAATGCAATTCATGTGATTCAGTTTTCAATCTGGATAGCCATGACGATTTCCATGACATTTCATGTGATTGCAACCCTACAATCTTATCAGGCCAATAAATTAAAGGTGCAAAAACAAAAAGTGATTCAAATTTCTACGGAACATGAATCACTGAAATCGCAAATCGGTCCCCATTTTTTGTTCAATAGCCTGAATGTGCTCAATGGACTGATTGAAGAAAATCCGGAAATCGCACAGGGATTTGTCGGTGAATTATCCTCGGTTTACCGTTATGTTTTGGAACAAAAAGACAAAGCACTGGTTCCGCTGAATGAGGAATTGAGTTTTGCAAAAACTTACATGAATTTAGTGCAACTGCGCTATGAAGACGGACTTGAATTTGAACTACCTGAAAATCAGAGAGAAGAACTTATGATTGTACCACTTGCTTTGCAGATTTTATTGGAAAATTGCATCAAACACAATCGAATCTCATCCGTTGAACCATTGAGAATTATTGTTCAAATCGAAGGAAATCAGCTAATTGTCAGCAATAACCTTCAAATCAAAAAACAATTTACAGAGAAAACCGGCAAAGGTTTGAGCAGTATTGTCAGTCGTTACCATTCGCTGACCGGAACGCCGGTGAATATTTATCAAAATGAAAATGAATTTAAAGTAGAAATACCATTATTAACCGAAAATCAAATAAAAATGGAAATTAAAAGAAAATACACAGAAGAAGAATACCGACAGGCAAAAGAAAGAGTAGAAGAATTACAAGGTTTCTACTGGAACTTAGCGAGTTACATCATCATTAACACATTCCTTACCATTCTCGACATCAGGCAAGACGGCATTTATAACTGGGCTTACTGGCCGCTGATTGGCTGGGGAATCGGCTTGACATTTCATGCCATCAATGTTTTTGGAATTTTCAATTCTTCAGGTTGGAAAAATAAAATGATACAGCGGGAATTGGAAAAAAGGAAAAATGAGAAGGATTTTTTCGATAACAATAATGAATAAAGGTGAAATGATGAAAAAGAAATTTAACAGATCCGACTATAATGAGTTGGACAAAGCCAAAGAAGCAGTAAATAAAAAGATCGGATTTTATGTGCATCTTGTGATTTATGTTTGTGTCAATTTGTTTTTTCATATTCTCAATCTGAGAGAAGGCGGCGAGTATTGGGCGATTTATCCATTGGCTTTCTGGGGAGTAGGTCTTGGCGTGCATTTTCTGAATGTCTTTGATATTTTCGAAAACTCAAAATGGAAGAACAAACAAATTATCAAACAAATTGAAAAACAGAGAAAAAGCAATAAATTTAACCCATGAACTGTATCATCATTGAGGACGAAAAACCGGCAGCACGCTATCTGATGCGGATGCTCCAAAAGCAAGGATTAGAACCGGCAGCGGTTTTGAACAGTGTGCAAGAAGCTGTGGAATGGTTAAGAAATAATCCTGATCCGGATTTGATTTTTCTCGATATTCAACTTGGCGACGGAGTCAGTTTTGAAATCTTTGAACAGATTCAACCCAAAAGTGCCATTATTTTTACAACTGCATACGATGAATACGCGCTTAGAGCTTTTAAATTCAACAGCATTGACTATCTGCTGAAGCCCATCAATGAATCAGATTTGTCCGGTGCCATTGATAAATTCAGAAGAAATAATAGGGCATCGCCTTGGGATTTGATGCAACTGAAAGCTTTGCTGAGTCAGAATTTTGAAAATCCTTACCGTGAAAGATTTTTGGTGAAAGTCGGTGCCAATCTGAAAACCATAAAAACAGAAAACATCGCCTGTTTTTATGCCAAGGAAAAAGCGACCTATTTGTTTTCCGAAGGGAGAGAATATCCAATCGAATCCTCTTTGAACGATCTCGAATCCCAATTAGACCCCAAAATATTTTTTAGAATCAGCCGAAATGCGATTGTGAATTTAAAGTTTATTGACAAAATTATTTCTTATTCAGGTAGCCGTTTCAAGTTGTTCGTCAACAGGGTAGAGGAGGAACTGATTGTCAGCCGGGAGCGGGTCAATAATTTCAAACAGTGGTTAGAGAAATAAACAAAAAAATAAAACAATTCAACAATACACAAAGTATATCCATTTGAAAGACAGCTTATTGCAATTGGTTTTTTGACATTTTTTTGAAATATGTTTATAAGATGTGAATTATAAAAAACATTTTCTCACACTTTCATTCAAACAATAGCCTACTTTTATATCCGATAAAAAACGGCTTTTTTTATCATTTTTTTTCTAAAAAAACGAGCGTTTAAATTAATAAAACCACTAGCGTTTTATAATTTAAATGTTATGATTTGAATGTTTTTTTTCAGAAAACTTTGAGAAGGAAGCCGGCAAGTTTAACCGGAACAAAAATTAATGCAAAATGGAGGTATTGGAAAAAACCAGAGTTTACACAAGCCAAGAAGCATTCGAAGCAAGTCTCGAATACTTCAAAGGAGATGATTTGGCGGCACGAGTTTGGGTCAACAAATATGCCCTGAAAGATTCGGACGGGAATATTTATGAAAAAACGCCGGAGGATATGCATTGGCGCATTGCCAATGAAATTGCGAGAATTGAAAGAAAATATCCAAATCCCATGTCGGCACAAGAGATATTTGACGTCATCAAAGATTTCAAATACATCTTGCCGCAAGGCAGCCCAATGGCAGGAATTGGAAATGATTATCAGATTTCTTCACTTTCCAATTGTTTTGTAATTGGCAGTGGACAAGACAGTGATTCATACGGCAGCATCATGAAAATCGATGAAGAACAGGTGCAGCTGATGAAACGCCGTGGCGGAGTTGGACATGACCTTTCTGCGATTCGCCCCAAGGGCTCGCCGGTTAAAAATTCCGCACTGACTTCCACCGGAATTGTGCCTTTCATGGAAAGATATTCAAATTCTACAAGAGAAGTGGCGCAGGACGGAAGAAGAGGCGCGCTGATGCTTTCTGTTTCCATCAATCATCCGGATGCCGAGGATTTTATTGATGCCAAAATGGAACAGGGAAAAGTGACCGGTGCCAATGTTTCAGTCAGAATTGATGATGAATTTATGAATACCCTGCGTGACGAACAGAATTATGTACAGAAATATCCGATTTTCAGTGAGAATCCTAAGTTTACAAGAACCATTCAGCCGGCTTCACTTTGGAAAAAAATCATTCACAATGCATGGAAATCTGCCGAACCTGGCGTATTGTTCTGGGATACCATCCAAAGAGAATCCATTCCGGATTGTTACGCTGATTTAGGCTTTGAAACCATTTCCACCAATCCCTGCGGTGAAATTCCGCTTTGTGCTTATGATTCCTGCCGTTTGCTGGCCATTAATTTGTACTCTTATGTAGAAAATCCTTTTACGCCAAAAGCGAAATTTAATTTCAAACTGTTCAAAAAACATGCGGCAATCGCCCAACGCATCATGGATGACATCATCGATTTGGAACAGGAAAAAATCAACAATATTCTCGAGAAAATCGACAAAGACCCCGAAAAAGAAGAAATTAAAAATACGGAAAGAAGACTTTGGGAAAAAATTCAGGAAAAAACCCTTCAAGGTAGAAGAACCGGCGTGGGCATCACCGCAGAAGGTGATATGATAGCCGCAATGGGATTGACTTACGGTACTGAAGAAGCTACGGAATTTTCTACCGAAGTACACAAAAATATGGCATTGGCCTGTTATGGCTCTTCCGTAGAAATGGCCAAAGAAAGAGGCGCATTTCCAATCTATGACACCGAAAGAGAAAAGAACAACCCTTTCATCCTGAGAATCAAAGAAGCTGATTCCAAATTGTATGAAAAAATGGCCAAACACGGCCGGCGGAATATTGCGTTGCTGACCATTGCCCCGACCGGAAGCACCAGTTTGCTGGCTCAAACTTCTTCCGGAATTGAGCCTGTCTTTTTGCCGGTTTACAAAAGAAGAAGAAAAGTTAATCCAAATGACAAAGATGCGACTGTGGATTTTGTGGATGAAATTGGAGATTCTTGGGAAGAATACATCGTTTTTCATCATCATTTCAAAACATGGATGAATGTCAACGGATATGACACCGATAAAAAATATTCGCAGGAAGAAATAGATGAACTCATCAAAAAATCACCTTATTACAAAGCAACTTCCAATGATGTGGATTGGCTGAATAAAGTGAAATTGCAAGGCAGTGTTCAGAAATGGGTGGATCATTCAATTTCAGTAACCATCAATTTGCCATCAGATGTAAGTGAAGATTTGGTCGATAAATTATATGTAACAGCTTGGGAATGTGGCTGCAAAGGTGTGACTGTTTATCGCGATGGTTCGCGTTCCGGAGTCTTGGTTGCTGCCAATGAAGGAAATGAAGAAACCCTTGGCAACACACCTTTTCCAACCAAACGTCCTCAAATATTGGATGCCGATGTGGTTTATTTTCAAAACAACAAAGAAAAATGGGTAGCTTTCGTTGGGTTGATCGATGAAAGACCTTATGAGATTTTTACGGGAATCGCAGATGACAATGAAGGTTTGGTGCTGCCACGCTGGGTAAAAAAGGGTTTGATTATCAAAACCAAAGAAGAAGACGGCAGTACACGTTATGACTTTCAGTTTCAGAATCAGCGGGGACATAAAACCACGATAGAAGGACTTTCCTATAAATTTAATCCTGAATTCTGGAATTACGCCAAATTAATTTCCGGGGTTTTACGCCACGGCATGCCGATTGAAAATGCAGTGGATTTAATCAATCAGATGGAATTAGATTCGGAGTCCATCAATACATGGAAAGCAGGAGTAGCGCGGGCTTTGAAGCGTTATATCCCCGATGGAACGACTGCTCATGGGCTGAAATGTGAAAACTGCGGTTCTACGCAGGTTATTTACCAGGAAGGATGCCTGACTTGTAACGATTGCGGCTCCAGCAAATGCGGATAATTCATTTTAAATTTATAACGAAAACAGCCCCGGGATTTTATTTCGGGGCTGTTTTTTTACTATAATTTGATGCCGTAGTAGCTTACAATGCTTCAATCACCATTGCGGAAGCACCACCGCCGCCGTTGCAAATCCCGGCAGCACCGATTTTTCCACCATTTTGTTTCAAAACATTGATCAGCGTTACCATGATTCTGCTGCCTGAATTTCCCAACGGATGCCCCAATGAAACAGCACCGCCGTGAACATTTACTTTCTCAGATTCAATGCCCAGAATCTTGGTATTGACAATTCCAACTACGGAAAAAGCCTCATTAAATTCCCAATAATCAACATCTTCCACTTTCAGGCCGGCTCTGCCCAAGGCTATCGGCACGGCTTTGGCCGGTGCGGTCGTAAACCATTCCGGTTCGTGAGAAGCATCGCCATAACCAAGGATCTTTGCGATGGGTTTCAGTCCTAATTCATCCGCTTTCTCTTTGGACATCATGACAACCGCAGAAGCTCCGTCATTGATGGTAGAGGCATTGGCAGCTGTAACTGTACCGTCTTTGGTGAAAGCCGGACGCAGTTCAGGGATTTTATCAAATCTCACATTTTTATATTCTTCATCTTCACTGAAAAGTACAGGTTCGCCTTTTCTTTGTGGGATTTCCACTGGCACGATTTCATCATTGAAAAGACCGTTTTCCCATGCTTTTGCAGATTTTTTATAAGATTCAATAGCGAAAGCATCCTGAGCTTCTCTTGAAATATTGTGTTCACTTGCGGTTTTATCACCCGAACAGCCCATGGCCTGCTTGTCGTAAGCATCCATCAAGCCGTCGTGATGAATGGCGTCAACCAATTGGGTGTTGCCGTATTTTCTTCCGAAACGGGTGTCCAAGCTGTAAAACGGTGCTTGCGACATATTTTCCATTCCGCCGGCTACCACGACATCGGCTTCGCCCAAACGAATGGATTGCGCCCCAAAAATCATGGCTTTCATACCGGAAGCGCAGACTTTGTTGACGGTGGTGCAAGGAACGGTATTCGGAATTCCGGCACCCAATGCGGCTTGTCTTGCGGGTGCCTGACCTTCGCCGGCTTGTAAAACATTGCCCATGAATACTTCATTTACTAAATTCGGGTCTAAATTTATTTTATTTAGTGCGCCTTTAATGGCGATTGAACCCAAACGGGTTGCGGGAACAGATGATAATCCGCCCATGAAGGAGCCAATTGGCGTTCTCACAGCGGATACGATTACAACTTCTTTCATATTAATTCAGCTAATTTTTAGAAGCCGCTAATTTACAAAAAAATATGGCGAATTATCAGGATGAATATCAGATTAGGAAATCAGGTCTGTTGAAATTTTACGCATTCAAGGTGCTGATTAAAGCCGCTAATTTCTCAGTAAGTTTTCTTCGCGAATATTTTTCGTAAGTTGGTTTGAAATCAACGGGAGGAAGGTTTTTGTTTTGGTAAATAGCTGCAATGTAAGATTTGATTTTTTCTTTTTCGTTGTAAGAAAAATGTTTCCCATAAGCTGTTTCCCAAAGAATTTTATCGACATCAGCATTTTCCGGTCCGATGGCCAAAACCGGGTTTTCTGTAGCCATGTATTCAAATAATTTTCCGGGAATGATACCCTTTGATTTTTCATCAGGAAAATTGGTAAGTAATAATAAATCAGCATTTAAAATCCCATTAATTGATTCTGAATGTGTAACATATCCTTTTTTAATTAAATAAAAAGTTAAATCATATTCTTTGATTGATTTTTCAACTTCTTCACTTAAATTTCCGTAAAAAATCAATTGTAAATCATTTCTGAAATTTTCATTTTCAGCTATCAATTCTTTCAAAGCCTGCCATACTGGAATCGGGTTTCTCGCAATTTCCAAACCACCGGAATAAACAATTTTGAAAGTTTTGTCTGCTTCTTTTGTTGGATTTTGAAAATCGGATGTTTCATATCCGTTGGTGATAACTTCCACATTTTTGGCACCTGATTTTATGTAATTTTCCCCATCGGTAAAGCTTGTTGCAATCACTGTATCAGCGGATTGCAACACTTCTTTTTCAAGCTGTCGGTGTTTCTTTTGGGCATAATTTCCCAATTTCAATGCTGAATGGTAACTGATTTGTGTCCACGGATCCCTGAAATCGGCGAGCCATTTTAGATTTGGATTTTGTTGTTTCAATTTCAAGCCTATCAAATGCAAACTATGCGGCGGTCCAGTCGTGATGATGGTATTGATTTCATGTGTTTTTAAATATTCATTGAGGAATTTCACTGAAGGTTTGACCCAAAATTTCCGGGAATCGGGAATGAAAAAATTTCCACGGATAAAAACCAATAATTTTGTCAAAAAGGATTGCTGACTGCTTTTTTCAAAATGTCCTGCTTTGTAATCTTTGGCTTTGGGATTCAGCATTTCCGCGATTTGATAAGGCTCCCAAATCTTTGATTGGATGATTTTCACATCTTTTGAAACCTGATTTTTCAAGCTTTCATCCCTAATCGGATAAGATGGATTTTCAGGAACATATACCACTGGTTCGATTCCGAATTCCGGTAGATATTTCACGAATTTCAGCCAACGCTGCACGCCCGGCCCGCCCGCCGGAGGCCAGTAGTAAGTGGCGATAAGTGCTTTTTGTGGCTTCATAGGAATTGCTGAATTATTCAAACAGGTTTTTCGATTTTAATGCCGATAAAATTAATTCAATTTTTTCAATCTGCATTTAGCTTGCGTTTTCATGGGATTATTTCATGGCAATGTATGATGTTTATTGCAGTGCCAGTATGTGAAAATTGAACATTAGCATTTACAATGTTACAATAGGCAGCGTAAATAAATCCAATGCAATTGCCCATTATCCACTATCTTCGCTGTCTTAGAAAATTTGCTTTGGAAAATTTCAGAATGCTTGCCAAAACTTTTTATGGGTTTGAAGCGGTTTTGGCGGAAGAATTAAAATCAATGGGGGCTGCGGATGTGGCGATAAAAAATCGTTTGGTTGAATTTTACGGAGATCTCGGTTTTCTGTACAAAGCCAATTTCAGTCTTTCAACTGCATTGAAAATATTAAAGCCAATTCATTCTTTTTCAGTTAAAAATGAATTTCAATTATATGATAGATTTAAGCGTTTTAACTGGGAAGATTATTTAGATTTGAAACAAACCTTTGTAATTGAATCCACGGTTTATTCCGATTATTTTCCGCATTCACAATATGCCGCATTGAAGGTGAAAGATGCTTTGGTGGATCGTTTTAAGGAGAAATTCGGTGACAGGCCGAGTGTGGAAAGGGAAAATCCGGATATTTATTTTCATTTACACATCAGTCATGACAAAGTGGAACTGGCATTGGACAGTAGCGGAGAATCCCTGCACAGGCGCGGATACAAAGTTGGTCACGGGAAAGCACCAATCAATGAAGTATTGGCGGCAGGACTTTTGAAAATGGCAGGTTGGAACGGCAAAGGCAACTTGCTCGATCCGATGTGTGGCTCGGGAACTATATTGACCGAAGCCGCCTTGATGGCGGCCAATATTCCTCCGCAAATCCACAGAAAACATTTCGCTTTTCAGAACTGGAAAGATTTTGACGGTGAATTGTTTGAGAAAATAAAGGAAACTCGTTTGAAAAGAATTCATGAATTTACCGGAAAAATTGTGGGATATGACATCAGCATGGAATTGGCGGGAATCGCAGAAGAAAACGTTGTAAATGCCGGTTTGGAAGATTTTGTGGATGTGTACAGAAAAGATTTTTTCCAAACCGAGAAGAATTTATTCCCGGTATTGATTGTTTTTAACCCACCTTATAATCAACGAATTAAAAGCGATAACGAAAAGCTGTATGAAGCCATCGGCAATACTCTGAAAAATCATTATCCCAATACTTTTGCATGGTTCATTACATCTGATTTATCGGCCAAAAAATTCGTCGGCCTGAAACCATCCAAAAAAATCAAGGTTTTCAATGGGAAATTGGAATGTGATTTTCTGCGCTATGATATCTATGAAGGCAGTAAAAAATCCAAATAATTTTGTTTTTCGTCCCCGTGCTTGGCTAAAAAACCTTTTCCTGAATGGATGAATAAAACGGTCAGTGTTGCCGCGCTCACGACCTTTCGGGAACGAGGTGTATTGCGTGGCAAGTAAAATCTTCTTAAATTTAAAACATGTGAATAATACTTTATCACTACTAACCGACTAAATTTATAATTAAAGGGGGATTCCAGATGGTTTCCCCCTAATTTCATATTTTTGAATTGACTAAAAACCAAAATATGAATAGCAAAAATATAGAAAAGAAATTAGTCG
>Ga0265293_10001267_pt1 | contig 55730 bp, 38 predicted proteins | sample Munlanlewell138R_FD_192505 | JGI IMG/M metagenome (GOLD analysis project Ga0265293, IMG submission 192505) | Leachate microbial communities from a municipal landfill in Southern Ontario, Canada - Leachate well 138R | ecosystem: Engineered > Solid waste > Landfill > Unclassified | place: Canada... | reverse complement strand
TGCCAACCATCAAAGCATATTGGTGCGCGTTGGTGAGAGCAGAGATGTGATTGATGGTGAAAGAAGGATCGGCCCATCCCGACGGACTACAATGTGCCGAGTAATTGGCGTAAGCCACACCATTGCTTACATCCTGGCGGATATTAGCCGAATAGTTCCCACCCGAAGGTTCGGGCTGCAAATAGGTGTGCGACTGAAGGCCATGCGCCGCATTAAAATAATATTGTGTCCCATAATTAATCTGCCCGTTGCCCCACGTAAGCTGATGATAACCATCTGCTCCGGCAACCAACACCACTTCGTCGAGAAAGGAGGGATCGGGAAAAGCATATTGTTCGTATTCGAGGGTTTTGTCGATTTGTGGTTGCAATTGCGCCAATGAGTTGGCCGAGAACCTTCCATAAAAACATTCAGGAAAATAGTCGTTGGTGTATTCACAATAATAAAGATCGGTGACGTGTGAGCCTGTCGAACCACTGAAAGCAGGCACCTGCGCCACGTCGCCAACGATGAGAACGAAGGTTTGTGGATGCACGCCCTGCGGCGGATTGTTGTAGAAATTCTTCAGGTAATTTTTAATAGAAGTGGTGGAGGTTCCTACCGCCGGATTGTTGGTGTAAGCTTCAACAACTTTAAAACCTTTTTTAGTTTTCCATTCAACGAACGGCTGCAATGCCGCCTGAAACATAGGATGCGAAACGATGATATATGTAACTGGAGCGGCACCCGGCAGTGCACGCAAAGCTTCGTCAGGGGCAGGCTTCTGATAATTGATAAGCTGATCGAAAATGGAATTGTAATATGGCGACCAAAGTCGGGATTTCTCCGCCTGAGCGGCTTCGGGGTATCCGCCCATAAAGCGTATCTCGCAATCGAAAGAGGTGATCACCTGCAGCTCGCCACGCACCGGATTATAGCGAAATGGAGAGACTTCGAGCCGTGCCAGATGCGCACCCCGCATCTCCCCCAACTCTTCTATCTGAACGGTTTCAAAACCAAACCACTCATCTGAATTATAAACCGATGCATCCACCACCAAAGGAATATGATCGCGCTCATCGCTCTTGCTCACCGAGGGCTGCGCCGGGAACAGTGGAACCGAAATATCAAAATCACGCAGGCGATAGGTTTGGGTAATAACATTCGTAACAACGATGTCATACGTGGCGCCGACAGGTATTTCCATCAGCCGTTTTATCACAGGCAGCATGGGCGCACCCTCCTGCATCGAATAGTTGTAGCCCGGCGCTACCAGTTGGACAAAACTCTGATTGTCGCCGGCAACTTCCAGGCTGCTCAGCGTAGCCAGCTCATGGTGGAAACTTATGTTGCCGCGCGTGGTGGCAGCAATATCAAATTGGTTGTCGCCCTGTGAGAGTAGCAATGTTTTAGGCTGTGCCAAAACGGAATAAGCACTACAAAGCAATATCAGCCCAACAAACGTAACGGAAAAGTAGAATGACTTCATAGAATATCTGATTTTAAAATGAGGCGGTAAATCTAATAAAAAAAGGCCGCCTCTTCAGGACAGCCTTTTTTTGATTCAATTATTAATAACGTTTTCTATCGTGTAATCACGATTTTTTGGAACTCATGCAGGGTGTTGCCGTCGATTTTCAGGAAATAAACACCTTCGGCAAAACCATTCAGATTGATGTCGGTGGTAAGATGACCATCAACATTCACATCCGACTTCTTATAAATTACTTCGCCAATGGCACTGATGACCTGCAGTTGCACCACGTCGTTGCCGGTAAGCTCAAGTGTAAAAACTCCTTCGCCCGGATTGGGATAAATCGTGGCCTGCACTGATGATTGGCCATCAAATATTCCTACGCAAGTGTTGATGGTGAAAACGAACTCATCGCTCCATTCGCCTTCGCCGCAGTCGTTGCCACCACATACTTTCAGGGTAGCATCGCCTTCATAATCCAGGCTCATGAGAATGGAAATTGAATTGTCCGTAACCGTTACTTCGCCGGCTTCGGCGGGTGTGAGCACCCAGTTGTAGGTGTCGGCGTATTCGATCAGATCTATCGAGAAAGTTTCTTCGTACCCCTGGCAGGTTTGGGTGCTGCCAATTACGTCGCCGGCTTCGTCGGGTTTATCCGCCACAAGTATGTAATCCGTTTTGGTTATGCTGTGGCTGCCCTGCGTTCCGGTCACTGTGAGCGTTACATCGAAGATGCCGCCTTCTGCATACATTACCGTTGGGTTTTCCTCGGCAGAGGTAGCGGGTGTACCGCCTTCAAATTCCCAGCTCCACGACAGCACATTTCCGCTGGAGTTATCTGTAAAGTTAACCTCATTGTCTTCGCACAATTCTACTTCATTGGCATTAAAGTTCGCGGCCATGGGTGCAGCAATGATTACGGTATAGTCTTCAACTTCTCCATAAGATGAGTTATCGCAAGGTGCGGGGGCTGAGCTATAGGTCATCCTTACACGCATCCGGTACTGCCCGCCCTGCTGATTAACGGGAGGCGTAATGTTGCCAGTAAAGGTTTGTCCACCATTATTGGATGTTAAAACAAAAGTTTCGTTGGTGTTATTACCCAATTCTTTATCCATATTCCAGTCGATCCAAACAGTAACTTTGTCGCTCGACCAGGCATTTCCGTTTGTTACAACAATAGCTTCGGCCACGCCAGGCTCGAGGGTTGTGGTGATATCTTTGTAATCGGCTACGCCACCTTGCCAGCCGCTCGAATTGTTTATCTCGCCAAGAGACACATTGGAGATATATTCATCCTGGTTAGAGGTTGATGCATCGCAATAATCAGAAAATGAAATGGGAATCACATCTTCTTGCGAGATATTAAAATCGGCAGTAAATAGAAGATTTAGCTCACCAAAATATCCAGGAACAATTTCAGGAGCGGCAGTTACAGTAAACAAAGCATTGCCGTTTGCATCAGGAGTTAAGTCACCAATTTCCTGTGGTTCGGTGGTAATAACTGTGAGTAAAGGATCGGAGCTGGTGAGGGCTGCCGCAACCGTATAAGCATCGGCAGAACCTGCATTGATAATGTTCACGGTAAATTCAACCGTTTCACCCGGATCGAGGAAACCATTGTTGTTGCCCGAAGCATCATTCACCGAATAGCCATTAAAAGCAAGTGCGGGTGCATGGCCGTTAATTACAAGGGTAGAATTCCAGCCATCAGTGCCGTCGCTGGCCATGACATCAAAAATTACAGCATGCCCATCAGGAATATTTTCGGCAACCTCGAGTGCAAAACCATCTTCAACAGTAACAACTCCATCAGGATCAACATCGCCATAGTTTTCTTCGCTATCGGTAATTGTAACATACTCATCCTGCGTCGAAATAGTAACCACAACGTTTTGTGCTACTTCAATACCAACATTCTTTACTGATAATGAAAGCAAAATTGATTCGGTGTAATCCATCATTCCGTTGCCATTACCACCTGCATTGTCATTAATAACAAAACTATCCTTAACAACATAAGGTCCTTCCTGCGGAATTACCGGAACATTGCCCTGGTAAGGCAGATAGTTATGCAGGGATACCGTGACGTTTACATTGCCAGGCTCAATAACCGGACTGTCAAAAGTAATCACTGCAACTCCCGAAGCATCGGCGTAACCAACAGCATATATCGATTGATCTTCGTTGGAAACACAAACCATTGCATTTTCTACGGAGCCGCCGTTGCCGGAAATATTGACGGTAAATTCACTCATCCCCAGGAAGAGTTGTGTATCGTGCGAAACGGTAAGTGTTCCAATCTGTTTGGTCCAGGGCTCGATGGAGGCATCGCCCAGCCATAGATAGGTGCGCACATTCGATTTGCCAATTTCACCATGTACTCCCAGCACTGTAATGTTGGCGTAGTTGGTGATATAGCCGATGTTGGTAATATTTTCATTAAAAATGGCTTTGTACATTTCCTTGTCATAGTCGTGATTAGGAATGGTGTAAGATGGGATGATGGCGCCATTAACGGCAACGGATGCTGTTGGGTGTTTCATAAATGATTCGCAAAGGCATTCGCCGGAATATCCTACAATATCCATGTTGTCGCAGCAAACATCAAAGAATACAAAGAGCTGGTCCACATTGTTAAGTTGTGAAACATCTGCTTTGGTAAAATGTGAGGGCCCAGAGTTGGTCCACGACCAAAGTTCGGTGGTGCTGCCATGACCCCGGTAGTTGAAGATACCTGTGCCCGAAGCATTTACAAATTCTACAACTTGGGAATTGCTATAGCCTTCACCACCGTAAGCTTTTTCGAAAATAGGTGTCTGCACTCCGTAATTAAAAGCAGCTATCTGGTTGCAGCACAACGTATATTTTCCCGGGTATTCTTCGCGATGTGTTACAAGAATGCTGTTTTCACCCCAGTTGCTCGACATATCGGGCGAAAGATAATGCGTCATGGTTTTTTGGATCTGTGTTTCCAGCTCGTAGAGTTTATTGTTGTCATAAACAAATCGGCCAATGGCCAGGTCGGCATAGTGATCGCTGGGGCCGTCGATGCAGGTGTACCAGCTATCCGAATACGATGGGTCGCCGCCTGGTGCCCACCAATACATCGGCACAATGTTAGGACCGCCACCACTGCCGCCGTTGGGATAAGCATCGCCTACCATCAGCACATATTCCAGCCCGTCGGTTTCGAACAATCCGGTGATGTAAGTTTTAAATTCCTGCGGGGTGTTAAAGCCGGCCTCCAGGGTGCGCACCTCTGTGCGATGACCCATTTGGTTTTTCCAATCTACCAACGGCTGGATGGCATCCAGCGCTTCTTCGTTGGTAATCACCAGATATTTTATACCGGGCGTTTCGCGCAGGCTCATGGTATAACCCAGCGTTTCGAAATTAGGAATCGCCGATTTGTACATGTTGTAAAATTTCGGCGAAAGTTCCATCCGCGGGTTAAACTGCATCGCATTGTCGTTTCCTTCAAACCCTACGGCTACCACCAGATGCGTAATTACCTCAAGGGTTTGTGTGGATGGATTGTAGCTAAAAGGCGTTACGTGCAGGTTGGTAAGTTTTACGTCGCGCCATATTTGGGCAGCGTCCATTTGCACGTTTACAGCCGGAAAAGTACGATTTTGATTATAAAAATTCTGATCCATCACAAACGGATGATCATGGCCACCGGGATTATCGGTGGTAGGTGTTTGGAAAGGATACACATTGTAACCCTCCACAGTTTTGGTTCTCTTTTCGATAATTTTAAAAGAGACTTTCTGGTTGCCGGGAATACCAATTACCTGGCTAAGCATGGGCAACTCGGGCAGGCCAACCTCTTGGGTGGTGGCGCCGGCTGTGAGCGACAACTGATCGAATACCATATCTTCCTCTGCGATCTGCTGGCGGTACATACCCGGAACGGTAATCTCAAGCGTCATCCCGGCGCGGTCGCTTTGCTGAATAGTAATAACAGATTGCGCTGGTTGATCGCTGGTGAAAGCCACCCAGCTTTTCTGAGCGTAGAGTCCTGTAGCTGCAAGCAACAGGAGTGTAAAAAGCATAAATTTCTTAGTCATAATGAGTTTGTTATTTGATGTAAATTTTTCGATAAAAGTATTTAAGGTATTTGGCTCAAAGCCACTAAAATTAATAATTAACTTTTCTTTAACAAAAAACAGCACCTGTTGCAAGTGATTTTAAACATCAGGTGCTGTTATTAATATTAATACTGTACTTTCTATTTTATGATCTTGGTCATCCGTACCACCTCGTTGGCGGTAAGTTTTACAAAATAAATTCCCCTTTGCAACTGTCTGCCATTGACGTGGAATGTTTCAGCGCTTCCGGTGGCACGGCTATTTTGTGAAACCATGATCACTTCCTGGCCAAGTGCATTGGTGATGGCCAATGAGTATCGGGTTCCCTGTTGCAAATCTACGGTAATGTTCAGCTCTTCGCCGAAAGGGTTAGGAGCAATCGTGAGCCGGTCAGCGTCGCCAGGCTCGCCAATGCCGCTCACCACCACATGAATGCTGTTGGAGGGATCAGAAACACATCCTTGCTGGCTTGTCACCACCACGTGGTACACATCTTCCCAGGTGCAGGTGTACGACTGGCCGGTAGCTCCGGCGATGGCGCCCTGACTGTCGTACCATTGGTTGCCTTCGGGAGCGTCGGAGTAAAGTGTTTCTCCCTGGAGGTTGATAAAGGGTGTATCAGGAACTTCATGTACCGTAATGGTTATTTGTTCGCTTATGGTTGTTATTCCGTCGCTTACTTCAACAGTGTAAACAGTAGTTTCGGTTGGTGAAGCAATGGGATTGGCAATGGTTGGGTCATTCAATCCTGTGGGAGGTGTCCAGAGGTAGGTATAAAATCCTGAACCCCCACCGGCAGAGGCCATCATCTGGGATGCTTCGCCCTCGCAAATTTCATCGGGACTGCAGGTTACATTTACGGCAAGCACCCCGCCTGACACAATGATGGTATAATCTTCAACTTCGCCATAGGAAGCATTATCACAAGGTTGGGGATCGGAGCTGTAGGTCATCCGCACCCGCATGCGGTAACTTCCGGCCATTTGAACAGCAGGAACCTGAATGTCGCCAACAAAAGTTTGGCCGCTGCCACCCACGTTTTGGAGCACAAAAATCTCGTTGGCCTGATCGCCAAGTTCTTTGTTCAAATTCCAGTCGACCCACACGGTTACTTTATCGCTCGACCAGGCGTTTCCGTTGGTAACAGTAATTTGTTCGGAGGCACCGGGTTCGATTACTGTGCTTTGATCGGTATAATTAGCAACACCGCCCTGCCAACTGCTTGAATTATTAATATCACCCATACTCACATTGGAAATGTATTCGTCCTGGTAGCTGGAGGTAGCCTCGCAGTAATCGGTAAAGGAAACTGAAATATCAGCGGAAGCGGTAATGCCGTGCATGGCTTCCATATTAAAACTAAGTATTGAAACGTGACCCGCCGGTATATCATTATCAACAGTTACCGAAAAAGTTGCCATGGCTCCCTCGCCCGGATTCATATCGCCCAAGTTCTGAGCCGATGTTGTGTTGATAGTAAAATAAGCATCGGAGGTGGAGAGCATCGACGAAACATCAAAAGCCTGGGCATGGCCATTGTTAATTCCGGTAATGATCATATCGGCAGTTTCGCCGGGATCGAGCATACCGTTGTTATTTCCACTGGCATCGTTTACGACAAATCCGGCCATAGCCAAAGCCGGCGCATTTACAATAACAGAAAACCCCGAATTCCAGGTCTCCTGTCCTGCAGCTTCCAGATTGAAAAGTACAGCGTGCTGATCGGGAATATTACCTGCAATATCAAAAGCAAAGGCGTTTTCCATATTTACCGAAGCACCTCCGGCAATGTCGCCGTATTCTTCGGTATTGTCGGTAATAGTAACGTAGGCATCAGCCGAAGCCAGTGTGGCTGTAACATTATCAGCTTGCACAGTGCCCACATTTTGAAGCGCTGTCGAGAGCATAATCGATTCGGTATAATCGGCCTGGCCGTTGTTGTTGCCGCTGGCATCGTTGATTACTGAAGAAGAATAAACCACATAAGCGCCATTGTTGGGAATCACCATCACAGGATATTCGTGCAGCAGGCAGTTGTATCCGGCTACATAAATCATGGCTTCGCCCAGTTCGGTGATGGGTTCATCAAAAACTATTTCGGCAGTACCGGCAGCATTGGTTTGCGCAATGCCATACACCTGATCATCTTTTATGAAAGTGCAATTAAGTCCTTCGGTGTTGCCATTCCCCGTAAGGGTAATACTAATGGAGGGAACACCAATGGGCAGTGCTTCCTGGTAAGAGGCAGAAATTTCGATCGGTTCAGCAGACCAAAAACTTACGGCTGCGTCGCCCAGCAGGTTGCAGTCGTAGAAATTCCAGCGCAAGGCGCCTTCTTCGTGCTGTCCGGGTGCCGTCACCCAGGGCGCCGTTTCGATACGCGCCATGGTGTAGGCCACGCCCAGCCGGCTCTCCTTTTTGTCGTAAAAAGCATCCACCAGTTCGCGGTTGAGGTGAGCCGCAGGTCCTTCGGTTTGTCCTTCGTTAAACCAGCCGTAGCGCGAATTCATATACACGGCCACGGCCAGGTTTTCGATGGTGATCATCTTTTCGCCGATACAATCGCTGTCGTCGAAGGCGCCACAAATACAGCCATGTGAGAAAATAAGGGAATAGTTGTGCGTGGTTCCGTCGAGTGGCGCAAAATTGTTGTTAGTGATGTCGCTGTTGTAAAATTTCATCGCGTAGTTGCTGTTGGCATGACCTACATGATGAATGAAAGAGGAACCCTGGTTCATTTTATTTTTTAAAGTAGTAGCCGACCAGGAGCCATCGCTCTCATAAAGTTTCTGGATGTCCTGATCTTCCGGAATGCCGTTGGTGGTATAGCCGTTGTCGTCGTGGTAGCCGATGAGCAATTCGAGATAATCGGAACCCCAGGTTTCCGGATTATCATACAACCATTCGCCAACCAGAAGTGGCTTTTCAAGCTCACCCAACACAGGGTTTTGTTGGTACTGAATGGTTTTGTTCATCAAAGCGTTGAACTCCGTTTGGTTGGAAATCGAAAAGCGTCCGATGCCGATTTCCGGCAGCAGGTCGTCTTCGCCAATTTCGCCCCATTTGTTGTTGCCGTTGTCGTTCCAGGTGCCATCCAATGCAGCGTAATAGAGGTCGGCGGGTATATCGCTGTCTTCATAAACCGTCGATGACTGCACTTTGCAATAAAATCCGCGGTAAGGCACATGCTCCACGTCGCCGCCTAGGGTCACCTGTTCGATGCCATGTTGCTGGTATTCCTGAATGATGTAATTTCTGATCTTTTCCTGGTTGTCCACGCCGGTCATTTGCGCATAAATATCGGTGGTAACGGCTACTTGCGCTTTGATGCCACGGGGCTTGTAAAATTCTGCCAACTCTCCGAAACCCGGGGCAAACTGCGACGAGGTGATAATGAGCATTTGGTAATCGTCGCTGCGGCTATCGGTAGCCGGATATGTGGCAATGGCTTCCTGATTTTGAACCAGTGCTTTCAGCCGCGACTCTATTTGTGAAGATGTCCGGAGATTTTGCATCGCTGCCACCGATTGCTCGCTGGCAGTAGCACCGATTTGAACTGTAATATTTTTGTAGTAAGAAATTTGTCCCGTTTCCGGAATGTACTCTACCGGCGTAAAAGAGCACATCGCCACCGCATAGCCATTCATGTATTGGGTGGTAATGTGGCCGTGCAGCGTGGCGGGATAAGCAGCATCGGATTGGTACACCTGGCTGTTGATAACAAATGTCCCGGAGGCGCCTTCCGACAACGGACGGGAATGCTGCATGGGATAGATCGTGAAAGAGTCATCAAAGGTAACCTTTTCGCCCGTGAGCAACACAATATCTTTGGCAGCCGTTCCCGGCGGCAGCAGCAGCGACACCGAATGGTAGGGCAACATTGGCTCGCCGGCAATACCGGCAGGCATGGTGTTTTCGAAACTGATGGTGGTGTAGCCATCAACAGTTGTAATCAGTGGTTGATCGAAATGGTAGGTTTTTTCGAGTACCTGTGCCTGCATCGCGCCAAGCGAAACCAACACAAGAACAATCGAGAATAGAAATTTTTTCATAATAATAGTAATGAAAGTTTGATTAAAAAATATGGAAAAGGATCGGAAGTGCCTCTGCCCTGCCGATCCTCTTCCTAAAAAGTTTCACAAAGATAATTATTTACGAATGACAAGCTTGGTGGTGTAAATTTGGTTTGGGCTTTTGAGCGTCATCAGATAAAAACCCTCCTGCAGCCATTGTGCATCTATGGCATTGGCGCCTTGCTGCACAGTACCTTCATACAATGTTTTACCTGAAAGATCGGTGATGGTCATTTGTGCGTCGCCTGCTGTTTCGATGGTAAAATATCCGTTGTTAGGATTAGGTGTCAATAAGGGATCGCTGGTTTTGGGTTCGCTTACGCCAATACATTGGTCTACCAAAATGGTAAGCGTTTCCGAAAGTTCACCAAAGCCGCAGTCGTTGTAGCCCTGCACGGCCAGGGTTACCTCGCCGTAATAATTTTCAGTCCAGGTAATTTCTGCTTCGTAACCATTAGTGGAGACTAATGTCCCTGCCTCTTCGGGCAACAAAATCCATTGGTACGTGTCGGTTGCGGCCAGTGAATCGATGGAATAGGTTTCTACCCAGTAGTTACACACCATGTCGAGACCATTGATGGCTCCCGGTGTTTCGGGCAAAGGAAATACGGTGAGTTGCAGCGAATCGGTGAGGGATTGATCATTGCCATACACCGTGAGCCAAAGCGTCACAATGCCCTCTTCGGCATCCTGATCGCCGGGCATGTAGGCAGTTTCGAGCAGTGAAGAATCAGCAAAAGTTCCGTCGCCGGAAGTACTCCAAAGTGCGGTTTCATAATTCAAAGCAATGGCAGAAATTGTAAACTCTTGCTGAGCACAGGTCTCGCCATCTACGCCGGCATACACGCTCATGGTGGCGTCGGTGTTGGCGGGCAGCTCAATGTAGTCGACCCAGGCGCAGTCGCTGCCACTGGATACATAAATATCCTTGATGTACTGCCAGCGGAAAGTATGTTCTCCGGCAGTCACCGGAAAGGCAACGCGGCTCCAGGCTACTTCGCCCGACCATTCGCCAACCTTAGTGTTGTCGATATAAAATCTTAGCCAGTCGTAATTATTTTCACTCGATACTTTGCGGTAAAAAGATATCGTATCGTTGCTGGCAACCTCATACACAAGCTTCATCTCCGTTTGAGCGCTGTTGCCAATGGCTCCTGATTTGGCTGCATAGTCGCCCTCATAAACTTCGCTGCCAACGATTGTCCAGTTGGAGCTTCCGACAAATTGCCATGGGAATTTACTGAAATCACCCGTTTCAAAATCTTCAACTATCAAACCTACTTTGGGTGTAAAAAGCTGTGTCAGCTCATAATATCCCGAAGTAACCTCTAAAGCAAGGTCAATCATTGTTCCGATAGGTGCAACCGGCGAAACCGTGATATTGAAAACAGCATCGGTGCTTTCGCCGGCCTCCAGCGTTTCCAGATCAAACTCCACGCTATTGATGGTAATCCATGGACTTGCAGTGGAAAGCCAGGCCATACTCTCCTCGGCTTCGATCTGGCCAAGATTTGAAACAGGAATGATCAAATCGGCTACTTCACCGGGATCGAGGTTGCCGTTGTTGTTGCCGGCAAAATCGTTGATAGTCATCCCGCCAGCCGATAAAAGCACGCCATGCGCGGTGATCACAAATTTGCTTTGCCACGATTCGTCATCGGAGTATGCCGTAACATTGATGGTAATTTGTTCGCCACCTGGGATATTATTAGCAACTTCAAATGCGTAAGCATCTGCTATTTCGATGATGTCTTCGAGGGCGAAATCACCAAAATATTCAATAGAATCGGTAAGTGTAATGTAAGGATTTTGGGTAGTAATAGCCACCGTTACATTGCTGGCAGGCGCATCACTGAAGTTGGCCATAGCCAGGGTGAGCAATACAGCTTCTCCCGGTTCAGGGATGCCATTGTTGTTGCCGGCGGCATCGTTGATGGAATGAGCGTAGTAGCTCGGCCCTGGCAACGGAACGCCATTAACGGCAGCCAGCGCGTCGATACGTCCGGAGCCGGTGTTGTTGTTTTTGCCGGGTGTCATCACCTGAGCTGTCTCTTCCGAAATCTGCGAAATCTGTTCGGGACTGAGTAGATTATTTTTCTGCAGCATCAGCGCTATCATGCCGGCATTGGCCGGAGTAGCCATGGAGGTTCCGCTCCATCCGTCTTCGTAGCCGGTATTGCTATTATAAGCCAACGATTTTATGTTGGAGCCGGGAGCACAAAGATCAGGACGTATCAGACCAATTTCGGGTTGGTAAGGATAATCGTTAAAAGGTGCTATGCTGCTCCAGTCCACCGGACCACGTCCGGAAAAACCCGATAGCTGGTTGCTGCTGGTAGTAGCTCCCACGCAGATAATTCCCGAAACGCCGCCGGTAAGTGTTTGGTCGGGGTGAAGCCAGGGCGGGGGCAAATCGCCGGGAGTACGTACGTTGTCAGGAATGGGATAGCTATATTGTTGGTCGCCTTCGTTGCCGGCTGCCACCGATGCCACTATACCTGCTGCCAGCGAGTTGTCGAAAGATTCGCGCCATACACGGCGGTTGGGACCCCAGTCGTGGAGCCATCCCAGCGAAAGACTCATCACATGAGCGCCTTGCTCTACGCTGAATTGTATTGCCGACCATACACCACTTTCGTTGCCACTGCCACCGGCATCGAGCACCTTCAGACACATGATGGTAGCTGCGGGGGCTACGCCGGTTTGTGAGCCTGAAGCCCCGTTGCCGGCTACCGTTCCTGCGCAATGCGTACCGTGCCCGTTGTCGTCCTTCGGATCGTTGTCGTTATTTACAAAATCATATCCATGTTTAGGATATTCGTCACTTTGCCATACATTACCCTGCAAGTCGAGGTGGTCGTAATTAACACCTGTATCTATTACAGATACAATGATGCCATCGCCGTTGAAGCCCAGCGCCCATACATCATCAGCGTTTATTTTGAGCACATTCCATGTAATTTCGCGGCTGCCGGGAACGCCTTCTACGGCCACAGCATTCTTGCGTTCCGCCGGGTCGAGGAGCAGGCGCACTTCGTCGTAGTCGATAGATTCGATATCGTGGCGATCGGCAAGTTGTGCGATGGCTGCAGGAGTAGCATAACAGTTGATCACGTTGGCAATCCAATAGGTAGTAACCTTGTTCACCTGCTGGCTGCGCTGCTGCTGGTTGAGCTGCGCCACCACCCCGCGCTGCGAGAGGTTCGAGAAATCTTTTAGCGCGGCTACCACATACTGGCGACGTGCCTCGCCACGCAAGGTCTGCGCATGACGGAGCAACTGCTGCGAATCGTATCTTTCTTTTAGTGTAATGTTGATGCGCACCATATCATCAGCAGAAACCTGCTCAAGATGCGTGGCAAGTTGAGTTGTCAGGAGGCTCTGACCTGTGAGAGTAGTCAGCGTGCCTGCCAGTAGAAGCAAAAGAATAACCGTAGTAAGTCTTTTCATTTGGTAAGTTTTAGTTGTAGTAAAAAATATAAATCTGTTTTTAAAATTTCTAAAAAAAATTATTTTGTTTTAAGGAATAAGAAGTAAATAACATCTGAAGCCAAACTTTGTTGAATCAGCAGCTTAGCATAACGGTGGTCATCGACTATAAAAGGTATCGCCAGTGCCATAGGTTCAATTTTGGAATTTCCGTTGGATAATTTTAATCAATTTATTAATGACTTCCGCCTCCGCAACAGCATACTTTTGTTTCACTTCATCTATCACCAGCAAGGCATCATCCATACGTTTCTGGCGGTTGAGCCGGTCGATGGTTTGTTGATAAACTTCCACATCGCCTTTAAAGATTTCGTTGATAAATAAAAATTTATCGTTTACGCCAATTGCCGTCCGGATGTCGGGGATGGCGTGGCTGCCGATGTGCGCCGCCAGGGTAGTATCGTCGCTTTTTTGGTAAACATCGGCAAACGTTTTGGCAGGAACAAACTGATCGCCTGTCGATTTCGGTGCCTTTCGGCTGGTAACTGAAGACGGCGGAGCTGATGATTCAGAAACATTTTCTTTTTTGATGGCAGAGGCAGCTGGTTCTAAAAAAGGTTTTTCGGTTTCTTCCTCATAAGCCACCGGATTTTGTAAATCATCTTCTTGTTTTTCGGGCTTATCCTTTTTTTCTCCTTTTACAAAATGCTCATCCTGGTTTGTTATCGAAAATGGGACATCCTTGATTTTCTCCTCACGGGTTGTTGGTTTTTGGTTTGACAGATGAGTGCCCGGCTGAGCTACTTCAAGTTCGTCAATCAGATCGTAAAGCAAGCGCAGGTCGTCGAAGAGGATGTCGCGATCCAGGCGGGCAATCTCCGGCTGGTGGCGGTTGGCACGCGTCCAGTCCTTTGCAAGTTTCTGTATCTGTTGCGTAATTTGATCGTTAAGCGTCATAAAAAGTAATCGAAAATAAAGTAGTTCTACAAGCAAATTGTGCCAGGCGGAAGCATCAGAATCTTAATATCGTTTGCAAAAAAAGCAAAATTATTGACCCGTCTGCTTTATCTTTGTCAAAACTCATCCCGGAATGTTAAACGGTTAAAGAACAGAAAGCGTATTTTCGCGGCACAAATCCCGATACATTGTAAGCTGTTTTTTTTTAATAAAAATGTGATTATTAATAAAAACACCTAATCGAACAAAGGAATATGTTTTTAGAAACCAAGGCCGACCGCACCGCCCGCGGCGGCTGGATAGAAGTAATTTGCGGCTCGATGTTTTCGGGCAAAACCGAGGAGCTGATCCGAAGGCTCAAGCGTGCCCGCATCTCAAAGCAAAAAGTAGAGATTTTTAAACCTGCTGTCGACATTCGCTACAATGCTTCGGATGTGGTGTCGCACGATGCGTCAACCATCCCATCCACACCTGTGGAATCGTCGTCGCAAATATTGTTGCTGGCCGGCGAGGTGGACGTGGTGGCTGTGGACGAAGCACAGTTTTTCGACGAAGGACTGCCGGCAGTGTGCAACCAACTTGCCAATGCCGGCATGCGCGTAATTGTGGCCGGCCTCGACATGGACTACACCGGCAAACCTTTTGGCCCCATGCCCGCGCTGATAGCAACCGCCGAATACGTGACCAAGGTGCACGCCATCTGCATGAAATGCGGCAACCTGGCGCAATACTCACACCGCATCGCCGGTGGCGAAAAGTTGGTGGAGCTGGGCGAAACCGACCGCTACGAGCCGCTGTGCCGCCGCTGCTTCTTCGAAGAAAGAAAGAAAAAAGGGTAGGGTAATGGATCCAACCACACTAACCATAAATTTACCGCTCAAATTTGAGCAGGTAGTTGCTATCATAAACCAATTGCCATACGCTGAAAAGTTAAAAGTTAGCGAGCTTTTACGTAAAGAGACAAAGCAAACAGCGGAAGATGATTCAGTTCACACCCATTTTGCAAGTGAAAATGTTTTAGCCAAAGAATGGCTTTTACCGGAAGAAGAGGAAGCATGGAAAGATTTGTAAAAGGTGATGTAGCGGTAGTGCCGTTTCCATTTTCTGATTTATCCTCTTCAAAAAAAAGACCGGCAATCGTGTTGGCAAACCTGAAAGGCGAAGATGTTATCCTCTGCCAGATTACAAGCCAATTTGTTAAACATAACTACGCTGTTCCACTTGATAGCTCTGATTTTAGATATGGTACGCTTCACAAATCTGGTAATGTGCGACCGAACAGAATATTCACTGCAGAAAAAAGCATCATTATTCGCAAAATCGGCACCATCAAACCTGAAGTTTTCAAGAAAATTACCAATACCATTTGTGACTTAATAAAACTTTAATAAAGTCGTGTTTTTAAAGTTTCTGAACTTTTTGATCGAGAAACAACAAAAGTTAATTCCAAAACAAAATCTTAAAATAAAACCCTCTGATACCATTATTGCTTCAAATGCCAGGTCTGGGCACGCACGTTAAAGGAAGGATACATTCACCACCATTTTAGGCCTGTTTCCAATCTGAAAATATTTTCCGTTCTTTGCGCAAATTTTTTTAATAGCTAATAATGATGAAAAACACTTTCTTTCTTTTCATTGCGGCAGCCCTTATCCTGGGCGCCTGCAACCAGCCTTCGGGCACCGACAGCAAACAAACCCAATCCACTTCGGAAGAAACCACGCAAACCATCCAAACAAACGATACTATGGACACACCTGAGCAAACGCCGGCTGAAACTCCTGCCGGACAAAAAGTAAAACTAAGCACCAAATTTGGCGACATGACGCTGCTGCTTTACGACGAAACACCCCAACACCGCGACAACTTCCTGAAGCTGGTGCGCGAAGGCTACTACAACGGCACGCTGTTTCATCGCGTCATCCGCGACTTTATGATACAGGGCGGCGACCCCGACAGCAAAGGCGCAGCGCCTGGCCAACGACTGGGAAGCGGCGGCCCCGGCTATACCGTCCCCGCAGAATTTAACCCTGCTCTTATACACAAAAAAGGCGCACTCTCAGCAGCACGGCAAGGCGACCAGATGAACCCCCAACGCCGCTCGTCAGGTTCACAGTTTTATATTGTGCAGGGACGCAAAACCACTGCCGCCGAACTGAATAACGTCGCCCAGCAAACAGGAGCCTTTTACACACCCGAACAAATTGAAATCTACCAAAACATTGGCGGAACACCCTTCCTCGACACACAATACACCGTGTTTGGCGAAGTGATCAGCGGACTGGAGGTGATAGATAAAATTGCTGCCGTTCCCACCGCCCCCGGCGACCGACCGCTGGAAGATGTTTCGATGACAATGACAATTATCCAGAAATAGACAGTTGTTGTTTTAATATCAAAAATCCCAAATAACAAATAAATCCCAAAATCCAAATCTCAAAATTTCTTCACCGCTTTGATCATTGGATTTTAATTGGGATTTGTTCTGTTGTAATTTGGAATTTGATGGTTCAGACACCATTTTGTTATACTATTTAAATTTATAAAATAATCAGTAACAGCCTTCATCACATGAAAAAAACAGCAATCCTTTTCACTCTGTTAGCCGCATTTGCACTTCAGGGAATGTCGCAACAGGCCAACAACATGACGAAATTTGTAATCCATACCGACTACGGCGACATCCACGGGGTGCTTTACAACGATACGCCACAGCACCGCGACAATTTTATAAAACTTGTAAACGAAGGTTGGTACAACGGCTCCATCTTTCATCGGGTTATCAAAGACTTTATGATTCAGGGCGGACAAAACGCCGACGGTCGTCAGGATCCGGGCTATACTGTTCCCGCAGAATTTCGCGCCAACCATTTTCATAAAAAAGGCGCCCTTGCCGCCGCCCGCATGCCCGATCAAATGAATCCTGAAAAAGCTTCCTCAGGTTCACAGTTTTACATTGTGCAGGGCCGCGTTTTCGACGAGGCCATGCTCACCAACATGGCGCAAGGTGGCAAATCGTTTACCGACGAACAGCGTCAGATTTACTCGACAATAGGTGGCACACCGCACCTCGACGGCGACTATACTGTGTTTGGAGAGATAACCGACGGCCTGGATGTAGTAGATAAAATTGCTGCGGTAGAAACCGTCCGCGGCGACCGCCCCGTTAATGAAGTGAAAATGACTATCGGGATAGAGAAATAAGCCCTCCGGCTTTAGAGAATTTGCAATCGCAACAACACCATGAAAGATAAAATTGACAGGCTGCTGCAGGAGATCGATGCCGCCACGCCGCAAGACGCCGGCCAACTCGATGCTTTCCGCATAACCTACATCAGCAAAAAAGGGAAGATCCCGGCGCTGTTTGAGGGCTTCAAAAGCGTGCCCCCCGAAGAGCGCAAAGAGATGGGACAACGCCTCAACGAACTAAAAAATCGCGCACAGGAAAAATTTAACCAGCTCAAAGAATCGCTGGACCAACAGTCGGCAGGTGCAGCAACGGCAACAACTGCCGACCTCACCCGCCCCGCCGATTTCCGGTTTACCGGCAGCCGCCATCCGTTGTCGATCGTTCGCCGGCGCATCCTCGATATTTTCAACAGATTAGGCTACACGGTGGCCGAAGGACCAGAGATAGAGGACGACTGGCACAACTTCTCGGCGCTCAACTTCCCCGAAGAACATCCGGCACGCGACATGCAGGACACCTTTTTCATCAGCGGCAGCCAGGTGCCAGGCGCCGAAAAAGTGGCACTCCGCACACACACCTCATCGGTGCAGGTGCGCATCATGGAAAGCAACAAGCCGCCTATCCGCGTGATGGCACCCGGACGCGTGTTTCGCAACGAGGCTATCTCCGCACGCGCACATTGCATCTTTCATCAGGTGGAGGGTTTATACATCGACCGTAATGTTTCTTTTGCCGACCTCAAGCAAACGTTGTATCACTTTGCCCGCGAACTGTTTGGCGAAGAAACACGCGTGCGCTTCCGGCCTTCTTATTTTCCGTTTACAGAGCCTTCGGCTGAGATGGACATCTCGTGTAAGATATGCGGCGGGAGTGGCTGCAAGATTTGTAAATATTCGGGATGGGTAGAAATATTGGGCTGCGGAATGGTGGATCCCAACGTACTCGAAAGCTGCGACATCAGCAGCAGCGAATATACAGGCTTTGCCTTTGGCATGGGCGTCGAGCGCATCACCATGCTTAGCTACCAAATTGATGACCTGCGCCTCTTCTTCGAAAACGATGTGCGCTTTCTGCAGCAGTTTCAGGGAGCATTCTAAAAGCTCAAATAGCAAATTCCAAATAAGCTCCAAATGGCAAATTCCAAACGCGCGTAACAGTTTGGCTTTTGGAGTTTTGGCTATTGAGATTTATTTGTGATTGTTTACACCGACTACCGGCGGTTGTTTTATTGCTTTTGTTTACACCGGCTACCGACGGTTGGAATTTCATAGAATGGCCGAAAGCTCTTGCGGTTTTTATCACTTCACTCTTACCTCCGGTACCGACATATGTGTTTGCACCAGCAACCATTTTCCATCTTTTTTTACCAGCACGCCGGTATAGCGTAGCCCCTCATAGCTGTTGGCTTTGCCGTCGCGGATAAAATTGTAGTTGATAATTTCCGAAAACCAGGCGGTGTTTCCCGTGTCGTTGATCTCGATGATCTGGTCGTGGTCCGAAATATAGGTGTTGCTGAAGCTGCTGAATTGCTTTTCTACCGCCGCTTTTATTTGTTCCCAGCCCACCAGCTTCTCATCCGACTCGGTGCCAAAACTCACAATGCGTTCCGATGGGCACCAGATGTCGCCAATCATACCGATATCCTGGTTTTCGTTGGCAAGTGCATACTTTTGCAACACCAGTCTGATGGCATCTTTTTCCTTTTCTACATTTACCTTTTCCTTTTCAGGCTGCTGGCATCCGCCGGCCATCAGCATAATGATCGCTATTAGTAAAAATCCGTTTTTCATAAAACCTCCATTTATTTTTAAATTGATAAAACCATTTTTTGATCTGGTAAAGATAGGATAAAAATAAAGCACAGATGGTAAAGGCTAAATCCTAAGGTTCAAATTCCGGATTTCAAATTCAAATCGACATGCGTAACTTCCTGTTTATAGCTGCCATTGAGAAGCTCCTGGAAAAAGTTGTTTTATTAAGTTTCGCAGCATAAATATGTTTTTACTACGTTCAGCTTTTCGTTGTTGTACACCACAAAACTGATTTCTACATCCACTGTTCCGGGATAAAATCTCACCTCTCATTTCTCACCTCTCATTTCTCACCTCTCATTTCTCACCACTAATCTCTTCCAGATATCCTTCAGCAAAAGTGTAGCTTCTGCTTCCGGTGCAAATTCGGTTATCGTCTGCCCAACAATCATAGCGTCCGTAAATATCCTATCGAAAGGAATTTTCCCGATCACTTCGATAGATTGCGCATTCAATTCTTCTTCCAGTTTACGGCTTAGCTCGGGATTCAAATCCCATTTGTTGATGATGGCCCTGGTAGGAATGCCAAACTTCTGTGTAAGCTCTCCCAGCCGCAGTGCGTCGTGCAGCCCTGATACAGAAGGCTCTGCCACAAGAAGCACTTTGTGAACCCCCGACAGCGAGGCAATCACCGGGCATCCTATCCCCGGCGGGCCATCGTTGATGATTTGGCGGATATTGTTTTCTTTAGCAATCTCGCGGGCTTTGTCGCGGATGGTTGCCACCAGCTTCCCGGAGTTCTCTTCGCCCGGCGTCATGTGGGCGTGCACCAGCGTTCCAAAGCGCGTAGAAGAAATGTACCAGAAGTTGTTAAGCGAATCTTCGATGTGGATGGCCTTTTCAGGGCAAAGTCGGCTGCAAAGCCGGCAACCTTCGCAAAGCATCGGGTCGATATAGAAAGTGTTGTCACCGTTTTGCAATACAGCATCAAAACGGCACACTTCGGCACACAAGCCGCAGCCGGAGCAGAGTGCCGGATCGATGATGGCCTTGCTCCCGCTCACAAACGGATGTGTAGATTGGATGTCGGGTTTTAATAAAAGGTGCAGATCAGCAGCATCTACATCGCAATCGCAAAAAACAGCTTCTTCTGCCAGGGAGGCAAATGCCGCGGTAACAGAGGTTTTCCCGGTGCCACCTTTGCCGCTCAAAATGGTTATCTCTTCTGGTTTCATACAGTTGTGGTTTCAAATATTTTACCGGCCATTTCGCTATAATGCCTCTTGTAGCCTTCTATAGATTCTATCAGCAGCCGGCTTCCGGAATACTGCCGCGCAATCTCGCGATCGAATGGGATGGTTACAAACACCGGAAGCGCCTCTTCCGAAAGGTATTGCTGCATCTCACCAAATCCTTTGTCGGATTTATTGATGACAACAGCAAAATCTTTATCCATCGACCGTACTAACTCCACGGCAAGTTTCAGATCGTGCAGTCCAAAGGGCGTTGGCTCGGTAACGAGCAGCACAAAATCAGCACCCGCCAGAGTTGCCACCACCGAACAGGAAGTTCCGGGAGGTGCATCATAGATGATAGTGCCTAGTGATGTTTTTGCTTTGCCGGTAAGCTGGCGAATGAGTGGCGTTTGTGTTGCCAGCCCAACATTTAGCCGGCCTTCGAGTAGTTGCAAATCGTTGCCCAGACGAAAAGTGTTGATGGTTCCGATGTGCAAGTCTTTTTCGGTGATGGCTCCATCGCGGCAAGCATAGAGACAGGCGCCACACGAATGGCAAAGCTCCGGCGAGACCTCGGCATGCCTCAGGGGCGGAATAACCGTGATGGCGTTGAAGGCGCAATAATCCACACAAGCGCGGCAAAAAGTGCATTTCTGAGTGTCGATTTCTGGCACCGGAAGCAGCACCGGAACCGTGGCTGTAAGTTGTGCATCAGCAAAAAACAATGCGTCGTTGGGTTCCTCCACATCACAATCTACCAGCAAAACTTGCTGCTGACGGTCGTGCGCAAGATAATGCGCCAAATTCACGGCGACAGTTGTTTTTCCTGTCCCTCCTTTTCCACTGGCTATAGCAATTTTAAAATTTTTGGAGTTCATGTGCCCTCTTTTATAAATGGTCGATTTTTATGGTGATTTATTTAGAAAAAATTTGTTATCAAAAAAATGCTGCACATTTCAAAATAAAAACATGCAGCATATAGCGACACAGGCAAATGACTACCTGTTTTCGCGACCTAATCCGCGACCTTGCCCACGGCCAAACACGCGGCCTAATCCACGGCCTAAACCGCGGCCTAATCCGCGACCACGTCCCTGCCCCCGTCCGGTTTCTTCGCTGTTAAAGCGTCGGCGCGGGGTGTTTTCAGTAACGTCATTGCCGGCAGGCTGCTGCTTTCTGCAGCGTCCCAAACCACGTCCTGTGGTGGGGCCTTGGCCTTCGGGTCCCGTTCTGTCGAATCCTGGCATAATTCCCTCCTTTCTTCTATTTTAATGTTTCAATAATTTGCTGAATAGTTTTCTGATCATCTGAAAACTTCACCAACTGCACCTGGTATTTGTCGAGTATCGCTTTGGCCTTGGGGCCAAAATCGCCCGATATGATGCGCTGGACGCCGAGCATCAACATTTTTTCGGCAACCTTTTGTCCGGCACCACCTTGTGCAGTGGCAAATTCATTTTTCAAAAATGACGTCGTACCACTTTCCTGGTCATAGACGCAAAAATAAGCGCACCGCCCAAATCTCGAATCCATCGTCGATTGCAGCGTGTCGCCACTTGAAGTTATTACTGTTTTCATTGCTGACATACTCGTTTGTTTTTGTTGATAATTTTAAATTTTCTATTTGGGTTCGTTAATAAAAATAATCTCTTCGGTGTGACACATCGGACAGGTTTTATCGTCGATCTGCCTGGGCATCGTGAAAAGAGCATGGCAGCTTTTGCACGAAAACCAGTTTTTGTCGAAGCTGGCGTTGCCATACACCGACTTAATGGTTTTCACCTCCACCAGAGCGTGTGCAATTTTCCGGCGTGCACTTTCGTAAATGCGGGCAAAGGTGGGCCGCGATATCCCCATCAGCATACAAGCCTCACGGTGCAGCATGCCGTCGTAGTCGGCCAGCTTTATGGCTTCGTACTCTTCGTAAAGCAGCTCCACCTCGCCCTGACTATCGACAGAGGTGCCGTAAGGCCTGTAACCTTTGAACGCCGGGGGTGCTACAACTTTTCGCGGATGATGACGACGTGACATACAATAATTTTTGCTGCAAAGATAATGAGAATATTCTCATAATATTGTTTTTTATTAAAAATATTATCAAACAGGCTGGGTGGGTGGTCTTCGAAGTATGTCCATAATGAATAATTGATTTGTCATTTGTCTCCCCCGCCCCTCGCTGGGATTGCCTGCGGCAATCCCAGCGAGGGGAGGGGTGTTGACAACCATTCATTCAAACCCAGGCATAAATGCCTGGGCTACGGATTCATAAATGCCTGGGATAAATGCCTGGAATAAATGCCTGGGCTACGGAAACATAAATGCCTGGGATAAATGCCTGGGCTATGGATTCCTCAATAATTCTCACTTTAAAAACAGATACTATTCAGTGTTACAAAAGAAAACAACCTGTGCTGTAAATCGAAATCCGGGGGGGGTTATGCGAACACTATTTAGAATCAAAATAAATTTGATGTTTTTAAAAAATATTTTTAAAAACGTTCCTTCAGGATATCATGGCGCTCGTTCATTCAACTATACCGTTCACACAACGAAACGCAATATTGCGTTGAAGTACATGTGTTTAGGAGCAATTTGCCATTTGGAAAATGCACATTGCTGTATTATCTTCGCTGCTGAATTTGTTTTTCGATTGTTCGATTCGTTCTTTTTGTACTGCGTCCAAAGTGGCTGTTTGTCTAACCCGGAAAATTATCAGGCAGAAATATCCGTTTTATCGTCCCTCAATCCGTTTCATCCCTCCTCCGAAAAACAGTTTACCCAGGGTGCAAATATTGAAGCCTCCGCCTCACTCTGGGCGGAGACTTCAATTTGATTTCCCCTATTATGAAAACCTTCTGGCGCCCCCCGGAAGGTTTTTTTTGTGCATTATAATAAGGTGTCGGAAAAACTGGCCGGGATACAGCAGAAAAACCTCGCCAGAGAAAAAACAGTTCCGGCGCTAAAAAGTGAGCGTAAGTCCCAGGCTGGGCATTATCGGTAACTGCCGCACCACTCCGCTGGTAAGCCGGTTAACATAAAATACATTGTCGCGATCGTAGATGTTGGTAACGCTGAGGTCGGCCTGCAGCTCGGTGTGTTCGCTGAGGAAAAAGATCCGCTTCACATTAAAATCGAGCCGGTGATAGGTGGGAAGACGCCCCTTGTTGAGTTCGGCGTAACGAATGCTCATATTTCCGTTTTCGGAAACGTAGTCGCTGTTGATGCTGCCCGGGAAAAGCAATTTTTCAAAATAGCCCTGCGACTGGGTGAAAGGAAATCCGGTGCCAAAATTCCAGCGCATACTTACCTCCCATTGTTTCAGGTCGCCCATGGTGTAAGAGGCAAGCATGTTCAGGTTGTGGCGGCGGTCGTAGTGGGGATAATACCAGATCTGGCCATCGTATTTTTCGACAAAAGCAAACGAGTAAGCGCCCCAGAAATAAAGGCCATTGCGGTTGTATTTCAACGATAAGTCCAGACCATAGGCTTTTCCTTTTTCTATCAGGAAATCTTTTTTCTCGATATCGGGAGTGCCCGGGGGGGCATCGTTTTCGTCATAAATCTTATACCTGTTCAGGTTGGTAAGCTGCGGGAAATATTTGTAATACCCTTCGAAGTTTAGCGTAAAATAGGGTGATAAGTCCTGCTCCACACCCAGAATAATATGCTGCGATTTCTGAAGTTTGCTGGTTACATCTTTGCCATCGAATTCGGCGGGCAGGTTGTCGGGGCCGGAGAGAAAACCGTAGAATAGGTTCACCACGTCGCGGTCGTTGCGGGCGCTGATGAGATTTTGTGAGTAAAGTCCGGCGGCGAGTTTAAATCGGGTATGGGCAGTAGCGTTGTATTTGATGGCCAGACGCGGCTCGGGCGAAATCTCCGACAGGGAAGCATACCACTGCACACGAAAACCCGGCTCGATAAGGAACTTGCCGGTGTTGAGTTTGTATTTTCCATACAGTGCCAGTTCTGTGGTGTTTTGCCGCTGCTGGACGCGCCCGCCGGACTCACTATAAAATTCAAAGTCCGTTTTAAAACCATTTAGTTCCAGCCCATATTTTAGCTCATCCTTGCCCATAAAATAGGTGAAGTTAAGCCCTGCGTTGAAGCCGTTGATGCTGCTGGTGCGCGGCTGCAGATTATCATCGTTGAGTTGCATCTCATAAGTAGAGTAAGCCATCACGCCCTGCAACAATACCGGCGACTTTCCGGGAATGATCACAAAATTGGCGCCGGCGCCGGCTGCATCCCACGAGTAATCGGAGATATCCTGATAGTTTACCCGGTCGGTGTAGTTGAAGCCAAAAAGGTTGAGTTTACTGCCATTTGACCCATTGATGGATACTTTACCATACAAATCCAGGAAGTTAAACGGCAATCCCTGATCGTCGTTTACATACCCATAAAAAATATCGGAGCTTTGTTCGAGGTAAGAATTTTTAGCTGATAAAATAAACGAGGAGCTACCGCCGCCGGTTTCGGTTTGTTTTTTCAGGGGGCCTTCTATCAGCACGTTGGCGCCAAAAGTAGAGGCGCCAATTTTTCCGGCCATTCGTTTTTTGTTTCCATCGCGGGTGGTGATGTCCATCACCGATGAGATACGCCCGCCATGCTCGGCATTGAAGCCGCCGGTAAAAATATCAGCATTACGAATAATATCGGTTTCAAAAACCGAAAACAACCCGATAGAATGAAATGGGTTGTAAATAACCATGCCGTCGAGCATCACTTTATTTTGAATGGGTGAGCCGCCACGGATGTAGAGCTGGCCGCCCTGGTCGCCGGTAAATATTACGCCCGGCAGCACCTGCAGATATTGCGCCAGGTCGGGCTGTCCGCCCACCGAGGGAATTTGCTTAATTTCTATGGGCGTCACCTTGACGATAGAGGTACGCGTTTCGGTGCTTGCAGCTTGCCTTTCGGCAGATACATGCACCGTTCTGAGCGTTATGGATGATTCGTTTACAAATAAATTTTTATTGATGATATCGCCAGCCTTCAAAGTAATCTGTTCGCGCAGCGTATCGAATCCCATCGAGGTCACCATTAATGTATACGATCCGGGAGGTATCTTGTTGATAACGTAATAGCCATTCACATCGGTGGAGGCACCGTAGGTAGTTTTGTAAAGATAAGCGTTGGTGAAGATTACCGGCTCACCGGTTTCGCTTTCGTAGATAAATCCGCGGATGGTGGCATCCTGCGCGTACAATTGGTTAAGTCCCGCTATCGGGGCAGCAAAGAGAAGTAAGAAGAGAACAGTATAGAGTTTATTCATAGTAAAGCGATCGAACCGGCAACAGTGTCTGGATTAATAAAGTGGGTTAAACGGCATGGAGTATCTTTTATTATTTCACCAAACGGCTATCGGCGCAAAGCAGCAAGTTTCTCGAAGAGTGAGATTTCTTCGGCGGTGAGACCTTTGGGCAACGACACATTAATTTTAAGAAAGAGATCGCCACGCTCATCGGTTTTTCCGTACACTGGCATTCCCTGTCCTTTTAGGCGCAGTACTTTGCCGTTAGAGGTTTCGCGCGGCAGCGTCACGCTAATGGGTTTGTCGATGCCATTTATGGTGAGTTTTCCGCCCAGCATAGCAGTGTAGAGGTCGGTGGTAACGTCGAGGCGCAAATCGTTTCCTTCTACAGCAAACGCCGTGTTGTTGATTACCGAAACCGTCAGCAGCAAGTCGCCGCTTTCGCCGCCCGAAGGAGAAGGAGCACCTTTTCCTTTTACGCGCAGCACCTGTCCGTCGCGCACGCCCGGCTTTAGGTTGACTTTTATTTTTTGTTCGCCGATGTTGAGCACCGCCGAGGAACCTCTGAATGCGTCGGCAAGTGGGAGGCGCACTTCGGCCTGGTAGTCGCTTCCGCGGATGCTGCGATAGCCACTACTGCGGCGTCTTCGCGTTCCCTCGAAGCTGGTCGCGCCGCCTGCCGCACCGCCAAAGAAGCTACGGAAGAAATCGCTGAAGCCGCCGCTATCGCCAAATATTTCATCAAATGAAGCACTGCGGTACTGGCTTCCTGCCCCCTGCTGTGCCCAGCGGCCGAAGTCGTTGGCATGGCCACCGGCATGCTCGTATTGCTTCCAGTTAGCTCCCAATTGATCGTATTTCTGCCGTTTGGCAGGGTCTTTCAGCACTTCGTAGGCTTCCTGCAGCTCTTTAAACTTCTCCTCCGATTGGGCGTTGCCCGGGTTTTTGTCGGGATGATGTTTACGCGCCAGCCTGCGGTAGCTCTTCTTGATGTCGTCCTGCGAAGCCGACTTTTCTACTTCCAGTGTTTTGTAATAATCTTTGTATTCCATTTATTTACTATTGATCGATCAGATTTTAAAGCTAATCAAATTTTGTGCAAAACAACCGGATTAGTGAGGGTTACAGAGCATTGATTGCCGTCACCCTTTGTCTGGCGCTGATTGCAGAAACCAAACGATCATTATAACGGAAAACGTATTGCTGCCATATTTGCCGAAAAAAAAGGTGGCTGTTTAGCTTTTAAAAACAATGGCATGACACACATTACCGGTTGGACGGCACAATCTGTAAAAGAGCTGCCGGGCAATGACGAAACGTTGGTCTTTTATCCCAACCCGGTTAAAAACATTTTATATTCGCTAGCTTTTACGTCAGGCAGTACAGTTTTTATTTACAACACGCAAGGCCGTTTAGTAAATGAATGCAGGCCTGATAATTCACAAATCGACCTTTCGCATCTGCCCTCCGGGCTGTATTACTTTTATATTTTTGATGGAAACCGGAATTCTAAAGGAAAATTCGTCAGAGATTAGTTACTTTTGAATTTCATTAAAAACAAAACCCCAATGATTATGTGGAGAAAAATTACACTGTTAATCGCATCGATTCTGGCCGGCCTTATCTTTATGCAGGCTGTGGCTGTAGAAGTAACTTTCAGGGTGGATATGTCGGAGCAAACGGTGTCGCCGCTGGGCGTGCACATTGCCGGCAGCTTCCAGGGATGGAATCCGGGCAGCACGGAAATGACGCTGACGCAGGACAATATTTACGCTTACACTGCTGATCTGACGGCGGGCGAAGCCATCGAGTATAAATTTATCAACGGCAACGACTGGGGCATGGACGAACAGGTGCCGCCGGGCTGTGCGTTGAATAATAACCGCTTCCTCACGGTGCCGCCGCAAAACGTAGTGCTCGACGCGTTTTGTTTTGGCAGTTGCACCATCTGCAACCCGCCGCTGGTGGAAATTACTTTTCAGGTGGACATGTCCAACGAAACAGTTTCGGCTGACGGCGTTCATATCGCGGGCAGCTTCCAGGAGCCACCGTGGCAGCCGGGGGCCACCCTCATGACGCTGACTGGCGACAATGTTTACCAGGTGACTGTTGCGCTGGAAGCCGGTGGCTATTACGAATATAAATTTATTAACGGCAACGACTGGGGCTTCGACGAAACGGTGCCACCCCAGTGTGCCAATGGCTTCAACCGCTACCTCACCGTGCCGCCGGTGCCAACTACACTGGAAGCCGTATGTTTTGGAAGCTGCTATCCGTGCGGCCCGCCACCGGTGGATATTCAGGTAACTTTTCAGGTGGACATGTCGGAGCAAGTCATTTCGCCCGACGGCGTACACATTGGCGGCGGGTTTCAGGGATGGCTGCCGGGAGCTACGCCCATGACCGACGCCGGCGATAATATTTACACCTACACTACCACCCTTTCATCGGGGAGTTATCAGGAGTTTAAATACATCAACGGCACCACGTGGGAAGAGTCGGAGGATGTACCCGAAGCCTGCGGCGTGAACAACAACCGCTATATTACGCTTCCGCAAAATGATACTATTCTTCCGCTGGTCTGCTACGCCTCCTGCGATCCCTGCGGCCCACCGCCGATGGATGTTGCCGTGACCTTTGCCGTGGATATGAGCAACGAAACTGTTTCGCCCGACGGGGTGCATCTTGCCGGGAGTTTCCAGGGATGGAATGCCTCGTCCACACCATTAGCGGAAGCGGGCAACGGTGTTTATTCCACCACGTTGTCGCTACCTTCGGCAAGCATGCAGGAGTATAAATTTATTAATGGCATCACCTTCGACGATGCCGAGGTAGTGCCTGAGGCTTGCGGAATCCCTGACGGACTCGGCGGCTTCAACCGTTTCCTCACGGTGCCCGCCAACGACACCACGCTGCCGGCGCTCTGTTTTGGCAGTTGCGAACCTTGTGTGCCGCCGCTGCCCGATCATGCGGTCACCTTCCGCGTAGATATGAGTTACCAAACGGTTGCAGCGGAAGGCGTACATCTGGCCGGAACTTTCCAGGGCTGGAATCCTGCCGAAACACCGATGACGCTTGCCGGCGACAACATTTATGAAGTGACGCTGATGCTGGAAGAAAATGCTTATCACGAGTTTAAGTTTATTAATGGCAATACTTTCGATGCGGCCGAAATTGTCCCGCCGGAGTGTGCGCAAAACAACAACCGCTTTATCACCATTCCCGACGAAGATGTGATTTTGCCGGCCTGGTGTTTTGGCAGTTGCGAACTTTGCGGTCCACCGCCTAATGATGTTGAAATCACTTTTGTTGTGGATATGGCTGAGGAAACTATTTCGGCCAATGGCGTACATCTGGTTGGCGACTTCCAGGGCTGGAATCCCGCAGCAACAATAATGACCAACATTGTCGATGCTGTTTACGCGGCTACGTTCGTCCTTGCTTCGGGCACTTATCAGGAGTACAAATTTATTAATGGCAACACCTGGGACGGTCAGGAAATAGTTCCGGAAGGCTGTGCCAACAACAACAACCGGTACTTTACTGTGCCCGATGAACCCGACACACTTACGGCCTTTTGTTTCGGTAGTTGTTTCCCCTGTAATATTGTGCCGCCGCAGGTAGCTGTTACCTTCCGCGTAGATATGGCTACACAAACCGTATCGGAAGATGGTGTGCATCTGGCTGCCGATTTTCAGGGCTGGGATCCGGGAGCTACGCCCATGCTTCCTGACGAAGACGACATTTACACCTACACCACCACGCTGGAAGCCGGGAGCTACCACGAGTTTAAATTTATTAATGGCAATAGCTGGGGCGATGACGAAACGGTTCCTGCTGCCTGCGCAGCCAACAACAACCGCTACTTTACCGTTCCGCAGGAGCCGGTGGTGCTCACCGCTTTTTGCTTTGCTTCGTGCGATACCTGCATCATCGACAATATTTATAACCCTGGCGATAATCCGGCAAACGGAATTGTTTTGTTTCCCAATCCCACTGACGATGTTGTTTTTGTTTCGGGACTTCCCGGTTCGGCTGAAGTGTTGCTTTATTCTTTTGATGGGAAACTTGTCGAAAATATCTTTATTAATAACAAAACAATAGATGTACGTCATTTGAAAAACGGTATGTATCACCTCGAAATACTTACGGCAGAAGGAACAGTCCATCGGAAGCTAATCATTAGCCGATAGCTTTTTTTAATGGCGCTGATATAAAATTTAGAAGCAAACTAATCACTAACCACGGGCTTTAGGCCGTGGCTAAAAATGGTAAAAAAATCAACTGGCTTTAGCTCAAAAAAACAGGAATTCATAATTTTAAAAAATAGATTAAAACTTTATTAACAACTAAAACCTAACCACGATGAAAAAACAATTAACACACCTTGCAGCACTCATGCTGACGCTTATTCTGGTAATGGGTCTGGCAAGTCCTTCCTCAGCAACTTTGGTAACTTTTAGAGTAGATATGGCGGAGGTAGATGTCGTGTCGCCTCTGGGCGTGCATATTGCCGGCAGTTTCCAGGGCTGGAATCCGGCTACGACGGCCATGGTAAAACCTCCTTTCGGGAAAATTTATACCCTTACCCTCGACCTACCTGCCGGCGAAACCATCTATTGGAAGTACATCAACGGCACTACCTGGGACGAAGTGGAAAACCTCGATAATGCCTACACGTGTGTGATTGGAAACGACCATAACAGGGTTTTTGAAGTTCCGGCCGAAAACACCGTAATCCCAACGGTTTGCTTTGGCAGTTGTATCCAATGCAACCCGCCGCAAGTCGACCTTACCTTTCAGGTGGACATGAGCAACCAGACTGTTTCGCCGCTGGGCGTGCATGTGGCCGGATCTTTTCAGGACTGGAATACCAGCGCCACCGAAATGCTTCCGGTGGGCAATGGTGTATATGCTGTAACTGTATCAGTAGGCGTTGGCGAGTACCACGAGTATAAATTCGTAAATGGTAATTCCTGGGCTGGTGGTGAGACCGTGCCGCCCCAATGCGCGCACACCAACAACCGATGGCTGGTAGTGCCGGCAGTTACCACCACACTCGATCCGGTTTGCTTTGGCAGTTGCTATCCCTGCGGTCCTCCGCCGGTGGATGTAGAAGTTACTTTACGGGTGGACATGTCGATGCAACAGATAGCGCCAACAGGCGTGCACATTACCGGCGGATTTCAGGGATGGCAGCCCGGCACCACACCTATGACATCTGTAGGCGAGGGAATTTATACCTACACCACCATTTTGCCTTCGGGAACTTATCAGGAATATAAATTTGTAAATGGAACAACCTGGTTAGAAGCCGAAAACCTTCCCGAAGAGTGCAGCCTTAACAACAACCGCTTTTTTACGGTTCCTGAAGCCGATTCAATTTTCCCGGTGGTATGTTACGGCATGTGTGGCCCCTGCCCGGAGCCGGAAATGGTAGAGGTAACTTTCAGGGTGGATATGAGCGAAGAAACCGTTTCGGCGCAAGGCGTGCACCTACTGGGGTCGTTCAACGATTTCGATCCTGCCGCTACTCCCATGACGGATGGCGGTGACGGCATTTACACCACAACACTTACGCTCGAAGAATTTGATGAAATCCAATATGTATTTGTTAATGGAAATACCCTTACCGGTGCCGAGATAGTTCCTGCTGCCTGCGCTGATGGCGAAGGTTATCGCACGCTGACAGTTCCGGGGATTGACCTCATGCTTCCTGTTGTTTGTTTTGGCAGTTGTGAACCGTGCGTGCCTCCTCCAACGGTTAATGTTACGTTTCAGGTGGAGATGAGCAACGATACCGTTTCGGCAGAGGGCATCCATCTGGCCGGGTCGTTTCAGGGATGGAATCCTGCTGTAACCATGATGAGCCCCGTTGGCGACAGCATTTACGCCATTACGCTGATTCTGGAAAGTGGCACACATCACACCTTTAAGTATATCAATGGCATCACCTTCGACAAGCAGGAGCAGGTGCCGCCCGCTTGCGGCGAAGACGACACCTTTGGCGGATACAACCGCTATCTGGATGTGCCGCTGACCGACACAGTGCTGGCACCGGTTTGTTTTGGCGCCTGCACCGGCTGTGTCGCACCTGCCGATATCGAGGTAACTTTCCGCGTGGATATGAGCAACGAGGAAGTGTCGCCACAGGGCGTTCATCTGGCCGGATCCTTCAACGGATGGGATACTCAGGCGGCTCTGATGATGCCTGCCAACGATGGGGAGTATGAATACACCGCTATGCTCGTAGCCGGCGAATATTACGAGTACAAGTTTGTTAACGGCGACACTACTGCCGGCTACGAACAGGTTCCTGAAGCATGTAGTATCAACGGCAACCGCTTTATCACCGTGGCTTCTGAAAATATGATGCTTGAAGTAGTTTGTTTTGGCACATGCAGCGCGTGCATCCCGCCATTGCCTGTTGAAATAACTTTTAGTGTGGATATGAGTAATGAAATTGTTTCGGAAGAAGGCGTTTTTCTGGCGGGTTCTTTCAACGACTTTAGTGCTACTGCTACTCCCATGCTTGCTGAGGATTTTGGAATTTATTCGGTTACGCTCACCTTGCCGGCGGGCACTCACCAGACTTTCAAATATCTCAACGGCGCCTCTTTTGATTTTGAAGAAGCAGTGCCCGCAGCCTGTGGCGAAGACGACAACTTTGGCGGTTACAATCGCTTCGTAGATGTTCCCGCCGAAAACACCTTGCTGCCCGCCGCTTGCTTTGGCAGTTGCGAAGGTTGCATGCGCAGCCAGATTATCGAATTAACGACCGGCTGGAATAGCCTCTCCTCCTTCCGCCAGCCCGACCAGGAAAACCTCGACGCGCTGATGGAACAGATTGCTAATGAACTCATCATTCTGCAAAACCTCACGGGTAGTTACGTTACAGGTAGTGGCACCAACACACTTGTAGCCTGGAACAGCAGCACCGGCTACAGTATTAAAGTAAATGAGGATGTTTCGCTGAACATCACAGGCATAAAAGTGCAGGACAAGTCGCTGACGCTTGAAGAGGGATGGAATTTGATTCCTGTATTGAGCAGCGAGCCAATAATGGTTGATGCGCTCTTTGGCGAAGCAGCCGAATCGTTGATCATTGCAAAAGATGTTGCAGGCAGCGGAGTGTTCTGGCCTGAATTTAATATTAATACCCTACAAACCATGATGCCCGGCAAAGCTTATCTGGTGAAGGTAAACGTCGCTGTGACCATCACCTTCCCATAATCAACAAAAATTATTTTGGTTAATAATTGATAGTGTATTGAAAAGGCTGCCTGGAAACGGGCAGCTTTTTTTATTATTATTAACAAAGAGTTGTTTTATTAATAAAAAAAACCCCATCGCACTTGCAATGAGGTTTTATTTGTCGGGATGGCGAGATTCGAACTCGCGGCCTCTTCGTCCCGAACGAAGCGCGCTACCGGGCTGCGCTACATCCCGAATCCCATAAAATGGGTTTGCAAAAGTATAATTATCTTTTTAAATCGAAACCTTTTGTTTCAAAGAATTTTCTCTTCCAGGGATTTAAAAACGTATCTGATAATCGTCACAAATCAGAAATTTTTATAGATTTAAACCGTGCAATAATCTACCACACAGATCAGAAACTTTTATAATTCCGCTTAAAAAAGAATGGGTTTTCTAATATGCAAATGCACAACAGCTCTTTAAAGTATCACCGCAAAATCACTTTCTCACTTGCCATCAAGCGGCCGTTGTCGGTCGATTTGAGCGTCAATAGATAAAGCCCCGGCGCAAAGCGGGAAACATCCAGATAGAATTGTTGCACGCCGGCATTGAGGTGCTCTTTTTGCAAAAGGCTGGTTTCATGGCCACGGCTGTCGGTGAGCGTGAGTAACACAGGACTTTTTTCCGGCAGATTGAAACTGACGGATAAGTTTCCGGATGCCGGATTGGGAGCTACCTGCAGCCCGTTACTTTCGGAGGTGCCTTCGGGGCTATCTTCGATGATTCCAACACCAAACGCATCGCCAAAAAGTTTTACGTAGGCGTGTCCGTTGGCAGCATATTGCTCGTCGTGGCCCGCAAAAGGAAATACCATTTCCACGCTGGTGACTTCGCCGGTGCTTTCGGTCCATAGCTTTGGTAGCAGCGCGTGGCCGGGCGTAAAACCATTGGCTTGTCCTGTTGCGGTATTCATCGAGGCAACCAGTTCCAGATATGCTTCTCCGGCAAGAGATTCTGTCAGTTTGCCGGCAGCCACACAAATAGTATCACCGCTTTGCGGATCGACATCAAAAAAGCCAACTTCATCGCCGGCAACCATTGGCAAATCATTAATCTCGGCTTCCAACACAAAAATGGTCATCGGATTACTGGCGGCTTGCCACACTTGCCCGAAATGATGTGGCGGTCCCGTTACCGTCATGCTTACGGGAATTTCGATGGAAGCATTGTATGGATCTGAATTGTTGAGCCGTATCTGCGCCAGGTAATCGCCCGTGGTAAGGTTTTCGGTCGCGAAGGTTACCTCCACCACCTTGCTTTCGCCAGGCTGGATGTTACCTGCCGTTTGGCTCAGGCTCAGCCAGCCATCAGCAATATTACGACTCACCATGGTGAAGTCGCAGCAATTGCCATAGGTGTAAGGATGTATGGAGCTGTAAACGACATTGTTCCAGTTAGTGCGGTAGCGCATATAATGTTTGCCTGCCGGTATCGAGTCAGGAATTGTGATCGTGAAAGTATAGGGTTCATCGGCGAGAGCGCAAAAAGCATCATCCAACACACATTCATTGGCCGTGTAATCCATATCATTATTATAGTCGATCCAAACATCAAAATAAGTATTGCTGTAATCGGCTTTTACAGTTAGTTCGTATTCGCCCGGCGGCATCAGATGCAGGCTATCCAGATATCCATGATAATAGGATGGACTCCCCGTACAAGGTATGTCGTGTATGTGAACATTGGCCAGCGACCAGTAGATCAGCCCGTCGCCAAGACTACAACCCGTAGTGTACAAACCATCCACAATGAAATATGCTGGGAAATTAGCAACTTGCTTGGATTTACAGTCATTTTCGGGGTCTTGATCTCCGGGCAAATTGGTGCAGGCTTTCACCACAAAATAATAATTCGGGCTGGAGAGATTGGCAGTAAGCGGGAGCGTAACAGAAACATCCTGCCCTGGTGCGATTGTGTTGGTATAAATATCACTGTAGCTTATGCCCGACCAGGTAACCTCGTAAGGAACATTTTGTATGATGCTTGTACCGAAATTCGATATTGAAATTGTTACAGGTTCTGCCCACCCCAAATTAATTCCCGTTTCGGGCTGAATAATCTCTGTAATGCCCGCATCAAATTCCAGTCTGTTTTGGGGAGCAACTGTGGGTGAATTTTCCACTTTTACAATCCTTTTATCGAACGAAGCGACAGGTGTTTGTAGCGATGTGGTGGTCGATAGCTTTTGCACGCCGTTGTAGAGATAGTCGATCTCAAGCTCGTAAGCCATAGGTGCATCGCCCGTATTGCCAATGGTAAGCTGCCGAACGGCGTATTTAGGAAGCTCGATGGTTTCGTGCATCGAATCGGGACTATAAACTACTACCGGCAAATCCTGCCGTTTGGCTGAAGAACCATTCTGCGAACCGGGAATCCACTGCGGCGCCAGAGCACCTAACGACAGGCTCATGCTGAACAGTATCAGAGAAATGAACCCGACACGGAGAGAAATGTGTTTTCTTTTCATAATAGCTTTGGGTTTTGGTATTGATCATTTTATTTGTTACGGGCAAATTTAGGCAAATTTATGATGGCAATTCCCTCCTTAAAAAAATTAAGAACTTTTGGCCTACTAATTATTTTTTAGTGAGTTAAGATTTCCTGTTCTAAAAAAATGCGACAAAAAAACAGCATGCCTGTGATGACATGCTGTTTTTTTATAATTTGGAAGGCTACTTATTGTATTATCACCTTCCGGGTAATAACATTTTCTGATGTCTGAACGCGGATGGTGTAAACGCCTTGCGGTAGTTCTTTGACGTTGATGATTGAAGTGCCGGCAACTATTTGTTCTCTTACAATTTGTCCATTAAGATTCATCATTGTTACAACGGCTTTTTCATTTATTATATTAATAAACAACTGCCCTGATGCGGGATTGGGATAAATGCTTATGCCGGCTTCTGCCATTTCCTTCACGTTGGTGAGGATGCCCTCGATGCGCGAAAGGCCTTCGTTCAAAAACGTATTGGTGTTAGGCATCGAAGTATCAAATAAGGCACTCACGATAAACTCTTCATTCCACGAAGGACGATACACCTTAAGGTAAAACATCTCATTTTGCATCATTCCGTCACATTCGGCAGTAGTGCTATCGTTGCCATAGGCTACCAATGCCAGATTTTGTCCGGGCTCCTGGTAAATTGCATATCCAGTGCACAAATCATCCTGAATGGAAAATACGCCGAACTGATCGCCGGGTTCCCATGCTTGGAGGGCTTCGGCGGCAATGCTGATTACATGCGAGGTTCCGGTTGGCGGCACCACATCCCAACCTTCACGCAGCGGCAAAAGTTTTTTGTCGTCAGCGCCTTGATTGCTTTCTGCAACACCTTCGAATGAAATGGTAGCCGCAGCATCCATCTTCACCAGGTACGCTTTGGAAGGCATGAGCGTGGTTAGTGTGGCAATTTCCTGGGATGGCCAATAAACACTGCTGCCGGCCACTTCTTTTATAATCACCAAATCATCCATTACATCAGTAAACAAATCACTACAACTTACAGGTGCCTCCGACAACACAGGTATCAGGTTCCAGCCCTGGCTGAGTGTGATGGTTTGGCTGGCCTGCGAAGTTCCGGAGATCATCAGTCCGGCAGCGTCCGAAAGTTTTATTTTATAGCCCTGCTGTGCGTCCCATTGTCCGATGGTGTTGATGTTTTGTGCAGGCCACCACGCTGCGTCCATGGTTTGCACGATGATGATGTCGTCGGCAACAGGAGCCAATACCTCTTCGATGGGCTGCGCTTCGGGTACGATGTAGCTCGAAAATGCCGACCAGCCTCCCGGCAAGGCCAGATTTTGTTGCAACATTCCGCCTTCGACGGCAATCTGAAAATCGTCGATATACATCCCGTCGCGGGTTACGTACACATCGCTATAGAAATGAAACCGCAGCAGGATGTAAGTCTCGCCAAGGTATTCGTTGAGTGAGTAGGTTTTTTCTACCCAGCTACTTTGTACTCCATTGTATTGGTCAAGCTCCGTCCACGTGCTGCCATTGGTCGAAATTTCCAGCCACATGAAGTCATAATTTTGTTCCAGATCATATTTTGTCCAGAACGACAGCGAAGCGTCAGTATAGCCTGCCAGACTAAAGGCGCTGAGCGAGGCATAATTGTCGAGATTGTTGGCGTAATTTCCAGTAGGACTTTCGGTAAGGCTATGGCTCGCCGAATGCGATTGCGAATTGGAAAGCCCCCACGAATCTTCAAGCTCCCAATAGGGAGTGCCGTTTTCAAAATCGATCATCAGCGGCAGGCCGATGGGAGGCATGGGTGTAGCATAAACGATATTTGACGGATCGGATTCATCACCTGTATCGGTATAAATCGCAGTGACGTAATATTGGTATTGCGTACCATTGGTGACGTCGGTGTCCGTAAAGGAATAATTGGTCGTATTATCTATTAGCGCGCCGTCGCGGTAGATGTTGAAATAGTCGATGTCGAACATCTGATTCCATTGTATCAACACCTCCCCATCGCCGGGCTGCGCTACCAGATTTTGCGGTGGTGTGATGCGATCGGCCATCGAAACAGCCGTCGCCAGGATAGCTTTTGTGAAAATCACGGCCTGCTCCTCGAGGTTGTAGCTGGGGCCAACGATGTCGTTGCTGGTGTGTATGTAAGGGCTGTAATCGGAACCATCTTCAAAAGGAAAAATTCCCATGTATCCTGCATTGTTAAACGAGGTGTGATCGCTGTCGCCACCCACCAACATGCCGGGTTCTATGGGAAAATCGGGAAGATAAACCGAACAAACCTGTGTGTAATAATCGGCCAGCTCTTGCGCCGAAGCCGGATGGATAAGGTCGGTATGGATGTAACTGCCAGGCTTCAGATAGCCAATCATGTCGAGGTTGAGATAGCCATGAATATTCATTCCCTGCTGCGCACACCGGTCGGCGTAAGCTGCGCTTCCATAGAGGCCGTATTCTTCGCCAGAGAAAGCACAGAAAATGATGGTTCTGTCGAAAGAATACTGGCTGAGGATACGCGCAATTTCGAGCACACCCGCTGTTCCTGAAGCGTTGTCGTCGGCTCCAGGCTCCAGACCAGAGTAGGTGATAGAGTCGTAGTGTCCGCCAATGACGATAAACTCATCAGGATATTTGGTTCCCTGCAAAGTGGCTATCACATTGTCGCTGGCCGGGCCGCCGGGCATCGTAAAATCCTGCAACTCCACGCTAAGTCCCATACTTTCAAACTGCGCTTTTATCCAGTTCATGGCTTCTATGCTTTGGGGTTTGTAGGCATTGCGTGTTCCATAGTCCTGAAGATGCTGCACGGTGGCGGTAATATTAGCACCTGTAACCTCTTCGAGCAAATCAACAATAAAAGGATCGGGATCGAAACGCCCGTTTCCATCGAAAAACATGGTCAGCGGTAAAACGACCTGTTTGTTGGTAATGCGAACGATGCCATCGTTTTTGGCCGGGGGCAATTGCCCGTAAAGGGTTTCGTCGATTCGCACCACCAGATGGGTTCCGCCATCGTAGAGCACATCGGCAATGTTGTTAATCCTTTGATAATAAACATCCCGGTTTACGGTCTCATCGAGATACACCAGGTAATAGCTCAGATTGTTTTGCCAGGGATTGTGATCCAAAAAGATGTATGTGTCTTTAAGTGCTCCGTCAAGGGTAGCCACAACAAATTCGTCTTTGTAAAAATTAACCTGCACCTGCGGCATCCTGAAGAGGCTGCGGGTATGGTCAAAATCTTTGGTAGGGATAAGTACGAGATCGCCGGCAAAAGACGGTATCGTAATGAGGCCGATAGCCAGTAAAAATAAGAATCGTTTCATGGTAGTAAATTTATTAGTAAGCAATTACATTTAAAATTAGGATACAAAATAAAGGAAAATTTAAAAGCTACCGGAAAAATAAATATTGTGGCAATGTTGCCATTTTAAAAGAGATGGAAAATCGCGAGAGAGGGGATGACCATGTGCGCCTGATGCCCAAAGCGGCCAACAGAGAAATCATTACTTTTGCCAACTTAAGAAAAAACAGGTATGAACGTATCAGGATTTACCATTATCCGCAACGGCGAAAAGTTCGATTATCCTTTTACCGAATCCATCCGGTCGGTGCTGCCACTGTGCGATGTGATGGTGGTGGCTGTGGGTAATTCGGAGGATCGCACACGGGAGATTATTGAAAAAATCGACTCGCCAAAGATCAAAATTATCGATACGGTGTGGGACGATACCCTGCGCGAAGGCGGGCGCGTGCTGGCCGTGGAAACCGATAAAGCCAAAGCTGCCCTGCCCGCCAACACCGACTGGGGCATCTACATTCAGGCCGACGAGGTGCTGCACGAACAGGATTATCCGGCCATAAGAAAAGCGATGGAGCAAAACCTCGACGACAAGCGCGTGGACGGTCTGCTCTTCGACCATCTCAACTTCTACGGCTCCTTCGACTACATCGCCGACTCGCGCAAATGGTCGTACAAGCAAATCCGTATCATCCGCAACCACCCGGCCATCACCTCTTTTCGCGATGCCATCAGTTTTATGAAAAATGGCAAACGTCTCAACGTGAAAAAAATTGATGCCGCCGTGTATCATTACGGCTGGGTGCGCCGCCCCGACGCTATGCAGCAGAAGCTGGAGACCTTCAACAAAATGTGGCACGACGACGCCTGGATGGAACAGAATTTTGAAAAAACCGACACTTTCGATTATACCAACATCGACTCGCTGGCGCATTTCGAAGGCAGCCATCCCGCCGTGATGCACGACCGCATAGCGAGAATGAACTGGCACTTTTCGTTCGATCCCACGCAAGGCATCAAACTCTCGCCACGGCTGCGTCTGCTCAACTGGCTTGAGAAAAAGTACGGCATCGAAATCGGGAAATTTAAAACCTATCGCATTATAAAATAGAAACAACTGATGGCCAGAAAAATGCCACCCGGTGAAAAGCACGACGCGCAGCAATCGGAGATGACCTTTTGGGAACATCTGGAAGCACTGCGCTGGCATCTGGTGCGCTCCATTGTGGCAGTGGTAGTTTTGGGCGTGGTGGCTTTTCTCAACAAAGAGATCATTTTCAACTACATCATCCTGGCGCCCAAATCTTCCGACTTTATCACCAACCGCACGCTTTGCGCGATGGGACGATGGGCTGCCACACATCTTACTTTTCTCAATCCCGATGCGCTATGCATCGAAAACTTCAATCTCACCCTGATCAACATCAAGATGGCGGGGCAGTTTCTCACGCATCTTTACATCTCCGTCTTTGCCGGCGTCATCCTGGCAGTGCCTTACATCCTGTGGGAGGTGTGGCGCTTTATCAAACCTGCACTTTACAAACATGAGCAGCAGCATACTTCGGGCGCCGTGTTCTGGAGTTCGTTTCTTTTTTTGGTGGGGATTCTTTTCAGCTATTTTCTTATCGTGCCTTTGGCCATCATGTTTCTGGGCACCTACAACGTAAGCGCGAGTGTAGAAAATCAAATTGCGCTCAACTCCTACATCAGCACAGTGGTATCACTCACCTTTGCGGTGGGTTTGGTCTTCGAGCTGCCCATTTTTGTATTTTTCCTTACCAAAGTTGGTATTATTACGCCTGTTTTTATGCGTCGCAACCGCAAAGCCATGATCGTAGTGGTGCTCATCATTTCTGCTATCATCACACCCGCCGATGTGTTTAGCCAGATACTCGTGGCCATTCCATTGCTGGGACTTTACGAGATAAGCATACTCATTTCTGCCCGCGTTTATCGGCGCAGGCAGGCTGAGCTTGTAGGAGAAGCTTAGAAAAACCGATGGGTTTGTTTGTGAAGCTGGCGCAAGTAATGAGGCAAAGAAACCTACTTCGTCTTCCACTCCACCACTTTGCCGCGTTCGGGTAGGATCATGTAGGCTGGCACGTTGGCACGAATTTCATCAAAGAGCAATTGAAGCAGGCGATGCTTGGCAAAGTTACGCGAAAACACCAGACTCACCTCGCGCAGGGGCGTGTAATCATCGAATGATTTTATCTGCGGCTGTTTTTCGGCGGGCAAATCGAGCACAGCCAGGTCGGGCATCAGCGTGAATCCACCCTCCTGATCGATGATGCGCATAAGCGTTTCTAACGATCCGCCTTCAAATTCGTAAGGTGTCTGTTGTTCGCGGCTGGCAGGGATATCGCAAAGATTGATCACCTGATCGCGGAAGCAGTGGCCGTCGCTGAGCAGCCAGATGCCGGGAGCTTCGGCATCGCGAACCTTTATCAGCGGTTTGCTGTAAATTGCGTGGCCAGGGCTGGTGTAGATTTTCATCTCTTCGTAAAACAATGGCCACTCACGGATTTTACTATTATAATAAGGTGTAACAAAAATTCCGGCATCCAGCTCATCAGCTATCAGTCGTTCGGCAATCTCTTCGGTGAGCAGTTCGCGGGCAAGAAGCTGCACCTCCGGATAATGACGTCGCAGGTTGCCCGCAAAACGCGGCAATAGATAAGGCGCCAGGGTAGGGATGATCCCCAAACGGATTTTACCACTGATCTTTTGGTTAAAAGATTTTATCGTCTCATGGATCTGGTCGGTTTGGTTAAGCACCAATTGCGCCTGGTCGATGATGAGCCGCCCTATTTCGGTGGCAATCACTGGCTTTTTGGTGCGATCGAAAATCACAATCCCCAGCTCATCTTCCAGTTTTTTTACCTGCATGCTTAGCGTGGGCTGCGTTACAAAGCATGCCTGCGATGCTCTGGCAAAATTGCGGTGGCGGTCGATGGCCACCAGATATTGTAGTTGTACGAGAGTGATCACTGAAAATTAATATTTAAAAATTACTAAAATCGCTGTGCCTTTGCCAACTTCTTCTTACAGCCTTGCAGCAGGCTTTTCGTTATCGTTATCTTCATTTTTTAATAAAAAAACAGAAGGATTTTAAAGGTAACCTATTGATATCATTGACTTTAATATTATAAAATAATAATACTCAAAGCCGGAAAGTGCTAATCGTAAAAGTGCAAAAGTAAAACTTTATCAATCCCCTCTATTGCATCATAGAAACATTCGATTTGTTTTATATCTTGATCTTGAGTAGTTTTGCATCATTGATTTTTTAAAATTCATTTCATTTATTAACAACAAAAAACTCTCTAATCATGACAGAACAAATGGAAGTACAAGAAGTAAAAAGGATACCCCTTATTGGTGATCAGGCGCCCGACTTTAAGGCTATGACTACCCAGGGAATGATCCAGTTTTCGGAATACAACAAAGGAAAATGGGTAATTTTATTCTCACACCCTGCCGACTTTACGCCGGTGTGCACCACCGAGATGTCAGCTTTTGCCGAGCAAGAAGATGAATTTGCCAAGCACAACACCAAGCTCATGGGCTTGAGCATCGACAGCATTCACTCGCACATAGCCTGGGTGCACAACGTAAAGAAAAATCTGGGCATCACCATGCGGTTCCCAATCATTGCCGACATAGACATGAAGGTTTCCAATCTTTATGGTATGGTTCAGCCGGGCGAAGCCGAAACTGCTGCCGTGCGCGCGGTATTTTTTATCGACCCCAAAGGCAAAGTGCGCCTCATCATGTACTACCCGCTCAACGTTGGTCGTAACATGGACGAAATCTGGCGCTCGCTGAAAGCACTGCAAACCTCCGATGCCAATGGCGTGGCTATGCCCCTCAACTGGCAGCCAGGCGACAAGGTAATTGTACCTCCACCAAAAACGGTGACCGAAATGGAAGACCGCGAGAAGAGCAATTACGAAATGGTAGATTTCTATCTTGCCAAAAAAAGCCTTTAAGCATTTTTATTTTTAAAATTTAAAAAGACCAGCACATTGCCGGTCTTTTTTTTATGACATCCATTAGCTGCAGCTCTTGCAATTTCCAACAGGCAGGCAATAGAAATGCTTAATAGTACTTTTGTAAAAAATAAAAATACAGAACTATGTCGTATACCAATGAACAAGTGCTGGAAGCCTTGAAAGAGGTGATTTATTTCCCGAAAGGCGACAACATTGTTTCGCTCAATATGGTGGATCATCTTGAGGTAAAAGGCAACAAAATAAGTTTCACGCTGCTGTTTCCAAAGCCAAACGATAAGGCAGCCGCTATTGTAGAACAATCGTGTGTGGATGCCATCGAAAAGCATCTGGGCGCTGATGCGCAGGTGCGGGGCAACATTACCCTGAAAGCCGGAGCGCGCGATGCCCTTTCCAGGATAAAACACATCATAGCCATAGCTTCGGGCAAAGGCGGTGTGGGCAAATCAACTGTGGCAGCTAACCTGGCAGTGGCGCTGGCCAAAACAGGCGCACGCACCGGAATCCTCGACGCTGACATTTACGGCCCCTCCATCCCGCTGATGTTTGATCTGGAAAATGCCCAGCCCATGGCGGAACATCGCGATGGCCACGACGTGATTATCCCGATAGAACAATATGGCCTAAAAGTGCTCTCCATAGGCTTTTTCATACAGCCCAACCAGGCGTTGCTCTGGCGCGGCCCCATGGCTTCCAATGCTTTGAACCAACTGCTGCGCGACACCGATTGGGGCGAGCTTGATTACCTGGTGCTGGACCTTCCTCCCGGAACCGGCGACATCCATCTCACCATTGTGCAGGAAGTAGACGTGTCGGGTGTAGCCATTGTGAGCACACCACAAAATGTGGCGCTGGCCGATGCACGTAAGGCATTCAGCATGTTCAACAACGAAAAAACCAGAGTGCCCATCCTGGGGCTTATCGAAAACATGTCGTACTTTACCCCTGCCGAACTGCCCGACAACAAATATTACATCTTCGGAAAAGAGGGCGGCAGGCAATTGGCCAACGAGGCCGGCGTGCCATTTCTGGGCGAGATACCACTTGTGCAGAGCATTTGCGAAAGCGGCGACAGAGGAAAACCCGTAGCGCTGGAAAACAACGACAACCCGGTGGCCAAAGCTTTTGATGAGCTGGCCAGAAACATCATTGCAAATCTTAACAAACCTAAAGGTTCGCCCTTTGCCTGAAATAATTCAGCCAGTTTATAGTTTCTTTTTTTGTTATTAATATCATCATCCAATGGAAAACAACAGAGAAGAGATCAAGCGTAAAGTAGAAAATGTTATCGAACAGATACGTCCCTACCTGCAACAGGATGGCGGCGACATTGAATTTATTGAACTTACCGACGACAACACAGTGAACGTGAAATTGCTTGGCGCATGTGGCACATGCCCTTACAGCACCATGACACTAAAAAGCGGTGTGGAAACGGCCATGAAAAAAGCCATCCCTGAAATAAAATCAGTAGAAGCTGTAAATTTAGAATTGTAAAAAATAGATAATGTTTGTTGTTTCACATCAAGGCTGCCGGAATTTTCCGACAGCCTTTTTTGTTTAAAATAAGCTTGACTTGGTAAAAATTGTTAAGAATGAGCCGGTTTGCAAGCAGTATAAAGGGCACCTGCTAAATAGTAGTACATTTGGCATGGTTTTTCTCGTCCATTGTTTTTGATAAATTTAGCTACTAAAAAATAATTGACATTGTTTAATCATAAAATTGAATTAATTAAATCTTAAAAATTATGAAAAAAATTCTATTCCTTTTCGCAATCGCACTGTTTATGAGCTTCTCCGTAAAAGCTCAGAGTGTTTATCATCCGTGGATCATTGGTGTGGGTGCCAACTACACCGACTTTAACGTGATCAACTATCCTGTCGGCGATCAGTTTCAGGATGCCAACTGGATGGGCAAACATTTGCCTACTATGTTGCGTTTTGGCCGCATGCTCAACAATTCGTTTACACTAACAGCAGTGGCTTCGCAAGTAACGCTGGATGTGGACAAGCTCAATCGCATACCGCTGGATAATAATATCTACAGCGACTTTTTCTGGAAAGTCGGCGGACAGCTTGAGTATCATCTTGCCAACGGCTACATCATCAACGAGAAAAGCTGGTTCGCTCCCTATATCTTTTCCGGGGTAAGCGGTTCCACAATTAACGAGGTAACTTACGCAAGCGTTCCGATGGGCGTAGGCTTCAATATCTGGGTTTCAGAATATGTGGGCTTCAACTTCCAGGGATCGTATGATTATATTTTCGATTTCGACGACTACATGCACTATTCAGCAGGTATCATCGTGCGTTTTGGTAAGGCAATCGACAAAGATAAAGACGGCATTCCTGACCTTTACGATGCTTGTCCGGAAACCCCGGGAGTAGAACTACACGACGGCTGTCCGGATACCGATGGCGACGGCGTGGTGGATAGCCTTGATAAATGCCCCGATCGCTATGGTCCCGCTTCGGCTGACGGCTGTCCTGACATGGACGGCGACGGAATTCCGGATCATCTCGACAGATGCCCCAACGAGCCTGGTACCCTTGCCAACCAGGGCTGTCCTGATACCGACGGCGACGGCATCATCGACATCGAAGACCATTGCCCCAACGAGCCAGGCCCTGCCGCTACGCATGGCTGCCCTGATGCTGATGGTGACGGCGTGCCGGATAAGTGGGATCTGTGTCCCAACGAGCCGGGTCCAATAAGCAATGCAGGATGTCCGGTAGAGGAAGCCTCTTCCACCACGATAATTATCCCTGTCGAAAAACAGGAAGCTATCCAGATGAACCAAAAAAACATAGAGTTCGATATCAACAGCGCCAAACTGCGCGAAAGTTCCATTGAGAGCCTGGATAATATCATCAAGATTATGAAAGAATATCCGCAGTCGCGTTACACCGTTTATGGATATACTGACGATACAGGCCCTGCTTTCTTCAACTTTAACCTTTCGAAGCAACGTGCAGCTTCCGTTAAGGAGTATTTCGTGAAAAACGGAATCGCTGCCGACCGACTGGAATCAGCAGGATTTGGCGAGCAAAATCCATTGCTCCCCAATACCAGCGAAGCTAATCGCAAGATGAACCGCAGGGTGGAAATTAATTCCATCAGCAAATAGAGATGACGTTAAATCACCAGTCAAAGAATAAGCCCGGCACACGCGTGTGCCGGGCTTTTTTTATGAATGCAGGAATCACTAACCCCGCGTCTTTAGGCCGGGGGATAAAACGATTCAAAATGTAGTGGGCTTTAGCCCAAAAAATGCTTTGAAATCACCATTCTTTCACAACAGATATTTAGCGACGATAGGCATGCGCCGCCCCCTGCCAAAAGCTTTGGGGGAAACCCGCAAAATGGGCGGTGTCTGATGGCGTTTGTATTCGCTGGTATTTACCAACTTTAAAATACGCCGCACCGTGGCTTCATCACATCCGGCAGCAATAAGTTCTTGCGAACCCTTTTGCAACTCGATGTATTGGTAAAGAATTTTATCAAGGATGTCGTAGTCGGGGAGCGAGTCGCTGTCTTTCTGGTCGGGGCGCAGCTCTGCCGAGGGTGGCTTGGTAATAATGTTTTCGGGGATGACCTCACCGTTGCGGTTGATGTAGCGCGCCAGGGCAAAAACATCTGTTTTGTACACATCGCCCAGCACCGAAAGCCCGCCGTTCATATCCCCGTAAAGGGTACCGTAACCCACAGCCGCCTCGCTTTTGTTGGAGGTGTTGAGCACAATGTATCCAAACTTGTTCGAAATTGCCATGAGCAGTGTGCCGCGGATGCGCGCCTGCAGATTTTCTTCGGTAAGACCGAAAGGCAAATCTTTGAAAATGGGCGCCAGGATTTTTCCGAAACTTTCGTAAGCATCACCAATAGAAATGATCTCGTGCGGGCTGCCAAAATTTTGCAGCATCTCCAGCGAATCGTCCACCGAGTGCTGCGACGAAAAGGGCGAAGGCATCAGCACCGAAAGTACATTATCATTTCCAAGGGCTTGCGCTGCAAGCGCAAGCGTAACCGCCGAATCGAGGCCGCCCGACAGACCCAGCAATGCGCGGTCAAAACCAAGTTTCCCGAAATAATTACGAATCCCCATCACCAGGGCATCATGTATCAAGCCGATCTTACGATCATCGGCAGGATATTTATCACCAGGTCGCTGGGGCGAATGAACGGACAGATTATCGGTATCAAAAACCTCAAAATCTTCTTCAAAATATTTCAATTCGCCGGCAACTTTCCCATCAGCACCAATCGCCAGGGAGCCACCGTCGAAGAGCAATTCGGTTTGCGCACCCACATGATTTACATAAAACAACGGCAATTTGTAACGATTCACATTGGCCAGCAACATATCGGTACGCGCCACATGCTGCGTGTAATTAAAAGGCGAGGCGGCGATATTGATCATCAGATCGGGTTGGTGGCGCATCAGCTCATCCATTGGCGTGGTGGTATAGAACGCATTGTTGCCGAAATTCCACAGGTCTTCGCAAATGGTGAGCGCTATTTTTTTATCGCCCACCTGTACAATGTCAAATTCTGTGTTGGGTTCAAAATAACGATACTCGTCAAACACGTCGTAGTCGGGGAGCAGCGTTTTGCGCCGGATGGTTTTCACCTCCCCGTCGGCAAGGACGTAAGCTGCGTTGAACAAGCCTTTGCCGTGTTCGGCGGGATTGCGCTCGGGGGCACCCACGATGGCTGTGATTCCCACACATCCGGCGGCTATTTGCCCGATAGCTTTATGGCATTGTGTAATAAAATCATCAAACTCCAAAAAATCGCCGGGAGGATAACCCGACACGGCAAGCTCGGCAAAAACTACCAGCTCGGCGCCATCGGTTATAGCACGCCCGATGGCCTGCAGGATGCGTGATACGTTACCCGAAAAATTCCCGATGTGATAATTGATTTGTGCAAGAGCAATGCGCATGGCTGAATGATTTTTCTTTTTTAGAAAATAACGCCCAACGTAAGCTCGATAAAATGGGGTGCCGCTTTTTGTTTCACATCATCGTCCACGGTATTGTAGCCTTTCATAATATTAGAGATGCCGTTGTAATAGGTGAGGCCGAAAACCAGGGAGGTGGAGTTGTCGATATAATATTCGATGCCGCCACCCAACACCAGCGAAGCTTTCAGCAGGCGGGTATCGTCGGTGCGGTCGCGCTCGTTGGTTTCGGACTCATAGACGCCGTCAACACGGTATTGAAAGGTCTCTTCAGTTTTTGTTTTGATATTAAAAGCCAGCGAAAATCCTATCTGGCCATAATACTGCATCTTGTCAAAGCGGTTGGTTTTCATTTTTAGCGTAAGCGGAATATCGATGTAGCGTAGTTTCATGTCGCTCACCATGGTTCCGGTAATGGTCGTGGTATCGGTTCCATTCACCACCCTATTCTGAAATGGATAAGAAATTTCCCCATTTAGATAATTGAGATTAAAACCGGTGGCGAAAAAATAATTTTCGGTGATGGTGATGTCGCTGATAAACCCCCAGGAAAATCCCGCCTGTGTGCCTTTATTTTTATAACCCTCCGAGTCGGGCGAAACCCAGCTAATGGCGGGAGCTACTTTTAAACCAAAGCGAAAAGGTTTTACCTGGCTGAAAGCAGTGTGCGCCATCAGCAGCGAAACAAGGGTGAAGAGTAGAGCAGTTTTTTTCATAATATTTTCGATGGTTAATAATCCGGATTAATAAAATAAACGGAGGCAAAAATAGTGAAAGATTAGGAGGAACCAGCAGCTTAGGAAACAATTAAGCCTTTACGGTGCAGGTGACTAAAAAAAGTCAAGAAAAAACATAACAAGAGATAATGCAAAATGGAATTGAATATCGAATATTCAATAAAGCCTGTCGGTGGTAATTAGATTGCATTGATTCTGAAACAGATTTCTCTCCGCCAGCCGGCGGATCGAAATGACACGACTGCCACGGACAAAGGGGGCATAAGTGGCGGGCGCTGCGCACCCGCCACTTATGCCCAATACAGATTATCGCGTGTCACATCGACTGGAAATTTTGCGAAGCAAATTTGGAGGGAGAAATCTGTATTAATTCAGCCGCTCACAACATCACCAATAACAGCAGCCGGGGCTATTCTGCAATGATTAATAATTTTTACCAATGCACTTTGCGTTTTCTGTCTATATTTGTCGCCTTTCAAAGAAACATTAACTTAAACACATAAAAATTATGAAACGATTCACCTTTGTAATGATTCTGCTGCTGGCTACCGGCTTTGCCTTTGGCCAGATTTCGTTAGGCCCCAAGATCGGCTTCAACACATCCAAGCTTACAGTGGATGCTTCTGATATCAGTTCCGATCTGAAAAACTCCTTCAACTTTGGTGTGTTCCTGCGTGTTGGCAAAAAATTCTATCTGCAGCCAGAGGTCAACTGGATGACGCGTGGTAGCGTATTTAAAAAACCGGCGATGGATAACCTAAGCCCCGTCGAGCAGGAGATCGACCTGAAAACCATCGAAATACCCGTTTTGGTAGGATGGCGGCTCATCAACCTGGGAGTGGCCAATATCCGTGTGATGGCCGGCCCCTCAGCCTCTATTGTGGTAGATAAAAGTGTAGAAACAAAAAAGGGCGTAGAAATATTAAAAGACAGCGACATCAACGACATGATCTGGGGATTGAATGTGGGAGCCGGAATAGATGTGCTGATGTTTACCCTCGACGTACGCTACCAGATGGGATTGAATGAAGTGATAGAGAAAGTGAATAACTTCGATTTCAATTCCAAAAACAATGTATTCTGTGTATCGCTGGGCTGGAAAATCATTTAACCAGCAATAATTTTTCCCGCCGGCGGGTTATTAAAAAGTGTCAGCATCTTTTTTAAATGTTGACACTTTTTTTTGCTTATCGCAATAGCCAAACAAACAGAAATGAAAGCTTATCAGTTATCAATTTTTCTTTTTACGCTGCTGCTCTCCGCATGCAGTGGTGAAGGCAGCAGGCTCGACATCGACACCCGCGACACAGAAATTGCACCGGTGCGCATCATGCGTTACGAACAGGCACTTTTCGGAATAGCGCCCGACAGCATGCAGCCACAGCTTAAAGCCATTGCTCCGCAGTTTCCGGTATTCCTGGATGCCGACCTCGACGACACGCTCAATATCATGCGGCTGCACGACTTTGTTATCGATCCGCTCAACCAGCAACTGTACCGAAGGTCGCAGGAAGTATTTCCCGATCTCACCCCCTACGAGCGAGATTTTACCGAAGCCTTCAAGCGCTTCAGGTATTTCTTTCCGGATGGCACACTGCCTGATATTTTTAGCTACGTGTCGGGCTTGCTTTATGAAAATCCGGTGCAGTTTTTTAATGAAGATATGATTGTAGCGCTCGACATGTACCTGGGCGCCGATATGGAAACCTACCGCAAAATGCGCTTGCCGCTTTATGCCATCCGCACCATGACGCCCGAATATCTGGTTCGCGACGGCATTGCCGAACTGTATCTGTATCATTTTGCCTTGCGCCCCGGCACCACTTTTCTCGATCAGGCCATCGACAAAGGGCGCCGGCTCTGGTTCCTCGACGCCCTGCTGCCCGCAACCCCCGACAGCATCAAGATCGGATTTACGCAATCGCAGCTCCAATGGTGCCGGCAAAACGAAGCCAACATCTGGTCGTTCATCATACAAAACGACCTGCTTTATTCGTCCGACACACAGGTGCTGCGCAAATTCTTTGCCGACGGACCGTTCACCTCCGACTTCTCCACTGCTTCGCCGCCGCGCATTGGCGAGTGGTTAGGCTGGCAAATCGTGCGTTCTTTTATGGATCGAAATGAAAATGTTTCGCCGGAGGAATTATTTACAAGCATCCAGGCGCAGGAAATCTTGAATCGCTCTGGCTACAAACCCAGGGGCAAGGTTACGCCTTGATGAGCAGCCAGCAGTTCTCATTCATATAATAGTGTCTGTTCATCCCACTCAATCCATCTCCTCACGCTCTTTGCTCCCTGCCCCCTGCGCCCTTCGCCCCGCGCCCTGCATTTTGGTCTTCACTTTTGATGTTGTAAATATTTTTTACCTTCACCGGCTCAAATGAAGAATATCATGCTCATGATTCGTGCTATGAAAAAAATGAAAATTTATGCTGACAGAAATTTCCTCCGATTTTTCTTTGGCTCTTTAATTCTTGTTTCGTTATTCACAACACCGGCTTTTGCCCAGCCTATGGTTATTGCCAAAAGCGATGCCGTAGCTGTTCCGCAATTACATGCTGTACCTACCAAACGCGCTGCTAACGATAACCATCCCGTTGCACCCCCGCCACAAGCTGATAACTTAAACCCGTCTTACACCAAAGGCTCGGCCAGCGCCACCTACACTGCCGGCATTATCAACACCGACTTTGGTTTTCAGTCGATGGGGCAAAGCTCCACCTGCCCGGGTTTGCTCTCGATAAATATTCCGGCAGATGCCACGATCACTTCCGTGGATGTGGAATATGCAATGACAGCCAAAAGCTATTGGTTGTTTTGGGTTGGATATATGGCGGAACAACGCTCACAGTTGCGATGTGCTTCGCCGGGAGGAATCAGTGAGATGCAGGTGTTCTCCGGGACAGGCAACACTACCGGCACACAATATTACAGCCGGACCGGCCTGAACATCGCCAATGGCGTAACCGGGGGAGGAAATATCCAGTTTCAGCTTCATGCCGGCCGCACAGCACTATTTAGTGGATGCAACCGCGATGTTAATCTGGTGGACAATGGCAGTTGGACAATTACGATACATTACACCGTTGAACCGATTCCCGATTTTACAGCCGCTCCAACGTTTGCAAATGTGAATCAACCCATACTTTTCACCAGTACCACAACGGGCGATGTAACAAGCTGGAACTGGAACTTTGGTGCCGGTGCCAGTCCGGCCACCGCTGCTACGCACGGGCCTCACTCGGTAAGTTACGCTACTCCCGGCAACAAAACCATCAGCCTGACGGTAAACGGAAACATCACCAAAACAAAACCTGCCTATGTTTTCATTAATATCCCCACACTGACAGCTACAGCTACTCACACTGACGGACAAATTCCCACAGATAGTCGTTTTGATAGCAACAGGGATTTTTCCCGGTGCCCCGGAGAGCTTACTGTTACTATTCCCGCAGGAGCAACCATTACAGGAGTGGACGTAGAATATACGATGACTGCAAGAAATTCTGGTTGGAAATCGGAACAACGTTCGCAGTTGTGGTGCGTATCTGCCGGTGGTATCAACGAATCATCCGTTTATTCGGGATCGGGCATCACCGGAGGATCTCAAAATTACAGCCGCACAGGCCTTACCATTGCGAATGGTGTGACAGGCGGCGGCGATATTCGTTTTGAACTACACGCCGGTCGCACTTGGTCATCATCTTCCCATAATAATTGTGATACTTACAATAATTATGTAAATGCGTCATCCTGGAAAATTAAGGTGTATTATCAATTGGTTCTTTCGCCACAGTTTTATGCTACTCCATTGAATACTTACACCGGACAAACCGTAACTTTTACTGATAATAGCATCGGAGCTGTTACCAGTTGGGACTGGGATTTTGGTAGTGGCGCCATTCCTGCTGCTGCCACCACACAAGGCCCGCATAATGTTATTTACGCAACCACCGGCTACAAAACCGTAGCACTTACAATTAACAATACCTACACCAGCACAAAACCCGATTATATTTTTGTTAGCAACCCTAACGACTGGCTAAAATGGGATGATAATGTGAATGCCAGCAGAATAGGCCGAACTCCTGCGGGTATTTTGCAGACGGCAGTAAAGTTCCTGCCGGCAGATTATAATGCTTTTCTTAATCGGCAGATTACGCGCATCAGGGTATTTATTGGTGATTTGCCAACCAGTTCCACAATAAAAATTTGGCAGGGAACCACCAATGCCAACATGACAGAGTACTACAGCCAGCCTTTTACACCCACAGATAATAGCTGGAACGAGATTGCTCTGACTCAGCCCTATGTTATCGACAACACCAGGGATCTCTGGTTTGGTGTAGTTTATTCGTTGGGGATAGATGTTTATTCTGGCGGCGTAGATGCGCAAACCAACCACAATGGTAAAGGAAACCTGTACCGACTTGATCCTAACGATCCTAATGCCTGGTTTACATTATCCTCAGCAGGCATTGACGGCGACTGGAACCTGCAGGCTTATCTGGTGACCACCGGCAGTTGGACGGGGGTGGTGTCGTCGGCATGGGAAAACGCCAACAACTGGTTCACCTTCACGGTGCCAACAACGGGTTCAGATGTGGATATTCCCGTTACGCCACACGACCCCGTTATCAGTAGTATGCCGGTGATACGCAATCTTTCGATACAGTCGGGCGCCTCCCTTACCATTGCACCCAACAGCACCCTTACTGTTTCGCAAACGATAACCAACAATGCAGGCAATGGCGGACTTGTGGTTGCCTCGACTGCCGCAGGAACCGGTTCGCTCATCCATAACACAGCGGGGGTGGCCGCCACTTTCGAGCGCTTCGTGCCGGGAGAGGCCGAGACCTGGCACATCCTCTCTTCGCCCATGACTGATCAGCCCATCTCGGGCAACTTCACGCCGCCAGGCTCCTACGCCGACGGCACCGGCTACGACTTTTTTACCTGGTACGAACCCGATACTTCCTGGGTTTATCTGCTCAACGACAGCTATCCGCCCACCTGGTTTACAGCCAATGATGGCAGCAACAACTTCCTGCAGGGACGCGGCTACATGGTGGAATACGAACAACAATATCCTACGCTCGTTTTCGGCGGCACCCTGGCAGCCGGCGATGTAAATGTGCCGGTTACCAAAACCATTGGCACGGGCGATGTCTTTGGCAGCAACCAGCTGGGCAATCCCTATCCATCGTCGATCGACTGGAAAGCCAGCGGATGGAACCGTACCAATCTGCAGCAAACTGCCGGCGGCTACTCCGTTTGGATTTGGAACGACACCGCCTATAATTACGGCGTGTACAACTCGGCATCCATCGGCGATATGGGCACCCTGGGCGTTACGCGCTACATTGCGCCAACGCAGGGATTCTTTGTGCAGGCGGCGCAAAATGGCAGCATCAGCATGAACAACAACATACGCGTACACAACAATGCCTCGGAGTGGCTCAAAAGCACTGCCCAACGCCCCGATCAGTTTTTCCTCACGGTATCTTCTGGCGATGGCTGGGGGGAAGACGAAATACTTATCGGCCTCGACAAACACGACGAATCTTCCGGTTCTTACAAGCGGTTTAGCTTTGTAAATACTGCACCAGCACTATGGATTCCCGACAAGGGGCAATTCTTTTCTTCATTGCTTTTTGATTCCCTTACCGACCATCCGGTGATACCCGTTGCTTTTCGTGCAGGAGCTGCCGGCAGCTACCGCATCACCTCCTGGTTTGAAAAAGAGATGATACAGACAGCTATTTTGATTGATAAAAAAACCGGCCAGCGCATCGATCTTCTTGAGACGGATGAATATCTTTTCCAGGCTTCGCCCAAAGATGATGCAGGACGTTTTGTGCTGCAACTGCAGGAAGGTCTCTTCCCCGATCCGCATCAACCTTTGCCGGTGCGCATTTTTGCCTACAACGGCATCCTCACCATCGACCTGCGGCTGATAGAGGATCCCTGTGCTGTAAAGATATTCGATCCGATGGGAAATCTGCTGCTCGACCAATCCATCGAAGGCAGAGAGCAAGCCAAAATTCCTATGACAGGCCGACGCGGAATGTTTATCGTAAGAGTACAAAATGAGCAGGGGAAAGCCATTAATAAAATTGTTCTTTAATAAAAGACGAAATTTGAACTACGACTATCCTATTGGTATTTTTTTTATAAATTGCGCAAAAATTAAATTTTTTACTCCTCAATACATTCAGCTAAAAATCATTAGAGATGATAACGGGCAAAGAGAGTACAAGATTTGGCCAAAAACTCCCGGTAGGATTTCCGGTTTGGCTGCTGCTATTCCTGATGTTCAATTTCTCTATTAACCATCAGGCTAAGGCGCAATTTGCCGGCGGAACAGGAACTGCACAAGACCCTTATCAGATTTCGAATGTAACCCACCTCCAAAACATTCGCACCGCCCCAAACACTGCACATTTTAAACTAATCAGCAATATTGATGCGTCCGCAACCCGAACGTGGAATAGCGGCAAAGGCTTCGATCCCATTTCATACTTTGACGGAAACATCGACGGAAACAACTTTTCCATCACCGGTTTATACATAAAACGAACGGGTACTCAGGTTGCCCTGATTAATCAAATTGGCCCTAATAGCACAATAAAAGATCTGACTTTGGCTGATATTGAGGTAAAAGGAGGATACAGTGCAGGTTCTTTGGGAGGTGCTTTGTCCGGAAAATTGCTGAACGTCAATGTGTCCGGTTCAGTTAGCGGAGCGGGTAAGACGGGAGGCTTGGTGGGCGAAAACTATTCGACCGGTTCTTTACAAGCGTGTAGCACCAATCTCACCGTCTCATCTAACGGTGCAATCACCGGCGGACTCGTTGGATATAACAACAGTGGCACCATCGAAAATTGCTCCTCATCCGGATCAGTTAAAGGCACGGATCAAGTGGGAGGTTTGATCGGAAAAAACGAAGGAAGTGTTACCGGTTGTTCTTCGGGTGCCACGGTAAAGGGCGAGGATGATAACGTTGGCGGCCTGATCGGCTGGAACAATGATGGTAAAATAACTGATTGTCATTCGACTGGCAAAATCTCCGGCGATAAAAAAATAGGTGGACTGATAGGCCATAATGGATATAGTTCATCCTTAATCCTCAACTGTTATTCAACATCCGATGTCAACGGTGAAGAAAGAGTCGGGGGGTTGGTGGGATTCAACCAGGATGGTACCATTGACCTGTGCTATTCTACAGGAACAATTGACGGAGAAGAATACGTAGGGGGTTTGGTGGGTTACATGGCCTACGGTTCGGCCAAAATAAAACAAAGTTTTTCGGCTTCCACTGTAATCGGCGAGGATAAAAATATCGGCGGATTGGTTGGTTATCTGCAATCGGGAACTATCGAAAACTCCTATGCAAAAGGGAGCGTATCGGGAGAAGAAAATGTTGGTGGCCTGGTAGGAGAGATGAAGTGGGCAACGATTACAAACTGCTTTTCTGCAGCAGTGGTAGTTTCAGACGACCCTCCTGTGGGTGGGTTGATAGCTTCAAATAACGGTG
>Ga0265293_10001265_pt1 | contig 55810 bp, 41 predicted proteins | sample Munlanlewell138R_FD_192505 | JGI IMG/M metagenome (GOLD analysis project Ga0265293, IMG submission 192505) | Leachate microbial communities from a municipal landfill in Southern Ontario, Canada - Leachate well 138R | ecosystem: Engineered > Solid waste > Landfill > Unclassified | place: Canada... | reverse complement strand
ATTTGATAAAAGCAGAGCAAAACTGATATAAAGATTAATTTTTTCATGGTTTCAGTCTTTTTATAATGCATGGTAACAGGTGGCTAACCGCAATTGCGCATATCCCACCTGTATTTTTGTCCAAATATAACCTTAATTTCCAACCATCCCATCTTCAAATCATTGAAGATCTGATTACTTCTAAGCCATAAATTCAAAAACACTCCATAAAACTAACCGATAATAGCCATTTGTAAACGTTTGTTTTTCGACCCTAGCAAATTATCAATTATCAATTATCCATTATTAATTACCAACTCTCCGCCAACAAATTCAGCCAATTCCTTTATGTTCTTCTTAGAGAAATCAAATGTAATATTCGCTTCTTCGTAAACGCCAGGAATCGATTTTGTATAACCTAAAGCAAGTGCTCTTTTGTAATCTTGGATAGTTTTGTCGAAATCAGTTTTGCTGTTTTTCCAAATGGCTAAAGCACCTAATTGTGCCATTCCGTATTCGATGTAGTAGAATGGAACTTCGAATAAATGTAATTGTCTTTGCCAAGAATATTCACGAACAGATTCGTAACCTGTCCAGTCAGTAGTTCCTGTGCCGTATTCATCCAGTAAAGAAATCCATTTTGATTTGCGCTCTTCTTTTGAGTGTGTAGGGTTTTCATAAATCCAGTGTTGGAATTCGTCAATTGTTGCTACCCAAGGAAGAACTTCGAGAACTGTTTCTAGTTGTTCGATTTTTGCTCTTGTTAAGTTTTCTTCATTATCGTAGAATTCATCCCAATAATCCATGGTTAAAAGTTCCATGCTCATTGATGCTAATTCAGCAACTTCTGAAGGGAAGCTTTTGAATGAAGTCAATGCTAAATCTCTCGTTAAAAAGGATTGAATTGCGTGACCTCCTTCGTGAATCATTGTGATTAAATCTCTTTGTGATCCAACTGAGTTCATAAAGATAAATGGAACTCCGATTTCATATAAAGGATAGTTATATCCTCCTGGAGATTTCCCGTCTTTTGAATCTAAATCCAAATATCCCATGGCGTCCATTGTTCTTAGACAATCGCCAAAATAAGTATCGATCTTGTCAAAAATAACAATCGTTTTCTCTAATAATTCTTTTCCATTTTTAAATGGTTTCAAAGGTTCTCTGCCCAAAGGATCAACTTGACTGTCCCAAGGTTTGAGCTTCTCTTTCCCCATTAAATCAGCCTTTTTCTGACTGATTTGTTTCACTAAAGGAACGATTTCTTCTTTTATCGATTGTTGAAAATCAAAACAATCTTCTTTTGTATAATCGAATCGACCTAATTCGTCGAACATGTAATCACGGAAATTATCATATCCTGCATTTGTTGCGACTTTGTGACGCAATTGAATCAATTCAGTAAATAAATTGTCTAATTGTTCCGTGTCTTCTGCTCTTCGTGCTGCCATTTTATCAAAAATGGATTTACGTAAAGCTTCATCGTTTTCCTTTAATAAAGAACTTGCTTTTTGCATCGTGATTTTCTCTCCATCGTGTTCGATAGATTGAGCGCCACTTACAGCTCCGTGAATTTGACTTTTCTCAGCCAATTCAACATTTAAAGGAATGTTTTCTTCGCGGAATAATTTTATTGCCGTGTCAACACCTCTAAAGTAGATTTTATAAGCTTCGTCCTTAAATTCGGATTTGAATGGAGAAGCCGACAATTTTTTATTCAAACGGAAAGAATAAGGCTCAAGATGAGGTTGAATTTCTTTTACGAAAAAAGCGTATGCATCAGCCAACTCTTTGTCTTTTGTATCAATGGTCATTTTGATGTATCGCCATGCTAAATCTTCAGAAATCACAGCTTCCAATTCACTTTGATCTTTCATCCACTTCTCAAATTCCTTTTTTGTATCGATAGAACGATTTTCTAGATCAATAAAATAAGGTTCAACATTTTTCCATTGGTCAATAATAAAATTGTCTGGCAAAAATGATCTTTTTGGACGTGTAACTTTCATTGTGATATTGTTTTTCTGGAGATGATAAAATAACGGTGTTCACGAATTCACTCAATGTAATAGGACGATTTTCAAATCGTCCCTACATTGTATCTTTCAATTTTTGAATTTATTTTTCCTCTTTTTTTGCTGTTTTTTTAGAAGCTACCTTCTTAGCAGGTTCTTTTTTCGCTACTGCTTTCTTTGCTGCTGGTTTCTTAGCTGCCTTCTTTGGAGTTTCTTCCTTATTTTCTGCTTTATCGGCTTTCACTTCTTTCTTCTCCTCTTTTTCTTCTTTCTCTTCCTCTAAAGTGATTAATCCTGCTTTTTGGAGAATGTTATACCATTGGAATAACTTCTTAATGTCAGAAGGATAAACACGATCTTGATCATAATTAGGAAGAATTTCTTCTAAATAAGCTGACAATGTATTCAAGCTCTCTTTGTGAGATGGACCTTCCTTGCAATCTTCTTTTTTTGCCAAACTAATATACACTTGTTTCAAAGGAACATCTTCTTCGTATGTGTAGATACTGATGTCTTCCAATGCCGAAATACGATCGGTAGAATAAGCTGGTATACGTTTGTTATCGATAAGCGACTCAACAATAATGTTGTTTTTTGATTGAGCTACTACTTTAAATAATCCAGGTTTTCCTGAAATCGAAATTACTCCTGATAAATCCATATAGTTTATTGTTTTTTAGAACGTCAAAAATAGAAAGAATATAATAAAAGTAGCCTTACTATTCTTTAAAAAATGGCAAGACCTTACTTCCGTTGACAGTTTCTATTTTTATTAAATATGCACCACTCGATAAGTCTCCGATTTCCACCTTTACTTTGGAGTTTTTTGTTTGTTGACTTCTAATGATTTGGCCTGTTGTTGAGGTGATCTCAAATGCTTTTATCATAGTTCCTTCAGCTTCTAGGTAAAATGAATTTTGAGCAGGATTAGGATATAATTGAATTACAGATTTATCCTCATTTTCTAAATTCAACACCCATTGAATAGCATTTGAAAAACTTTTGCAATTATCTGGACCTTGAATAGCAACACTGTAATATCCTATCACTAATGGAGTGTAGGTTTGTTGTGTTGCGCCATTAATTGGAGTGTCGTTCAAATACCATTGATAATTTGGAGCGCTACTGGAAATTAAAGAGTTTCCTAATTGTTGGATTGTTGGGCTTTGCAATGGACTGCCTTGTGAAACAATCACTGTGTCAGAATAAATTTTACAACCTTGCATATCTCTTCCGAACAAGAAAATTGTGTCAGGTTGTGGAACCACAATTTCTGGTGAAAAGGCACCGGTTGACCAATTGTAATCTGTCATAGGAATGTTTGCTGTAAGTTGCACTGGCATTTGGCAAATCGCTGTATCTCCTATGATTTGAAGATTTCCGTTTTTGCTAATCAACAAATCAAAAGCATTTACTTTTCCATATCCAAATCTATTGTTTGGAGTTGTTCCTGTAGCAACATCACTTGTTGCAGTATTGAATAAATCGGCCATGAATTCGATATGAGTACTATTTTTACAGCGTTCCAAATATAAAGCTGCTATTCCTGCAACTACTGGAGAAGCCATTGAGGTTCCCCCATTTCTTAAGTGATAGCCGCCAATCCCCAGTTGTGTGTCGTAAGAGGAATTTCCTACCATAAATAACGGTGCGCTCCCCAGTGTAACGTCGCCTGCTGCACTAATGTCTGGTTTGATAACGCCATGCCGTGAAGGTCCTCGACTTGAGGAAGGCGCGATGTTTCCAGGTGGTGTCATGTCGCTTCCTGGGTAATATTGAGTTCCGCTATGGGTAATGTGTCCGAGTCTCCCTCTTAGATTTGCCACAGAAATTACATTTGGAGAACAGTTCCATGAAGAAACTATACTTTGAGCACTGTCAGGAGAAATATAATTTATGATGGGAGGATAGACTGCTGGACTAGGAATGTTTTTCACGATGGTGTTTAATCCCATCCATGAACCACTCCATAGATCATATTTCCCTTGGCCCGTTGTGCTAAATCGCATGAGGTAGTTAGTGGAATCTACTTTTGAAAAAAATCCTTGCAAGTGATAATTTCCTCCAACATATTCTGTGTAAACTTCAAGTGTTGCAATGCGATCTCCATTGCTATTGTAAAGAGTATCAAAAATTGGTGTTCCTACATTTAATTGTGTGAAGCGGTAAACAGTTTCTGCAACATTTTCATAAGATGGTCCTGGTCGGTTTGCTCCAAATGAATAATGAAATTGAGCATCAGTAATATCCGACCATAAATCAAAGAAAACGGTGTTGTTTCCTAATGAACCACTCGGATTGTTCTCAAACCAGATGAAATTAGTATCAGCAACAGACATGGTTTGTTGCGCATGATACTCTTCTTTATTTCCGGAGTTTCCTGCTGCTGCAATTATGATACGGCCATTTTTTTCAGTTAACAATAAGTCCATTAATTCTGCTGCTGGATCTTTACCATCATGGCTTCCTAAATAACTACCAACACTGAGGTTAATTACTGCAGGTTTGTTCAAGCTATCTGCCACTCTAAAAATATAATCACAAGCATCAGCTACTGTCAATGTCCAGTTGGGTAAGTTGAAATTTGTTTCCACAAAAATGATTTCTGTTTCAGGTGCCATTCCTTTGTTTTTTCCAATTGCTAAACCATTTCCAGCGCAAATTCCTGTAACAGAAGAACCATGTCCACCCGAATGTTCGTTACTTGTAATTGAACCATTTTGAATTTGACCGGCATACCATATTTGTCCATAATTATAAGGTGCTGGAGAAACAGTTGGATTTGTAATCGAGTGATCCCAATAGCGAATAACACGATTATTTCCATACATATCAGTAAAGTCTGGATGGCGATGGTCTAAACCAGCATCCACTAAGCCAATAATTACACCTTTCCCAGTATAACTTTCCAGTAATGGAAAATCACCGTTGTGAACAGGGTTTACGTTGTGCATCACGCGAACAGAATCGTCGAGTAGAGTAGGTGGGGCATATTCAAAATAAAAATCATTAATTTTTGTAGTGGCAAGATTTTTGGAAATCCATTGAGCAGATTCGGTTATATACAACCAATTTTCAGTAGTTCTTTTAATAAGAACTCCCTCTCTCTCTAAAAACGCTCTATTTGCAGCGTTGTTTTGGAGAGTAAAAGGAAATTTTGCTTCTGGATTTTTCTCGAGTACCTCCTTAAATCCTAACTTTTGAGAGAGGATTGTGAATGGAGAACAAAGCAATAAAAGACAAAATAGAGATTTTTGGAATACCATTTGTTTAAGTATTTGACCTATTAATTGACGAAATTCGTCATACAAACAATAAATATCGTAAAATTGTGGAATAATTTCAACATTTGCGTTAATTTCAACGTGTAAATATAAATGAATATGAGAAGAATGTTTTTAAGGATAATGCTTCCTGCTCTTATCGGAGCTTACTTTTCTACAGCAACAGCACAGGTAGATAAAAAAGTATTAAACTGGTACAACTCTAGTAAAACAGGGATGTCAACAGACAAAGCTTACAAGAAGCTTAGAAAAATTACCCCAGACACAATAATTGTAGCAATTATCGATTCAGGAATTGACATTGAACACGAAGATTTACAAGGAAGTATTTGGACAAACAAAAAAGAAATTCCTGGAAATGGAATTGATGATGATAATAACGGATACATCGATGATGTTCACGGGTGGAACTTCCTAGGGAACAAAAATGGTGAAAATGTAAATAGTGCACGTTTAAACGTTACTCGAATTTATGCTGAATTAAAGCCGAGATTTGATGATGTTGATTCTGCAGATGTTAAAAGTGAAGACGCGAAAGATTATGCACTTTATTTGAAAACTAAAAAAGAAGTTGAAGATAACCGTGCGAAATATGAGTCGATAATTGAGCAAACTGTTCAGTTCAGAGATCAAATGCTTCCAAACCTTCCAGGAATGATTGCAAATATGATGGGAGTTGAGGAGTACACTGAAAAATCATTGAAAAAATGGAAAACAGATGGTGCTCAACAAGAACAAATGAAACAAATTGGTTTGTCATTGTTGGCTGGTGATTTAAGTGAAGAAGCAATTCAAAAACAAATTGATCAACTACAAGGAATGATTGATGGTCACTATAACCCAGATTTAAACGAAAGAGCTTTAATTGGTGACGATATGTATGACATCACTGATACTGATTATGGTAACAATGACGTTGAAGGTCCTGATGCATTGCACGGAACTCACGTTGGTGGTATTGTTGCTGCTACTCGTGGAAATAAACTAGGTGGAGATGGTGTTGCAGACAACGTTAAATTAATGTCACTAAGAGCTGTTCCTGATGGAGATGAGTTCGATAAAGACATCGCTTTGGCAATTCGTTATGCGGTTGATAATGGAGCAAAAGTAATCAACGGTTCTTTTGGAAAATCTTATTCAAGTCTTCCAGTAGCAGTTTACGAAGCAATCATGTATGCACAAGAGAATGATGTTCTTTTTGTTCACGCAGCAGGAAACTCAGCTAAAGATTTAGCGTTGAATGATAACTTCCCAGCAGTTAGATATGAATTCCAAGATAAACCATTTACTCACTTGTTGACAATTGGAGCATCTACAAGAAATCACAAAGAAGAATTGGCAGCTAGGTTCTCAAACTATGGAAAATGTGAGGTTGATATCTTTGCACCAGGTTATGAAATTTACAATACATTCCCAGATAATAAGTATGAAGCAATTGCAGGAACATCAATGGCAGCGCCAATGGTAGCTGGTACAGCTGCGTTAATTAAAGGATATTTTCCTATCTTAACAATGGCAGAGGTTCGTCAAATTATTCTTGATTCAGGAGATTACTTTGGTGATACTTACCAAAAAGTACCAGGAAAGAACAAACTTGTTAAATTTGATAATTTATCTGCAACTGGTAAAGTTGTAAATGTAAATTCAGCTGTTATTCTTGCAAAAGAAAGAGCTGAGGCTAAAGCATCCAAAGAGGCAAAATAGGTCTTCCACCCCTGCGTGTTGAAAGACTAACTAAATATTTAAAGGGTGTTCAATGAACACCCTTTTTTTTACTTTATGAATATGTTACAGAAAATCAGTTTTATAATTTTAGTGTTTATTTCTTTCCAACTGAATGCCCAAAAGGTATTTCCTCTGTTGGACAATAGAGATTATTTTAAAAGCTTTCACGAAGGTCAAACAAGACAACTGGATTACTTAAAACCTATTGATGTAAAATATTCTGAAGAAATTATTGCTTTTATCGATAACAAAAGTGATTTGTATGTATATGATGGCCGAACAAAAGAAAAGCTTACTGGACTTGCCAATGATTATAAAATAGGGATGAATTTAGTGGCTTGGAATACTGGTCCAATTGTTTCTGTTTGGGAGAATGGTAGAGCTTTAACCTTAACACAGTTCGGAAGAAGGTATGAAGTTTCAGATAGTTTAGTTGTTTTTGAAGACCTTAGAGATAACGTAATGCGCGTTTATTATAAGGGAGAAATTCATGATCTATACTATAGTGTTACTGATTTGTTCATGCCACAATATATTGGGAGCAATACTGTTGCTTTTCGAGGAAATGGAAATGTACATTATGCTTTTATTCAAGGGAAGATAGTCGAGATTGGTGTTTTTAACGAGGCAATAGAATATGCTGCTGGAGCAAATCTTGTTGTTTTCAATGATCCATTTAACCAGTCTTTTGCTGTAGCTTTTCGCCACCAAGTTTTAGATGTTGAACCTACGATGGTAAGGAGCTACAAAGCAGGATACGATATGTTTGTTTACCTCGATCGCAACAATAATCTAAAAGCCTATATCGATGGTGAGTTGACAACTCTTAGTACTTACGCTTCTTCCTACGAAGTGTTCCGAGATATGGTTGTTTGGATAGAAAATGGAGTGCTTTATACTTATAAAAATGGAGTGCGCTATGAAATTGCGAACTATATACCAGAAGATTATAAAATCAGAGATGGAATAGTAGCCTTTAGAAATCTAAATGGTGGAATTTCTGTTTTCCATAATAATGAGGTGGAAATCGTTAGTAATTTAACCGGTGCACCATTCGAAGTAAATGGAAATACTGTGAGAGTACAAGTTCATAAAGGGAATTATGTTTTCTTTAAAAATGGATTTACATATCAGGAGTAGAAGGAGAATAATCTTGTTTTACTAAAATAATTTTCAAGCTTTCAGAGTAGTTTTTTTTAGCTAAGTTTTTGATTAAAGCCTTATAAATCCTGGTATTACCAACCGAGTCATTGGTTCAACTCTGCCAAGTTTTTTGATTTAGAATTTCAAACTTATGGAAGAGTTTGGGCTCAGCTCAAAGAAAATGAAAACAGTTTTGTTTGGCAACATCCAAAAGATGAGGTTTTACTGAATTTTGTTTTTGATAAAAACACCAAAGAATTTAAAGGAGTTAACACTTTTGGATTGCGTTTGCGACACGAATTGTTTGAAAAATGGCTCAATGAAAAGGCGAGTATTCAACATGTTCTAAAATATCTGAAAACCGCCAATTTCAATCCCGAATTTTTTAAATCTTTTGAGAAAGAAATCCTTGAATCTTTTAATCAAGAGTTTGATGAATCTATAACACTTGCACCTAAAAAGTGGTGGAGAAAAATTTTACATGATAAAGTTTAGCATTATGGGAACAACAATAAATTACTCTATTGCAGGAGATAAGACACAGAATTTAAACATCACCCAAAAGCTAGGGTTAACGCTTGCTTCGATTTCTTTATTTATTCTGCTTTTAACTTGGCTGACTGGTTTGACATTAACTCCAAGTTGGTTTTATTTAAGCATACTTTTATTTGGATTTTCAGCCGGTCCTGTGCTTTACGCAATCGGAACATATAAGGGCTTACCTGCAGGCATTAAAAACAACGGAGTTTACTTTAATTCTTTAACTAATCGGGGAGCGTTAGGGTGGATTGGTGCCATAATTCTTACATTATTCTACGTTTGTTTATACTGGTATGGTGACTGGTTTGGTGATGGGACTGGGCCAAAAGGAGTTAACGAAGGCACTGTAGCTTTGTTTGATCCTTTGAGTCAGTTTATGCGTGGGGCACCAGCAGATAAATGGTTTTTATACGGAACATTTTACACCGTAGCGATTCTGTTTCTAGGTGTTAAATTCATGTACAAATACCGTAAAAACCGATATCATTTTATCAGAACTGTTGTTGTAATGTTTTCCTAATTGGTGTTGGCCTATATTCTTCCTTACGTACTGGAAGGATTAAATGCCACAGCTGGTGGTTATTATTCTTTAAATCCTGTAAATGCATGGCCATTAAATTCAGATTTCTTAACGGGTTACCGTATTGACGCACGTATTTCACCGGAAAACCAACCATTGGGTGTGGCGTATATGGTTTTGGGAATTATTTTATTCCTAATTGTCACACCATTTGTGACTTATCTAGTGGGTAAGCGCTGGTATTGTTCTTGGTTTTGTGGTTGCGGAGGACTAGCAGAAACTGCGGGCGATAGTTTCAGGCACCTTTCAGATAAATCTGTGAAAGCATGGAGAATTGAACGCTGGTTGGTTCATTCTGTAATGGTCTTCGTAATGCTTATGACTGTTGCAGTAATGTATTCTTACTTTTCAAAATCAGAATTTAAACTCATGATGTATTTTCCAGCTGGGGTAGGCTATAGTTTACTCTTTGGATTGTTAGGATTGTCTGTTTTGTTATTTCTCTTCTTATATATTAAAGGAAAAGGTAAGTCAAGAAACTTTATGTTGGTAGGGGCTGTAATCGGAATTGTAATGATTGTTTCAATGTTGTTAAGTTACCTCGGGAATGAATCACAAGCTTTTGGTGTAAACAGCAACACTATAAAGAAAGGATATGGGTTTTTTATTGGTGCAATCTTCTCTGGAATCGTTGGGGTGGGGTTTTATCCTTTACTGGGAAACCGTGTTTGGTGTCGTTTCGGTTGTCCAATGGCCGGATATATGGGAATCATCCAACGTTTTAAATCTCGATTTAGAATTACCACAAATGGAGGGCAATGTATTTCTTGTGGTAACTGCTCAACTTATTGTGAGCAAGGAATTGACGTAAGATGGTATGCACAAAGAGGACAAAACATTGTACGTGCAGCATGTGTGGGCTGCGGTGTTTGTACTTCTGTTTGTCCACGTGGTGTGCTTAAACTTGAAAACGGACCAGAAGAAGGACGTGTCAATGACAACCCGATTATTATTGGTCATGATAAACATCCAAGTTTAAGAAGGTAATAATTAGCACATTGTTTTTGTTTCTAGGGAAAACCCTATACAACCTTAGGAGACTAAGCTCTAGTTTTGTTTTATAATCAATAAAACGAAATGTTATGAGAACAAATAAATTAATTATCGCCTCATTTAGCGTGTTCATGTTAATGGCATGTAACCGTGATGGATGTACAGATCAATCAGCAATTAACTATGATTCAAAAGCGAAAAACGACGATGGAAGTTGTGTTTTTGATGACACCCCAGGCGGTGGTACAACTGGACCAGGCGGCCAGACATTACCAATTAAATTAACTGGAAACGTTTCAGATGTCACCACAATTAAGGATATTTCTACCGACCCTAATGTAATAGAGTATTATATTGATGGCGCTTGGAACATTGATGCTGCAGTAGTTATCGAAGCAGGTGTAAGAATCGAAATGCGTTCAGGTGCAAGAATTCTTGTTAAAGCAAATGGTTCGCTTAATGCAACAGGTACTCCTAGTAATAAAATTAATATAGCAGGAAGTCAAAACACAAGTGGATATTGGTATAATATTGAATTTAATAGCAATAATCCAAACAACAAGCTGATTTATTGTAATATATCCAATGGTTCAAAGTATTATGGAAGTGAACCTGGAATGATTATAGTTTCAGATAATAGTCAAGCTACGATTCAGAATTCTAGTTTTTCAAAAGGAAGTGATTTTGGTTTAATGACAAAAGGAGAGAATGCTAAATTACCTGATTTCCATTCTAATCATTTTAGTTCATTTACAAAAGCTCCAATTAGATTAGCATCTTTGAGTCATTCTAGCTATTTAGACAACAATACTATTCTTGCTTCGGATAATACAATTCAATCTGTTTATGTTTATGGGGAGGATGTTAATTCAAATACTACTGTTCCTAAAATGAACTTTCCATATTCTATAAGGGAGAGAATTACTTTTTACAATTCTCAGACTGTAGTTCAGGAAGGTGTTGAAATTCAAATGGCAGCTGATACCCGATTTAAAGTTACAAGTAATGCCTCTTTAGAGTTTTCTGGAACAGCGGCAAATCCATGTAAAGTAATAGGTGAGCAAAGTTCGAAAGGATTTTGGTATGATGTAAGCATAGATAGCAATAACCCAAATAATAAATTTTCACACACTAGTTTTTCTGGTGGACGCAACTATTACGGTTCTGAAACGGGCTTTATTCGATTGAATGGGACAGCAAGTTTAAGTATGAATAATTGTGATATTTCTAATTCTCCAACTGAAGCAATTCAAGGTCCAGCTTCTGTAACATTTAATGATAATGGTGGCAATTCTTGGACTAATTGCGATGGTGGAGGGGGCCTATTACCATAAGGCACTATTTATTCACTTGTAAAACAACAATAAAACAACAATAATGAAAAAGCTAATAATCACATTCATTTTAGCCCTATTTTGTCTAATACATTCTCATAACACCGTAGCCCAAGAAGTGGGATACGAAGAAGGAAACATGTATCTTGATATTGGAGTAGGCGCTCCAAGATTTGGACTCGTTAACAATTACCTCTACAATAGTTTTGGTTATAACTCTTATAGTATTCCTGTTTTAGTGTCAAATTTAGAATATGGTTTTACTGATCTCGTAAGTGGGGGTGTCTATGCTGGTTATAGTCATTACGGCTGGAGATGGACAGAGACAACTGGAGAGTGGGATGAGCGCTATAGTTATTTGAGTCTTGGATTTAGGGGTACTTTCCATATTTGGAACTTCATCAACAATAACCTAGAATTAGGTTTAGGGCTTGAGGAACTTGATTTTTATGCTTCTTTAATGATTGGTGCTCAGGTTGAAAGTCATTCAAATCAGACTCCTAGCTCTAAGGCAACGGTAAGGAAAACACGTGGTTATGCTGGTGCAACAGTTGGAGGTAAGTATTATTTTTCTCCAAGAACAGCAGTATTCCTTGAAGGCGGATACGGATCATCTTCCTTTGGGATATTAGGTTTGACATTTAAAATATAACTGCACACCAAATCAAAATGATAAAAAACAAAATGGAATCTTAGCAATTAAGATTCCGTTTTGTTTTACTTGATTATTCAAAGAACAATATAAAAACAGTCTGTTTCCGACCAGGCTCAAAATAGCTTCTTGTATTATTCGTCAATAGGTTAATTTTGCCTTACATTTATTAAAACTAATACTTGATATGCCTTATACATTAACAAAACTTTTCCTGATTTTTCTGTTGGCTAATGTATTTTCTTTTTCAACAATAGCGCAAACTGATTTCAGTATAGATTCTTTGCAGATTATAAAGAATGCAGATGAACTATTGCGAAAACCTGTAGTTAAATCAATAGATAGCGTAACAACTATTTTAAATCAGGGTCTTCAAAGTCCAAACATTATTTCTGATGATTTGGTAGAGTTTTATATGGCCAGGTATTTTTATATGAAACAGGAAATTTCACTCGCCATGGATGTTGTAAATAGGAATATTAAAGACAAAAACAGTTATAAAACTAGCGATGCTAAGTTTTACAACATTCAAGGAGCCATTCATAGTTTAAATAAAGATTATATCAAGGCCATTAATTCATTTCTTCATGCGGCTAAACTTTATCAGAAGGAAGGAAACAGTGTGAGAGAGCACAGTATTTATAATAATGTTGCAAATATTTATATGGCGCTTGGAGATTTTCAAAGAGCTTATGAATACAGTAGTAGATGTTATGCAGAATTTAGAAATCATCCTGAAACTCTTAATTATATTGGTGTTTTAGGTGTTCTTGCAATTTGTGAAAGCAATCTTAATATGTTAGACAGTTCAGAAGTGCATATTGATTTAGGATTAAATGCATTAGATACCATAACTGATATTGTAGGAGAAATACTCATCAACTATGCAAAAGCAGAATTAGAATTTAAGAAAGGAAATTATCATAAAGCCATCCCTTATGCTAGGAAAAGTCTAACACAAAGTAGTAAATATAATCTCAAAGAATATGAGGTGATTTCTTCTATTGTTTTGATGAAGATCCATAATGAATTAAAGGAGTATAAGCTTGCATTAACTTATGGAGAAAGTGGATTGAAATATTCTAGCCACACCAATAATTTATCTATGCAGCATTCAATTTCAGATGGAATTGCAACAGCCTATGCTGGAATTGGTAATTTTAAAAAGGCTTATCTATTTAAAAATAAATCCGATTCACTCAAAACAATTGATAGAGATGAAGAGTCAAAGAGAAGTGTCGACAGTTTGCTGGTTCAGTTCGAGTCTTTGAGCAATAAGAATAAAATATTGGGTCAGGAAATAATTATTGCAAATCAAAATCATACTTTAGAAAGAAAAAACAACACGCTCATTATTATCACTTTTACTTTGTTGTTTTTGGTGTTGTTCATTATCGGGCTATTCCTGTATAACAAACAACGTTTAGTTTTGATTAAAAACAAACAAGAAGTTGATTTGATTAATGCAGTTAGCGCCTCTGAAGAAGAAGAAAGAAACAAGCTTTCAAGTTTATTACATGATGGGTTGGCAGCAGAGTTAACTGCTTTAAAACTAGAGTTAATTCAAAATAAAAATGTCTCGGAAAGGTCGTTTTTAATATTGGATAAGGCACATGATTTAACCCGAAGAATTTCGCACAACCTTTCGCCTTACATGATCAATGAAAAAGGCTTAATAGAAGCAGTAGCTTATTTAGTGAGCAATAATAACATCAATAAAAATCTTTATTTTTATTCCAACATTACAGAGGAATTAAATATTGAACCAAAAGTAGCAACCATTCTTTTTCGAAGTACTCAAGAGTTGCTGCAAAATGCAATAAAACATGCTGAAGCTTCTGAAATTGTAGTTCAATTAATGTTGAAAGACAATGTTCTTACAATTAGTGTTGAAGACGACGGAATAGGAATGGACGTTTCTGTTATTGATGATTCTGTAGGATTAGGATCTATTAAAAAACGAATTGAAGTGATTAATGGCGAGTTGAATTTCGATTCTTCCCCATCACATGGAACTAGTGTCTTTATAAATTTAAAATTAGAAAAATGATAGAAAAGAATTTCGAAATTTTGATTGTAGATGACCATCAAATGATTCTAGAAGGAATTAGAAACTTTGTTGCAGGGCAGTTTCCTGAAGCAAACCTCTTACTCGCCTCAAATCATAAAGAGATAATTAATGTTTTACAGAAACGTGAAATTGATGTACTTTTATTGGATTTAGTTCTGAAGAAAGAAGATTCTAGGGATTTTTTAGCTCAATTGATACAACTTAAACCCAAGATGAAGATAGTTGTTGTGAGTTCCTTAGAAGACGAAACTGTTGTTCATGGTTTGTTGCATAGCGGAGTACATGGTTTTGTAGGGAAATCTAGTTCTACAATGTATATCGCAGAAGCAATTCGCGCGGTGATAAATAACAAAACATACATAGATCCATTATTAAAAGAAAGAATTCAAGAGAAAAATAAAAGCTTGTCTACCTATTCTATTGGATTAACCCGAAGAGAAAAAGAGGTTTTGTATGAAACTTTAAAAGAGAAGCGAATAAAGGAAATTGCAGAATCACTTTTTATTTCTGAGAAAACCGTAGAGAGCCACCGATCTAATCTTTTTGCTAAATTTGGCGTTTCTAATGTTACAGGATTAGTGAAAAAAGCAATGTTGCTAGGTTATTTTTCAAAAAAGAATGATTTCGAAGACAAGCACAATTGATTTTCAACTTTCTGAGTTTACTCTAAATAAAAAATGACGCAAATAAAGGAGATTGATTACACAAAGGTTTTTGTAGTTATTCCAGCCTTCAACGAAGAGCAGTCAATCGCTAAGGTGATTAATGATATTCCATTTGTACCCCGCAAGAATATTATTGTTGTAAACAACGGTTCCACAGATTCTACACAAGAAATGGTTGAGTCTACAGGAGCAACAGCATTGTTTGAACCCCGAAAAGGTTATGGATGGGCTTGTTTAAAAGGATGTGAGCATGTTGAGAAAATGAATGGAGAAACAATTGTTTTTTTGGATGGCGACTATTCTGACTATCCAGAGCAACTTCCAGATGTTATTGCGCCAATTTATGAGCAAAATATGGATTTGGTGATAGGATCTCGGGCTTTAGGAAGTCGAGAAAAGGGTTCAATGACAGTTCCTCAACGATTTGGAAACTGGCTTGCATCAAAATTGTTGATAATTTTTTATGGGGTAAAATACACCGACTTAGGGCCCTTCCGAGCAATACGTTTTGAAAGCTATAAAGAGCTCTCAATGAGTGATAAAACCTACGGTTGGACGATAGAGATGCAAATAAAAGCAGCCAAAAAAAAGATGAATTATTGTGAGGTTTCTGTCGACTATAAAGCACGAATTGGACAATCAAAAGTAAGTGGAACGTTAAAAGGTGCGGTTATGGCAGGAATTAAAATTATATTTGCAGTTTTTAAGTACAAATTTACTGAATGAACTTGGTAATAATTCTTGACAGCGCTTTAGGCGACCCAACTTGGATGTTTAATTGGGGTGACGCTTTTGGCTTCGAACACTACTTTGCACACTTGATTGCAAAGCTAATTCTTATTGTTTACGGACTAAGTCTAGTCCTTATTCTATTTTACAGTATTCTCCAGCTTTCGTTGGCTGTAAAATATAAAAATAGTAAATCAGATAAGAAGAAGGCACTCCCAACATTTGATCCTGAAAACACTCCTTATGTGACGATTCAGTTGCCAATGTACAACGAATATTACGTTGCAGAACGTGTTATTGAACGCGTTGCCCAGATGGATTATCCTAAAGATAAGTTAGAAATTCAAGTACTTGATGACTCTACGGATGAAACGGTAGACGTTATCGCGAAGAAAGTAAAAGAAGTACGTGAAAAATACGGGGTTGATATTAAACATATCCACAGAACAAATAGAATTGGTTACAAAGCTGGTGCTTTAGATAGCGCTTTACCTGATGCAAAAGGTGAGTTTGTAGCTATTTTTGATGTTGACTTCCTTCCAGATGTTGATTTCCTTCAAAAAACTATGCCTCAATTCCGCAATCCAAAAGTGGGAGTGGTACAAACACGTTGGGGACACATTAATAAAGACTATTCTATATTGACAGAACTGCAAGCCTTTGGTTTAAACGGACACTTTGCAATTGAGCAGGGAGGAAGAAGCGCAGCTGGACACTTTATTAACTTCAACGGAACTGGTGGAGTGTGGAGAATCAGTTGCATTAAAGATGCAGGAGGTTGGCAACATGATACATTAACAGAAGACTTAGATTTAAGTTATAGAGCTCAAATCAAAGGATGGAAGTTTAGTTATTTAGAAGACGTAATTGCACCAGCTGAATTGCCAATCACAATGAGTGCCTTAAAAGGTCAACAACACCGTTGGATGAAAGGTGGAGCGGAGTGTTTTAGAAAAATGGCTAAACCGTTAATGACAGCTGAAAATGTGAGAATGAGTGATAGAGTACATGGATTGTCGCACTTGTTTAATTCTACAGTTTTCGTCTTTATCTTAATTATGAGTTTGTTGAGTATTCCTGTTTTGCATATTAAAGACAGTTTCTCAGATCTAAACTATTTCATTCAATTTGGTAGTATATTTATCATGTCGACTTTGTTTTTGATGTTCTATTATTGGAACTCATACAGAGATAAAACGGATGATAAGAAAAAATCATTATTACAATTCGGGAAACGTTTCTTCCAATTTCTTACCATCTCAATGGGGCTTTCATTAAGTAATGCAGTTGCAGTTATTGAAGGGTATATGGGAATAAAAAGTTCTTTTGTTAGAACTCCAAAATTTAACGTTGGTGCAAAAGATGAAGGTAAAGTTGAAAATAAATACGACAAGAAAACTATTTCATTGGTGACAGTTGGAGAAGGAATCTTGTTTCTTTTGTTTGGTTTTACAGCTTTAAATAGATTGGTTTATGGTGATTTAGGAATGGTTCCTTTTCACTTGATGTTGGCAATTGGTTATGGTACAGTGTTCTTCTACAGTATTGCAGAAGTTAGACCAGCATTATTTGCTTTCGTGCCAAAATTTAGCGCAAGCACTAGTAACGTTAACGCATAAAACAAAATGTATTCTAAGTTGGGAGGTTTAAGTGGAGCGCTTTTGCTTTATATAATTTCCCTTCTTTTAATTTCTTATGTGGCAGAACAAGCTGATTTTATTCTCAGCTTTTCCGCGTACTCACTATCTTTTATTGCTTTCCTCTATTTTATTCGAATCCGGAATGATTTCTCTATAAAGACTTGGAAAAGGATTGCTATTGTTTTATTTCTCATTCCTCTGTTTTCATTTCCATCACTTTCTCCAGATGTCTATAGATTTCTATGGGATGGCGAATTAGTTACAATAGGAATTCATCCTTATGCTGCAATTCCAAATGAATTGATGCAATTCGATAGCCGTGTTTACGATTCTGAATACATGAATTTGCTTTACACTGAAATAACAGAGCTTTCTCAAAGGAATTATTCAATCTATCCTTCTGTCAATCAGTTTTATTTTTTGATTACAGCTTTAATTAGTGATAATCTATTTGTTTCTCTGATTGTTTTGAGAATTTTGATGTTTTTAAGCCTTTTGCTTGGTGCTTATTATTTCTTTAAAACACTTGACTTACTTTCTATTTCTATAAACAATAGTGTTTTGCTTTTGCTGAATCCTATTTTGATTGTGGAAGTGATGGGAAACTTTCATTTTGAAGGTATCATGCTTTCTTGGTTGATGATTGGAATCTATTTTATGTTCAAGCAGCAATGGTTCAAAAGTAGTTTGTTTTGGGCAATTGCAATCAATATCAAACTTACTCCACTTATTCTTTTGCCATTCCTTTTGAGATTCCGAAGCTTTAAGGTGAGTATAAGATTTTATATCTCTACCTTTTTCATTTCAGGAATTTTATTGCTTATTTATCTTTGGCCTGGCCTTTTTTGGAACTTTATGCAAAGCATTGAATTATACTTCGATAATTTTGAATTTAATGCAGGTCTATTTTATCTCGTCAAATGGATTACTTCGTTCTTTGTTGATGGGAATCCAACCTTAATTGTTGGGCCTGCCTTGTCTATAGTTGCCTTTTTAGCGATTGTTTTCATTGCTCTATACAAACCCATCAATAATAAGAAGGAATGGCTCTCTCGAATGATGTGGGGGTATGTGATTTATTTGATGTTGGCCACAACAGTTCATCCTTGGTATGTAATCCTTCCACTCGGATTGGCGGCTTTTTCTACGAATTTAGCTGTGCTTTTTTGGTCTTACCTAATTATGTTGTCTTATGGTTTTTATGCATTTGGAAACGCTACAATTGGTTATTCTTTAATTGCTATTGAATATATTATTGTGATTTATCTTCTTCTTTTTCCAAACAATTATTTTCTCAGAAAAAGCAGATTGTTTTTAGGATTGGATTAACGCATTGCTTTGTAATTGGCAATCCAAGCGGGGTCAATAACGTCTTTCAGCAATCTAAAAAAACTTGAATCCACAAAGTAATCTTGGTCATAGCATCTACAGCCGTATCTATTGTAAATGTATAACTGCTGCTTTAATGAAGGTCTCATTTCTCCTTGGCTCCATCCATCTCCTAAGTGATGTTCAAAAGGATGCGCATCAAACCTTATTTTCCATAAAGAATCAAAGGCAGAATTAAAGTCAACAATTGTTCCATCAGTAAGCGTGTCGGTGAATAAGCCATTTTTCTCGAATATATTGCTAAAAATAGTAGACCTGGGAATTGGCCATTCTCCTGTTCCTATTTTTATTAAGTGGTCTAATCCAATAGGTTGGTTCCCCACCAAGAGGTCGTTTTTAAAATAGAAAATTGAGTATTGTGTGAGTCCACCAGTTGGAAGCAACCCTATTTTAACGCCAAAGGAAACACGATCTGGTCCATTGTAGATTACTTTGTCTTCTTTTACAAGACTAAGTAATCCTACCAGAAATAGGCCTGTAAAAATATAATAGACACTACGTTTCATAATCTTCACCCCTAAAGTACGAAAAGTGAAGAACCAATTCAAACAAAATTAACTTTGTTCAATATGAGATTTGTTCAATAGATCCAAAACCGTCTTAACAGGAGTGAAAGTTTCTGTTGGTACTTCAACGAAAATACTCAACCAATCCGACATACTTCCATTCCATAAACCTGGTCGTTCAATAAAACGAATGTCTTTTTCTTGATATGTTTTTTCAGCAATAAAGTACTTTTCAGGATCTGCGAAGTCATGTAAATTTAAACGCTTCCCGTCAATATCTTTTGTTGAAATAGCCATTAATACAGGATTGAAATACTGACTTTGGACCATCAATCTGTATTGATTCCCATTCTTTCCAATTTGTGATTTCTCAACAATTTGCTTTGAGAGTTTTCCATTGTGTTCTACCCAAAATGGTCCACCTCCTGGTTGTCCTTCGTTTCTTACCATTCCACAAATACGAATAGGACGATAAATAAGTGCATGTAATTCTTCGTCTGTCAATTTTTCAAAATCTAGACTTGGATTTGTGAAATGATATTGAAGATTAAGCGCTGCTAAATTAAGTCGGGGGTTTTCACTTTCAAAAGCTTCCTTTAATTCTGTTTTTACCACATCTACCATTCCACCTAAATATTTTAAATTTTCAATTGAAGCTTGTGAGTGGGCCTCATGTTGAATATTGTCAATGTTCTTGATGAAAATTATATCGCTTTCTATCTCGTTTAGATTCTTGAGTAAAGCTCCATGTCCAGAAGGACGCGTTAAAATCTCTCCGTTTTCATCTAACACCACATTTTTATCTTTGTCAAATGCTATGGAATGTGTGGTAGGGTCTTGTTCGCTCCACTCTATATTACACTGTCTTCCAGTTAGCTGGCGAATAGAATCTAAAGCTTCTTTTATTTCTTCTTCATGGGATTTGTTGATCGTAAAATGGAAATTAATACAATCTTCTTTTATTCTCAAACCTTGTAATAATTGCTCTTGAAAAGCATTTAAAATAAAACTTCTTGATCTGTGAAAAGGAACTAAACCTTTTGGAATAACCCCCAATCCAAGTCCTTCAGGTTTTAGTAGATAGGATACAAAATCATCTAAACTGATATCGTATTCACGCACTTTCTTTTTCAATGGAAAAGGCAACAACTCGAAGAAAGCAAAAGATTCAATTGCGTTTAAAAAACGTTCAGTTTTACTTCTGGTTTCTTCATTAGGTTCAGCCAGAAACTCATACAAAAACTTAAACATTCTAGATCCGGTGCCTGATGCAGGAATAAAAAAGTGAATACTTTGGCTTCCATTATTGAACTTTACCTTGAATCTATTTTTCTCAAATTCTGAATGACGAATAATTCCATCATTTAATCTACATGGGCTAATAAGATTTATTTCTGGTTGTTTTTTAAAAACCAATTCCTTATGTTCATCAATTAATGCTTTGTTGTTTTTTAAATCCATGAAGTTTGAATGTTAAGTTTATGTACTTTTAACGTTGAAAGAAGGTGTTTATGATTTATTTAGTTCGTGAATATATAAAATATTGTTTGATTGCGAAAAACAGACATGGAATTCATTCTCCGTTTGTATATGATTTTAATGATAATTGCTTAAGCACTCCAATTCCTGAGTTTGAATATCAGGTGTTTAAAGGGCTGAAAAAGTCATTTCTAAAGAATCATAATAAGATTGATGTGAGAGATTTAGGGGCTGGCTCAAAGAAGTTAAATAAACAAAGAACAATCTCTCAAATAGCAAAAGTATCTGGGAGTAATGATAAATATGGAAAGTTGCTCTATAGAATAGTAGCACATTATCAACCAAAGGAAGTTTTAGAGCTGGGAACCTCTCTCGGACTAGGGACTTATATGATGGCTGCTGCTTCAGAAGACATTCATATTACAACGGTTGAGGGTTGTGAAAATACTTTCGAAATAGCCCGCAGAAGTTTTCCTTCATCTCAACATATAAAAGTCGATTTTATAAACAGTGACTTTATTACTTTTTTAAAAAACCTTAGAAATCATCCGCCATTTGATTTGATTTTTATCGATGGAGACCATAAAAGTGAAAGATTATTAAAGCAATTGGAATTATTAGCACCTTATATGCATGATGAAACAATTGTTCTTTTAGACGACATTCGCTGGTCAAAAGATATGTTGAAAGCATGGAGTTTATTGGTTAAGGATGCTGATTATCACTTGACTATTGATCTCTTCAAGATGGGAGTTGTATTAAGAAGGTCGCATCAACAAAAAGAACATTTTGTAATCCGTTATTAATTGTTGATTTTTTTTGCAGAAAAACTTGCAAATATAAAAAACTATTAAATATATTTTTCTATATTGTATGTTCAAACACCTGCCAAAGATGAATCGATACTTAGAACAATTGATCGAGGACATGGACTTAGCAATAGCCAGTCAGATCGCCATAAGAAGTCACCTAGATATTTTAGGTGAATGTGAGGTTTGCGAATCAGAAGAAGAAATGCTTTCTGGAGGAAATACAATGCCATTATCAGAAATAATAGGTTTTGATAAATGTTTTTTTCCACCCGAAGAAAAACTCACAGATGACCAAATAGTTGTAGTTTACACACATTTGTTGTGTGTCTTAGATAACTATAATTTTTTTCTAGACTTCCCTGACAATGTTGACATTCGCACAAAGTATATTATGGTTTTAGATGTTCTAGACGAAGAGACCACTTATTCAAATGCAAAAGTAACTATTATTGAGTTTTGTGATTATGACTACGATACCTGCCCGTTTGGTGCGGATTTATGTCAATGCAAAATGTATGAAGATATGTCCTAACTGAATTTCCCCAAAACTTCAGAACAGTTTGTTTTACTGGTTTTAAACACCGATAAAATAAAGTTAATGTTTCCTTAACATTGATACAGTTGATGCAATCGGTATGCTGCTTATTTTTGTCTCGGATTATTAATAATGTCTAAATGAAAAATAAACTCGTTTTATCGTTTGCACTTTTGTTTGTTTCATTCTTCACATTCAACTCGAATGCACAAGAGGAGATTAAGCAAGACACCCCTAAGGAATTAATGACAGATATTAATTCACACTTTATAGAGAATATTTATTCCACCACCAGAATCGAAGGTTTTACCGCTTTTTGGAATCTAAATTATGATGCTTTTCAAAGTTTAAAAGCCCAAGGATATACGATTTCGATTAAATACAACACTAAAATTGGATCAAAACGTCTCGAAAAAGGATATAGTAATTCTGAATGGACTGTAATTGAAGGAATAGATCTGAATGAAACGAGTTATACTATTGAAGGTTTAGTTGGTGAAGAAAGTTATGTTTACATGATTGGTATTTCCAATGGTGAACACCATTTTTGGTCAGACAAAAACACTGCGGAAACAGAAAGAGGATGGGGAATCTTTAGATTTCTAGTTTTGATTGGGTCTCTAGGAATGTTCATCTATGGTATGAAAATCATGAGTGAAGGTTTGCAGCAAGCTGCTGGATCGCGATTGAGATATTTACTTGGTTCAATTACTTCTAATAGAGTAAAAGGAGTGTTAACTGGGTTTGGAATCACTTCTATCGTTCAGTCTTCTTCTGTAACAACAGTAATGACAGTTTCCTTCGTAAATGCTGGATTGATGACTTTAGTTCAATCTGCTGGAGTAATGATGGGAGCAAATATTGGAACAACAATTACTGGTTGGCTTATCAATATTTTCGGATTTAAAGTAAGCATTGGTTCTTATGCACTTGTTTTAATCGCATTTGGAGCTCCTATGATGTTCTTTGGTAAACAAAAAATCAAAGCTTGGTCTAGTGCAATTATCGGGTTCTCGTTATTATTTATGGGACTTGGCTTCTTAAAAGATTCAGTTCCAGAATTAGGACCAGATTCTTGGTTGGTTCAGTTCTTTATTAATTTTAAAGATGTTCCAGTTATAAGTACAATCTTATTTGTTTTCTTAGGAACATTGGTTACCGTAATTGTTCAGTCTTCTTCAGCCGCAATGGCATTAACGATGACACTTGTTGCGGGGGGAATTGTCCCATTCGAAGTTGCAGCAGCAATGATTTTAGGAGAGAATATTGGAACGACAATTACGGCAGAATTGGCTTCTACCATTGGAAACGTTCACGCCAAAAGATCTGCACGAATTCACTCTTTGTTTAATGTAATCGGAGTAGCTTGGGCCATCTTGTTTTTCCCTTTCATTTTGCAAGGAATCGAGTATTTCATGATAGCAGTTGGTGCAGGAAATCCATTTGAAAACCCGAAAGAATACGCCAATACAGGGATCGCTATTTTCCATACAGCATTTAACTTAGTTAACGTTTTAATATTGATATGGTTTGTACCAAGCTTGGTGCGTATTGCAGAAAGAACGGTTAAGTCTAAAGGAGGAGCAGACGAAGAGTTTCACTTGGATTATATTGGAGCTGGCTATATGTCTACTCCAGATTTGTCTTTGCTTGAAGCGAAAAAAGAGATTGCTAAATTTGGTGAATTAACAAGTAGAATGTCACGATTCTCACGTGATCTTTTATTCGAGAAGAGTAGAAAGAATCAAAAGAAATTGATAGATCGTATCGCAAAATATGAGGAAATCACAGATAGAGTAGAGGTTGAAGTAGCTAACTATTTAGGAAAGATTTCTGAAGGAGAGCTAAGCATCGACACTGCGATTCGTATTCGAGGAATGAACAGTATCGTAAATGACTTGGAAAGAATCGGAGATATTTTCTATCAAGTTTCTAAGAGTTTAGAACGAAAATCAGAGGAGAAAATTTGGTTTACACCGCATCAACGTGAGCGTTTGGCTGAATTGTTTGATTTAGTTGATGAAGGTTTTGCAGTGATGTGTGAAAACCTGAAGAAACACTCTGCTGAGGTAGATCTTACAACAGCAAATGAGATTGAGAGCCGCATCAACCTTAAACGTGATGAAATTCGTAGCGAGTACCTTGATGCACTTTCAAAAGACGATGAGGTGCACATGAAAGGTGGAATTATATACAATGATATCTTTGCTTCATTAGAAAAAGTAGGAGACCATATTATCAACGTTTCGGAAGGAATTGTAGGGAAGGTTTAAATTCCATCACGTACTAAAAAAAATGTAGGGTCGTAGCATTGCTACGGCCCTACATTTTTTTTAGTACATTTAAAATCACCAACAACATCAAAACCCAATTTCAATCTGTACCCTCCAAGTTAAACCGTCATCTCCCAGCTTGTTTTGAATATAACCTACATCGGTCTGAACTTTTAAATTGTGATTCTTAATATATTTCGATGCTCCTAGTGTATAGTAAATCAAATTAGGTGATGTTACAAAATTAGTATGTGATGACAAATAAGTGTATCGTGCCGCTAATTCATAGTTGCTATTAAATAAATATCCTGCTTGTAAATTAATAGCTGATCCAAAATGATAAGCTCCTAGGTGATTGCCGTCTAAATCTTCAACATTAGGATTGTTGTCACGTGTTCTTCTTAAAGCATATTCTCCCATCACTGAAATCCCTTTATATTTAAACATAAAATCAGCAAAGCCGGTATACAAATCCTTTAACTCAGCATTTTCAGGGAGGAATGCTCCTCTATTTCCTCTGCTTCGTGCAGCATTACTGTTTCTGTCGGCTGCTAGGGCTAATGCAAGTTTTGGCTTTTGTTCGCGGTAAACATCTCCTCCAACATAAGCTCCTTTTTTCATAAACTCACCAAATGGCATCACTTCTATTCTGAATGTAGTTTGGTAGCCTCCTTTATTTCCTGAGATAATGTTTCTTCCTTCTCCTTGTGCAAAAGCGGCAGATAGATGCAATCCAAATTGTTTTCCTAAAACCTTGTCATAATTTAATCCCACTCCGACATCCCTCTCTAAGGTGAATTTGCTGTTTAATTCTGAACGATCTACAAATTGCATACTTGCAGATGAAATTAAGACATCTCTGTTCCCAGGAAGTTTAAACTGACCAGCTTTTAATGAGAAACCTTTGTAGAAATTCCATTTTAAATAGGCGTCAAGGACAAGATTCCCTCCTTCACCGTAATATTGTGCTCCACCATGGTCAAGATCGCGGTTTGAAAGTCCTAACTGAAGTGCGTAAGTTAGTTTAGGAGAGTAGGCGAATCCTTCAAACTTTAATCTTGCTCTTCTGATTAAAAAGTTAGAAGAAAAGTTTCCGATATCGCCATAATCATCGTTGTTAACACGCCAATTTCCGGCAAATAATGTTTGAAAACGAAAAGAAGCCTTAACTCCAAATGTAGAATCTTTTGCTGTATAACGGATACCATCGCCAAAGCTGTAGTCTTTTGTTTGAGCATTTCCTGAGAGTCCTTTAAAAGACAGAACAGCTACTAATAGGAAGAATGTAATTTTATTCATAAGTTGAATTATTAATATCTCTTTTAAAATATAAATCCTTGTAAAATAAGGGTTTTAATATTAGTTATTATTAAGGTAAAGTGACAAATATACAGCTTGAAGTTCTAAGTAGGACGATTTTTAATTATGATTTAATGTAGAGGTAACATTAGTTGCTTTTTCTTAACCTAAGAGTAAAGCACAGTTTACACAAGAGCGGTTTTTCCATTGTAGATTTGTAGTAGTTACGAATTTTTAAAAACCATGAACAATAAAGCAACAATACTTTTCGCAGACGATGATCCAGACATCTTAGATATGATTTCTTATAATTTGGAAAAAGAAGGATACACAGTGTTTACGGCTGTAAATGGCGAAGAAGCTGTTTCTATGAGCCAGAAAGTGAATCCAGATTTGATTTTGCTTGACGTGATGATGCCGAAAATGGACGGTGTTCAAGTGTGTGAGACCATTCGAAGTCAAGACTTGGCAGTACAACCATTGATTGCGTTTTTAACTTCACGTGCAGAGGATTATTCTCAAATTGCTGGTTTCAATGCGGGTGGAGATGATTATATCAATAAACCAATCAGACCAAAGGTTTTGTTGAGTAGAATTGAAGCGCTTTTAAGAAGAGCAGGAGGAAGTACTCAAGCAGAAATAAATCAAGATTTGGTTTTAGATAGCGATCGCTTTCTTTTACTATTCAAAGGAGATGAGTTATATTTACCTAAAAAAGAATTCGAATTATTGTCTTTTTTAATGAAAAAGCCAGGAATTGTGTATAATAGAGACCAAATAATGTCTGAAGTTTGGGGAAATGAAACCATTGTTGGAGAACGCACTGTGGATGTTCATATTCGTAAAATACGTGAGAAAATAGGCGAATCTTATATTCGAACAATTAAGGGAGTTGGGTACACATTTAATGCATAATGAAGAATATTAAACCCATACATATTGTGTTTGTTGGAGCAGCTGCACAAGTTGTGTTGCTCCTTGTTTTGTTGTTTATGTACCGCAATTATATTGCATTTATTCCGTTTTTAGACATTCTAGTTATCGCCTTTGTAAGTGGTGTTTTTTCTTTCGGATTCACCTTCTTTTTACTTAAAAACTTCATTAAAGACCGCTTGGATTTAATTTTTCGAATTATTGACCACGGGGCAAATGTCAACATTGATCAGCCAAAACTGGAGATGTCCAAAGATATTATTGGTGCTGCGGCAACTGCTTCTGTTGATTGGGCAAATGCTCGAAAAATAGAAATTGCCAAACTGAAAGAACAAGCTGCGTTTAGACGTGAGTTTTTGGGGAATTTAGCACATGAATTGAAAACTCCAGTTTTTAGTATTCAAGGCTATATTTTGACTTTATTGGAAGGAGGACTTGAGGATGAAAAAGTAAACCGAAAATTTTTAGAGCGTGCTGCTTTTTCAACAGAGAGAATGACGGAAATTCTTGAAGACCTCGATCAAATTATGAAATTGGAAGTCAATAAAGTGGAAATTAAAAAAGAAGCTTTTGATATTGTTGCTTTAACAAAAGACATCATTCTTTCATTTGAAGAAAAGTGTCAGGAAAAGGGAATTGTAGTCAAACTCGATGAAAGATATGAACCTATTTATGTAAATGCAGATAAGGCAAAAATCGCACAAGTCATCACTAATTTAATTGCTAATTCGTTAAATTACTCAACAGAAAACGGCAAAACAATAATTCGTTTTTATTCGGTCAATACTACTTTAATGACTGAAGTTTCAGACAATGGAATTGGTATAGATGAAAAGAATATCCCCCGTTTATTTGAAAGATTTTACCGTGTAGAACAAAGTAGAAATAGAAACGAAGGTGGATCTGGATTAGGTTTAGCGATTTGTAAACATATTATCGAATCACATAACGAGACAATTGCCGTAAAAAGTAAAATTGGTGTAGGAAGTACGTTTTCTTTTTCGTTGAAGAAAAGTAATAAACATTAGTAATGATTAATCCGTCAGTTGTTGGACAAGTAGTTTAACGGGTTAGGGGTGGGAATAATTGATAATTTATAATTGACAATGGATGATTTTGTACTTCCCTAAATAGCGTTACGATTTGTTTAGTTGCATGCAAATCGAAAGGATCTAAAGGATTTTTTTGTTTGTGAGAAAAATAGGAGAGAAGTTTCAAACCAATTCATCATTAATGATAATCTGAGCGTAGCTAGAACTATCTACAACTTTTTCGTTTTTCATCCGATCCCTATCGGATTTTAATTTTTCATTCTTTAATTCTTCATTCTTTCACCAATTCCTAATTAAATTTTTTCCTTAACTTGTCAAAAAAACCAGATGCTCTACCGCTTGTTAAAATTCATCATTGGTGTTGGAATTCGGCTGTATTACAAAGAAATACGGGTGAATAACAGAGAGAATTTGTCCAATGGAAAAAAGCCAATGATCATTATTGCCAATCATCCCAATACATTAATGGATGCTTGGGTAATTGGGATGGTGTGTAGTCAACCTATTTACTACATGGCAAAAGCGACTTTGTTTGATTCCAGATTCAAGCTTAAATTACTCAGAAGTTTAAAGATGATTCCTATCAATCGGAGGGGGGAAGGGAAAATTGACGGAGTAGATAATCAAGACTCTTTAAGCGAATGTTATAAAGTTTTAAGTGAAGGGAAAACATTGGTGATTTTTCCTGAGGGCACCTCATATAAAGAGAAAGTTCTTCGCGAATTAAAGACAGGAACTGCGCGAATAGCATTAGAAACAGAAAAGTTAAATGGAGGAAAACTCAATTTGCAAGTCGTAGCAGTTGGAATTAATTATACTCAACCCGAAAAATTCAGAAGTAATATTCTCATTGATATTGATGAACCAAGAGGAGTTTTAGATCATTATGAACTTTATTTAACCAATAAAAAGAAAGCCGTTAAGAACTTAACAGATCAATTTAGAGAGCGGTTGGAAAAAGTGTTGGTTATTACAGAAACCAAAGATGAAGAAGAATTGTTGGATGATATATACAAAGTTCTAAATACCAAATATATTCATTCAGATGACAAAGGTGTTCAAAGACAAGTGAATGAACTCAAGGATATTAAAAACAAACTCGATGAATTAAAATTAATTCAACCTTGGCGCATTGATGAAATTAAAAAAAGCATCAAATCCATGGAGTGGAAGTTGGAGAAAATGAGGATAAAAGCAGATTTTCTCGATAGAAAATTTAGATCCCGCCTTTTTTTGAGGCAAACTTTAACGTCTCTTATTTTTATTCTGGTGGCACTTCCATTGGCGGTTTTTGGACTAATCCACAATTATTTACAATACCTTTTTACCGATTGGTTTGTTCCTAAACTCTCGAAGGATATAGAGTATTATGCACCACTTGCAATTCTTGTAGGGATTGTTTTATATCCCTTAAGTTATACTGGTTTTGCTTTAATTGCCCATTATTTATTTGGCTTTTCTTGGTGGCTAATTCTCGGTTATGTAGTACTCATGCCATTGACTGGAATCTTTACCTATTGGTTTTTCAAATACCTTAAGCACATCAGCTATAAATGGCGCTATATGTTATTAATGGTAGATAGAAAAGAAACTTTGCACGAATTGCAAGATGAAAAGAAAAAGGTAAGGGAATTGTTGTTTGATGATTAGGTGTTTTTTTCTTAATAAGTCTAGTTTTGGGAAATAGATCGTCTTTTCTGAGTTTTGAGATACACACCATTTATTAACCCTAGGAGTTACATTTTAGGTCAATGCAATTTGTTGGTATAAGAAGCATGAATGTAACAAAGCCTGAAGGGATGATATAATTTGAGAAGAGGTTGCGAAGTTTTAGTGATAGACTTTTTTTCAGCGATCATTTAATATATAAAATCATTTTATGCTAAAATCCAAGATTTAGCAAGTCCTTAATCCAAAATAAAGTTAAGCCCTTAGTTGATTCTAATAAATAACGTATTTTTGGTAAATAATAATTTGAAACAGTAAAATGATGAAAAAGTATTTTTTCTTGGTATTGACTTTATTGATTTTGGTCGCTTGTACAGAAGATGAGAAACCAAAAAGACCTGAGGTGAAAATGGAATACAGGCCCTTGGTTTCTGAAGATGATAATGGGCGATATACAGAATGGTACCCTGGACATAAGCAGTTGAAAATTACGGGTAGAAAAAATAAAGACGGTGAACGTGTTGGAGTATGGAAGTACTTTTCTGAACATGGAGTTGAATTGTCTATTACTGTATATACTAATGGGCTAAAAGACGGCCACACAATAGTTAAACACCCAAATGGAGCTGTTCATTATACAGGTGAATATTTAAATGACGAACCAATTGGAATTTGGAAGTTTTATAATGAAGAAGGTCAACTTGTAGAAACAAAAGATTATTCTGAACTTTAATGTCTAGAATTCCTTCACATATCATTGATGAAATCATGAATACCGCTCGTATTGAGGAGGTAATTGGTGAGTATGTTCAATTAAAAAAATCAGGATCAAATTATAAAGGATTAAGTCCATTTACAGAAGAGAGAACGCCTTCTTTTATGGTGAGTCCGGCCAAACAGATTTTCAAATGTTTCTCTACTGGAAAAGGAGGAACAGCTGTTTCGTTTTTGATGGAATTGGAGCAGTTTAGTTATCCTGAAGCTTTGCGATGGCTAGCAGAACGCTATAATATTCAATTGCCTGAAGAAAAACCTTTATCTATTGAGGAGCAGCAGGAACTTTCTGAAAGAGAAAGCCTGCAAATTATAAATTCCTACGCCAGAGATTTCTTTGCTGAAACGATTAAAACATCTTCAGAAGGAAAAACAATAGGATTTTCTTATTTCAAAGAACGTGGTTTTACTGATAGTACGATCGATAAATTTCAATTGGGATATTGTCCAAGAAATGAAAAATCATTTACAGAAACCGCAATTGAAAAAGGATACAAACAACAATATTTAGAACAATTAGGCCTAACGAAGACCAGCAACGATAGAAGATTTGATTTTTTCAGTGGAAGGGTAATGTTTCCCATCCATTCTGTATCTGGAAAAGTACTTGGTTTTGGAGGAAGAACACTTCAAACAGATAAAAAAACCGCAAAATATTTCAACTCTCCAGAAAGTATTCTTTACGATAAAAGTAAAGTGCTCTATGGAATTTATTTTGCCAAAAGTGAAATCATAAAGCAAGATAATTGTTTTTTGGTTGAAGGTTATACGGATGTCATCAGTATGGCGCAAGCTGGGGTTGAAAACGTGGTGTCGAGTAGTGGTACCTCTTTAACCAAAGGTCAAATCAAATTAATTCAAAGATACACTCAAAATATTACTGTACTTTATGACAGTGATGATGCTGGAATTAAAGCTTCTTTCCGAGGAATTGATTTACTGCTGGAAGAAGGCATGTCTGTTAAGGTTTGTCTTTTCCCAGAAGGAGAAGATCCAGATTCTTTTGCAAAAAGCGTTAGTACGGATGAATTAAAAAAGTTCTTACACGAGAATCAAAAGGATTTTGTTGGGTTTAAAACAGATGTTCTGCTTAAAGGAACAGAAAATGATCCTATTCAGCGTGCAAATCTAATCAAGGAAATTATAGGTTCTATTGCACTTATTCCTGATAGTATAACCCGATCAGTTTACCTTAAACAGACGGCTGCTCAATTTGAAATCACAGAACAAACACTGTTAAATGAGCTGAATAAAATCCGCCGTAAACATCAAAATGATTCAAGGGGAATTCCTTCTCCAGGTTTTAATGAAGAACCAGATTTTACACCAAAAAAAGCGGCTCCACAAGATTCTGGAGAATACAAAAAAAGAGATTTCTATGATCAAGAATTAGACTTGATTCGCATTTTGGTCTTGTATGGAAGTCGTGCGATTGAAATCGAAAGTCCAGTTGAAAATAAAGAGGAAGACCCTTTCGATGTGAGTGTTGCAGAGTTAATTATTTTTGAATTAGACCGCGACGAACTTGGTTTTCACCATCCTCTTTTTCAAAAGATTTACGAATTATGTCAGCAAGGACTAAAAGACGATGTTTTTTATGAAGCTGCTCGTTTCTTAAGAAATGAAGACCCTGAAATTGTGAATTTTGTTTCTGATATTTTATCTCCTCGTCATGAGTTGAGTGGACAATGGCTAAACACCTATAAAATTGAAACTACTGAAGAAATTCATAAGTTAGGCCAAGCGGTGAAAGAATCTCTTTATGCTTTTAAAAATGCAGTGATAATGCGCAGGATTCAAGACATTCAAGAGCAAATGAAGGATGTTGGAAATGAAAACAGTGAAAAACTAGTTGAATTAATTAAAGAACAAATGTTACTTGAGAAAATAAAAAGCACATTTGCTCAACAATTAGGTAGAATAATCATTTAATTTAGTGGCTATGATATCTCTTTTCGAATTTAAAATAGGACCATATAATGCGTCGTTGTGGATTATAATCATTTGGTTAATCACAATTCTCATGACTTATACTCTCAACAAGCTCATTAAGAGGTTGCTGAAAAGGTATTTGAAAAAGCCGAATATTAAAATTAAAGGTACACGTATCACACTGTTGAGGGTGTTGAATCAATTGTTGTATTTGGCGGCATTTGTAGTCGGATTTCAAGCTTTTAGATTAGAAAACGAAGAAATCTCTATTCGAGAGTTTTTAAGTTATGACATTATTCCAAAGTTGGGCGATGGAAAGTTTCAATTGAGCATGATTGATATGCTCAGCGTAATCCTTATTTTCGCTGTTTCACGCTTTTTAATTAATGTTTTCCGACTCTATATTGACCGCCGCTTCAAAGACAATGAAGATTTTGATGAAAGTACACGCTTTGTTTATATCCAATTCGCAAAGTACATTATTTACATTTTCGCAGTTGTTTTTTCTCTTCAAATTGTCTTTACAGATCTAAGTGGTTTGATGGTAGGTTCGGCTGCTATTTTTGCAGCTTTGGCCTTGGGATTACAAGGGATGTTTAGGGATATGGTTTCTGGAATTGTTTTGCTTTTCGAAGGAACAATTAAAGTGGGAGACATCGTACGGCTTTTTAGTCCTGTTACTGGAGAAGAAATTATTGGAAGAGTGTTGAAAATTAATGTGCGAACAGCAAAAGTGGAAACCCGAGATGGAAACACTTTGATTATCCCTAATTCACTCTTAACCCAAGACCAGATTGAAAACTGGACATTTGACCCCGGTCATACACGCTTTCATATCACCTTGAGAATTGCTTACGGAACAGATACCGAATTGGTCAAAAAACTACTGAAACAAGCCGCTTTGAGTCACCCCGAAGTAAGTAAAAAGAAACCTGTTACAGTGCGCATCCTAAACTTCGGAGAATACGCTCTAGAAATGGAAGTGCTTTTTTGGGCAAATCAAAAATGGTATGCCGAATACTATAAATCCGAGATTCGTTTCGAAATAGATCGCTTATTCAGGCAACATGGTATCAAAATACCATTCCCACAAAGAACAATTCACATGGCCCAAGAAGATAGACCACACTATGATAAACCAAAAGATGAGATTTAAAGGTGCCGATAAAATTCGGCAGGGAGAGGGAGAGGAGAGAGTTGCTGAATGTTTTGCTGCGAATTGTGATTGTTTTTGTGAGTTGAAAAGATTAGGTTTGTTGTGAGTGAGAAGTGGATATCTACGAGCAGTGTAAAAACTAACCAAATGGAAACAGTAATATTCTTTTGACACTGATTTTAATGGAATAAATCTACCCGATACTAACTATTACATAAGTCACACAAGTTATTAAAGATGACACATCTCATTTCATTGCCTATTATTTCTTGTTTGAAAATGATAGTTGCCCATATTTTGAAATGGACATTCATAAGATTGTAGTTTACTTGATGCAAGTTGTATCTTTGCAGCTGGTCTAAAAAAGTACACTATTTTAAAAATGGAATATGGGCATGACAGATATTGAAGTTGCACAAAGAGTTACCGCAAAACACATTAGAGATGTGGCAGCAAAGCTAGAAATACCGGAAGCTCAGTTAGAGTACTATGGTAATGTAAAGGCTAAACTACCTTTGGATTTAATTAATGAAGAGCAGGTAGAGAAAAGTAATTTGATTTTAGTTACTGCAATTACTCCAACTCCAGCAGGAGAAGGGAAAACAACAAATGTAATTGGACTAAGCGACGGATTAACACTGATCGGTAAAAAATCGGTGGTGGTAATTAGGGAACCAAGTCTAGGGCCAGTTTTTGGGATGAAAGGTGGCGCTGCCGGTGGTGGATGGAGTCAAGTTATTCCTATGGTGGATATTAATTTACATTTCACAGGAGATTTTCATGCTATTGCAATGGCCAATAATCTGCTTGCAGCATTAATTGACAATAATTTACAAAGTAAGACTAAAAATTTAGGCATAGATCCAAGAACAGTCATCTGGAAAAGATGTATGGATATGAATGACCGTTCTTTAAGAAATATCATTTCCGGATTAAGTGGTAAAACTGGCGGAATTCCTCGTGAAACAGGATTTAATATTACTGCTGCTTCTGAAATTATGGCTATTCTATGTCTCTGCGAAAATTTAGAAGACCTTCAAGAAATGTGTGGAAATATCTACATCGGAGACACATTTGACGGAAGAGCAGTGTATGCACGAGAACTTAATTCTTCAGGCGCAATGGCTGTATTGTTAAAAGATGCTATTAAGCCAAATTTAGTACAAACATTAGAAGGAAATCCAGCCATCATTCATGGAGGACCATTTGCAAATATAGCGCAAGGAACCAATTCAATTATTGCCACTAAAATGGGGATGAGTTTGGCTGATTATGTAATAACAGAGGCAGGTTTCGCAGCAGATTTAGGAGCTGAAAAGTTTTTGAATATCAAATGTAGAAAAGCTGGTTTATCACCAAAAGCAGTAGTTGTTGTGGCAACCATCAGAGCGCTTAAATACCATGGAGGAAAATCGCTAGACACCTTAACTGAAGAAGATTTGGACGCGCTGGAAAGAGGAATGCCTAATCTGGAACGACACATTGAAAGTATTCAAAGTTTTGGACTTCCAGTAGTTGTTTCTGTAAATGCTTTTAGCAGTGATACCGAATCAGAAAAACAACTTATTTATTCGCATTGCGAAAAGTTAGGAGTGCCTGTAGCCATTAGTAATGGATGGGCTGAAGGAGGAGAAGGATGTGTAGAATTAGCGCATAAAGTTGTTGCGACAGCTGAATCCTGTAATGCTAAATATTCACCGACATATAATCTTGAAGATGCTCCTTTAGATAAGATAGAGAAAATCTGTAAAACCATTTATGGGGCGAATGGAGTAGTGCTTTCAGACAAAGCAAAAGGCCAATTAAATCGTTTTGAAGCTTTAGGATTTGGCAATTTGCCAATTTGTATGGCGAAAACTCAAAAGAGTTTAAGTGATGATGAAAAATTAATCGGGCGACCAGAGAATTTTGACATTCATATTCGTGAATTTGAAATAGCTGCTGGAGCAGGATTTATTATTCCTATTGCTGGAAGTATGCTGAGAATGCCAGGTTTGCCTGCGACACCTTCGTCTGAGAATATAACAATAGATACAGAAGGAACAATTGCAGGTTTGTTTTAATAGAAAACCTACGATACACTTTATAGGCGGTGAGTTCATTGTTTTGGTGAACTCATTCGCATTTTAAAAGAGGGCTATGTTTAGTGTTTATTTCCGACCAAACACTATAGGTCCATGTCATTCGATTGTTGATGTAGACGGAAAGACTTGCCCTTGTAAAACAATACCAATTTGAATAAAACTATGGAGATGATACTTGAAAAACCAGATAATCTTGTTGAACTTTTTGAGTAATCAACAGAAAAATATGCGAACAACAAACTTTTTGGAACCAAAGATGTAAAAACAGGAGAATTTAACTGGATTACCTATGGTGATGTTCGCAAACGGGTTGATAATTTCAGAGGCGGATTAGCACATCTCACTATTCAAAAAGGAGATGCTGTTGGAATTATTTCTAGTAACCGAGTAGAGTGGGCTGTAGCTGCTTTTGCATCTTATGGTTTAGTTGCTCGATTTGTCCCAATGTACGAAAGTGAAAACTTCAGAACTTGGGAACATATCGTTAAAGATGATGGAGTGAAGGTTCTGCTTGTTTCTAGTCTTGCTATTTATGAGCAAATCAAACATTTCAAAGAGGAAATTTCTACTTTAGAGCATATTTACATCATTGATACAACTGGAGAGCAAAGCATGAGTTTTCTTGAAGAGATAGGTGAGAAAAAATCTGTTCCTTCTACAATTCCGGCTGTTCATGATATTGCATCACTTATATATTACATCTGGAACAACATCAGATCCAAAAGGGGTGTTGCTAACTCACGGTAATTTCGCTTCAAATGCAAAAGCAGGTTATAGGCGCTATATTAATCAACTCGACCAGAATGCTGTAAGTTTGTCTATTTTGCCTTGGGCACACAGCTATGGTCAAACTGCCGAACTTTACAATTGGTTTTATTTCGGAGGTTCAATTGGCTTCATGCAAAGTATGGAAACCCTTGCAGATGATTTTGTAAAAGTAAAACCTACATTCCTCATTGCTGTACCGCGTGTTTTTAATAAGATTTATGCAGGAATTCATCAGAAAATGGAGGGTGAAGGTGGTTTTAAGTTAAAACTCTTCAATAAAACATTAAAAGCAGCTAGAGAATACCGACTCAAAGAAGGTAAAGTAGGAATTGGAACAAAACTCATGTATGGAGTAGGAAACAAGCTTGTTTTATCTAAAATTAGAGAACGTTTTGGTGGAAAGTTGCAAGGAAGTATTACCGGAAGTGCCCAAATGAATCAAGAGGTGACAAACTTCTTTGCTGATATTGGTGTCGCTGTATATAATTGCTACGGATTAAGTGAAACTTCGCCAGCAATAACCATGAATAGTCCAGAACTAAATAGAGTGGGAAGTGTAGGTAGCGCCCTTGAATTTATTGATATTCGCATTGACAAAACCATGGTTGATGACGGGAGTGATGATGGTGAAGTTCAAGTGAAAGGACCCAATCTTATGGTCGGGTATCACAATAAACCCGAACAAACCAAAAAAGTATTTACTGACGATGGTTGGTTAAGAACTGGAGATAGAGGGAGGTTGGATAAAGACGGATTTCTTTACATCACAGGCCGTTTTAAAGAGCAGTATAAATTGGAAAATGGTAAATATGTTTTCCCTTCTGCTATTGAAGAAGACATTGTTTTGTTACCTTATGTAGAAACCGTAATGATTTATGGTGATGGAAAATCCTTTAATATTTGCATTGTTGTTCCTGATCAAGAGATTTTACGAAAAACAGCCCAGCAGCTCAATGTAAAAACCGATGTTGGTAAATTAATTCATTCACCAAATGTTCAGGAATTCATGGGGGTTGAGATTAGAAAAAGTTTGAAAGAGAAATATGGTGGTTATGAAATTCCAAAGAAATTTATCTTCACAGATGAACCTTTTACAATCGAAAATGGATTGTTAACCCAAACTTTAAAGCTGAAAAGACGATTGGTAATCGAGAAGTATAAAAATGAAATCGAAGCTTTGTATAAGGATTAGATAAAAGGACAGTTTGTTACTATCTTATAAAACAGTTTAGTCATTTTATTTTGAGAACTAAACTATTTTGTTTAATTTAACTGATTATTAAATCATTGTAATTTTATAATGATTAATAAATAAAAAGCACTGCAAAGAATAACGATATTAATTGCCTGTTTTGTGGCAGTGCAGCAGTTATAAATTAAAACATAATAAGATGCATTTACTACAATACTTGAAATCGATAGTTTTACTATTTAGTCTTAGTTTGATAAGTTTTAATCTTTCGGCCAATGAAGTAAATTATCAGCAGTCAAAATCATATTTTGAGCATTTATCCGCTATTAACAAGGAATGGAAGTATTTTGAGCAAGCAGCACCCCAGGGGAAGATTTCTTTTGCTTCCGACTTGGACAGAATTCAATTGCACTTAAATCTCGTTATCGAACATTTGAAATTGAATATTCCAAAGGAATTTAACGCCGATCAAAAGTCTAAAAGATTGACTTTATTGGTCAAATTGCAAGAATATGCTGATCAGAAAACATTTCCTATTAATCAATTTCATTCAATTCGAACACCTTATTTTGTGGATCACTTAGGGACAAATTGTGCCGTTGGACAAATGATTTATGTTTCTGGACATGAAGATTTGGTGGCTAAAATCAGTAGAGAACACAATTATGACTACATCAAAGATATAAAAACTAAAGGTGTCGTTGAATGGGCCAATGAATATGGATTTACCTTAAATGAATTGAAATGGATTCAACCTGCGTATGCGCCAACACAAACAATGGATCAAGTTTTAAATGGAACAAACGGAAGAGTTAAAAAAATCACTCCTCATCCTTGGGGTACGAAACTGTTTATAGCTGGAGAATTCACAGAACTAGATGATCTACCTTGTTTAAATATTGGAGTTTATGAGAACAATCAGCTTACTTGCTTGGGCAGTGGAGTGGATGGAATAATCAATGATATTGTTCCTACTTTAGATGGTGTTTATATAGTTGGTGAATTTGAACACAACGGCGAATTCTATCCTGTCGCTCGCTATGAAGATTCCTTATGGAGCTATTTTAGTATCCCTGGTCGAGCAAATGCTATAGGAATGGCTGCCAATTCTGAAGGGTTTGATTATTTCGCGTATGATTTAGAAATTGCCATTGCGCACAGCTCGATTCCAAATCAGCAAGAAGTTTGGCATTGGTTAGATGACGGTTCATGGAGCAAAAGAATGTTGATGAATGGCGAGGTTAATGATTTCGCTACTAGTCATGCTGGCCGAATTCACGCAGGGCATTTTGATACTGTTACAGTTTTCAAACACAGTGGTGAAATAGACACAATTATGAAAGTGAATAATGTGATTATTCGAAATAATTCCTATTCAGCACCTTATTACAGAATTGGAGATGAAATTAGTAACGAAGTTAACGCTGTTTTAAATATTGCAGGAACTGTCTATTTCGCTGGAAAATGTGATGCTTATGATGGGAATAATATTATTTGTATTTCAAGATACCAAAACTCTGTTTTACAACCCGTTTTTTTGAACCAAGTGAGTGAATTTGAATTCAACATAAAATCAATCGCGTATGATGGAGACAGGACACTTGCTCTTGGAGGTGATTTTAATAAAAGTTTCAGTTGGGTTTATGGTGACAACTTAGCTACTTTTGATTTAATAAATAATGGTTTTATGCCTATCGCAGTTTTAGATAAACCAGTAAATTCAGTCCAATATTTTGATGGCGAATTATATGCTGGTGGTGACTTTAGAACTAATTTATCAACAGATAGCATCAACTTCCTTGGTAGGGTTGCATCCACTGTAGGGTTAAACGAAGAACCCAATATAAAAGTCAATATTACTGTCTTTCCAAACCCTTTTGATAATGTAATTAATGTTGAAGGAATTGAGGATGGAACTAAATATTCCATTATTCATCTTGATGGAAGAATTGTTAAAGAAAATCATTTAAAGAATGGAAAGATTTCAGATTTAGAATTGCTTCCTAAAGGAACCTATTTGTTGAATTTTGAAACCCTAAACGGTTCGATTATTAGGAAAGTAGTGAAGTAGCTTTAGCATCTGGAAAATTCATTCTATCTATGAAAAACAGTATTGGTTACAAATGATGAATAATACCATTCTTCAATCGCTCCTAAACCAAGTCATATTGAACCAAATGTATATGGAATTCCATTGTTTGACATCCAAACAAAAAGCTCTATTTTATTAGGGTTTTACAAAATCAATTCCTCATCTTTGAACAATAGCAATGAATAATTTGTTTCTATTTTGAAGAAAAATTTTAAATTAAAATGAATAACATAAAGAAAGTATATATCGCGGGAGGTTGTTTTTGGGGAATGGAAGATTTGTTTAGAAACAGAAAAGGAATTTTAGATACCGAAGTAGGATACATAGGAGGAGAGAATGAAAATCCTACCTATAAAAATCATCCTGGTCACGCAGAAGGAATTGAAATAACTTTTGATTCCAATCAAACATCTTTCAGAGAAATCTTAGATTATTTTTACCGAATTCATAACCCAACGACAGTAAATCGTCAAGGAAATGATAAAGGAACAAGTTACCGTTCTGCAATTTTCTTCCAAAACGAGGAAGAGAAAGCGGTAGCCCAAGAAATGATTGATATTGTAAATGAATCCAAAAAGTGGGATGGAAAAGTAGCAACAACACTAGAACCATATTCTACATTTTGGCCAGCAGAACCAGAACACCAAGATTACCTACAAAAACACCCAGACGGATATACTTGTCATTTCGAGAGGTTTGAAGAAAGCTTTATATAGACAGTATTGAGTAGAGAGTATTGAGTAGTGATGAAGGCACAACTCCACACTCTCTACTCTCTACCCAATACTCAATACTCCCTACTGATCACCTTGCATCAAGATTCCGATTCTGACTTAATGTTGAATCAGTACAAAAGTCAAAAATTAAAATTGAGTAATTACTTGATTAAGGAACTTCTTTCAAATAAAAATAATAGTTCCGAAGCAATGTATTTAATCAAAATGTTCATCGAGAAATTTTACAACAGGGAGATGAATCAATTAAAATTTGAAGAAGATGATAGTTTTAAGAAAATAAAGAATGTATTTATTCAGAATTATAGCTAAGGAGCAATAATACACTCCCGATCACACAGTTTTATTCAAGTTTCCTTTTACGTTGAAACGTAACTAAACAAAAAAGGGATTAGATTATAAGTTCATTTTTCACTTTTCTCCTGCGCTTCAACTCAAAACTCAAAACTCTATACTCTATACTCTATACTCTATACTCTATACTCTATACTCAAGACTGCTTTTATCTCCTAAGAATCATGCGCTACTTGGTTTTTTGGAATCCCTTATATTTTTGATCTGAAGTATAAGCCGTATATTATTCGTATAATTATACTGGTATGAGAATCATTCAATACCTGTGTTCTTTCTGTAAACTATTGAAAATGCTTTATTTCATTGGATTTTGGAATGGGATTGTTGTTATATTTGGTGGGAAAGATATAGGCGAAATATACGTAATACGTATAGCCAATTGTTGTACACAATTAAATGCTTTCCAAGAATATATCTATTTCGTCATAGTTAATTCTCTCGTGAGATAATTTTCTGCTGTTATAAAAACCTACAAAAGCATTTAACTGTTCGCTTTGCCTTACAACAGCAGGTATAGTTAATGCTTGCTTTACTTTTTCATCAGCATATTGCTCAATTAAGTTTTCCATTTCATAGGCATGGTCAAAGTCATTCCAACTGTATCCCATTTTTTCAAGGTATTCTTCAAATGTTTTCATTTCAATTAAATTTAGTTGTTAATAGTCCGCACTAACCATACCTGCGGCACGTTATGTGCAATTAAAACAGAACGGTCGGAATATACCGAAAACAGACTTTAAACAGAAGTAGGAAAAACAAAAAAGATATTAAAATGAAAAATTACAGTTGCAAAAAATGCAAAACTCACTTGACAAGTAATTCACGTCCAGCAGTTTTTAATTGTCCAGGCGGTGGTCATCATTCTTGGACTGACCTTGGCGAAGTTGGAAATGACAATTATCAATGTGGAAAATGTGGTCTATTGGTTAAATCAAAGAGCAGACCTGCCGCTTTCGATTGTGCTTCAGGTGGTCACCATTCTTGGACAAAGCTTTAAGAATGAAAAAACGACCTAACATTTTTGACTATGCGACTTCTGAACTTTCGCAAGACGCATTTTTAACTTGGTTAATTCAATGGGCAGATAAAGACTATCGAGAAATTGATAGTTCTTTAAATGCTTGTGCTATTTCGTTTGTTCAAGAACTTTTAGGAAAAGATAATTCTTATAAGATTGAAACGGTTGAAGCAGGAAGACAATGGAACAATATTGACGTTTGGGCTTTAGTGAATAATCAATATTTCCTTGTAATAGAAGACAAAAAAGGAACGAAAGAACACTCTGACCAACTAAATCGATATTACGAAATCTCTAAAAAACATTATGAAAAGTCTGATATTGAAATAAAACTTGTTTACTTCAAAATGGAAGAGCAAGGAAAATATTCTGACATTAAAAATGCAGGATTTTTGATTTTTCAAAGGAGCAAAATGCTTTCAATACTTGAACATTATGTAAACTCAACAGAAAAGTCTAAGCAAAATGACATAATTGTTGATTATTACAAAAGCCTTGAAAATTTAAATAAGAAAATCAACAGTTACTTGACTAAACCATTAAACGAATGGTATTGGTATTCTTGGCAAGGTTTCTATTCTGAACTTCAAAAACACCTTGGCGGAAATTGGGAATATGTTTCAAATGCAGCAGGCGGATTTTTAGGTTTTTGGTGGAATTGGAATTACTCGAAAATTGACGGAAAAGAATTTGAATATTATCTGCAATTAGAACAAGACAAATTTGTATTTAAACTATACGCCTACAAAGAAAACGAGCGTAGAGAAATCCGAGATTTTTACCGCAGACATTTATACAAGAAAGCGAAAGAATTAAATATTGGAATTTCTCAATTTGGTCGTTTAGGAGCATATATGGGAGTTGCTAAACTGAACTCTGAATATCGAATAACAAATGAAAATGGACTTTTAAATATTCAAGCAACAGTTGACAATTTAAAGAACATAATGAAACTAATAAACGAAACGGAAAAAGAAATAAAAGCACATAACAAAGTGTATAGTTAATGGCGGTTTCGTGCTGTAATTCAAGGTTTTAGCATTTAACAAACCAAGTGCTAATCCGAAAGTGAAGTGCTTCTAATCCCGCACTACGCTTATACTTGACCGTTATCCTAATCCATTTAATGATAATATCACTATTTCATTCAACGATAATTATAATGAGGAAATAGATTTAAGAATGTTTGATATTACAGGGAAATTAGTAATCCATGAAAAATATTTTTCCTTAAATGAAGAGAAATCAATAATTTTAAATACCCATAGATTAATGAATGGTATTTATATCATAAACGTTCAGGGTGACAGACAATTACAAAGCTTTAAATTGATTAAAAATGGTTATTAAAATCTTATCTATCATATTATTAAGCTGCTGTTTTTCTTGTTCTTCACTGTTGAAAAATAATAGAAAAACTCAATTAAAAGGGATGGTTCTAATGGAAAACACTTTATATCCAATGAGATCAAATGTAGTTATCTATCAAGAAAAGGGAAAAATAATTGAAACGAATTCAAATAAAAATGGTTATTTTGATTTATCACTAAAGGAAATTGATCGAAATAAAGAAATAACGTTTGTCGTGGAACATAAATCATTTCCTGACACTATTTTTGAAGTAAATGGGTATGAAAGGTTATTATATTCTTGCTCAGGTTATGATACAATTCATAGAAAAATAATAAATATTGAGGACACAATAAGTTTAATAGTAAAAAAGTGCACCTTATTTATAATTCCAGATTCTCATCCTAACAACGAACATTAAAAATGAACGACACACGACAACAAATAAGCCCAAGCGGCAAACGCTCACTCGTGTTAGCCGCCTGTGCCTATTTGCTAACCGTTGTGGGCAATCGTGAGACTTGTTAAAAACGACATTAACTCAAGAACATAAAGACTTTGAAAATTCCTCGCTAAAATTAGTTGGGCAGAAAATTATTGGTGTTGAATATGCAGTACTTGATTATGAAGAATCATCCATAAATTACTATCCCTCTCCCTTTCTTCCCCCTCTCCCTGCCGATTTCTATCGGCACCCTCTCCCTAAAGATGTTCGTCCTCATCCCCGATGAGGTCGAATATCTTTCACCATCAACTGCGGTGTCGTCCTCCCCTTAAATTGATTCACTTCCAAAGTGAAAACCATATCAAAAGGTCCATCTTGCACAATTTGTAAAGCCTCCGGATTCTTAAAAGAAATTGCTTCTATGTGTTTTTGGAAATTTGGCTGATAAACTTTCATTTTCAAATGAACATCTTTCAATAATTTCGCATCATGTGCATACACATTCTTCGCCAAGAAAAGCGGCTTCATATTGTCTGGTCCATGCGGCTCAAACTGGTTTAAAACACGCATTAATCTAGGTACTTCAAAAACAGATTCTCCTAAATTGAATAAATTCTCAAATGAAAGCTCTTTTTCAATAATTTGCTCTGGAATTAAGGATTCACTCCCAATAACTTTCCTCACCTCTTCATCAAAGCGATTTACAAATAATTCTAATTGTTCATTTTTTAGTGTCATTCCAGCTGCGAAATAATGACCTCCAAATTGCTCTAAAGTATCACTGCACTTTTCCAGCACATCATAAATATTAACTCCTTTAATACTTCTCGCAGATCCTGTCCAAGTCTCTCCGTCTTCGGATTGCGTCAATACTATTGTTGGGCGATAATAACTTTCAATTAAACGAGAAGCAACAATTCCAATTACACCTTTGTGCCATGTTTCATGGTAAACAACTGTCGTGCATTTGTCCTGAAAACTTGAATTGTTTTCAACTATTGACAAAGCATGTTCTGTGATTTCTTTATCCAAAAGCCTTCTTTCTTCGTTGAAATCATGAATCGTTTGGGCAATTTGTCTCAATTCAACTTTGTCATTTGAAGTGAGAAGAACTACCGATTTGCGGGCATCATCAATTCTCCCCGCAGCATTAATTCGTGGTGCAATTGTAAATACGATATCTGTTAAAGTCAGCGGTTTTTCTTTCTTAGCCAAATTCAACATAATGTCGATTCCTGGTCGGGTTTTTTCATTCAATTGTTTGAGTCCGTATTGTGCTAACAATCTGTTTTCTCCAGTCACTGGAACAATATCTGCAGCAATACTTATCGCCAGTAAATCTAAATTTTCGAACAGCTCTTTTTCATCCCAATCATTTGTTTGAACTAAAGCTTGAAGCAATTTAAAGCCAACTCCAGCTCCCGACAATTCTTTATAAGGATAATTGCAATCTTCTCTTTTAGGATCTAAAACAATACAATCTGGTAATTCCTTTCCAGGCGTATGGTGATCACAAATAATCATGTCAATTCCCAAAGAATTCGCTAAATCAACCTTTTCATTGGCTTTTATTCCACAATCTAAAGTGATAATCAAAGAAAAATCGTTTTCATGCGCATTTCGAATTCCTTTTTCGCTGACTCCATAACCTTCTTCATATCGGTCAGGAATATAATAAGCAATTGATGAGGTAAATTGAGAAAGATAGCCATAAACTATAGAAATAGCTGTAGTTCCATCCACATCATAATCTCCATATATCAATATTTTCTGACCTTCTTTCAAAGCAATATTCACGCGCTCAACAGCCCGTTCCATATCTTTCATCAAAAAAGGGTCATGTAATTCTTTTAGTGTAGCACGAAAAAATGACTTTGCATCATCGAATTCTGTAATTCCACGTTGCACGAGCATATAAGCCACAACTTCGGAAACATTCATTTCGTTTTTCAATTTTTCAACCTGAAGCGCATCTGGTGCGTCTTTAATAAGCCATTTTGTATTCATTTTCTATTGATTTTATTGGTGGTCTTATTCAAGTTAGTAAAAATAATGAATAATGAAAAGCTAAAAATGAAAAATATACGTTCTACGTGATTTTTCACTTTTCATCCGATCCCTATCGGATTATAATTTTTCACTTTTCATTTATAATTTTTCATTTCTGTTCTCATACCCCTCATCAATCTTCAAATTCTTTCCATCCGCGGCATTCACCGCCAAAACATCACACCTTTCATTCTCCGCATGCCCGGCATGACCTTTTACCCAAATAAACTTTGGCTTATAAATAGCGTGTAATTTCAAATAGCGTTTCCACAAGTCAACATTCTTTTTGTCTTTAAAGCCTTTCTTTTCCCAATTAAAAACCCAGCCTTTTTCTACAGAATCCACCACATATTTCGAATCTGAGTAAATGATTACTTCATGTTTATCTGTTTTAATCGCTTCCAAGGCAACAATTACTGCCATAAGTTCCATGCGGTTATTGGTTGTTAAACGAAAACCTTCTGATAATTCTTTTTCGAACCCCATGAATTTTAGAATTGCACCATAACCTCCCTTTCCTGGATTTCCTTTTGCTGAACCGTCCGTATAAATTAAAATTGCCATAAAACAAAACTAAGTTTTTGTGGGTAATTAGAGTAGCGTTTCCTAATTAATATTTTTTCAGCGATAAATTTAGAAGTTCAATAAAGTATGTTTTCATCCTTTAAGCGGTTGTTTAACAGTGATAATCGGTATGCGGATGTGTTGCTTGTAAAAACAAAAATAAAATTTGTTAATCTTTGGAAACTTTTAGCATACAAATAGTTTCCATCGTTTTTTTATTGCTACTTTTGCACCCGATGAATAAAAAGCGTAACGAAATAATTGATAAATCAGCATTGATTTTTTTGCGTCACGGAATTAAATCTGTGACAATGGACGACTTAGCCAAAGAGTTAAGTATGTCCAAAAAAACAATCTATAATTATTTTAAAGACAAGGATGATTTGATTAAATCTATTGTTGAAACATTAATCAATAGAAATCGAGTAGCTAGTGAGCATGGAAGATTAAAATCTGAAAACGCTATCGATGCCTTAATGAATATAAGTGAGTATTCTACAAGATTATTTACAGAGATTCATACGTCAGTTTTCTATGATTTGCAAAAATATTATCCAGAAGCTTGGAATGTTCTTAAACAACACAGATTAGAGTTTGTTAGTAATCAATTTACAGAGAATATTATCAGAGGTCAAAAAGAGGGGATATATATTACCGATTTAGATCCAAAGTTGATGTCAAGTATACATTTAGCAATCGTAAGTGTAATGACCGACGGAGAAATATTTGAAGTTGAAGCAAATGAATTTGGGAAATTACTAGAACAAATCGTTTTGTTTCAATTGCGTGGATTAGTGAATGATAAAGGAAGAGAGTTAATGGTCAAAAACATGAAAAACAAAGAAAAGTAATGAATCGTATAAGTACATTTATGATTACAGTGGTTTTGTTGGTGTCGCAATCAACAATAGCACAAGAATTCTCGCTATTTGAGGCGCAATCCTATGCCTTGGAGAATGCAGAACAAATTAAACGTTCTCAGTTGGATTTAGAATCAGCAAAAAAGCAAGTGATAGAAACACGCGCGATGGGTTTGCCACAAATTAATGGAGAAGTAAATTACCAACAGCTTATTAATTTACCAACTCAAGTTTTAGATGGTGCATTAATGGGAATGCCAGGTGAAGATATTGAGGTCAGCTTCGGACAAGAGTTTGGCGCTAATGCTGGAGCATCAGTGAATCAATTAATTTTTAATGGTTCTTATATAATCGCTTTGCAAGTTTCTAGATTCTATACCGAGTTTGTTGCAACAAGTATTAAAAAATCTGAACAAGATGTTTTATCTAATGTAACTCAAGCTTATCAAATGGCCTTGGTGAGTGGAAGGAATAAAATGTTTGTAGATACTTTGGTGGATCTAACAGAAAAGTTAATCAATAAGCAAAGAGAATTGTACAATGTTGGTTTTATCACTCAAGAAGAGGTTGATCAAACGGAGTTTTCATTATTGTCAGCTCGTGCAAACCTAGATGCAGCAACTACAACTTATGAGAATGCATTAATCATGTTGAAAGTGACAATGTCCTATCCAATTGATGAGGAGATTATTTTAACCGAAGATTTAGATAATTTATTGTTGGATAAGCAAGTTGATATGTCGGGTTCTTATGAAAATAATTTAGAATTAGACATTCTTAGAAAACAAGTTATAATTTCTGAATATGATTTGAAGAACATAAAAATGGGAAATTACCCACAACTATCAGCTTTCTTTAACCATCAATTTGATGCTTATAGAAGTGAGTTCGATTTTTTTAGATCAGGTGGGAAATGGTTTGATCAAACTGTTTGGGGAGTTAAATTATCAATCCCAATATTTGCTGGCGGCGAAAGATGGGCGAAAATTCAAAAAGGAAAAATTGCAGTTGAGCAGGAAGAGTTAACTGTTAAAGAATTCAACCGTTCATTAGCAGCTAAAGAAATTCAAATTAAGAATGAATTGAGAAGTGCTAAAACGAATTTAGAACTTCAAAAGAAAAACATTGAGTTAGCACGTAAAATTCACGATAACTCTATGATCATGGCTGAGATAGGAAAGGAAAACAGCATCGTTGTAACGCAGAAATACAATCAACTTGTACAAGCACAAACGAGCTATGTTAGCGCCATGGTAGAAGTCTTCAACAAAAAACTTGAGTTGGACAAATTATACAATCAATTAATAAGAAAATAATAGTAAGGAAACCGATGAAAAAATACTTTAAATCACTGGTAATATTAGGAATAGTAGCATCAGTAGTTGCATGTAGTCCAGATTCAAAACTAGACAAATTAAAAGAAAAAAGAGCAGCATTAAAAACGCAGGTAGCAGACCTTGATGAGCAAATCAAGAATATGGACACTGCTAAAGTAGTAATGCTTCCTTATGTTGAAAGCCTTCCAGCAGAGTTTGGTGTTTTTAAGCACAAGATAATTGTTCAAGGTGATGTAGAAACAGATAAAGCTGCAATGATTGTTGCTGAAGCAAATGGATTGATTAAATCTATTCCTGTTAAGGAAGGTCAAAAGGTTACTAAAGGTCAGATTCTAGCTCAAATTGATACTGAAATTCTAGCGAGTAACATCAAGGAATTACAAACGCAACTCGATTTTGCCGAATACAATTTAGGGAAACAAAATCAATTGTTTGATCGTGGTGTTGGAACTGAATTTGAATTGAAACAAGCCAAAAATCAAGTGGCAGGTTTGCGTTCACAATTAAACACTGTGAAAACACAATCTTCTAAATCGATAGTTAGAGCGCCTTACAGTGGTGTGATTGATGAAATTGTTACCTATCCTGGAGAAATGGCAAGCCCTCAATCTCCAATTTTAAGATTGGTAAATAATAAAGAAGTGCGTGTGACTGGAAATATTTCAGAACACTATTACAGAACGATTAAAGAAGGTTCGAAAGTTGAGATTTTTGTACCTACATTAAGAGATACTTTTGACTTGACAATTTCTTCTGTGGGTAATTTCATCAACCCAACGAATAGAACGTTTAGAGTGAAAGCTGATATCAAGGACAATACTACATTGTTGCCAAATATGTTGGCGGAAATGCATATTACTGACTTAGTAATTGATAGCACTTTAATTGTTCCTGCTGTTGCATTATTGAAAACACAGAAAAACGAAAGCTATATTTTTGTATTGAATAAAGAGGGTGAGCATTACAAAGCGAGTCAAGTAATGATTGAAGTGATTAGTCAATACCAAAACAAGGCTGCGATTAAAACCATAGGCAGAGAAATCAAAGCAAATGATTTGGTTGTTACAGCTGGTGGTCGTGGTATTTCGGATGGAGATATTGTTCGAATTGAGATAAGATAAAATAATGGAAGAGAAAAATAAAATAAAAACGTTTGGTTTATCCAACTGGGCGGTTAAAAACACCAAAACAGTTTTCTTGATTATTGCCATCCTTTTTATTGGTGGGGCAGTTTCCTATCAATCGATGCCAAAAGAGAACTTCCCAGAACTACAGATTCCAGAAATTTATATTGGGATTGCTAAACCTGGTTCGTCACCAAAATATATGTCTGAAAAGATTGCAGAAGCAATCGAGAAAAAAGTAAAATCAATTAAAAAAGTTGATGAGATTATTTCAGATTCTCAACACGGTTATACTACAATTCGAGTGAAATTTGAATTTGGAATAGACGTAAATGATGGACTAAACAAGGTGAAAGATGCGGTCGACCAAGCCCGTGCCGAATCTGACTTTCCAGAATTACCTGTAGAGCCTAATATCTTTGAAATTAATCCAAGTGATTTCCCAATTATGAATATCAACCTTAGTGGAGACGACCCTAAGGTGTTAAAGGAAATTGCTGAAGATCTTAAAGATTTGGTGGAAGATTTAACTGAGATTAATGAGGTAAATATTCGAGGTGTTCAGGAAGAGGAAATGCGTATCGATGTTGATAGATTAAAAGCTGAAGCAGTTCAGGTTTCTCTAACAGATATTGAAAATGCAGTAGCTGCCGAGCACGCAACTATTTCAGGGGGAGAAATCCTAATGAATGGAATGAGAAAAACCATAATGATTGATGGTGAATTCCAAAATGCTCAAGAATTAGGTGAGGTGATCGTTAAGCAGGAAGATTATATGCCTGTGAAACTGAAAGATATTGCTGATGTTTATTTCGGAAATGGAGATACAACTTCTTTCGCTCGTGAATTTGGGGCTCCTGTTGTAATGCTTGACATTATTAAACAAGGAGGAGAAAATTTATTAGATGCAGCAGATAAAATCAACGAGATTGTTAAGAAGGCAAAAGAGGATAATGTTATTCCAAAAGGAGTAAATGTTTCTATTACCAACGACCAATCCGACCAAACACGGGATATGGTTTCCAACCTAGAAAACTCAATTATTTTTGGGGTAATTCTAGTAGTTATTGTTTTGCTGTTCTTCTTAGGAGCAAGAAACGCAATGTTCGTAGGAATTGCAATTCCACTTTCCATGTTGATGTCATTTATGATTTTGCAAACAATGGGAGTGACCCTAAATACAATTGTATTATTCGCCCTGGTTTTAGCACTGGGAATGTTGGTTGACAATGGAATTGTGGTGGTGGAAAACATTTATCGATTGATGGATGAAGAAAATTACCCGCCATTTAAAGCTGCAGTTCATGGTGTAAGCGAAGTAGCTTGGCCAATTATCGCTTCTACAGCAACTACTTTGGCAGCCTTCGTTCCGTTGGCAATTTGGCCTGGTATTTTTGGTGAGTTTATGAAATTCTTGCCCATTACATTAATGATTGTATTAGGATCTTCTTTGTTTATTGCATTGGTGATTAACCCTGTGTTAACAGCTCTTTACATGACTGTTGAGCAGAAGAAACCTAAGAAATCTAAAACATTGATTTATGGATCTGCTGCTATTGGAGTTGGTTTGTTATTGGTGTTGTTTAAGATGGTGGCTTTTGGAAATATTGTAATGCTGATTGGAATCATTGCTTTACTTAACACATTCGTTTTCTTCCCAGGTACATTGGTGTTTCAAGAGAAAGTGTTGCCTGTTTTAGAAAAGTGGTATAAAAACTTTCTGACTTTTGCATTGCAAGGTGCTCGACCAATTGTTTTTATCGTTGGTACTTTTGTTCTATTTATTGGTTCTATTGTGTTATTCGCTTTGAATCAACCAAAAGTTGAGTTTTTCCCTTCAAACCAAGCGAAATATGCCAATGTATTTATAACTCATCCTATTGGAACAGATATTTTGGAAACAAACAAATCAGCGTTGATTATAGAAGAGAAAATCAATGAGATTTTAAGTCCGTACATGAAAGATATGGATCCAAATAATGTCAAAAAATCTGACCTTGTTCAGTCGATTATTGCACAAGTTGGAAAAGGGACTAGTGAGCAAGGTATGGACATGGGGAATACACCGCATAAAGCGCGTATTACAATTGACTTTACTGAATTCCAATACCGTGATTCTATTAATACAACAGGTTACATTCTTACAAAACTTCAAGACGAATTAAGAGGGGTTTTACCTGCTGATGTTCAGGTGTCTATTAAGAAGAATGAGATGGGACCACCACAAGCGGCTCCAATCAACCTTGAATTAACAAATACTTCGAAAGGAGATTATAAAGAGTTAATTCTACTTGCAACTGAAGTGAAAAAATTCTTAGACCGCCAAAGCGTTGAAGGTGTTGATGAGCTGAAATTGAATGTGGAAGCAACCCGTCCTGAAATTCCAATTATTGTGGATAGAGACCAAGTGAGAAAACTGAATGCCTCTACAACACAAGTAGGTATGGCAATTAGAAAAGCACTTTTGGGTGAAGATATTGCAACGTATACTAAGGATGAAGAGAACTATGACATGGTAGTGAGGTTTAAACAAAACTCACGTTATGACTTAGATGCTTTGTTGGATCAAAAACTAATGTTTAGAAATAACCAAGGAAAGCTATTAAACATTCCTATCCGAAGTGTAATAGAAGAGCCTGAAGAAAATATTTCATATACAGGAGTTGTTCGAGAAGACCAAACTTCAAAAGTGATTATTTCTTCCGATGTTACAGAAGGTTATAACGCCAATGAGGTGGTTCAAGTAATGAAAGAGAAAATGTTGGATTACGTTGCTGAAGGCGGCTTACCAAAAGGTGTAAACTATAAATTTACAGGACAACAAGAAGAACAAGCAGATGAAATGGCCTTTTTAACGAATGCCTTATTAATTGCTGTTTTCTTAATTCTTCTGATTATTGTTACACAATTTAACTCGTTCTCAACCCCCGCAATTATCCTGTTCTCAGTATTACTGTCATTTATTGGAGTATTCTTAGGGTTGGCAATTAGCGGACAAACATTCGTGATCATGATGACCATGATTGGTATTATTTCACTCGCCGGAGTAGTAGTAAATAACTCCATTGTTTTGATTGACTATACCAATATTTTACGTAGAGAAAATAGAGATAAATTGAATCTTGGTGAAACTGATTTAGAACCAGATGAAGTAGTTGTTGAAGCTACAATTAAAGGAGGAGAAGTACGTTTAAGACCTGTTTTACTTACAGCAATAACAACAGTTCTAGGATTACTTCCTTTAGCAATTGGGTTGAATATAGATTTCGTAGGATTATTAACAAGCTATGAGCCAAATATATTTATCGGAGGAGACAACAACATGTTCTTCGCACCAATGGCTTGGACAATCATTTACGGTTTAACATTCGCAACCTTCTTAACGTTGGTAATAGTACCAGCAATGTACTTAAGTCTCTACAGATTCAAAGTATGGGTGTACAAAAAAATGAAGTGGACCTTGAAAACAAATGTCTAGTTCTTTGGTTTAGATTAATAGGTTAAAAGTTATACTAATTAATGCGGTGCTTCGATTTGGAGTACCGCATTTTTTTTGATGAGAATTTAAGTTGCTTTTCAACGAGAGAATAGGGAGCCGATAAAAATCGGCAGGGAGAGGGAGAGGGGAAGAAGTGAAACTAAACAAGTAATCTATGAGCCCCACAGCTGTATGGGACTGCGCTTATCTGCGGGAGAAGCACCCTGTGTTTAACCCCCTACAAACCACCAGCCACCTTCAAAATCGCTCCCCACAAATCCCTCGCTGTATAATCCCAAGAAAAATCCTTTGCTCTTTCCAAGCCTTTTTCAATTAAAGACTCCCTTAGTTCTTCATCACTCAACAACAAAGAAAGCTGAGACTGAATCGACACTACAGAATAAGGATCACAATACAAAACAGCATCTCCACCAATTTCTGGCAATGAAGTTTTATCACCAGCAAGAACAGGAACCCCAGATTGCATCGCTTCAACAAGTGGAATACCGAAACCTTCGAAATAACTCACAAAAGCCAAGCATGTTGCACTTCCCATGATCTCCGCCAAAGCATCCAAAGAAACATGTCCCGTAAAATGAATAAAAGGCTTCATTTCTTCTTCAACCGTAATTGCCTGACTGTTCCACATCGGTTCTCCTACAATCAATAACTGATGAGGTATATTTTCTTTAGTTTTCAGCTTTTTATAAGCCTCAATTAAACGTTGAACATTCTTCCGTTTATGAATAGCGCCAACAAAAAGGATGTAAGGCTTCCCATTTGTATATTGCTTGCGAATTTCCTGTCTTTTACTTTCTTCAATCACTTTAAAAACAGAAGAAACACCATTATAAGTCACATCAATTTTCTCTTCTGGAATTCCATAAGTTTGAATGAGATCCTCTTTCGAGAATGCAGAAACCGTGCAAATTCTAGCTGCCTTTTCAGCAAATAAAGGAAATCTTTTCTTGAAGAATTTTAAAACAGTTTTTGGAACATCTTGTGGATTATGTTCAAAATTCAAATCGTGAATAACTGCCAGTTGAGGAGTGTTAGTTCTTAGCGACAAATAACCATCCGGAGATACGAAAACATCGCATTTGTATTTCTTTAGCGCTCTGGTAACAGAGTAATCAAACCAAATCTTTTGTAAAATGGGATGTCGTGTTGGAGGGAAAAGCACAACAGGGGTAATGTTATCTGAAAAAATGAATTTCTCTTCAAATGGCCGATCAAAAAAGAAAAAGAATTCGTGTTCAGGATGCTGCTGAGTTATTCTCAACATTGTTTCATAGGTGTACCACCCAAAACCCTCCATTTTGTTTTTTAGTAAAAACCTTGTGTTTACGGCTATCCTCATAAATCCAGTGGCCAAAGATATTAATAATCTTCGAATACAGTAGCGTTTATAATTTTGTTGAATGGCCTACAAATAAAGGGAAAGTAGAGGCGAATGATAAAGTTTTTGGATAAACTTTTACAATTTGTCCTTTTGGTCTTTCAACAACAAAACATATTTTATCTTTTTTCAACTTAAAACCGTACTTTTGCGAATTAATTTAAAGAGAACGTAAAAACGTTAAAAACTTCGAGAGAGACAATTTCAAAATTACTGATTTTTTCATTGAATTTCTGTCGAAACAGCATACAATAATTATGGAAAAAGCCTTAGCAGTTTTTCAATCTATAGCAGCAGAATTATTAGCCGACGAGAAGGTTAATCCTGTTGTAGACTATATTCCTGCAGATCAATTATTTGATCGACTTGATCTTTCACTCAACGACCAACCAATCGACGATGAAACGCATCTCAAGAAATTGAAAGAACTAGTGATGGCAAGTCCGAGAACTGCCACCATTGCTTTTTTCAACCAATTGTATGGTGGGAGAAACGAAAAGGCTGTTCTGGGAGAATTGTTGGCTGTTCTGCTCAACAATAGCATGTACACATTCAAAGCTGCAGGTGCACAGGTAGGTGTGGAGAAAACTGTTCTTCGCAAAGTTTGTGAAATTATTGGCTGGGATGAAAATGCCGACGGAACATTTGCTACTGGTGGTTCTATGACAAACTTCATGTCTATGTTGATGGCAAGAGACGCTTTCAACGGCAAAGTGCGTTTTGAAGGAGTTCATCAGAAAATGACTGTTTATACCTCGATTGAGTCACATTATAGTATTCCGAAAAACGCTTCTTTTGCTGGAATTGGAAGAAATAATGTGCGCTATATTCCTGTCAATAAAGTAGGGGAGATGAATCCTGCAGATTTAGACAAAGCAATTGCAAAAGATATCGCCGATGGATTTCATCCTGTTTTAGTCAATGCCACTGCAGGAACAACCGTTTTAGGTGCTTTTGATAACGTTGAAGAAATCAATGCTGTTTGTAAAAAACACAATGTTTGGATGCACGTTGATGGAGCATACTGTGGCTCGGTTATTTTTAGTGAGAAATATAAACATCACCTTAAAGGGCTGGAAAACGTTGATTCTTTTAGTTTCAATGCCCATAAAATGATAGGAACGCCTTTAACTTGCTCCATCATCGTGGTGAAAGATAAAAAACACCTACGCGATTCATTTGCAAACGATGCAGAATACCTTTTCCAAACAGACGAAGATGATTTCAACCCGGGAAAAACTTCGCTGCAATGCGGAAGAAGAAATGATGCTTTGAAATTCTGGACATTATGGAAAAGCGTTGGAACAAAAGGTTTAGAGAAAATAGTTGATCATCAATTTGATTTGGCAGACACAGCAAGAGATTATGTGAGAAATCATCCAGATTACCAATTGTACAGTTTCGATGATTCTATTTCTGTTTGTTTCAATTATAAAAATATTTCAGCCAAAGATATTTGCGCAAAACTCTATGAACACGCTGAGCTAATGGTGAGTTATGGAGTCTTCCAAGAAGATGAATTCATTCGTTTTGTAACAATAAACGCCCAAAACAGCAACCAAGAAATTATTCATTTCTTTAAAAAACTAGAAGAGTTTGTAGCTGAACATTTTAGCGAATTGAAAACCGATGAGTCTATTTGCGAAGAGTGCTGATAGATAAATACGAATTAATGAATAGGGTTACCCATTTAAATAACATTCAAATATATATCCGCTTGTTTACCCAAAAAAGCATTTCAAACAAGCCTTACAGCAAGAATTAACTTCTTTTCTTTTTCGCATTATTCATTCTTGTATAATTG
>Ga0265293_10001263_pt1 | contig 55823 bp, 48 predicted proteins | sample Munlanlewell138R_FD_192505 | JGI IMG/M metagenome (GOLD analysis project Ga0265293, IMG submission 192505) | Leachate microbial communities from a municipal landfill in Southern Ontario, Canada - Leachate well 138R | ecosystem: Engineered > Solid waste > Landfill > Unclassified | place: Canada... | reverse complement strand
GTCAATGGCAGCCGGTCGCAGCGTCAGCTCGACCCTGCGACCACTGTGCAGCCCGACCCCGACGGCCCGGGTCAGCGTCTTGAGCGTGCGCTGTGCAATCATGGGCTCATTTTAGGTGTCCGGCGTCCGGCGTCCGGCGTCCGGCGTCCGGCGTCCGGCGTCCGGCGTCCGGCGTCCGGCGTCCGGCGTCCGGCGTCCGGCGTCCGGCGTCCGGCGTCCGGCGTCCAGCGTCCAGCGTCCAGCGTATGCCGCGCCACGCTCAACGCTCAACGCGCAACCTTCACACGTCAGTCCGCCTGCTTGCGCAGGAACGCGGGGATCTCCAGCTCGTCCATGCCGCCCGAGGACAGTGCCTGGACCTGCTTGAGCGCGCCGCTGCGGTCGCGCGGCGACTTCCACACGCTGGGGATCTGGCTCGGGTCGTACGGCGGATGGGAATCCGCGCCGCTGTCCACCGGCGAGGGCATGAACGGCATGTCGTCGGTGCCGGTGCGCAGCCCGCCCTGGACCACGGCCATGCGCTGCGGGTTCTGGCCGACCTGCGGCTGCCGCGACAGGCCGGTGGCCACCACGGTCACGCGCAGGTCGTCGCCCAGCGCATCGTCGTACGCGGCACCGTAAACGATGTGCGCATCCTGCGAGGCGTAGGCACGGATGGTGTTCATGGCCTCGCGGGATTCGCTCAGCTTGAAGGCATCCTTGGCTGCGGTGATCAGCACCAGCACGCCCTTGGCGCCGGACAGGTCTATGCCCTCCAGCAGCGGGCAGGCCACGGCCTGCTCGGCAGCGATTCGGGCGCGGTCGGGGCCGCTGGCGGTGGCCGTGCCCATCATGGCCTTGCCCGGCTCGCTCATGACCGTGCGCACGTCCTCAAAGTCGACGTTGACCTGGCCGTAGTCGTTGATGATCTCGGCGATGCCGCCCACCGCGTTCCTGAGCACGTCGTTGGCGCTGGCAAAGGCTTCGGCCTGCGTCACGTCGTCGCCCATGACCTCGAGCAGCTTTTCGTTGAGCACCACGACCAGCGAATCGACGCCGGCTTCGAGCTCGGCCAGGCCGGTCTCTGCATTGCTCATGCGGCGCGTTCCCTCCCACTCGAATGGCTTGGTCACGACGCCCACGGTGAGGATGCCCATGTCCTTGGCGATGCGCGCGATCACCGGCGCCGCGCCGGTGCCGGTGCCGCCACCCATGCCGGCCGTGATGAACAGCATGTGCGTGCCGCGGATCGCCTGGCGGATCTCGTCGGCGGCAGCCTCGGCGGCCTCGCGGCCCTTGTCCGGCTTGCTGCCCGCGCCCAGCCCGGACGTGCCCAGCTGGATGGACATTTCCGCCAGCGTGCGCGTCAGCGCCTGCGCGTCCGTGTTGGCACAGGCAAATTCCACGCCCTGGACGTTGCTGCTGATCATGTGGTCCACGGCGTTGCCGCCGCCGCCGCCCACGCCGATGACCTTGATCCGGGTCCCGGAATCAAATGCGTCGGTCTCAATCATTTCTATGCTCATATGCTGCTTCCTTTCGTGCCTGCGATGGCTTCAAATGGTGAAAAAGAAAATGGATGACCTGTGGTTGCCGCGCCGCCCGGGCGCCATCGAAACGGCGGGTCTGTGCCCATGACATGCGGGAAATCAGCGTGCCCGGCCAGGATGAAGACAATGACCTGCGTCATCAGAAATTCCCCACGATGAATTCCTTGAGCCGTGCAAAAATGGATTGCACGGGGCTGGACTGCTGCGCGGCCTTGGCGCCACGCAGCTGCGCGGCGCGCGCCTCTTCCATGAACCCCATGACGGTGGCCGCCCGCGGCTGCGCGACCATGTCAGCCAGCGCCATGGCGTAGCGCGGCACGCCGCAGCGCACGGGCTTGAGAAAAACGTCCTCGCCCAGTTCGATCATGCCGGCCATGACGGCGCTGCCGCCGGTCAGGACGACGCCCGAGGACAGCACTTCCTCGTAGCCGGACTCGCGGATGACCTGCTGCGCCAGCGAGAAGATCTCTTCCACGCGCGGCTCGATGACACCGGCCAGCGCCTGCAGCGACAGCATGCGCGGCGCGCGGTCGCCCAGCCCGGGCACCTCGACCTGCGCCTGGGCATCGGCCAGCAGCTGCTTGGCGCAGCCGTACGCCACCTTGATGTCCTCGGCATCGGCCGTCGGCGTGCGCAGCGCCATCGCGATGTCGCTGGTGATCAGGTCGCCGGCAATGGGGATGACCGCGGTGTGCCGGATGGCGCCGCCGGTAAAGATGGCAATGTCGGTGGTGCCGGCGCCCACGTCTATGCAGGCCACGCCCAGTTCGCGCTCGTCGTCGGTGAGGACCGCGCGGCTGGAGGCCAGCGGGTTGAGCAGCAGGCCGTCCACGTCGATGCCGCAGCGGCGCACGCACTTGATGATGTTTTCGGCCGCGCTTTGCGCGCCCGTGACCAGGTGCACCTTGGCCTCCAGCCGCTTGCCGCTCATGCCCACCGGCTCGCGCACGTCCTGCCCGTCGATGATGAACTCCTGCGGCTCGACCAGCAGCAGCCGCTGGTCGCTGGGGATGTTGATGGCCTTGGCGGTCTCGACCACGTGCGTGACGTCGGCGCGGGTGACTTCCTTGCCCTTGACCGCGACCATGCCGCTGGAGTTGAAGCCCTGGATGTGGCTGCCGGTGATCCCGGTGTACACGTGGCCTATCTTGCAGTCGGCCATGAGCTCGGCTTCCTTGAGCGCCTGCTGGATGCTGGCGACCGTGGCATCGATGTTGACGACGACCCCGCGCTTGAGTCCGTTGCCCGGCGCCACGCCCAGCCCCACCAGCTTGAGCTGGCCGCCGGCCAGCACCTCACCAACGACGACCATGACCTTGGCGGTGCCCACGTCCAGGCCAACGATCAGATCCTTGTATTCTTTTGCCATATCACCCTTGTTCGCTATGCCGGTACCCGCTCATTCGGCTGCCACCGTCGTGACGCCACGCAAGCGCAGGGCGTAGCCGCGCTCGTAGCGCAGGTCGGCCGACTCGATGTCCGCGGCGTCGCGCCGGTAGCGCGCAGCGACCTGCAGCGCCGTATCGGCAAACCGCGCCATGCGCCGCGTCAGCTCGCCGGCGCTGCCCTGGCCCAGCTCGATCTGTGCGCCCTGCGCAAGCTGCGCATGCCAGTGCCCGCGCGGTTGCAGCTCCAGCCGCACGATGGCGGTTTTCAGCCCGTCCGTCGCCGCGTTCAGCCTCTCGTACGTCTGCCACAGCAATGCGCCCTGTCCGTCCGGGCCCAGAAGCAGCGGCAGGCGCCGCTGCTGGCCGGCGTCGGCGTCGCCGGTGGCGAACACGTCGCCGTAGCGGTCGACCAGTTCCGTATCCGAGCCGCCCCAGCGGGCAACGGGCACATGCTCCTGCAGATGCACCCGCAACTGGTTCGGGAAGCGCCGCTGCACGACGGCCGTGCGCACCCAGGGCACGTTCTGGAACGCCGTCTCGGCGGACGCCAGGTTCAACGTAAAGAAGTTGCCGCGCAGGCGCCCGGCCACGGCGCTGTACAAGCTGACCTCGGTGTTGTGCCGGGTGTCGCCGGTGACGGTGATCTGCTGGATGGCAAACGCGGGGCTGCGCGCAAGCCACCAGGCACCGGCTGCGGCGCCGGCAAGAACGACCAGGGACACGAGCAGCATGGCCGTGAAGTTCATGAGGCGGACGTCAAAGGGCAGCGTCATGCCGGTCGTCATGGCTGCTCCTCCCCCGGCGGGTAGTCCAGCGCGGCATCGGCCAGCAACTGCACGCACAGGTCCTCGTACGCGAGGCCGGCGGCACGCGCGGCGGTGGGCACCAGCGAATGCCCGGTCATGCCCGGGGACGTGTTGATCTCCAGCAGCCAGGGCTTGCGCGTGGCGCCGTCTATCATGATGTCGACCCGGCCCCAGCCGCGGCAGCCCAGCACGCGGTACGCCTGAAGCGAGAGTGCCTGGACTGCCGCCACCTCGACGGCCGGCAGGTCGCAGGGCACGCGGTACTCGGCCGCATCGGTGAAGTACTTGTTCTGGTAGTCGTAGTCGCCGCCATGCACGACGATGTGGATGACCGGCAGCGTCCGCGCCGCGGCGCCACTGCCGATCACCGCGCAGGTCACCTCGTCGCCGGCGACGTACTGCTCGCACATCACGTCGGTGTCGCGTGCTGCCGCGGCCGCCACGGCCGCCTGCAGTTCTTCTGGCTTGTGCACCAGCGTCAGGCCCAGCGACGAGCCCTCGCGCACCGGCTTGACGATGAGCGGCAACCCCAGCGCCTCCGGCAGTTCGCGCAGGCGCGCCGGGTCCACCTCGCCGCGGCGCAGGGCCACGTGCTGCGGCGTGGCCAGCCCCTCGGCCAGCCAGACCCGCTTGGTCATCACCTTGTCTATGGCGATGCTTGACGCCAGCACGCCCGCGCCCGTGTACGGGATGCGCAGCAGCTCGAGCGCACCCTGCACCGTGCCGTCTTCGCCGTAGCGGCCATGCAGCGCGATGAAGCAGCGGGAAAACCCCTGCTCCTTCAGCCGGCACAGCGGCTGCCCGGCCGGGTCGAACGCATGCGCGTCCACGCCGCGGCTGCGCAGCGCCTGCAGCACGCCACGACCCGACATGAGCGAAATCTCGCGCTCGGCCGAATGGCCGCCCATGAGCACCGCAACCTTGCCCAGGCCGGCGGCGCGGTGCGTGAGGTTGCCTGGGCTCATGGCTGTTCCTCCGCGAGCTGCGTCGCGGCAGCAACGACGCGCGCCGGCACCTGGTCTATGGAGCCGGCGCCCATGCACAGGACGACGTCGCCGTCGCGCACCTGCGTCAGGAGCTGGCGCGGCAGGTCGTCGACTTCGGCAACAAACACCGGCTCCACGTCGCCGGCAACCCGGATCGCACGGGCCAGCGCACGCGAATCGGCCGCGACCAGCGGCGCCTCGCCCGCCGCGTAGACTTCGGTCAGCAGCACCGCATCGGCGCTGGCAACCACGTCGACCAGATCCTCGAAGCAGTCGCGCGTGCGCGTGTAGCGGTGCGGCTGGAACACCAGCACGATGCGCCGGCCCGGGTACGCGGCGCGCGCCGCAGCCAGCGTGGCCGCGATCTCGGTCGGGTGGTGGCCGTAGTCATCGATGAGCACGAAGCGGCCACCGCCGGGCGCGGGCAGCTCGCCATGGTTCTCGAACCGCCGGCGCACGCCCGTGAAGCCGGCCAGCGCCTGCTGGATCTTGTCGTCGGGCACGTTCAGGCTGCTGGCCACGGCAATGGCTGCCAGTGCGTTGAGGACGTTGTGGCGCCCCGCCAGCTGCAGCCGTATCGGCAGGTCGGGCAACGCGCTGCCGTTGCGCCGCTGCGCGATGAATTCCATGCAGCTGCCATCGGCTCGCACGTCGATCGCGCGCACCTGCGCGTCCTCGGCAAAGCCGTAGGTGATGACGCGGCAGGTCAGCCGGTGCAGGATCTCGCGTACGGCCGGGCTCTCGGTGCAGGCTATGGCCATGCCGTAGAAGGGCATGCGCTGCAGGAACGCGACAAAGGCCTGCTTGAGCTGGTCAAAGTCCTGCTCGTAGGTGTCCATGTGGTCGGCGTCGATGTTGGTCAACACCGCCATCACCGGCGACAGGTTGAGGAACGAGGCATCGGATTCGTCCGCCTCGACCACGATGTAGTCGCCGGCGCCGAGCCGGGCGTTGGACCCGGCGCTGTTGAGCCGGCCGCCAATGACAAAGGTCGGGTCCATGCCGGCACCGGCCAGGACGCTGGCGATGAGGCTGGTGGTCGATGTCTTGCCGTGCGTGCCGGCCACCGCGATGCCCTGCTTGAAGCGCATGAGCTCGGCCAGCATGATGGCGCGCGGCACCACCGGCACGCGGCGCTCGCGTGCGGCAAGCACCTCGGGGTTGTCGGCGCCCACTGCGGTGGACGTGACCACGACGTCGGCATGCAGCACGTGCTCGGCCGCGTGCCCGACAAAGGTCTGTATGCCCAGGTCGGCAAGCCGGCGCAGCGCGGCGCTGTCGACCAGGTCCGACCCGGAAACCAGGTAGCCCAGGTTGTGCAGCACTTCGGCGATGCCGTTCATGCCCGAGCCGCCGATGCCGACAAAATGGATGCGCGAGATCACGTGCTTCATGCCGCCAGCTCCTCGCAGGCGGCAACGATGGCATCCGTTGCCGACAGCTGGCGCAGCGCGCGCGCGCGGGACGCCGTCTCCAGCAGCAGCGGGCGGCTCGCCTGGCGCAGCCAGTCGGCCAGCGCTTGCGGGTTCAGGTCCGGCTGCGGCAGGAGCCAGGCTGCGTCGGCGTCGACCAGATGGCGCGCGTTGGCGGTCTGGTGGTCGTCGACGGCGTGCGGGAACGGGACGAACAGCGCCGCCGCGCCCACGGCGGCAATCTCGCTGACCGTCGTGGCCCCGGCCCGGCAGATGACGAGGTCGGCGCTGGCGTACGCTGCCGCCATGTCATCGATGAAGGGCAGCAGCTCGGCGGTGACGCCGGCCGCCGCATAGTGCGCGCGCAGCGCGTCGATCTGCCGCGCCCCGCCTTGATGCACAACCTGCGGACGCGCTGCCGCAGGCAGCAGCGCCAGCGCCTGCGGTACCACCTCGTTGAGCACCGCAGCGCCCAGGCTGCCGCCGACCACCAGCAGGCGCAGCGGGCCGCTGCGGCCGGCAAACCGTTCGTGCGGATCGGGGACGGCGGCAAACTCGGGGCGCAGCGGATTGCCCACGCTCCGCACGCGCCGGCGCGGCCGGAACACGCCGGGAAACGCGGTAAAGACGCGGTCCGCGATGTGCGCCAGCCACCTGTTCACCATGCCGGCCACGGCGTTTTGCTCGTGTATGACCAGCGCCTTGCCCATGGCCACGCCCATGACTGCCGCGGGAAACGCGATGTAGCCGCCAAAGCCGAGCAGGACGTCGGGCCGGACGCGGCGAATCACGCCCATGGCCTGCGCAAACGCGCGCAGCAGGCGAAGCGGCAGGAACGCCAGCGTCATCACGCCCTTGCCGCGCACGCCGGAAAACGCGATGGTTTCCAGCGCAAAGCCATGCGACGGCACGAGCCGCGCCTCCATGCTGTCCGGCGCACCCAGCCAGTGCACGCGCCAGCCCTGCGCGCGCAGGCCATCGGCCACGGCCAGGCCGGGAAAGATGTGCCCGCCGGTGCCGCCAGCCATGACCAGCGCACATTTCTGTTGCGGCTGCCGGCTCATGCGCGGCCTCCGTGCATGAGGTTGCCGCCTGCGGCGTCAACGCGTGCTGCGCACGCTTGCCGATTTTGGTGAAACCGCAAGCTCATGCCCGTCCTCCGTGCATGACTGTCGCCTGCGGCGCCAGCGCGTGCTGCGCACGCTTGCCGGTTTTGGTGAAACCGCAAGCTCATGCCCGTCCTCCGTGCATGAGCTTGCGGTTTTCCATATCCACGCGCAGGACGAGGGCGATGGCGACCACGTTGACGATCAGCGCCGAGCCGCCGTAGCTCATGAACGGCAGCGTCAGGCCCTTGGTCGGGAGCGCGCCCAGGTTGACGCCTATGTTGATCAGCGCCTGGAACCCTATCCACAGCCCGACGCCCTGCGCCACCAGTCCCGAAAAAACCCGGTCCAGCGCGATGGCGCGGCGGCCGATGAGGATCATGCGCCGGGTCAGCCAGAAAAAGGCCAGCACGACGCAGACGATGCCAACCAGCCCCAGCTCCTCGCCGATGACGGCCAGTAGGAAATCGGTGTGCGCCTCGGGCAGCCAGTGCAGCTTTTCCACGCTGCCGCCCAGGCCGACGCCGAAGATCTCGCCGCGGCCGATGGCGATCAGCGCGTGCGAGAGCTGATACCCCTTGTTCAGCGCATGATCGGCGCTGAACGGGTCCAGGTACGCGAAGATGCGCGCGCGCCGGTACGGCGAGGTCCAGATCATGAACGCAAACGCCGCCACGAGGATGGTGGCGATGAGAAAGAACATGCGCGCGTTGACGCCACCCAGGAACAGGATGCCCATGGCAATGACGGCGATCACCAGGAACGCCCCCATGTCCGGCTGCGCCAGCAGCAGCACGCCGACCAGGCCCACGGCCAGCGCCATGGGCAGCACGGCGCGGAAGAACCGTTCCTTGACCTCCATGCGGCGCACCATGTAGCCGGCCGCGTACAGCAGCACGGTGACCTTGACCACCTCCGAGGGCTGGAAGCGCACCGGACCCAGCGCAATCCAGCGCCGCGCGCCATTGACCACGATGCCCACGTGCGGGATCAGCACGGCGACCAGCAGCAGCACGGACAACAGGAACAGCGTGGGCGCCAGCCACTCCCACCAGTCCATGCGCATCTGGAACACCACCAGTCCGGCCAGGCAGGACAGAACCAGCCACAGCGTATGCCGCAGCAGGAAATACGTTGAGCTCAGGTGCGCAAAGCGGGGGCTGTCCGCCAGCGCGATGCTGGCTGAATAAACCATGACCAGGCCAAACACGAGCAGGCCCGCGCAGACCCAGACCAGCGCGCGGTCAAATTCGGCCATCCCCGGCAGCGACGGCTCGAGCCCGGCATAGTGCGCGCCGCCTATGTGCACCGGGAGATCCGGCACGGCGTCGCGGCGCTGGCGGCGGCTGCCCCAGCGGCGCAGGATTTGCGTCAGGCCGCTCATGCCGCCACCTCCGGTTCCGAGCCCCGTGCCCGCGCCAGCTCGGCCACGGCTTCGCGGAACGCCACCGCCCGGTGCCTGTAACTGGGGAACATGTCAAAGCTGGCGCAGGCCGGCGACAGCAGCACGGCATCTCCCGGCTGCGCTTCGCGCGCAGCCAGCAGCACGGCTTCCTGCAGGCTCCCGGCGTGCCGCAGCGGCACGGCCGTATCGCGCAGGACCTGCTCGATCTTCGGCGCATCACGCCCGTACAGCACGACTGCGCGCGCATGCCGGCGCACCGGCTCGGCCAATGGCGCAAAATCCTGGCCCTTGCCGTCGCCGCCCATCAGGACCAGCAGCTTGCGGTCCTGTCCCAGTCCGTCCAGCGCCGCCACCGTTGCCGCCACGTTGGTGCCCTTGCTGTCGTCAAAGTACTCGACGGCGTCGATGATGGCAATCGATTCGGTGCGGCTGCGCTCGCCGCGGTACGCGCGCAGCCCGGGCAGCAGCGCGTCCAGCGCGCCGCTGCCCTGCGCAGCCAGCGCCAGCGCGGCCAGCGCATTGAGCGCGTTGTGCCGCCCCTGTATGCGCAGCGCGCCGGCCGGCATGAGGCGCTGGATGTCCGGGGTGGCGCGCACCAGCCAGCTGACGCCACCGACCGACTCCAGGCCCAGGTCGCCGGCGCGTTGCGGCAGGTCGGCGCCAAAGCTCAGGTCCTGGCCTGCCGCTGGTGCAGCGCCTGTACGCAGCGCCAGCACCCGCGGATCGTCCCGGTTGAGAACGGCGACCGTGTGCGGGCCGAAGACACGCGCCTTGGCGGCAACGTACGCGTCCATGCTGCCGTGCCAGTCCAGGTGGTCCTCGGCAATGTTGAGCACGGTGGCCACCGCCGGGTCAAATGCGCGGACCGCGGCCAGCTGGAAACTGGAGAGCTCCAGCACCCAGTCGTCTGGCAGCGCATCGGCGTCCAGGCGTTCCTGCAGGCTGTCGAGCAGGGTGGCGCCAATGTTGCCGGCCACGGCCACCGAGCGGCCGGCGCGCGCAAGCAGCTGGCCGGTGAGCGCCGTGACCGTGGTCTTGCCGTTGCTGCCGGTCACCGCGAGCACCTGCGGATCGTAGTCCCGCGCCACCTTGAGCTGCGCCAGCGCCGCAACAAACAGGTCCAGCTCGCCGTAAACGGGCAGCGCGTGCACACGTGCCCAGTCCAGCAAGTCGCCAAGCTGCGCGGGCGACAAGCCGGGGCTGCGGCATGCTGCGGCAAAACCGGCCGCTTGCAACAGGCCCCGGTCCAGCGGGCCGGAGACAAATTCCGCGCCCGGGCAATCCTGCTGCAGGGCGGGCAGCCCCGGTGGTGCGGGGCGCGTGTCGGCCACGGTCACGCGCGCGCCCTGCCGCACGCACCAGCGCGCCATGGCCAGGCCGGACAGGCCCAGGCCCAGGACCAGGATGCGGGGAGCGTCTTGCCAGGCAATCACGGTGCTACCTCAGCTTCAGCGAAGACAGGCCGATCAGGCACAGCAGCATGGTGATGATCCAGAACCGGACGACGACCTGCGTCTCGGCCCAGCCGCTTTTTTCAAAGTGGTGGTGCAGCGGCGCCATCTTGAGCAGGCGCCGGCCTTCGCCATAGCGCAGCCGGGTGTACTTGAACCAGGCGACCTGAAGCATCACCGAAACCGCTTCGGCAACGAAGACGCCGCCCATGACCGCAAGCACGATTTCCTGGCGCACGATGACGGCAATGGTGCCCAGTGCACCGCCCAGCGCCAGCGCGCCCACGTCGCCCATGAACAGCTGCGCGGGGTGTGCGTTGTACCAGAGGAACGCGAGCCCGGCACCCGCCATGGCGGCGCAGAAGATGAGCAGCTCGCCCGTGCCCGGAATGTACGGGAACAGCAGGTATTTGGAGTACACCGAGCTGCCGGTGACGTAGGCAAAGACGCCCAGCGCCGAGCCGACCATGATGACCGGCATGATGGCCAGGCCGTCCAGCCCGTCGGTGAGGTTGACCGCGTTGCTCGAGCCGACGATGACCAGGTAGCTCAGGATGACAAAGCCGAGCACGCCCAGCGGGTAGCTGATTTCCTTGAAAAAGGGCACCAGAAACCCGGCCACATGCGGCAGCTCGACGGAAAACCCGGAGCTGACCCACTGCCAGAACAGGGCAAGCACCTCGGCGTTGGTGTTTGCGGAAATGCTGAAAACAAGCGCCAGCGCCGCCACCAGGCCAATCACCGACTGCCAGAAGTATTTTTCACGCGAGCGCATGCCCTCCGGGTCCTTGTGGACCACCTTGCGCCAGTCGTCCACCCAGCCTATGGCGCCAAAGCCAAAGGTCACGAGCAGAACGATCCAGACAAAGCGGTTGGTCCAGTCAAACCACAGCAGCGTCGACACCCCGATGGCAAAGAGGATGAGGACGCCGCCCATGGTCGGCGTGCCGCTCTTGGCCAGGTGCGTCTGCATGGCATAGCCGCGTATGGGCTGGCCGATCTTGAGCGCGCCCAGCATGCGGATCACCCACGGTCCGGCAAGCACGCCGATCAGCAGCGCGGTGACGGCTGCCAGCACCGCGCGCAGGGTCAGGTACTGGAAGACGCGGAAGAACCCCAGGTTGGGCGACAGGCCTTGCAGCCAGCTGGCCAGCTCAAGCAGCACGGCGATCTCCTCCCGGCTCGTCCGCTTCGGTGGGCGCCAGCGCAGCCACGATGCGCTCCATGTGCATGAAGCGCGAGCCCTTGACCGCAATGCTGGCGCAGTGCGTGAGGTTGGTCCGGACTGCGGCGATGAGATCGTTGATCTGCTCGAAATGGCTGCCGCCAAACGCCATGGCGGCATGGATCGCAAGCTGGCCGGTGGCCAGCAGGCGGCTGATGCCACGCTCGCGCGCATAGGCGCCCACTTCGGCGTGCCAGGCCACGCCCTGCTCGCCCACTTCGCCCATGTCGCCCAGCACGAGCAGCTGCGGCCCGGGCAGCGTGGCCAGCAGGTCGATGAGCGCCCGCACCGAATCGGGGTTGGCGTTGTACGTGTCGTCGACCAGCTTGATCGTGCGCGCCCCGTCGTGGATGCGGCGGATCTGGCCGCGCCCGGGCAGCGGCCGGAACTGGGCCAGTCCCTGCGCCATGGCCGCGGCGGGTGCGCCGGCGGCATGCGCGCAGGCCAGCGCCGCTGCCGCGTTGTGCAGGTTGTGCTGCCCCGCCGCGTGCAGGTCCAGCGTTAGGGCGCCCGCGTCAGCCACCACCGCGCGCAGCCGCCAGCGGTCGCCTGCCCAGGCCGCCTCGTCCACGAACACGCTGGCCCGGCCCCGGCGCGTGCCGAAAGCCAGCTGCCGGCAGTGGCTGGACAAAGATTGCCACAGCGCAGCATGCGCGTCGTCGGCAGGGAAGACCGCGGTTCCCTCGGCCGGCAGCGTCAGGAACACCGATCCGTTCTCGCGCGCCACCGCTTCGACGGACGCCATGAACTCCTGGTGCTCGCGTTGCGCGTTGTTGACCAGCGCCACCGTGGGCGCGGCAATGCCGGCCAGTGCAGCGATCTCGCCGGGATGGTTCATGCCCAGCTCGACGACCGCCGCGCCATGCTGCGGGCGCAGGCGCAGCAGGGTCAGCGGCAGCCCGATGTCGTTGTTGAAGTTGCCCTGCGTCACCAGCGCCGCATCGCCCTGCCAGGCGCGGAAGATGGCGCCGACCATCTGCGTCACGGTGGTCTTGCCGTTGCTGCCGGTCACGGCAACCAGCGGCCCGGTGTGGCGACGCCGCCAGCGGCGCGCCAGCGCGCCCAGTGCCCAGCGCGGATCGGGGACGACCAGGCCGGGAAGCCCCGAAGCCTGCAGCCGCCCGGCGGCTGCACGGGCGCAGAGCGCTGCCGCTGCACCGGCTGCAGCGGCGTCCGGCAGGTAGTCCGCCGCGTCAAAGCGCGGCCCCTTGAGTGCAACGAACAGGTCGCCGGCCTGCAGGCTGCGGCTGTCGGTGTGCACGCGCGCAATGCGCCGGTCGGGATCGCCCACCAGGCTGGCGTGCGGCAGCCAGCGCGCCAGCTGGCCCAGCGTGACGTCCATGGCCGTCATGCCTGCACCCCCGTGCCCACGCGCGCACGCAGCGCGGCACGGGCATGGCTGCGGTCGGAAAACGGCCATTTCTCGCCCGCGATCTCCTGCCAGGTCTCATGGCCCTTGCCTGCGATCAGGACCACGTCGTTGATGCCGGCTTCGTGCATGAGCACGTGGCGGATGGCCTGCGCCCGGTCTGGCTCCACGCGGACGTCGGCCGGCCGGCGCAATCCCGCCTTGACCTGCAGCACGATGGCCAGCGGGTCTTCATCGCGCGGGTTGTCGCTGGTGATGACCACCTGGTCGGCCAGCGCCTCGGCCACGGCGGCCATGAGCGGCCGCTTGCTGGCGTCGCGGTTCCCGCCGCAGCCAAACAGGCACCACAGGCGGCCCTGACGCTGCCGCGCCAGCGGCTTCAGCGCCTCCAGCACGTGCTGCAGCGCGTCGGGCGTGTGCGCAAAGTCCACGATGGCCAGCGGCGCGCCCGGCACCGCCACGTGCTCCAGCCGCGCAGGCACCGGCGGCAACTGCGCGCAGGCCTGCACCGCGTCGGCCAGCGGCACGTGCAGCGCGCGCAACGCGGCTATGACGCCCATCACGTTGGCCGCGTTGTATTCGGCAATCAGCGAGCTTTGCATCTCGACGACCCGTTCGCCTTCATGCACGCGCCAGCACAGGGCGCCCAACGCGTTGCGGGTCAGCACCGACGCCGACAGCCGCGCGCCAGGCCGGCCCTGCAGCGAAACCGGCCAGGTGTCAACGCCGCGCGCGCGGGCATGCGCAGCCAGTTCGCTGCCCCGCGCATCGTCCAGGTTGACCACCGCGGCACGAAGCTCCGGCCTGTCAAAGAGCGCGCGCTTGGCGTCCCAGTAGGCTGCCATGTCGTGGTGATAGTCCAGGTGGTCCGGGCTGAAGTTGGTGAAGACGGCCACGTCGACATGCGTGCCGACCAGCCGCTGCTCGGCCAGGCCTATGGACGAGGCTTCCAGCGCGCAGGAGCGCAGGCCCTCGCGGACAAAATCAGCCAGCCGGGACTGCAGCAGCACCGGGTCGGGCGTGGTGAGGCCGGTGGGCTCCAGCGCGTCCAGCGGGCCCGCGCCCAGGGTGCCCACCAGTGCGCAGGGCGAGAGCTCGGGATGTGCCAGCGCCGACAGCGCGGCGGTCAGCCACCAGGCGGTCGAGGTCTTGCCGTTGGTCCCGGTCACCGCAACCAGCCGCAGCGCGCGCGAGGGCTGCCCGTAGAAGATGCTGGCGATCTCGCCGCAGGCCGCCTTCAGCCCCTCGTACGCAACCACGCGGTCCGAGTCCGGCAGCGCCAGCTCTGCTGCCCCCGCGCGCTCGACCAGGCATGCGGCAGCGCCCGCTGCCAACGCGGCGCCAACGAACCGGCGCGCGTCCACGCGCGCGCCCGGCCAGGCCACGAATCCGTCGCCGTCCAGCACGCGGCGGCTGTCGGCATGCAGCGCGCCGCTCACGTGCGTGCGCAGCCAGCGTGCCGCGTCGGCCGGCGATTGCAGCAACAGGCCTGCGTCGGTCAAGATGGTTCCTCCGCTGCGCTGCTGGCGACGATGGCCGGCTCGACGACCAGGTCGGGCTTGATGCCGCGTATGCGCAGCGCCTGCTGCACCACGTCCCGAAACACGGGCGCCGCGACGGTGCCGCCATAGATGTGGCCGGCGCTGGGCTCGTCTATCATCACCGCAACGACCACGCGTGGCTGCTCCACCGGCGCCATGCCGACAAACCAGGCACGGTACTTGCGGCTCGCGTAGCCGCCATCGACCTGCTTGCGCGCCGTTCCCGTCTTGCCGCCCACCGAGTAGCCCACGGGGCGCGCCTGGGTCCCGGTGCCACCGGGCTCGACCGCCATCTGCAGCATCCGGCGCACGGCGCGCGCCGTATTCACCGAGAAGACACGCACGCCCGGCACGAGCGCGGCGTCGGCGCGTCGCAGCAGGCTGAGCGGAACCAGCACGCCATCGTTGGCAAACGCCATGTACGCGTGGGCGATCTGCAGGGGCGACGCAGACAGCCCGTAGCCGTACGCCATGGTCGCCTGCTCCACCGGGCGCCAGTCCTTCCAGAGCCGGAGCTGCCCGGTGGTGGCGCCCGGAAAGGCAATGTCCGGCCGCCGGCCCAGGCCCAGCGCGGCATAGGTTTCCCACATGCGCTGCGGCGTCAGCTTCTGCGCAATCTTCAGCGCACCAATGTTGCTGGACTTCTGGATCACGCCCTGCACGCTCAGCGTGCCGTAGTCGTGCGTATCGTGGATGACGTAGCGCCCCAGCTTGTAGCGGCCGGGCGCGGTTTCTATCAGCGTCTGCGGCGCCACCTCGCCTGCGTCCAGGGCAATGGCTACGGTGATGGGCTTCATGATCGAGCCCGGCTCAAACGCGTCGGTCACTGCCAGGTTGCGCAAGTGCGGCCCCTTCAGCTCGCCGCGATTGCCCGGCGTGTAGCTGGGATAGTTGGCCAGCGACAGGACCTCACCGCTTTGCGCGTCCAGCACCACCACGCTGCCCGACCTGGCGCCTTGCGCGTCGACCGCGTCGCGCAGCTTCTGGTACGCGTACGACTGCAGCTTGACATCGATGGACAGCTGCACGTCCTGCCCGTCTATGGGTGGCACCTCCTCGCCCAGCTGCTCGACCACCTGGCCCAGCCGGTCGCGGATGACACGGCGCGAGCCGGCATGCCCGGCAAGCCGCTGGTCCAGGGAAAGCTCCACGCCGTCCAGTCCCTGGTTCTCTATGTCGGTGAAGCCGATGAGTTGCGCCACCGCCTCGCCCTCCGGATAGCGCCGCTTGTAGCTCTTGTCCTGGTGGATGCCGGCCAGCTTCAGGTCGGCCACCTGCTGCGCAACCGGGGCGTCCACGTGCCGCTTGAGCCAGACAAAGCTCTTGTCGGTGGCGGCCAGCCGGGCCTGCAGCTTGTCCAGCGGCATGTCCAGGAGGCGTGCCAGCTCGCGCCGCTGCGCCAGATCGGCGTCCACGTCCGCCGGAGAGGCCCAGACATCCGGCGCGACCACGCTGGACGCCAGCAGCAGCCCGTTGCGGTCCAGGATGCGGCCGCGGTTGGCCGGCAACTGCAGCGTCCGCACGAAACGCGCCTCGCCCTGGTGCCTGAAAAACGCATTGTCAAACACCTGCACGTACGCAGCGCGCGCAATCATGGTCAGGAACATCAGCGCCAGGCCCACGACCAGCAGCTTGCTGCGCCACACGGGCGCCTGCGAGGTCAGCAGCGGGCTGGCCGTATAGCGGATGCTCTTCATGGCGACCCCTGCTGCGCGGGCGCATGCGGCCGCCACTGAACGTACTCGGTGATTGCCGGCGTCACCACCTGCATGTCCAGCCGCCCGGTCGCCAGCGATTCAACGCGCAGCGCCTTGGACGCGGTGCGGCGCTCGACCTCCAGGCGCTCGTGCTCGGCCGCCAGCCGCAAGCCCTGCGTGCGGGCACGGTCCAGTTCGGTCACGACACGGCGCGACTGGTACTGCATCTGGATCTGGTAGAACGCAGACACGAGCAGCGCAGCCATGAGCACGATGGACAGGCGGGTCAGCATGCGCGCTGCTCCGGCGCCAGCGGCTGCGCGGTGCGCTCGGCCACGCGCATGATGGCACTGCGGGCCCGCGGGTTGCGCGCCAGTTCGTCAGGCCCGGCCCGGACGCGCCCCAGTGCACGCAGGGGCAGTGGCGCCGGCTCGGCAAACGGCGCGCGCCGGTCCACCTGCGCCCGCGAGTGGCGCAGGATGAACCGCTTGACGATGCGGTCTTCCAGCGAGTGAAAGGAAATCACCACCAGGCGGCCTCCGGGTTGCAATACCTCAAGACTTGCCTCTAATGCCGCGCCCAGCTCTTCCAGCTCGGCGTTGATGAAGATCCGTATAGCCTGAAACGTGCGCGTCGCAGGGTTCTTGCCCGGCTCGCGGGTCTTGACGACACCGGCAACGAGTCCAGCCAGGTCCCGGGTGCTGGCAACGGGCCGGCCCGCCTCCCGGCGCGAGACAATCGCCTTTGCAATGGCCCGAGCAAACCGCTCTTCCCCATACTCATGAATCACTCCTGCCATCTCGGCCTGCGTTGCCGTGGCCAGCCACTGCGCCGCGCTGATCCCGCGCGTCGGGTCCATGCGCATGTCCAGCGGCCCGTCGGCCAGGAACGAGAAGCCGCGTTCCGGATCGTCTATCTGTGGCGAGCTGACGCCCAGGTCCATGAGGATTCCGGCCACGCTGCCCGCAGGCAGCTGCGCCAGCCCGGTGAAACTTTGCTGCCGGATTGAAAAACGCGCATCCCGGATGCGCGTGGCTGCCGCCCGTGCTTGCGGATCCTTGTCGAAGGCAAGCACGCGCCCGTCCGTGGCGAGCCGCTCCAGGATCAGGCGCGCATGCCCACCCCGGCCAAACGTGGCATCGACATAGCAGCCACTTGCGTCGGTGACCAGCGCATTGACGGCTTCGTGCAGCAAGACCGGCGTATGTGTCCATGTTGGCACCCACTGAATCCGTGTCAAAAAGCCAGATCCGCCAGGGCCTGCGGCATTTCCTGCTGCATGGCCTCGGCTTCGCGTGCGTCATAGGTGGCCTTGTCCCACAGCTCCAAGTGCGCGCCCATGCCCAGAAGCACCACCTCGCGCACCAGGCCCACCGCCTCGCGCAGGCTGCCGGCCACCAGCACCCGCCCGCTGGCGTCCATTTCCACGTCCAGCGCGTTGCCCAGAAAAATGCGCTTCCACCACTGCGCAGACATGGGAAGCCGCACGATGCGGTCCCGGAAATGCTCCCAGTCCGGGCGCGGAAACACCATCAGGCAGCCATGCGGATGGCGCGTCAGGGTGAGCTGGCCGTCGGCATCGGCCAGCAGCACGTCACGATGCCGGGTCGGAACAGACATCCGGCCCTTGGCATCCAGATTCAACAACGACGCCCCTTGAAACACCCAAGCCCCCTGCTGCGGTCAGCCGCACAACCTCTCGGCACTTACTCCCACAAAATTCCACTTAGTTGCACTTTAGCAGGAATTACGCATCAGAAGCTCGGGTTCCATTTCTTTTTTCTGCAAAATTCACCGGGTGATTTGGTTTTTTATACAGTATTGATAATCAAATAATACTATTTATCAGCGAGTTATGGAATCAAGCAGCACAATTTTGTCAATACGGGCCCGGATACACGCCTTGCAACAACTTGCACGGCGATGCGTCACTTTCTTTCATTGCAATGCAATTGGGGCGGCCGCGCACGACCGCGCCGCAATATCCGTCAGCGCGAGAAAAAGGCCGCCCCGGTACAGGCGAGCAGGAGGGCGGGACCGGCGACCAGCTGCCACGACGAACCGGCACGGGGCAAGCACCGCAGCATGTCAGTCGGCACAGCCGGGCGGCGCGCGCCAGCGGATGGCACGCCAACGCCTACAGCAGAGCTGCAGGGACGCGCAGCGTCAGAGGATGTAGCGCGACAGGTCTTCGTCCTGGCTCAGCGTGGCCAGGCGCTCGTCAACGTACGCGGCGTCTATGCTGACGCTTTGGCCGCCCAGGTTCGGCGCGTCAAAGCTCACCAGCTCGAGCAGGCGCTCCATGACGGTGGACAGGCGGCGCGCACCGATGTTCTCGGTTGACTCGTTCACGGAGAACGCGATCTCGGCAATCCTGGCGACGCCGTCGCCGGTGAACTGCAGCGCCACGTCTTCGGTCTCGAGCAACGCCTGGTACTGGCGCACCAGGTTGACGTCGGTGCTGGTCAGGATGGCCTTGAAGTCCTCGACCGACAACGAACCCAGCTCGACCCGTATCGGGAAGCGCCCCTGCAGCTCGGGAATCAGGTCGCTGGGCTTGGCCAGGTGGAACGCGCCCGAGGCAATGAACAGGACGTGGTCGGTGCGCACCATGCCGTACTTGGTGTTGACGCTCGTGCCCTCGACCAGCGGCAGCAGGTCCCGCTGCACGCCGTGGCGAGACACCTCGGCCGAGCTGCCCGAGCCGCCATCGCGCGACACCACCTTGTCGATTTCATCCAGGAAGACGATCCCGTTTTGCTCCAGGTTGTTGAGGGCCTCGGCCCGGATGTTCTCTTCGTTGACCAGCTTGCCGGCTTCCTCATCGGTCAGGAGGCGCATGGCCTGCGCAATCTTCATGCGCCGCAGCTTGCGCTGGCCCGACGTCAGGTTGCCCAGCATGCCCTTGAGCTGCTCGGCCATGTCTTCCATGCCCGGCGGCCCCATGATCTCCATGGCAGGCGCCGACTGCGCCACCTCTATCTCTATTTCCTTGTCATCCAGCTGGCCCTCGCGCAACTTCTTGCGAAACGTCTGCCGCGCCGCGCTGTCGCCCGCCTCTTCGTTGCTGCCGTCTGCCCGGCGCGCGGGCGGCAGCAGCACGTCCAGGACACGATCTTCGGCCAGGTCTTCGGCGCGCGAGCGGTGCTGGCGCATGGCCTGCTCGCGCGCGCCCTTGACGGCGATTTCCGCCAGGTCGCGGATGATGGAGTCCACGTCCTTGCCCACGTAGCCCACCTCGGTGAACTTGGTCGCCTCGATCTTGATGAACGGCGCTCCGGACAGGCTGGCCAGGCGCCGCGCGATCTCGGTTTTGCCCACGCCGGTGGGGCCGATCATGAGGATGTTCTTGGGCGTGATTTCCGCACGCAGCTTCTCGTCGACCCGCTGCCGGCGCCAGCGGTTGCGCAGCGCAATGGCCACGGCGCGCTTGGCGTCGTGCTGGCCCACGATGAAGCGATCCAGTTCGGAGACGATCTCCTGCGGAGTCATGGAAGACATGTTCCTGTTTCCTGCAACCTGTTTTTGGAGGCCCGGCCTGATGCGCGGGCCAGGGGCCGGCGCCTGCGGGCAGCATGGGGTGCCGTGACGGGGCCAAAGCCGCCGTCAGAGCGTTTCAACCGCATGCTCCATGTTGGTGTAGATGCACAGCTCGCCGGCAATTGCAAGCGACTTGCGCACGATCTGCTCGGCCGTCATGTCGGTGTGCTCCAGCAGCGCCATGGCTGCCGCCTGCGCATACGGCCCGCCCGAGCCTATCGCCGTCAGGCCGTGCTCGGGCTCCAGCACGTCGCCGTTGCCGGAGATGATCAGCGACGTCTCGGCATCGGCCACGGCAAGCATGGCTTCCAGTCTGCGCAGCACGCGGTCGGTGCGCCAATCCTTGGTCAGCTCTATGGCCGCCCGCGTCAGGTGCCCCTGATGCTTGTCCAGCTTGGCCTCAAAGCGCTCAAAGAGCGTGAAGGCATCGGCCGTGGCGCCGGCAAACCCGGCCAGCACCTTGTCATGATGCAGCTTGCGTATCTTGCGCGCCGACGCCTTCATCACGATGTTTCCCAGCGTGACCTGGCCGTCGCCGCCTATGGCGACCTGCCACCCCGCGTCTGTCTTGCGCCGCACGCTGATGATGGTGGTGCCGTGAAAAGATTCCATTGGCCGTATCTGGGGACAAGGCGGCCGGATGCAAGCGGCGTTCGCCGCGCGCGTTCATGGTCGCCGCGGGCCCGCGCGCGTGGCCGCGCAAGGCTTCAGTCTTCGGCGCGAATGACCGCCGTTACATCCGCGATCCCGATCACGTCAAAGAAGGCTGCAACCAGCCGATGGACATCGAGAAAGACCACGTGGCGCCCCCGGCCCTGCTGGTCCATGACCCAGTTGAACAAGGCGCCGGCGGCGCCAAAGTCCACGCGGCGCAGGTTGTGGCAGTCGCATTCTATGGTGCGCGCTTCCGGCGGCAGCGCCAGCGCGGCCACCAGCCCGTCCATGTCGCCCAGGATCTCGCCTTCCAGCCGCAGCCGGAACACGCCGTTGGCATCGACCTGGCCCTGGTTCTCCGGAATGAGCTCGGTGGGTGCAAAGGCGGTCAGCTCCTGCTGCGGCCGGGCGGATGCCGCCGCCGCGTCTTGCACACCAGGCAGCAGCACCCGGGCCAGCGGCTCGGTCCACGCCGGCGGCGAGACCTCGTAGGTGATGCAATACACCAGCGCGGCCTCGTCAAAGTCCTCCGCCTGTCCGAGCAGGTGCAGCAGCGCCAGCCGCGCCAGCCACCAGTCCGGGTCCACGTCGCGATCGTGCGCCGGCGTCTTTGCCGCCAGCAGGTCACGCAGCCTTGACGCGCCCAGGCAGGTCAGGATCATGGTCTTTTCGGACCAGCTGTGCAGGACGTCGATGAGCGCGGGAAGCGCCGCCGGGTCTATGGTTTCCAGGCCGCGCCAATCCACGCGCCACTGCGTTGCATCGGGCGTGAGCGACGCCTGCAGATAAGCCAGCGCCGGCTCGTCAAGCCAGGGCGGCGCGCGCCAGTCCACCTGCTCCGCTGCCGCTGCATCCCGCGCACCCGTGGCCGCCGCGGTGGTTGTGGCGCCATCGATTGCATCCAGCCTGCGCAGCCATTGTGGCGACGAGCGTTCGAAATGGTTCGCAAATTCAGCGCCCAGGTCGCTGAACTTGTTGGCCTGCCCGGTTGCGCGGTACAGGTCAAACAGCATGAGCCAGACCTGCTTGTCGTCGCGGCGCGTGCCCGGGCTGTCGACCAGGCGCAGCAACCCCGACTCGGCGTCGCCAAAGTTGCCATTGGCAAAGTGGATGGCAATCTCTTCGATTTCAGGGCCCAGCTGCATGCCCAGCGGGCCGCGTCGCGGCGGTGGCGGCCCCTTGGCCGCGGCATCCGCGGCCGCTTCGGGCTTGGCCGGCGGCGTGCGTACGCGCGCCATGGGACCACCTCCGGTCATCTGTGCGTCAAGCGCCTCGATTTGCCGCAGGGTCCGCACCCGGGCCTCGCCGGTGTCCGCTGCAACCGTGTCCACGTTGGCTGCCGTGGACGCGCGCGCCATGGTCGTCGCCTCTTCCGGCGCCTGCGCGCGCTCGCCCCGGTTCAGCAGCTTGCGCAACGAACCCAGCTCACGACCACGCACGAGGTCGTCGCGCTTCTTGCGCTCTATCAGTCCCTTGAGGTCAGCCGGACGATCCAGCTGGGACCATTGCGTCGTTGGATTCGTCACGAAACGAACCACCTTGGACAGAAATTTGCGGCTGCTCCCCGTGCTCTTGTCTCCATCCATACTTCTTGCCCGAACGCGTCATGTTGAGGATCCGGCCCGCTGCAGGCCGGTACTTGCACCATGCGCCCATCGTACACCGCGTGGAAGCTGTTGCCGGAGATCGCCCTGCCTGCCCCTTGCAGCAGCGTGAAAAGTATCCGGCAAGGTCAGTCGCCAAACATTTTCTGCCGATGCTCGCGCCGCTCCTGTGCTTCCAGCGACAGCGTGGCCGTAGGGCGCGCCAGCAACCGCGCCACGCCTATGGGCTCCCCGGTTTCATCGCAGTAGCCGTAGTCGCCAGCGTCTATGCGCGCGATGGACTGGTCTATCTTCTTGAGCAACTTGCGTTCGCGGTCGCGCGTGCGCAGCTCCAGCGCATGCTCTTCCTCTATCGTCGCGCGGTCGGCCGGATCGGGCACCACCACCGTGTCCGTGCGCAGCCGGTCTGTCGTGCGGTCTGCCTGCTCCAGGATGGTGTCGCGCAAGCGCGTGAGCTTGAGCCGGAAAAACGCCAACTGCGTGTCGTTCATGTACGCGTCGTCCGGCATGGCACCAATCTCGGCGTCAAGCAGCTCCTCGACCGGCTTGCGCTTCCAGTTGTCAGCCAGGCGCGTATCCCGTTGCACGGGTGCTGGCGCGGGCTCCGGAGCGGTGGCCGGCGCAACGCGCGGCTTGGACAGGCGTTTGCGGGGTGCCGGCGCGGCCTTTTTCGCGGCGGACTTCCGGGTCGACTTCCGGGCCACTGTCTTCTTGGCGGCGGCCTTCTTGGCCGGCGCTTTCCTGGCCGTGGCCTTGGGCGCCGGGGCCTTGCTTGGCGTCGCGGCCTTGGCCGTCGCCTTCTTTGCAGCTGCCTTCGCTGGCTGCGTCTCCCCGGTTTCCGCCTTCTTTGCGGTGGTCTTGCGTGCACTCATTTTGCTGCTCTCCGTCGCCCTGGCCTGCCCGGCAGCATCCTCAGCCGCCGTCTTGGCCGATTTCCTGACCACATCCCGTTTCACGTGTTCCCTCTCCTGCTGAAGAAAGCCTGGCTCAAACACCGGCCGCCATGAAGGCAGCCGGCTTCCCGATTCGTGTCGCCTGCCAGACGTTCAGTCAGCCGCCACTGGCGCGTCAAGCACCTGAGACATCTCGCGCTGCGACCCGCACCTCCGTCGAGGCGGCGATTGTAGCGATGTTTGCGCAATCGCGCCAGCGCAAGTCCACGCCGCGGCGCATCGCCGCGCAGATCACGCGGCCAAACACGACGGCAAGCACCTGATTTTCAACGCACATCGCGCATGCGCATGGGGCCGCCGCGTGTCCTGCCAGGAGCGCGGGTCAACCGGCGCGTCGAGAGCCGTGGCGCAGGCCGGCGCACGGCCGCCTGCGGTACCGCGGTCAGTCCTTCTTGCGGTGCGCACGCGGGTGCGCCGCGTCGTACGCGCGGGCCAGGTGCTGGAAGTCCAGCCGTGTATAGATTTGCGTGGTGCCGATGTTGGCGTGACCCAGCAGTTCCTGCACCGCGCGCAGGTCGCCACTGGACTGCAGCAGGTGGCTGGCAAACGAGTGGCGCAGCATGTGCGGATGCACGGGCGCGCGCAGGTTGGCGCGCAGGCTGCGCCGGCGCAGCCGCTGCCAGACCGCCTGCGCGGTCAGCCGCGTGCCGCGCTGACCGAGGAACAGCGCGCCCGCCGCGCCGGCGGCTGCCGGCACCGCATCACGCACGGCCAGCCAGCGCTGCAGGGCGGCGACCACCTGCCGCCCCAGCGGCACGGTGCGCCGCTTGCCGCCCTTGCCGTGCACCTGGACCTGTCCCGCCGGCAGGTCGAGCCAGCCACGCCCGGCGCGCAGCGCCGCGTCGCTGGCGCGCACGTCCAGCCCAACCAGCTCGCTCACGCGCAGCCCGGCGCCGTACAGGAGCTCGATCAGGGCCGCATCGCGCGCCTGCAGCCAGCCGCCGTCGGCAGCGTCTGCGTGGGTTGCCAGGCAAACGGCTTCATCAACCGCCAGCGCCCTGGGCAATGCGCGCGCCTGCCGGGGCGCGCGCACATCCTGGACCGGGTTGGCGGCCACCAGCCCTTCGCGCCCCAGCCAGCGGTAAAACCCGCGCCAGGCAGACAACAGCAGCGCGATGGTATTGGCGCTGCGGCCCGCTGCGCGCATGCGGGCGGCCCAGCTGCGCACATGCTGCGCCTGGACCGCCTGAAGGCTGACGCCTGCTTCCGTGGCGCAGGCCAGCAAATGGTCCAGGTGGCGACGGTACAGCGCGCAGCTGCGCTCGGCCAGGCGCTTTTCAAAGCGTACGTGCGCCAGGTAGCGGTCTGTCAGGGCCGCGTCCGCCGGTTCCAGTTTGCCAGGTGCCATCGCTGCGTGTCCGGCTCAGGCCTTGCACAGGCGCGACAAGGCGGCGCTGGCGAGCTCGGCCAGGCGCTCGAGAAAGTCCGTGGCCATGGTCGCCTGGTAGCGGCTGGCGTCCGGCGACGCCAGCACCAGCAATCCGAAGACCGAGCTGCCCAGCCGCAGCGGCATCAGCACCAGCGACCCGGCTGCAGCCGGGTCGTCCAGCCACTGCACCGGCTCGAATCCGCTGTTCACGCCGCAGTACGGCGTTGCCAGCGATTCGGCCAGCTTGCGGGCCTCGTCGCTGACGGGTGCGGCAAAGGGCGCATCGGCATGCGCATCGGCCAGTTCCCACAGGCGCAAGGCGGCCTGCGGCACGTCAAACTCGCTGCACAGGCCATGCACCAGCGCCGTTGGCAGGCGCGCCGGGTCGGTCACGAAGAGCAGTTGCAGGACCCAGTTCTGCATTTTCTCGTGCAGCAGCATGTTGTCGTTGCCATGGCGCATGAGCTCCATGAAGCGCAGCTCGAGCACCTTGATCTTCTCGCGCAGCATCTCGGCCTGGCGCTCCTGCAGGCTCACGGCGCGCCCGCCATGCGGGCTGACCAGTCGCACACTGGACAGCAGGTCCGCCTGGCGCTCGAAAAATTCAGGCGTCTGGATCAGGAATTCGGCAATGTCTTTTTCGGTCACCGGCGACAAATCAGCCATGAGCTTGCTCTGCTTTCAGGTTCGGGCGGTCAATCAAACAAGCCGCCAGCGGACTGCGGTGCGGCAATCTGCAAGTGGCGGTACGCGGCGCGCGTGGCCACGCGTCCGCGCGGCGTGCGCTGCAGGAAACCCTGCTGGATGAGGTAGGGCTCGATCACGTCCTCTATGGTGCCGGGTTCCTCGCCTATGCTGGCGGCAATGTTGTCCAGCCCGACCGGCCCGCCGTCAAAGCGGTGGATGACCGCCTCCAGCAATTTGCGGTCCATGACGTCAAAGCCCTCCGGGTCGACGTCGAGCATGGCCAGCGCGGCCCGAGCAATGGCCTGCGTGACCTGCCCGTTCCCCCTGACGTCCGCGTAGTCGCGCACCCGCCGCAGCAACCGGTTGGCGATGCGGGGCGTGCCGCGCGAGCGCCGGGCGATCTCAAACGCGCCTTCGTCGTCGGTCGGTACCTGCAGCAGCCCGGCCGAGCGCCGCACGATGTGCGCCAGCTCCGCCGGCGTGTAGAACTCCAGCCGCGCAACGATGCCAAAGCGGTCACGCAGCGGGTTGGTCAGCATGCCTGCGCGCGTGGTCGCGCCAACCAGCGTAAACGGCTGCACGTCCAGCTTGATCGAGCGTGCCGCCGGTCCGTCGCCGATGAGGATGTCGATCTGGTAGTCCTCCAGCGCCGGGTACAGGATCTCCTCGACCACGGGCGAGAGGCGATGGATCTCGTCGATGAACAGCACGTCGTTGTGCTCGAGGCTGGTCAGGATGGCCGCCAGGTCGCGCGGCTTCTCCAGCACCGGGCCGCTGGTCTGGCGCAGGCTGCTTCCCAGCTCGTGCGCAATGATGTGACTGAGCGTGGTCTTGCCCAGGCCGGGCGGTCCAAACAGCAGCACGTGGTCCAGCGCCTCCCCGCGCTTGCACGCCGCGCCTATGAAAATCTCCAGTTGCTCGCGCACGCGCACCTGGCCCACGTATTCCGGCAGCGTCTTGGGCCGCAGCGCGCGCTCCAGCGCTTCCTCGCGGCCGGACGCCGGCACCGGCGACAGCGTGTGCACGCGCTGCACGCCGTCGCTGGCAAAGTCGTCTGTCTCTACGCTCATTGACCCTATTGTGCCGCCAGCCAGTCGCGCATGCCGGCGTTGAAGGCCCGGTCGAAGCGGCCGTAATAGTCGACACCATCAGGATTTTTGCAACTGGCGTCGCCGCCATTCAGGCTGCCCACCACGTAATGGCGCCCCTGCAGCGTCGCGAACAGCGCCGAGCCGCTGCTGCCGGGCTCGGTCGTGCCCGCGTTCCAGTGCACCCGCAGCACGTGCCCATCGTTCGCGCTGGCGACCCGGCACGTGTTGTTTTCGCAATTGGCGTGGCCGGACACCGTGCCGACGCTGACCTTCTGCAGGTCGCCCGCCGGATGGTGGATGCCGACCACGGGCGCAGCAACGCCCACGTCCTGGCCGAAATAGGAGCCGGCGTACGCCACGCCGGCCGGCGGCGCGCGGCGCAGGCGCAGCAGGGCACTGTCGCTGGCGCGGTCGGCAAGGAGCAGGTCGGCACCGCCATCGAGCACGGTCTCGCGCCCATCGATGGCCGTGCCGTTGCAGCTGGCCGTGCGGAAGAACCAGTGCGTCAGCACCGACGAGGCCTCGACCTGGCTGGCGATGCAATGCCCGGCCGTGAGAAAGAACGGCGCCTGGCTGCCGCGCACGTCGTTGAGGAGGGTGCCGCTGCACAGGTAGGAGGAGCCGTCGCTGCGAGTAAAGAACACGCGCGCCACGGCGCGGCTCTGCACTTCCCAGTCGGGCCGGCACATGACGTCCTGGTTGCAGGTGCCGGCCGCGCCGACGCTTGGGTCGTCGGCCTTGGCCGGCGCCTGCGCCAGCGCCTGGCTGAAATGCGACAGCCGCGGCAGCGCCAGTCCAAGCTGCGCCGGATCGGCGCCGGCCGGCAGCTCCAGCTCCAAGCGCGCGACGGACCCTGCGATGACCGGGCTCCAGTACAGGCGCGCGGCCTCCCCGTCGGCGCCGGCCCGCACGCTGCGCTCGCGACGCTGCGCCAGCTCGGCCGCCGACACCCCGACCATGCCGATGTCACCTGCGCCCCGGAAGCGCAGCCAGGCGCCGTCGGGCAGCTGCTGCACCAGCAGGCCCAGGCGCAGCGCCTGTGCGCCATCGGCGACAACATCCACGGCGGCCACCCACGCACCGTCGGGCAGCAGCTGCCAGTGCAGCAGCCCGGCCAGCGCCTCCGGCGTCGCGGCCGCGTCCACCGCGCGCGCGATGCCCACGCGCAGCGGCTGGCCGTCGTCATCGTCCGCCTCCCGCTGCTTGGCCTGCAGCAACGGCGGCAGCGTGACGCGTGCCACCTCGGCAGCGGCCGGCAGGCGGCTCACGGCGCGCCCCGCCACCGCTGCCGTGGCACCGATCTTGAGCTGCGCCGTATCCAGCGTTTCTATGCGCTGGTTGGCCGGCAGCGCCGAATCGGGCACCGGTGCGGGCGGTGGCGGCGCACCGCCGTCGTCGTCGCCACCGCAACCGGTCAACGCCAGCAGCGCGACGGCGGCCGCGCACAACAAATGCCGGACCGGACGGCGTGCGCGCTCAGCCACAGTACACCCGCACCACCCGGCCGTCGGCATCGACCACCACGTTGACGCGCCCCTGCTTGTACTCCTTGGTGATCAGGCTGTCCTCGTGCAGCATGCGTGCCTCGTCGGCGCCGGCGTCGGCCAGCACGCGCCCGAGCAGCGCAGGCTCCCAGGACGCACCCACGGCTGCAGCTGCTGCGCTGGCGTCGCAGCGATTGCGCGGCGGCGCGTCGCTGCGCTCCACCTGCACGTCGGACGCGGCGACCGCCCCCTGTGCCATGCCAGCCGCGCTGTTGCAGGCAGCCACCAGGGCGGCGGGCGCCAATGCGCCCATGCTGCGGAACATCCAAACCAACATGCCGTCTCCTTTTGGGTATTCACTCACGCGGCGCCAACCGCTATCGGGCCAGTGTCTTCAGCGCCTGCCGTATGCCGTCGCTCACTTCGACGCCGGCCGGCAGCGCCTTGAGCGACTTGAGCGCTTCCCGCTCACTGTAGCCCAGCGACAGCAGCGCCTGCAGGATATCGCTCCGCGCCGCGTCCAGCCCGCTGCCCGAAGGCGCGGCCGCGTCGCTGCCCAGCTTGCCCTTGAGCTCGAGCAGCAGGCGCGCCGCCGTCTTCTTGCCTATGCCCGGCACCTTGAGAAAACGCGTGGCTTCCTGCGTGGCCACCGCAGCCGCCAGGTCGGCGACGCTCATGCCGGAAAGCACCGTCAACGCCGTGCGCGGCCCGACGCCGCTGATGCGGATGAGCTGGTCAAATGCGCCCCGCTCGGCCGCAGTGGCAAAGCCGTACAGGATCTGTGCGTCTTCGCGCACGATCAGGCGCGTGAGCAGCGTGGCGGCTTCCCCGACTGCGGGCAGCTGGTAAAAAGTGCTCATGGGCACGTCCACGAGGTAGCCCACGCCATGGCAGTCCATGAGGATCTGCGGCGGGTTTTTTTCGGCCAGCTGGCCGGCAAGGCGTCCGATCAAGCGTGTGTCCAGTCCAGGCGCGCCGGGAAGTCTGCGGCGCAACTGCCCAATAATACGGCAAGAGCCGGCAGCCCCCACCGCGGGTTGCCGGGCCGCCGACGCGTCCAACAGCCGTCCGCTGCCGCGGCGAGCCCTGCGCAAACCTGCGCCGCGCAGATACGCGACAATGGGCGCCGTGATCCTGACCCATGCATTTGCTCCCGTCAACAACCGGCGCCTGGCCAACCTGTGCGGCCCAACCGGCGCACATCTGCGCAGCATAGAAAACCACCTGGACGTATCCATCACCCGCCGCGCCGAGAAGTTTCGCATCGAGGGCAGCAAGCCCCGCGCCGAGCGTGCGCTGGCCGTGCTGCAGGGCCTGTACGAGATCGCGGCCCGCCCCGTACCTGCCGAGACCGTGCACCTGATGCTGGCCGGCGACGCGGACGCGCCGCCGGAGGCCGATGACGGCGGCATCGTGCTCAAGACGCGGCGCACGCACCTGCGGGCGCGCACGCCCAACCAGGGCATCTACCTGAACCACATCGCCGAGCACGACATCACGTTTGGCATCGGCCCGGCGGGCACCGGCAAGACGTATCTGGCGGTGGCCAGCGCCGTCGACGCGCTGGAGCGCGACGCGGTGCAGCGGCTCATCCTGACGCGGCCGGCGGTCGAGGCCGGCGAGCGGCTGGGCTTTTTGCCCGGCGACCTGGCGCAAAAGGTCGACCCCTACCTGCGCCCCCTGTACGACGCCCTCTACGACCTCATGGGCTTTGACCGCGTGAACCGCGCGTTCGAGCGCGCCGAGCTGGAGATCGCGCCGCTGGCGTTCATGCGCGGACGCACGCTCAACAACGCGTTTGTCATCCTGGACGAGGCGCAAAACACCACGCCCGAGCAGATGAAGATGTTCCTCACGCGCCTGGGTTTTGCCAGCCGCTGCGTCGTCACCGGCGACACCAGCCAGATCGACCTGCCCAAGGGCGCAACCAGCGGCCTGGTCGACGCGGCGCGCGTGCTGCGCAACGTCAAGGGCATTGCGTTTGCCCACTTTGACAGTTCCGACGTGGTGCGGCACCCGCTGGTCGCCCGCATCATCGATGCCTACGGAGCCCAAGAGCGCAGGGAAAAGCAGCAACTCCCATGACGCGACCGGTCATCCGCATTCGTGGCGCACGCCAGAACAACCTCAAGAACCTCGACCTGGACATCCGCACCGGCGAGCTGACCGTGGTCACCGGCCCCAGCGGCTCGGGCAAGTCCAGCCTGGTGTTCGATACGCTGTACGCGGAAGGGCAGCGGCGCTACGTGGAAACGTTCAGCCCCTACGCGCGCCAGTTCCTGGACCGCATGGACAAGCCGGCCGTCGACCGCATAGACGGCGTGCCGCCGGCGATTGCCATAGACCAGACCAACCCGGTGCGCACGTCGCGCTCGACCGTGGGCACCATGACCGAGCTCAACGACCACCTCAAGCTGCTGTTTGCGCGCGCCGGGCAGCTTTTTGACCGCCAGACCGCGCTGCCGGTGCGACGCGACACGCCGCAGACCATAGCCGCTGAGATCAGGGAGCGCGCCACCGCGGCAGGCGATCCGCGGCTGGTGCTGACCTTCCCCGTCACGCTGCCGGCAAACACCACGGCAGAAGAAGTGGCGCAGTGGCTGCAGGCCAGCGGCTTCACGCGCATACAGGCGCAATACGAGGCCAACGGGCACACCCTGCTGGACGTGGTGGCCGACCGCTTCCGCGCCAGCCACGTCGAGCGCGTCCGCTTGCTGGACGCCATAGAAACGGCGTTGCGGCATGGCCATGGCCGCATGTCCGTTTACGCGCTGCCCGGCGACGACCAAGACGCCCCGGATCCCTGGAGATTCTCGACCGGGCTGCACTGCCCGGAGAGCAACCTGCAGTACCAGCAGCCCAAGCCGTCGCAATTCTCGTTCAACTCGCCGGTGGGCGCCTGCGAGACCTGCCGCGGCTTTGGCCGCGTCATCGGCGTGGACTGGGGGCTCGTGATCCCCGACGGCCGCAAGACGCTGCGCGAAGGCGCCATCAAGCCGGTGCAGACGCCGGCCTGGAAGGAAATCCAGCAGGACCTGCTGCGCCACGGCGCCGCGGCGGGCATCGCGCTGGACACGCCCTGGGACGAACTGGGCGCCAAAGACCAGAGCTGGGTGCTCAGCGGCGCGCCCGACTTCAAGAAGGGGAACTGGCGCCGCCAGTGGTACGGCATTGCACGCTTCTTCCAGTACCTGGAGACCAAGGCGTACAAGATGCACATCCGCGTGCTGCTGTCCAAGTACCGCAGCTACACCACTTGCCCCGCCTGCAAGGGCGCACGGCTGGAGACCGAGAGCCTGCTCTGGCGCGTGGGCAGCAAGGCCGACGCCGATGCCGTGCTGGCGCCGTCGCCGCCCGATGGTGCCGGGCGTGGGGGCCAACGATACGAGCGCTTCATGCCCAGCGGCGTGGGCTGGACGCAGGAACAACTCAAGGCGCTGCCCGGCCTCAACCTGCACGACGTCATGCTGCTGCCCATCAGCCGCCTGTGCGTGTTTTTTGACGCCCTGCGCGCCGGCGTGCCCGACGCTGCCGACAGCGCCGACGCGCAGGCGCTGCGCCTCATCGTCGACGAAATCAGCACGCGGCTGAAGTATCTCGCCGACGTCGGCATAGGCTACCTCACGCTGGACCGGCAAAGCCGCACGCTGTCCGGCGGCGAGGTGCAGCGCATCAACCTGACCACGGCGCTGGGCACCTCGCTGGTCAACACGCTGTTCGTGCTGGACGAACCCAGCATAGGCCTGCACCCGCGCGACATGGCGCGCATCACCAGCGCCATGCAGCGGCTGAAAAACGCGGGCAACACGCTGGTCGTGGTCGAGCACGACCCGGCCGTCATGCACGCTGCCGACCGCATCCTCGACTTTGGCCCCGGCCCCGGCACCCGCGGCGGCCGCATCGTCTTTGACGGCACCCCGCAAGAATTGCGCAGCGCCGACACGCTGACCGGGGCCTATTTTGGCGGCCACCGCCGCGTGCCGGTCAGCGACGCGGCACCGGTGCAGGCGGGCACGCCGCGCCTGCTGCTGGAAGGCGCCAGCGAGCACAACCTGCAGCACATCAGCGTCGAGTTCCCGCTGCAACGCCTGGTCACCGTGACCGGCGTCTCCGGATCGGGCAAGTCCACGCTCGTCCAGGACATCCTGGCGCCGGCGCTCAAGCGCCACTTTGGCGAGGCCACCGAGGCGCCCGGTGCGTTTGACCGGCTGCTGGGCGCCGTGCAGCTCGCTGGCGTGGAGTTCATCGATCAATCGCCCATAGGCAAGACCGCGCGCTCCAACCCGGCCAGCTACGTTGGCGCCTGGGACGCCATCCGCAAGCTCTTTGCCGAGACGCCGCTGGCGCGCCAGCGCGGCTGGAAGGCCGGGCACTTCAGCTTCAATTCGGGCCAGGGGCGCTGCCCCACCTGCGGCGGCTCGGGCTTCGAGCACGTGGAGATGCAGTTCCTCTCCGACGTCTACCTGCGCTGCCCCGACTGCAGCGGCCAGCGTTACCGGCCCGAGGTGCTGGAGGTGACGCTGCAGCGCCAGCTTCCGGGCGACACGGTGCCGCGCGCGCTCAACGTCGCCGACGTGCTGGCGCTGACGGTGACCGAAGCCGCGCGCCTGTTTGCCACCGACGCCGACGTCGTGCGCGCGCTGCAGCCCATCGTCGACGTCGGGCTGGACTACGTGCAGCTGGGACAGCCCGTGCCGACGCTGTCCGGCGGCGAGGCGCAGCGGCTCAAGCTGGCCGGCCACTTGGCCAACGCAACGAAACATGCCCCCACGCTCCCCGCTACGCGTGGTTCGCTGCCCCCCGAGGGGGCTGGCCGGGCTTGGGGCGGCCCGGCGCCCGGCCGCAACCGCTCCCGGTTCCAGCGCACGGCCCGCAAGGGCCTGCTCTTCCTGTTTGACGAGCCAACCACCGGCCTGCACTTTGACGACATCGCCAAGCTCATGCAGGCGCTGCGCAAGCTGCTGGCCAGCGGCCACTCCATCGTCGTCATCGAGCACAACCTGGACGTCATCCGCGCCAGCGACTGGCTCATAGACCTGGGCCCGGAAGGCGGCGACGGCGGCGGCACCATCGTTGCGCAAGGCACGCCGGACGAGATCGCGGCGCACGCCGCGTCGCACACGGGCGCGGCGCTGCGCGAGTACGCCGAGGCGCTGCGGGGCGGGTTGCCGGCAACCGGCGTGCAGGAGGCGCCGGCCGCCTACCAGCAGCGCGGCGACGGCGGCCAGAACATCACCATCAGCGGCGCCCGCGAGCACAACCTCAAGAACCTCAGCGTACAGGTGCCGCGCGGCCGCTTCAACGTGATCACCGGCGTCAGCGGCTCGGGCAAGTCGACGCTGGCGTTTGACATCCTGTTCAACGAGGGCCAGCGGCGCTATCTGGAGTCGCTCAACGCGTACGCGCGCAGCATCGTGCAGCCGGCCGGGCGCCCGGCGGTGGACGCCATCTACGGCATCCCGCCCACCGTGGCGATAGAGCAGCGCCTGTCGCGCGGCGGCCGCAAGAGCACGGTCGGGACGACCACCGAAGTCTGGCACTATTTGCGCCTGCTCTACGTCAAGCTGGGCGTGCAGCACTGCGTGCACGACGGCGCCGCGGTGCAACCACAAACGCCCGAGCGCATCGCGGCACAGATCATGGCGCGCTACCGCGGCCAGCACGTCGGCCTGCTCGCGCCGCTGGTGGTTGCGCGCAAGGGCGTCTACACCGAGCTGGCCGACTGGGCGCGGCCGCGTGGCCACACGCATCTGCGCGTCGACGGCAACTTCCTGCCCACCGACGCGTTTCCGCGCATCGCCCGCTTTGAAGAACACAACATCGAGCTGCCGGTGCTCAGCCTCACCGTCACGCCAGCCAACGAGGCGCTGCTGCGCGACGCGCTGGCCACGGCGCTGGAGCACGGCAACGGCGTCGTCCAGGTGCTGAGCCGGCTCGAAGGCCTCAGCGCCGCGATGGCGGCGGGCGAATCCACGGCAGATATCGGCCAGGTCGAGGTCTTCTCCACGCTGCGCGCCTGCCCCGTCTGCGGCACCTCGTACCCCGAGCCCGACCCGCGCCTGTTCTCGTACAACAGCAAGCACGGCTGGTGCCCCGACTGCGTCGGCACCGGCGTTCAGCTCACGCGCCGGCAGCGCAAGATCATGGACGACTCGGTGCTCGCCCGCGACAACCGCGGCCGCGAGCAAAGTTTTGCCGAACCCGAGCTGGACGACGACTTCGTCGAGCAGCGCTGCGCCACCTGCGACGGCACCCGCCTCAACGCCACGGCCCGCGCCGTGCTGCTGGAGGTTGAGCGTCCGGCGTCGGGCGTCGGGCGTGAAGAGGTGCCACGCCAAGCGCACGACGCACACCGCACAACGGACGGCGTGGCCATCACCGAACTGGCGCGCCGCTCGGTGACCGACCTGCACCACTGGGTGCAAGACCTGCATCTCGAAGGCCGCGCCGCCCAGATTGCGCGCGACCTGCTGCCGGAAATTAGGAGCCGGCTGGCGTTCCTCGAGCGCGTCGGGCTGGGCTACCTCACGCTGGACCGCGGCGCGCCCACGCTGTCGGGCGGCGAGTCGCAGCGCATCCGGCTGGCAGCGCAACTGGGCAGCAACCTGCAGGGCGTGTGCTACGTGCTGGATGAACCGACCATCGGCCTGCACGCGCGCGACAACCGCATCCTGCTGGGCGCACTGAAGGAACTCAGCGACAAGGGCAACACACTGGTCGTCGTCGAGCACGACATGGACACCATCCGCGCCGCCGAGCACCTCATGGACATAGGCCCCGGCGCCGGCATGCACGGCGGCCGGCTGGTCGCCGAAGGCAGCGCCAGCGACCTGGCCGCGACGCCCGACTCGGCCACCGGACGCTACCTCAGGCAGGCCATCGCACACCCGCTGCAGCCGCGCCGCCCGGTCACCCGGGACAACGAGGAGCAGCGCTGGCTCCGGCTGCATGGCGCGCGCCTGCACAACCTGGCCAACCTGGACGTGGGCGTGCCGCTGGCGCGGCTGGTGGCGGTCACCGGCGTCAGCGGCTCGGGCAAGTCCACGCTGGCACGCGACGTGCTTCTGACCAACGTCGCCGCCTGGGTCGCGCAGCGCCGCACCCGGGCCGGCCGCGACGCCATGGACGCCGGCAAGGCGCCGCCCCTGGTCGGCTGCACGGGCCTTTCAGGGTTTGAAACCATAGACCGCGTGCTGGAAGTGGACCAGACGCCCATAGGCAAGACGCCGCGCTCGTGTCCCGCCACCTACGTCGGCTTCTGGGACCACGTGCGCACGCTCTTTGCCGAGACGCTGGAGGCCCGCGCGCGCGGCTACGGCAAGAGCCGCTTCAGCTTCAACACCGCCGCCGGCCGCTGCCCCGACTGCAAGGGCCAGGGCCTGCGCACCGTGGAAATGAACTTCCTGCCCGCGGTCAAGGTGCCGTGCGAAACCTGCCACGGCCAGCGCTTCAACCCGGAGACGCTGGCCGTCACCTGGCGCGGCCAGACCATAGGCGACATCCTGCAGATGGAAATCGCCGACGCCGCCGGATTCTTTGCCAGCATGCCCGCGATCAGCCACCCGCTGCAACTGCTCACGGACATCGGCCTGGGCTACCTCACGCTGGGCCAGCCCTCGCCCACGCTCTCGGGCGGCGAGGCGCAGCGCATCAAGCTGGTGAGCGAGCTGGCCAAGGTGCGCGACGACATCACCCGGCGCGGGCGCAGGGCACCGCACACGCTGTATGTGCTGGACGAACCCACGGTGGGGCTGCACGTGCAGGACGTTGAAAAGCTCATCGCCGTTCTGCACCGCCTGGTCGATGCGGGCCACAGTGTCATCGTCATCGAACACGACCTGGACCTCATTGCCGAGGCCGACTGGGTCATCGACCTGGGGCCAGAAGGCGGCGACGCCGGCGGCCGCATCGTGGCGGCAGGCACTCCGGAGGACGTGGTGCGGGCGGGCACCTGGACCGGCCAGGCGCTGGCGCCGGTTCTGGCGCGCCCGGCAACTGCGCCGCCGTCGCAAGTCAGCGCGTGCCGCACCGCCGACGCCACGCATTGACCCTGGTGTAGTGCGCCATCCTGTCCGGCACGTGATCGCCTGTTGGCCCCGGATGGTCTTCTGGGGGACGTCGCCGGCCTTTGCCCTCCAGACAAAGGGCTTGTGGTTTTCATTGCCCGGCTTTTCCCCCGACGGTCTCGCTTGTACCCTCGCCTCCAGCTCCGACAGACCTGCGGTTCTCGCGCTCGGTTCAGTCGATGGCGGTATGGCTGGCCTGGTGAAATCCCGCAGTGATCTGGTGCAGCTGGACGCTCCGTCAGAAAGCGATATTGCGACCGGCGTCACGCCTCGCGCCGACGGCATGGTCACGCAGGTGAGTGCACCGAAGGCGGTACCCTGAACGAGACCGGCAGCTCGCAGGAGGCCGCCCTGACTCTTGAGCTGGATCCCGGCCTGACCGCCGGTTTTTGTGGCTTCTGCCGTTGTGCGGCGTCGGGTTGTTTCGCGTGGCGCAATGAACCTAGATTCAGCAGTCGAACGCTGCCTGGTGTGCATATATTGTTGTGAACAAAGGAAAAGCCAAGCTTGCACGAGTACACCATTTTGGTGGGCACGCTATGCGCCCGATCGCACAGCGCTGGACGCGCCATGCTGCGTTGCTCCGCCTTGCAGACAGTAGTCTGCTGCGTTGTCGCGTCTTGCCTGGCACGCCCATCGCAGCACGCTCGAACGCATCCAACTGCTGAATCTAGGATGAACAGGCTGGGCAGGAACGCAGCGGGACGTGATACCTTCTCGAAATGGGAGAAATTCAGGCTGTGTGGTGACGCTCCCGGGATGACTCCACGCCGGGCGTGATCGGAAGATAGAGACCATGACACACATCGCAATGCCAATCATCCTCGTGCTGCTTGCCATCGCCTTCACGATCGCAATACAGCGGATCGGAGCACAGGGCAGCGCGACATGGCCGGGGCGCGCACCCTTCCTTGGGGGCGGGCTGCCCGAAACCCACGCCTGGCAGCGGTTCCACGTTCGCTATTACCCCATGGCGGTGCTGTTCATCGCGTTCGAGATGGAGATGATGTTCATGTATCCGTGGGCGGTGGTCTACGTGGAGACCGGGCCGGTGGCGCTGGCTGAGATGGGCATGTTCCTCGGGATTCTCTCCATCGGCATCCTCTATGGCTGGCGCGAGGGGGTGTTCCGGTGGCAATGAGCCTGCTGTCCGCCCTGGCGCGCGGGGCCGAGATTCCCATATTCGCCGCAACCGGCACGCGGGGGCTGGCTCTGGTCGAGAGGCTGGCGCGCAGACCCGGCCTGCGGCTGGTCGCATCCCCGCGCCACGCCCGCGTGCTGCTGGTCGCAGGGGCCGTGGATGCGGCGCACCAGCGGGCGCTGGAGCGGCTGCACGCGCAGGTTCCGCCGCCGCGCGGCACGGTCTGGTGGCAGGCGCCGCCGCTGTTTGCGCGGGGTGAAACCGTGGCGGGCGACGATCCCCTTCCGGCGATCCGGCGGGCCGCAATGGCCAACGATCCCGATCAGCGCCCCGACGTGCCGCCGCATCCGTGGCAGGGGATGGGACCGCATGGCCAGGGCGGCACCGGCATGATGGGTGGCAATCCCCATGGCCGCCCGATGGCGATGACCGCCGAGGACATCCGCGACGGTCTTGCGCTCGATGCCTACACCGCTCGTTTTGGCCCGTTCCTGCCGATGCTGCCGCCGGGGCTGGTAATGGACCTGACCCTGCAGGGCGACGTGATCGTCTCGGCGCATGTGGCATCGCCGCCCTTCGATCAGGGACCGGAGGGAGACAGGCCGGCTCCCTGCGCCGCGCGGATGCTGCGGCTCATGGGAATCGGGCCGCGTGCGGCACGGGCGCGCGGGGCCCTGCTGGCCTTGTCAAAGGGCTCGGGCACGCGGCGGCGGCTGTCGGCATGGCTGCGCGGCGAGGAGGTGACCGAGACGCCCGAACCGCTGCCCGACGCCCTGCCGGGACTGGAATGGGCCGAGGCGGTGCTGTGGCTGGCCAGCTTTCCGCCGTCGCGCCTGCGCGCTGCCTGCATGCAGGGGCAGGCCGCATGATCGCCGCCACCCTCGCCTTGCTGCTGGCGCTGCCGCTGCTGGTCTGGACCGCCGCCATCTTCGACCGCATCGGCACCGGGCGCGGCGCCACGGTTCTCGGCCCGCTGCGAAGCGGTGCCGCGCTGCTGTTGCGCCCGAACACGCCGACCGAAGCCCCGGACCGGCTGAACCGCCTGCTGGCCCCCGGCTGGTACCTGGCGCTGGCGCTGGTTGGCCTGTCGGTCGTGCCGCTGGCGCCGGGAATCGTCGCCAGCGATCTGTCCACCGGCCTTGTCCTGTGGGGCGCGTGCGAGGCGCTGACGGTGGTGGTCGTCTTCCTGCACGGCTGGTCGCCCAACGCGCCGCTGCCGCTGATCGGCGCCTACCGCTACGTGGCCATCGGCCTGCCCGCCATGCTGCTGTCGATGTTCGTGCTGATTGGCGCGGCGCTTCCTGCACAGTCGCTGTCGGTGCTCGCGGTGGTCGAGGCGCAGCGGGATCTCTGGAACGTGGTGCGCCAGCCGCTCGGCCTGCCGCTGTTCATGGCGCTGGGGCTGGCGATCACGCTGCGCGGGCCGTTCGACTATGCTGACGGCGCAGAACTCGCGGGCGGCACCAGCGCCGAGGAAAGCGGGCCGGCACTGGCGATGTGGCAATTCGCGCGCGCCGCGATGCTGGTGGCGTTCTCAGGCATGGCAGCGACGGCCTTTCTGGGCGGCCACCTCGGCCCCGTCCTGCCGGGGCCGCTCTGGCTGCTGCTCAAGACGCTGGCCGTGATGGCCGCGACTGTGGCCGCAGGGCGCTTCTTCGCGCGGATGCCGCCGGCGCGGATGCTGACCTTGCTCTGGGTCGTGCTGCTGCCGCTCTCGTTCGCCAACCTGGCGCTGGTGGGTGTGACGGTGCTGCCATGACCAACGTGCTGTTCCTTGCGTTTTCGGCGCTGGCGATCTGGTCCGGCTGGCGCGTGTTTCGTGTCGATTCCATGGTGCGCGCCTCGTTCCAGCTGATGGTATCCTTCATCGCCGTGGGCCTGATCGCGGTCTTGCTGGCCGCGCCCTATATCGGCATCGCCACGATCTTCATGATGGCGGTCGAGATGATGGTCATGGCGCTGTTCATGGTCATGTTCATGATGAACCCCGCCGGGCTGAACCCGATGATGATGGTGCATCAGCACCGGTTTTCCATCGCCGCCGGAATCGTCGCGTTTGGCGGGCTGGTGCTGGCGGTGCTGTTGTCGGACCTGCCGTCGCAGCCGGTGCCCGAAGGGGCCGACGTGGTGCGTGCTCTGGGCCACGAATTGCTGGGGCCGTCCATGCTGATCTTCGAGACGGCGGGCGTGACATTGCTGGCGACGATGATTGGCGCGGTGGTGCTGTCGGCGCGCTCGGGGCGCTATGGCGACTCCGACGCGGGGTCGGTGCCGCCCGGCCTGACCCCGGGCGGCGAACCTGCGGGGCGCAAGCCGGAAAACGGTGGCGGGCATCATCATCACCACCACGGAGGGCATTGAGATGACGCTGGTTTCCGTCCTCATCGTTGCCGCCGCGCTGATCGGCATCGGGCTGTACGGCGCGCTCTCGCAGCAGAGTTTCGTCATGCTGATGATGGGGCTGGAGCTGATGCTGAACGGCGCGATCCTGGCGTTGATGGGCTTTTGGTCCTTCAGCCTGGGCGGCATGCCCAAGGGACAGCTTCTGGCGATCATCGTCATGGCGGTGATGGCGGTCGAGATGGCCGTGGGCTTTGCCCTCGTCGTTGCGGTTTATCGCAAGCGGCAGGCGGACACGACCGAAAGCCTGGCGACGATGAAACACTGATGCTGTTTGCGCTCTCCCTCTTTCCGGCGCTGGCCGGGCTGGCGATCTGGGCCTGGGGCGATGGATCGCGCCTGCGCCTGGGCCTGATGGCCGGCGGGGCGACGGTGGTGACGCTACTGCTGGCGGTGTTGGCCGCCGCGCAGGGTTGGACGGGCGGCTTCACCTGGGGCGCGGGGCTTGAGTTGCAGCTGGCGCTCACGCCGCTGTCTGCGGCGGTGGCGCTCACCGTTCCGGCGGTGGCGCTGGCGGTCCTGGTCTTTGCCGCCGCGCACGATGAGGCGTGCGGGCTGGCGCGGCTGCTGGGCCTGATGCTGGTCTTCTGCGGCGCGATGGAACTGGCGGTCACGGCCGCCGACCTGCTGTCGCTGCTGATCGGATGGGAGGTCATGGGGTTCTGCTCCTGGGCGCTTATCGGGCATCTCTGGCGCGATGACGCGACCATGGCCTCGGGACGCTATGCCTTCGTCACGACTCGGCTGGGCGACCTGGGGCTGTTCCTCGCGCTGATGGCAACGTGGCGCGGCGCCGGCGCGCTGGACTATGCCGCGCTCGGACGGCTCGATGGCCTGCCGCTGGCGCTGGCGGCCTTCGGCGTGCTGATCGCCGCCGGGGCCAAGGCAGGACAGGGACCGTTCGCGCCCTGGCTCTTCCGCGCGATGGATGGCCCGTCCTCCGTGTCGGCGTTGCTCCATGCAGCGACGATGGTGGCGGCGGGGGCGTACCTGCTGGCGCGGCTGCATCCGTGGCTGGCAAGCGCGCCGGGCTGGAGCGGTGCTGTGATCGCGCTCGGCCTTGCCACCGCGCTCGCGGGCGGCGCGGTGGCGGTGATGCAGGGCCATGCCAAAAAGCTGCTGGCCGCCTCGACCTCGGCGCAGCTGGGACTGATGTTCGTTGCGGTCGGCGCGGGCTATCCGGGTGTGGCCGTGGCGCATCAGGTCGCCCATGCCGCGCTCAAGGCGCCGCTGTTCCTGTCCGCCGGGATCGCCGGCGATGCGGCCGGAACCTACCGCCTGCGCGCCATGGGCTTCCTGCGCACGTTGCCCTGGGTGGCCGGGCTGACCGCGCTGGCGGCACTGGCGCTGGCCGCCGTGCCGCCGCTGGGGGCCGCCTGGAGCAAGGAGCAGATCACCGCCGCCGCCGGCCATGAAAGCCTCTGGCTGGGCCTTGCCGTGATGGTCGCGGGCGCGTTCAGCGCCGCGTATGCCGCGCGGTTCTGGTGGTTGGCCTATGGTCCGGGTGATGTCTTGCCCAAGGCAAGACCGCGCTGGTCCGGGATGGCCGCGCTCGGCGCACTGGCGCTGGCCTGCCTTGGCCTGGGCCTGCTGTGGCTACCCCCTGTTCAGGACACGCTGCCCATGCGCCTGCCCGAGGGCAAGCCACTGGAGATCGCGGTCTCGCTGACGCTGCTTGCCGTGGGCCTGCTGGCCGGATTGACGCTGGCGCGGCGCGAGACGGCGCCAGAGCCGCGAGCCGCCGACTGGCTGGGCCTGCCCGCGCTGATCGAACGCGGCATCATCCGGCCCTTCGAGCGTCTCGCAGCCTTGGCCGCAAGGCTGGACGATGCCGTGCTGGATGCGATCCCGCGCGGCGCAGCCACGGGCGCGCGGCATGTCGCGCGCGGCGGGCGGCGTGCCTGGGGCGCGATGCAGGCCGACCGGGACATTTTCAACGCGGCCGTGTGGCAGGTTGCCGCCATGACGCGCGCCGTTGCGCGGCGGAGCGATGGCGCCGGGGAAACGTTGTGCGACGGCCTGCCCGAGGGCGCTGCGCGGATCACGGGGCGCAGTGGTGCCGATGCGCGGCGGCTGCAAACCGGGCTGTCGCATCACTACTACGCGATTTTTGGGATTGGCGCGCTGCTGGCGATCCTGATGCTGATTTTCGGAAAGGCCTGACATGCTGACTTTGGCCGTCCTGCTGCCATTCGCTGCCGCCGCACTGTTGGCCTTTGCGCCGGTGCCGGCAGGCGCGTCGCGCGCCATTGCCATCGCCACGGCGGCGCTGGCGCTGCTGGCACTGGTCGTGGTCTGGGCGGGTTTCACCCCCGGCGCCGGGTTCCAGGCGGTGACCGAGGCACCGTGGCTTCCGGCGCTCGGCGTCGCCTGGCGCGTCGGCGTCGACGGCCTGTCGCTGCCCGTGGCGCTGATGAGCGGGCTTCTCTTCGTCGCCGCCATCGCCTGGCCGATGGAGCGAGAGGTGAACGCACGCCAATACTACGCGTGGTTCCTGTTCCTCGAAGGCGCGTCGCTGGGCCTGTTCCTGACGCTCGACCTGCTGCTCTTCTACGTGTTCTTCGACCTCAGCCTGGTGGGCATGTATTTCCTCATCGGCCGCTGGGGGCACGGCGAGGCGCAACGCGCGGCGCTCAAGTTCTTTCTCTACACGCTTGCCGGCTCGCTGCTGATCCTGCTGGCCATCATCGCGCTGGTTCTGATGACCGATCCGCTGACGTTCGACATGCGCGAGTTGATCGCGCTGCAGCCGGTGGCGGGGATGGATGTTCGCGCGGGGCTGATCCTGCTGGGCTTCGTGATCGGCTTCGCCATCAAGACGCCGCTCTTTCCGGTGCATACCTGGCTGCCGCCCGCGCATGTCGACGCGCCGGGGCCGGCCTCGGCGATCCTCGCCGGGGTGCTGCTCAAGATGGGCGTCTACGGCCTGGCGCGCATCGCGATGCAGATGATGCGCGAGACCTTCGCCGCCTGGGCGCTGGCCATTGGCATCGTCGCGCTCATTTCCATCCTCTGGGGCAGTATCGTTGCCTTCGCGCAGGAGAATTTCAAGCGACGCATCGCGTATACCTCGGTCAACCACATGGGATACGCGGTGCTGGGCATTGCCGTGGCGGGATCTGCGGTCACCGGGCACGAGGCCGCGCGCGACCTGGCGCTGGCCGGCGCAGTGGTCGAGATGGTGGCGCATGGCCTGATCACCGGCGCGCTGTTCCTGATCGCGGGTGCGTTCTGGGCGCGTACGCAGGATTACGAGCTTGACCACTACGGCGGGCTGGCGGGCAATGCGCCGCGCATGATGGCGGCGATGGGGCTGGCGAGCTTTGCCTCGCTGGGCCTGCCGGGGCTGGCCAGCTTCGTGGCCGAGGTGCAGATCTTCATAGGCGCCTTCGCGATCTGGCCATGGCTGGCGGCGCTGGCCCTGCTGGGCCTGATCGTCACGGCGGCGCTGTTCCTGGGCATGCTGCAGCGGATTTTCTTCGGGGACCGGCCGCCCGCGCTCGACGGCTTCACCGACCTGACGCGCACGGAAGGGTGCATCCTCGCCGCGCTGCTGGCGCTGGTCGTGCTGATCGGCGTCTGGCCCGCCTGGCTCCTGGACATGATCGCGGCGGGCCCGGCGCTGGCCTTCGGGGGTGGCTGAGATGCCCGTCGCCGATCTCGGCCCCGAGATCGCGCTGATCGCAGGCGCCAGCGCGGCACTGCTGCTGGCGATGGTGCTGCCGCAGCAAAGGCTGGGCTGGTGCCTCGCGCCCGCGCTGGCCGCACTGGCGGTGGCAGCGCTCTGGGCATTTGCGCAGCGCAGCGAGGCGCGGCTCACCTTCTCGGGCACCTGGGCGCTCGACGGCGTGACGCTCTGGGCGCGGCTGATGATCGTGGTCGCGACGGCGCTGTGCCTGATCCTCGCGCCGCGCTGGTTCGCCCGCGACCGCCGGCATGGCGAGTTCTACACCATGACGCTCTTCTCCGCCCTCGGCGCCATTGCCATGGCGGGCGCGGCGGATCTGTTGCAGCTCGTCATGGCGGTGCTGCTCTCGTCGGTCACGGGCTACGTGCTGGCCGCCTGGCACCGCGACTGGGCGCTGTCGGTCGAGGCGGGAATGAAATACTTCCTGATCGGAGCCCTGGCCAACGCGCTGCTGGTGATCGGCGTGATCTTGGTGATGGGCATGGCCGGAACCAGCGACTACGCGGGATTGAAAGGGCTGGATGTCTCGTCACCCCTGGCGTTGACGGGCCTTGCGCTGATCGTCAGCGGCCTTGCGTTCAAGCTGGGCGCGCTGCCGGGTCATGCCTGGGTGCCCGACGTCGCCGAAGGTGCGCCGGTGCCGGCGGCGGCCTTCCTGACCGTGGTGCCCAAGATCGGCGCGGCGCTGGCACTGTACCGCCTCGTGCATCTCTTTCCCGATGCTGAGATGCTGCGCCCGCTGATCGCGGCGCTGTCGGTGGCGACGATGAGCCTGGGCAACCTCGCCGCACTCTGGCAGACGGACGTGCGGCGCCTGATCGGCTGGTCCTCGGTGTCGCAATCAGGCTACGCGCTGATGGCCGTGGCGGTGGCCGATCTCGCACCCGGCGCGCTGCCCTGGCTGATCTGGTTCCTCGCCGCCTATGCGCTGGCCAACGTCACCGCGTTTGCCGTCGTCGCGCAACTGCGCGGGCGCACCGCCCTGTCCGGTTACGCGGGGCTGGCGCGCACCCGGCCCGCGATGGCAGCGGCGCTGATCGTCGCTTTCCTGTCGCTGGTGGGCATTCCGCCGCTGATCGGGTTCGTGGGAAAGCTGGGACTGTTCCTGGTCACAATAGACGGCGGCTATGCGTGGCTGGCGTTGGCGGCGGTGCTGAACACGGTCGTGTCGCTGTTCTACTATGCCCGCGTCATCGCGCCGATGTATTTCGCTGACCCGCCGGGCGCCCCGCCGGCGACCTTGGGTCTGTCTAGCCATGCCGTGGTCGTGCTCTGTGCCGGTGCGCTCATCGGGGTGGGGATTGGCAGCAGCCCGTTTCTTGCTGAAGCCCTTGCAACCGTCATCTTGCCCTGAACCTTCACCCCCGTTTGCTTTCGCGTTGCGGTTTGTTCCGTGGAAAGCGGCGCGCGCCTGCGCTGGCGGGGGGTTTCACAAAGTGCACCACAGTCACCTCGGCAGCAATGCCCAAATGGCGCTAAAATGCGCTCAAATGGAGCAGACATGACCAGCACGACACTCTTTCGCCCGGCGCCGGCGGGCAAGCGCGGGCAAGCAAGCGGCCGCGCCAGGGTTCAGGTTACCGGCAAGGCCGCCGCATCCGGCCCGGCGGCGCCCCACAGCGTCTACACCACCATGGGCGAGCTGATCGGCGTGCCGCTGCGCTCGGAGCAGGATATCCTGCGGCTGCAGCAGGCAGGCGTCCCCATGCGTGCATTCAACCGGCTCACCCGCAGCCTACCTGCGGGGGGCGAGCAAGTCATAGGCTCGCGCAGCAGCCTGCGCCGGCGCGCCGCGGAGGGCGTGTTGTCGGAATCCGAATCGGAAAAAGCGCTGCGCGTGACGCGCGTGCTGGCGCGCGCCATGGACCTGTTCGGCAACGAGGAACAGGCACGCAACTGGTTCGCGCGTCCCGCGGATTACGTCCGCGGCGCAGCCGCCATCTCGCCGCTGCAGCTGTGCGCCTACGAAGTCGGCGCCAGAATCGTGGAAAACAAACTGTTGCGCACACGATACGGCGTTTTTTGATGCGCCTGTGGCGGCTGACGGCGCACCCCGGCCTCGACGGGTTCGGCGGAACCCTGGTCAGCGGGCGCTGGCACAACCGGCCACGCCGCGTCGCCTACGCTGCCGAACACCCCGCACTGGCCGTGCTGGAGTCGCTCGCGCACCTGAACCTGAGCTTGGCCGACGTTCCGACGACGCTGCGACTCCTGTGCATCACGGTCACCCCGGGCGCGATCAAGCAGGCACTGGACAAGACGGCGCTCCCTGACGGCTGGCAGGCCAACGAGGTTACCTGCCGCGCGATGGGCAGCCAATGGCTGGACGGTGGCAGCGCACTCCTGCTCGGCGTGCCCTCGGCGCTGGTGCCGCGGGCAACCAACTACCTGATCAACCCCGCGCATCCGCAGGCCGCCACGCACCTGGCCGAAGCCGACGAGCCGTTCTGGTTCGACCAGCGCCTGCTGCGCTGACGCTGCACGCCACAAGAAAACCCCGCGCAGCGTTCCGCCCGGCAGCACCCCGGCGCAGGCACCCGCGCCGCGCGGCGCACCAGACCGTTGCCCTATTTGCGCCCGCGCCCCTGCTCCGTGCCCAGCAGCCAGTCCCACAGGCCGGTGGTCACGCCAAAGTTGCTGCCGGGGTGACTGTGGTGCACGTCGTGAAACCGTTGCCAGCGCGCCAGCAGCGGCGTGCGAAAGCGCCGCGCGTGCAGGATGACGTGGCTGGAACCGTACAGCGCATAGCCCATGGCGAACACACCGGCCAGCAGCAGCGCCATCGCTGTTGGCAACACCAGCATCAGCAGCCCGGCAAGCCCGGCCATGACGAGCGGCGGCAGGAAGAACGGCAGCGCATCGTAGCCGGCCGGGTTGCGGTGATGGCGGGCGTGGCCGGCCCGCAGCGGGCCGGTGCGCCCGTGAAAAAGCCAGCGGTGCGCCGCGTACTCCACGAAGCTGAACATCAGCAGGCCCAGCGGCACGATGAGCAGCGCTGCCGGGGCCGCCAAGCCGCCGTGCGCAAGCGCAGCGCCGCAAAGCAGGCAGGCGGCAAGCCAGTCGCAGCCCAAGCCCAGCCACAGGTTGGCCCGGCTGCGCGACAACCTGGCCAGTGGCTGCACCATCCAGCGGTCTCCCACCCCGCCGCGCCAGTGAACTGCCTTTGGCATCGCCACTCCCCGGATTGCAATGCCTGTTTGATTCGCCGCGCCGTAATTCGTTCGGTCGCGAGCGCCGGTGGTTTGAAACGAGGGCATGGCCCCCCGGATCGGACCGCGTGCGCCGGAATGCGGGTGGGCGGGTTGCTCAGCCCACCTTGCGCAGCGTGTTTTCGTCGGTGTGGTGCATTTCCTCGCCGGTGGCCGCGAGCTTGAGCAGCAGATCCGACGTGTAGCTGAACGAGCCATCGCCGTTGAACTTGAAGCTGCTCTTGAAGTCCTTGATCTCGGCGCGCTCGAGCAGGTAGGGGTTTTGAAGAATGCCCCAGTCCGCCGAGCCTGGGCTGGCGTTGAAATGGATTTCCTTGTCGCGGGCGCCAGCGGCGCTGCCGGCCAGGACGGAAATGCCGCGGCCAAAGGTCACGGCGCGCATGACGATTTCGCGCTTCTTGTCCCACAGCAGGTAGCCGACCTCGTCGTGGAACGGGTCCATGGCCTCCTCGCCGTGGCGCCACGCGGTCATCTGGTAGGTCAGCCCCTCCAGGAACTGCCTGCCGTTCTGCTGCACCGGAATGGGCTTGAACCAGGCCTTTTCAAAGTAGCCGGTCTGCCCTGTCTCGTCGTCGTTGTTGTGGTAGGAGAGGTCTATGCCCTCGTTGCCTTCCCAGTGGCCGACCAGGGGGGTGAGTGGCCCCAGTTTTCGCGGGCCCAGTATCTGCGCCATGACGCTTCCTTTCCAGGGTTGATGCAACCGGGTCCGGATCACGTGAGGAGCCGGACCCCTCCGCGTGGGTCGCTGCGTGCGGCTCACCCTCTTGAATATAGGGCAAAACGCCCCGGCGTGCCTGGCTCAGGCGCCCAGGTACGCCTTGCGCACGTCGGGGTTCTGCAGCAGCGCCGCGCCCGTGTCCTCGAGCACGATGCGGCCGTTCTCCAGCACGTAGCCGCGGTCGGCGATGCGCAGCGCCTTGTTGGCGTTTTGCTCGACCAGGAAAACCGTGACGCCCTCGCCGCGTATGGTCTCGATGATCTCGAAGATCTGCGCGATGATGAGCGGCGCCAGTCCCAGCGTGGGCTCGTCCAGCAGCAGCAGGCGCGGCTTGCTCATGAGCGCGCGCCCTATGGCGAGCATCTGCTGCTCGCCGCCGGACAGCGTGCCGGCGCGCTGCCCCGGGCGCTCGCTCAGGCGCGGGAACAGCTCGTAGACGTGGGCCACCTGTCTTTCTATCTCGGCCTTGTCCAGGAAAAACCCGCCCATGTGCAGGTTTTCCAGCACCGTCAGGCCGGGGAACATGCGGCGCCCCTCGGGCGAGATGGCGATGCCCTTGCGCATGATGGTGTAGGAGGGCAGCCAGGTGATGTCCTCGCCCTCCAGCAGCACGCGGCCGCCGCTGGCGCGCGGGTTGCCGCAGATGGTCATCAGCGTCGATGTCTTGCCGGCGCCGTTGGAGCCGATGAGCGTGACGATCTCGCCGGCATCCACGTACAGGTTGACCTCGTCGACGGCGCGAATGGCGCCATAGTTGGTGGACAGGCCTTGCAGCTCGAGCATGCGCGTGCCAGGGGTCGCCGCCATCACTCTTCCCCCAGGTACGCCTTGATGACGCGTTCGTTGCCCTGTATTTCCTCGGGCGTTCCCAGCGCAATCGGCTTGCCGTGTTCCATGACCAGGATGCGCTCGGACACGCCCATGACCAGGCTCATGTCGTGCTCGATCAGCAACACCGTGACGCCATGCTTGTCACGCAGCTGCCGGATGAGCGCCTGCAGGTCGCGTTTTTCCTGTGGATTGAGACCGGCCGCCGGCTCGTCGAGCATGAGCACCTTGGGCTGGGTCACCATGCAACGGGCAATCTCCACGCGGCGCTGGTGGCCATACGCCAGAAAGCCCGACTCGCGGTTGGCAAATTCACGCAAATCGACGATGTCCAGCCAGTGCAGCGCCGTCTCCACCGCCCGTTGCTCGCTCTCTCGGTACGCGCGCGTCTTGAGCAGCCCCGCCGGAAACGAGGTCAGCAGGTGCGCGTGCTGCGCCACCAGCAGGTTCTCGAGCACCGTCATGTGCTTGAACAGCCGCACGTTCTGGAACGTGCGCACCACGCCGCGCCGCGCCACCGAGTGGCTGCCGATGCGGGCGATGTTGCGGCCCTGGAGTGCGATGCTGCCGGTGGTTGGCTTGTAGAAGCCGCTGATGCAGTTGAACACCGTGGTCTTGCCCGCACCGTTGGGGCCGATGATGGCAAAGATCTCGTGCTCGGGCACGTCAAAGGCGATGCCGTCCACGGCAAGCAGGCCGCCAAAGCGCATGCTCAGGTCCGCCACGTGCAGGAAGGGTTCTGCCGCCACCCTAGTGTGCTGGGCCATAGGCAGCTCGACCGGGCAAAGCCGGCGGATTTCGCGTCAGGGCGTTGAGATGTTTGTGACTCAGCACGCTAACTGACCTCGACCACGTGGCGCTTGGCCGGCAGCAGGCCCTGCGGCCGCCAGATCATCATGACGATCATGACCAGGCCAAAGATCATCATGCGGTAGCTGGCAAATTCACGCGCCAGCTCAGGCACGACGACGATGAGGATGGCAGCCAGGATGACGCCCAGCTGCGAGCCCATGCCGCCGAGCACGACGATGGCCAGGATGAGCGCGGACTCGATGAAGGTGAACGACTCCGGGTTGACGATGCCCTGCCGCGCCGCGAACAGCGCGCCGCCAAAACCGGCGAACATGGCGCCCAGGGTAAAGGCCGAGAGCTTGATCGTCGTGGGATTCAGCCCCAGCGAGCGGCAGGCGATCTCGTCCTCGCGCAGCGCCTCCCAGGCACGGCCCACCGGCATGCGGATGAGCCGGTTGGAGAACCACAGCGTCACCGCGGCCAGGAACAGGCCGATGAGGTAGAGCGCAATCACCGTGTGATGCGAGTCGTATTTGAGCCCCAGCAGCTGGTGAAAAGTGGTGCCGCCTTCGGTACTGGCGCGGCGCGCCAGCTCGTAGCCGAAGATGGTCGGCTTGGGAATGCCGGCAATGCCGTCCGGCCCGCCGGTCCAGCTCTTCAGGTTGATGAGCATGAGGCGGATGATCTCGCCAAAACCCAGCGTCACGATGGCCAGGTAGTCGCCGCGCAGGCGCAGCACCGGAAAGCCCAGGATGTAGCCGAAAAACGCCGCCATGGCACCGGCCACGGGCAGCGACCACCAGAAGCCCCAGCCAGCCCAGTGGTGGAGCATGGCATAGCTGTACGCCCCCACGGCGTAGAAGCCCACATAGCCCAGGTCCAGCAGCCCCGCAAAGCCCACGACGATGTTGAGGCCCAGCCCGAGCATGACGTAGATCATGGCCAGCGTGGCAATGTCCACCGCGCTGCGGCCGGCAAGGAACGGCCACGTCACCGCCACCAGCGCCACCAGCCACAGCAGCAGGGTATTTTGCCGCGACGAGAGCGTCGGACGCGGCAAGCGCGGAATGCGGCGCCCCAGTTGCAGCCGCGCAATCTGCGGACGCAGCATCTGTACCACGAACACCAGCAGCGCGGCCCAGAACACCGGCTGCCAGTGCGGTACCACGATGGTGATCGCGCCGGCGCGCTGCAGGTGCAAGCCAAAGACCGGCAGCATGAGCACCACGGTCAGCAGCGCCGAAATCAGCGCCGGCCCCAGGTCGGCGCGCCAGGCCGGCGCCCGGCCGCTGCCTGCTGGCTGCATCAGACCTTCTCCACTTCGGGCTTGCCCAGCAGCCCGGTGGGCCGGACAAGCAGGATGAGCACCAGGATCAGGAACGCAACGATGTCCTTGTACTCCGATGAGATGTACGCGGCTGCAAAGGTTTCGGCCAGCCCCAGCAGCACGCCGCCCAGCATGGCGCCGGGCACCGAGCCTATGCCGCCCAGCACCGCGGCGGTAAATGCCTTGATGCCGGCAATGAAGCCGATGAACGGATTGAGCTTGCCCACCGCCAGCGCAATGAGCACGCCGCCCACGGCGGCCATCACCGCGCCCAGGATGAACGTGAACGAGATGACGCGGTTGATGTCTATGCCGAGCAGGCCCGCCATCTGCATGTCCTGCGAGCAGGCGCGCGAGGCGCGTCCCATGCGGGAATACTTGATGTAGAACGCCAGCGCGATCATCATCACCACCGTGACGACGATGACCAGGATGCGCGCGTACGGCACATAGACCTCAAACCCGCCCCCGCCGCCGCCAAAGCGCAGCGAGCCGGTGACGATTTGCGGCACCGCGGTGTCCCGCGCGCCCTGGCCGGCCGCCATCCAGTTCTGCAGGAAGATGGACATGCCGATGGCCGTGATCAGCGCCACCAGCCGGGATTCACTCTTGCGCACCGGCTTGTACGCAATCTGCTCCACGGCCAGACCATAGACGCCGGTGACCAGCACGGCGGCAATCAGCATGAGGCCAATCACCATGAACAGCGGCAGCGCGCTGTCCACGCCAATGATCGACAGCGTGATCAGCCCGGTGTAGGCGCCGATCATGTAGATCTCGCCATGCGCGAAGTTGATCATGCCGATGATGCCGTACACCATGGTGTAGCCAATGGCAATCAGGGCATAGATCGCCCCCAGCGACAGGCCGTTGAACAGCTGCTGGCTGAACTGGAGCCACAAATCGGACATGCGCGTGGTTGGCCGGCCATGCGGGCAGGGATCAGGCGTCCCTGCCCGCAGGCATCATGCGTGGTAGGTCGGCGTCACGTCCCGGGCGCACGGGTCCCGCGGGACCCGCCCAGCCCGGACGCCCCTTACTTGGCGAGCGACTTGCTGCCGTCAGCGTGCCACTCGAACACCTCGAACTCAAAGGTGTTCAGGTCGCCCTGCTTGTTCCAGCTGGTCTTGCCGATGGCGGTGTCAAAGGTGTTTTCGTGCATGTAGTCCGCCACCTTCTCCGCGTCGTCGCCCACCGCCTTGATGCTGTCCAGGATCACCTGCGTGGCCGCGTACGCGGTCAGCTGGAATGCGCCGGAAGGATCCCGGCCCTTGTCCTTGAACGCCTTGACGATGTCCGCGTTCTCGGGGTTGCCGGAGAAGTCGGCAGGCAGCGTCAGCAGCATGCCCTCGACCGCATCGCCAGCGATGGAGTTGATGGTCGGGTTGCCCACGCCTTCAGGCCCCATCCAGCGCGCGTCCAGCCCCTGCTCGCCCGCCTGGCGCAGCAGCAGGCCCATCTCCGGGTGGTAGCCGCCGAAGTAGACAAAATCCGCGCCCTCGCTCTTGAGCTTGGTGATGACCGCCGAGTAGTCGCTGTCGCCGGCGTTGATGCCTTCGTACATGACCACGTCTATGCCGGCCTTTTTCAGGTCGTCGCGCACCGTGGCGGCAATGCCCTCGCCGTAGGACTGCTTGTCGTGCAGCACGGCCACCTTCTTGGGCTTGATGTGCTCGACGATGTACTTTGCTGCAGCAGGGCCCTGCTGGTCATCCCGGCCTATGGTGCGGAAGATGAAGTGGAAGTTCTTGCCGTCGGTCACGTTGGGCGACGTGGCCGATGGGGTCACCACGACCACGCCCTCGTCGTCGTAGATGGGCACGGCGGCAATGGCCGCACCAGAGCACACCGGCCCGACCACGTAATGGATGCCGTCGTTGACCACGCGGTTGGCGGCCACCGGCCCCTGCTTGGGCTCGCAGGCGTCGTCCACCACCACGGTTTCTATCTGCTCGCCGTTGATGCCGCCGCCGGCATTGGCCAGATCCACCGCCGTCAGCACGCCCTCCTTGACCATGTCGCCATACTGCGTCAGCGGGCCGGTGGCCGGGATGACCATGGCGATCTTGATTTGCGCAAACGCTGCCGGCATCAGGAGCAGGCTGGCCGCACCAACGGCCGCTGCGATGATTTTTTTACGGAATGTCTGATTCACGGTCTCTCCTTCGTGATTCCTGGATGAAAAAATGCACCCGCCCGCGCGCCCTCTGGTCCGCCACGAGCCGGTTCAAGTGTTGACAAGTGTAAACGTGAAACTGCGATTTTCAGCGGGGTTCATATGGGTACAAACCCTAGGTTTTGCGATTTTTCCGTGCATGCGCCATCGGCCCCGTGGCGTTGCGGACAACGGGCCCTCAGCGGCGCGCCTCGCTGCGGTAGCTGTCAAGCCGCCCCACGAACCCCTTGCGTCCCAGGCTGATGGGGCCCGCTGCTGCAAGCGGCGTCGGCGTCACGCCCAGCTCCTGCAGCCCCGGCAACCGGCCGCTGGCGACGCTGGGCAGCTTCATGGAATCCAGGTTGTCGCGGCTGAGCATGGGTGTGCCGGGCATGCGCTCGAGCAGCCAGGCCTGCACGCGCCCCAGCGTGGCTGGAATGGGCCAGACCGGGCGACCCCGGCCACGCCGTATGCCGGCCCACTGGCCGGCCGCGCGCATGAGCTCGCGCAGCGTCCAGACGTCCGGGCCGCACAGCTCGTACGTCTGCCCGGCGGTGGACTTGTCCTGCAGGCAACGCACGATCGCCAGCGCCACGTCACGGACAAACACGGGCTGGAAGCGGGCGCTGCCGTGCGCCAGCGGCACCACGGGCAGCATCCGCTGGACGCTGGCAAACAGGTTGAGGAAGCCGCCGCCGGGGCCAAAGACGATGCCCGGGCGCAGCAGCGTCAACTGCAGCTGGTGCAGTTGCGCGGCCTGGAGCAGCACCTGCTCGCCCGCTGCCTTGCTGCGCAGGTAGTGCGAAGGCGCGCTGCCTGCCGCCGCCAGCGCACTGACATGAATCAGCCGCTTGACACCGCTGGCGGCACAGGCCGCGGCCAGCCGCCGCGGCAGCTGCACGTGCAGCGCGTCAAACTCGGCGTGCTTTCCATGCAGGCGGCCAACGAGGTTGACCACCGCATCGTGCCCGGGCAGCAGCTGCTCCAGGACGCCGTCCTGCATCACGTCGGCCTCCACCGCCTGCACGCTGGTCAGCGTCCACAATTCGCGTGCCGATGCAATCCGGCGCGTGGGCACGGTCACTGTCACGCCCAGGTGGTCCAGCCGCTGCAGCCGTTCCATGAGATGACGCCCGACGAACCCCGATCCGCCAAGCACCAAGATACGCGTAGCCATGTGCACTCCTTGAAAACCGCCGTTGCGCTGGGTGGGAACTTAGAGTTTACGAAACCCGCGCGGCAACGGCCAGCGCGGCGTGCAAAGCACCGGCCGCAGCGGGTGTTCAGGGCAGTTCGCGACTGGGATCGTCCATGCCGGGTGGCAGCGGCCCCACGGTCCCCAGGCGCTGGCGCAGCGACTGCGGCTGGCCCGTGAGCAGCACCGCATAGTCCGTGGTGTTGGCCAGCACCTTCTTGACGTAGTCGCGCGTCTCCCAGAACGGAATGTTCTCTATCCAGATGGCGCCTTCCAGCACGGGGCCGATACGCCAGCTGGCGGGCCGGCGCGGGCCGGCGTTGTACGCTGCGGACGCCATGGGCATGGAGCCCTGGAAATCGTCCAGCGCCAGCTTGAGGTAGCTGGTGCCCAGCAGGATGTTGGTCTCCAGGTTGTTCGTCTGCGACGGCGTGAAGCCCGCCAGCCCGATCTCGCGCGCGGTCCAGCGCGCGGTGCCCGGCATGAGCTGCATGAGCCCGGACGCGCCGGCATGCGAGCGCGCAGCCAGCACGAAGCGGCTTTCCTGCCGGATCAGGCCATAAACGTAGGCGGCGTCCAGCCCCACCGCGTCGGACCGCTTGACCACTGCGTCGCGGAACGGCATGGGGTAGCGTTGCCTGAAATCCACGAACGAGCGCGTGCGCTCGCTGCTGTAGATGCAGCGGTCCCAGATCGCGTGCGCGCAGGCCAGTTCCGCGGCGGCCAGCGCCTGGCGCTCGTCCACGCCGCCCGGGATGTGCAGGCCAATCCAGTAATTCCACTCGCGCACGCCCTCGCTGCGCAGGCCCAGCTCGATGGCGTAGACCGCGCGCCGCAGGCCGGGGTGCTGCTGCGCCCAGGCACGCTCTGCATCGGACAGCGCCGGCGGCGGTGGCGGCGCCACGATGGCCCGGCCCAGCGCCTCCTGGGCCAGCTTCTGGTAGAAGCCGCGCTCACCCGGCTGGTTGGCCACGCGCTCATAACCTGAGCGGGCGCGGGCACGGTCTTCGTCGGTTTGCGCCAGCGCCATCTGCGCGCGTGACTGCCAGTACGCCCAGGCGCCGCCGTCGGCCATGAGGTCATCCATGGCGCGCGTCGCGCGCAGCGCCATGCCCCAGTCGCCGATGCGGATTGCGGCACGCACCTGCCAGCGCAGCAGGTCGTCGCTCAGGTCATTGATGTCGCTGACCTGCGCAAAGTAGGAAACGGCCAGGCCGGAGCGGCTGAGCGCCGACCACTTGCCCACCACGCCCCAGATCCAGTTGCGCTCGTCCGGCCGGAGCCGGTCTGCCCAGCCGGCACGCAGGTGCGCCGCGGCCTGGTCCGGATCCTGCCGCGCCAGCCGAACCAATGCGAGCAACGCCAGCTGGCGCCCCGTGTCGCTGCGCGCGTCCGCGTCCTTGGCCAGGTAGCCCAGCGCACCCTGCTGCAGCGCGGCCACCTGCACGTCAGCGCCCTCAGCGACGATGGCGGCTGCGGCGCGCGCCGACGTCGGGTCGCCGCGCTCCAGCGCCAGGCGGGCCTTGTCCCAGATCTGCTGCGCGGGCACCACGCCGGCACGGTACAGCTGCTGCGCCGCGTACAGGCAACCCTGGTCTATGCGCCGCTGCCGGCGCCAGTCGGCCAGCACGCCGGCAATGGCCTCCCGCGTGAGCAACCGCCCTTGCGCGAGATCGGACGCCACCGCATAGCAGCGCAGCTCACGGTCATCCTGCATGCGGAAATGGGCGTACTCCGCGTCAAACAGATCCCAGCGGGCTTTCCTGCCCTGCAGCAGCAGCCAGTCATTGCGCAGGCGGTCTTCCTGGTAGGTGCCCGCCCAGCGCGCCAGAAACGCATGTACCTCGCCGGCACCGGCGTCCTCGAGCCGCGCCTTGAGTTCCCAGTACGCAGCCCAGGGTTCCAGCACATGGCCGCGCGCCTGCGGCAGCAGCCGGGACAGCGCCTGGCTGTCGCGCTTGCGGTACGCTTCATGCATGTTGATGATGACGGCGTCGGCGGCCTGGCCCGGGAGCGGCGCGTCCACTTGCACCTGGCTCCACGCCACGTTGGGCAGCATCGGCACCGCAACACCGGCCACAAAAGCGGCTGCTGACAACAAAAGTGACAAAATGCTGACAAAACGCATGAATGGAAGGTTCCCGGTGGCGATGGCAGACGACCGCGTCAATACAGCGCACGGCGATCAGCGTAACATGTCCGCACGGCAGCGTATTTGAGGGGCATTTGAGTCAGGCACGGATGAACGCACCCACAGACAGGAAGACTCTGCGCCGCAGGCTCGTCACCCAGCGCGAAGACATGGCAGACCGGCTTGCGCGCTGCACCGCGCTGCAGGACGTCTTGCGCGTCTGGCTGCTCGAGCGCGAGGACAACATCGTCGGCGCGTACTGGCCGATCAAGGGCGAGTTTGACCCGTTGCCCGCGCTGCACCGCTGGAAGGAAGACGGGGAGCTGACCGACCAGCCACAGCGCCGGCGCATCGGCCTGCCGGTGGTCAACAGAACGCACAAGACGCTGACTTTCCACGCCTGGTACCCCGGCTGCGAAATGGAAGAAGACGCCTACGGCATCCCCAAGCCCAAGGGCACCGAGCTGCTGCTGCCCACGCTGCTGCTGGTGCCCTGCGTGGGCTACGGGCCGGGCGGCTACCGACTGGGCTATGGCGGCGGTTTCTACGACCGCACGCTGGCGGTCATGCAGCCACGACCGTACACCGTGGGGCTGGGCTTCACCGAAGGCTTCCTGGATGATTTCGAGCCGCACCCACACGATGAACCGCTGGATACGATTCTTAACGACAACGGCATGGTCTGGCCGGTCTGACCGCCATCCCCTGCGCTAGGAGCCTGTCGGACTTTGGTCCAATCTACTGCGCCGGTGGGACAAGCGGTCCATTTTTGTCCGCTTTTTCGTTGCATAGCTGGGCTATGCGCCTCAAAATCAAACAAAACTGTCCTCGCTTTCCCACTCGGCTCGCTACGATCGCCAAAGCCCGACAGACTCC